>WNGL01004919.1_pt1 | contig 21846 bp, 24 predicted proteins | sample 5400591 | NCBI WGS metagenome assembly WNGL01 (sample SAMN13153377, study PRJNA577476) | soil metagenome | isolation source: 80 cm soil or saprolite under Garry oak tree replicate 1 | place: USA:California | collected 2016-06-15 | reverse complement strand
TCGCGCCGGGAAGATATAAACCAATCAGCAAACCGCCGCTGGCGGCCACTGAAAACTTCAAGAACTTGCGTCGTTCCATCTGGATGGTGTTCATTTTGCACCGCCCGTAGACATCATGCCGGCAGCCCGGTGGATCGCCTTTCGAATCCGCGGATAGGTGCCACAGCGACAGATGTTTCCTGTCATTGCTTGGTCGATGTCTTCATCGCTCGGTCGCGGCTTTTCGCGCAGCAGGACCGCCGCGCTCATCAGTTGTCCGGATTGACAGTAGCCGCACTGCGGTACGTCTTCGGCCAACCAGGCGCGTTGCAAGGGGTGACTCAGATCTGGCGACAGCCCTTCGATGGTCGTCACTTCCTTGCCCTCCGCCCGCGACACTGGAGCGACACAGGACCGTATTGCTTCCCCATTGAGATGGACAGTACAGGCACCACATTGCGCCATGCCGCAACCGTACTTGGTCCCTGTCAGGCCGAGGTTTTCCCGCAGAACCCAGAGAAGAGGAGTTGAAGGATCTACGTCCAAGTTTATGCGCTGCCGGTTTACGCTGAAGGAAATCATTGGAACACCTCCGTCAAATTAGTAGAGGTTGCGCTTGCGGAAGCAGGAGAAGATTTTACTCCACCCTGATCGCCTCACCCGAGCGCTGCACACTTACCAAATCGTGATTTCACGATCTCACGAAAGATGATCTTCTAGGGCAAGGTTCCGCTTCGATATATGCACTCCTGAGCGGACTCCTTAACTTGAAAAACTCCTGTCATTTGACGCCTCCGACTCGCATACTTTTCTTCTTCATTATTATTCTTGTTGCTCTTTTCTGCTCAGCGGCCTACTAATTTTTGCAATTCTTCGGGATAACGAGCGCCTTGCACTGGAATCTTCGAAGCTGCATTCTCGATTTGCTGGAGATCTTGGGGTGTTAGTTCGACGGCGGCTGCGCCAATGTTTTCCTCAAGACGGTGCTGCTTGGTCGTACCAGGGATGGGAACGATCCACGGCTTTTGCGCCAGTAGCCAGGCAAGCGCGATCTGAGCAGGTGTAACCTTCTTCTGCGCAGCAAATTTGCCGACTAGATCCACTAAAGCCTGATTCGCCCTCCGATTCTCTTCGGTGAAGCGAGGAACGATGTTGCGGAAATCGGTTTTGTCGAACTTCGTACCTTCGTTGATCGCGCCGGTAAGGAAGCCCTTTCCCAGCGGGCTGAAAGGAACGAACCCAATGCCGAGTTCCTCAAGGGTTGGAATTGCCTCCGTTTCGGGCTCTCTCCACCACAGCGAATATTCGCTCTGTAGTGCCGTTACTGGTTGAACGGCATGTGCGCGGCGGATCGTCTTCACGCCCGCCTCCGAAAGGCCGAAGTGCTTGACCTTCCCTTGCTGAATCAGGTCCTTCACCGCACCCGCGACATCTTCGATCGGCACGTTCGGATCGACCCTGTGTTGATAGAACAGGTCGATCACGTCAGTCTTGAGGCGCTTAAGTGAAGCCTCTGCCACTTCCTTAATGTGCTCCGGCCGGCTATCCAGTCCAGCCTGCTTGCCGTTCTCAATCTTGAACCCAAACTTCGTGGCGATCACCACGTTTGCGCGAAAGGGAGCAAGGGCTTCGCCGACCAGCTCTTCGTTCGTGTACGGGCCATACACTTCGGCCGTGTCAAAGAACGTGACACCGCGTTCGACGGCTGCTCTGATCAGCGAGATCCCTTGCTGCTTGTCTACGGCTGGGCCATAGCCAAAACTCAGCCCCATGCACCCGAGTCCGATGGCCGACACTTCCAGATTATTCTTTCCTAGTTTGCGCGTTTTCATTGCGTCTCCTCATAGATCAAACTTGGCCCGGTTACGATGCCGCCCGTGCACGTTGTTGTTCCCGCCATCGCGCCGGGGGGACTCCCTCCCAAGTTCGAAAAGCCCGGACAAAGGAATTTCCATCCTCATATCCGAGGAGGTAGGCAGCCTCATTCAACTCTAGGACTGGATTGTTGAGATACTGGCGAGCAAGTTGGTGGCGAGCTTCTTCTAAGACGCCCTGGAAGCTAGCCCCTTCGTCTTGCAATCGCCGCTGCAGCGTGCGGGAACTGATGTGTAACGAATCGGCAATGTCTTCGATGGTCGGCCGCTGGCCGGTGAGCTTCTGCTGTATGGCGATGCGGACGTGCTCGATGAAGTTCTCGTCTCCTCCGTCTTCCTGCTTCAGCTCTTTTTCGAACTGAGGCGCGAGCACCGATAAAAGCTCGGCATTACGCGTTACGAATGGACGATTTGCGTCGAAGGTACGAAACACCATCGCGTTGCGAGGAGCTCCACACACAATCTCGCAAGCGAAGTGACGTTCAATGGTCTTGGCGTGCGCGCGCGGTTGTAAGAACTCCACGCGTAGCGGCGAAAGTCTTGTGCCCGTACCATGGCGCGCTATCGAGAGCATCCAGGAGAAGGCGCATTCAATGAGCACGGGGGGGGCGACTTCGTTCGCCAGAAGCCAGCGGAACTGAATGCTCCACTCGCCTTCGTGCGTTTTCTGGAGGATCTCCTCCGGACAGGTGAGCTGTTTATAGCGAGCCATTTGGTCTACGGCTGCGCCGAAGGTTTCGGACGCAAGCGCAGCAAGGCCCGTAAGAAGGAATCGTTCGGTCTTGTTTTCGGTACCGAGCAGGAGACCGATCGCGGGGTTGGTGCTGACTTCGGCAAGGGCACGCCAAAACGCGAATAGTTCCTCGGTCGTGAGCCGCACGCGGGCCTGATCGACGTATCCCTGAGGTAGCCCGGCCCGTCGAAGGACCGCAGAGGCCGAGACTCCCAGTTCTTCCAACCTACGAAAAGTGCTGCCGGAAAAGTGAAAGTGCTTGTTCATGGACTCACTCGTTGTGCATAGGCCTTAATTTAGACCTCATTTGACCGCTGTGCTATGCAAAACACGCCATTGTGCATGCATAACACGCCAAGCGTAGCGTCGACGCGTGCTAGGCGAGGAGTTGGGAAATGAAACCGCCCACACCGCGAATGCTTCCGGTATGCATCCCTGCCTGATTAATCGTGGGTGATGGTCGGCGAACCTTCCCTTGCCTGATACGGAACGGTTGCCGCAGCCCCGAAATCGAATATGAAATCAGCGGGCGATAAAGCGCCCTTGATGAATAAAGGAAAAGCGACAATCTGGATTTATTTCAGGGTCACCCGGGAGGCAGCAATGACATAATCAAAAAACATCCTCAGACAATTCTGGCCGTGACATTCCGGATTCGTGATTCACAAAATATCAGAGCGACAGTGAACTTTGCCGTATGCTGTTCGGTTCAGCATTCGAGCATGTGAACAAGTTGGCTCGCCTTTCCTCAGGCAATTTTGTTGTGCTGCTTTTGTGCTGGAGCCATGTGATTCCTGTTAATTTCTTAGGATTTAGAGATTAATAGAATCATTAAGTTACAGAATCTATTGGACGTGAAGTAGTTCGACTCCCGCCGCCTCCACCATCTGTTAATCCCAACGCGTTTTTCGGTTGTGTCCAGGGCTCTGCGATTTCGTTCCTGTTTAAGTGTATTTTGCAGGAAGTGCTTGCCAGATAATATCTATATATGTAGAGTACCATCCATCCATCCATGGGTGCTGGCCTACGAGTGTCGCCGCAAACCATTCAGGTGCTCGATACCTTTCTCCAGTCGCCTAAGGACTGGAGATATGGATATGACATCAGCCGGGACACAGGGTTGAAGTCCGGCACCTTATATCCAATTCTCATGCGCCTGGCCGACCACAAACTCCTGGAGACTTGCTGGGAAACCACAGAACCCGGCAAGCCGCCTCGTCATATGTATCGATTGACGCCCAATGGGTTGCGATCTGCAAGAGAGCAAGTCCGCTCCTATGCGAGACGTCGCCCACAGCGTTCAGCTCTCGGCGAGGTGAAAAGCTGATGCCACCGATCCGGAAAGTTGCTTTACGACTATTGAGCGCGATGGTTCAACACTCGCCCGGGGAGAGCCGGGTTTGGGGAAATGCCATGCTGCGGGAAATAGACTTCGTTGAAAGCGATTGGACCGCACTGTGGTGGGCACTTGGAAGCACAACAGCATTGGGCAGACATGCGGTCTTGCAGCAACTGAGGATTCACTTCAACACAAACAGCCCTGAGGCATGGTCACTGAAATGCATTGTAAGGAGGATGCCGGCAATGCTATCGGGGATTGCCGTCGCGGGCACGGTCTTAACCATCTGCATCTTCGCTCTGTCGAGCTTAATACACGCGTCCTGGTTTCAGCCGACGCACGGGAGACTAGCTGAACGACTGTTGGTGGTTGTAGTTCCCGAGACGGTCTATGTGATTAGCGCTGCGGCACTCTGGCGTCAGAGGAAGTCTGTGGCAGCGTTAGGCATTCTGGCAGCGGGCATGATCTTGATCACCCACGCAGTCATCCATTTCGTAACTCATGCATAAATCACGTCCGCAGGATTAAGCCCTTAAGACGACGTGTGGCGCGGTTCACGCCGGAATAGCACGATGCGAAAGTTGTCAAACATGACAGGTGCCCTGAAAGAAGTAAGTGAGGGTTGATGGAAGAGGATGTTATGAGCAGTTGCAAAATCGACGTCGAGCTCTGAACTGTATTGTCAGCGCCGTTATGAGATTCCTAATTTCAAACATCATTTCTCAGGAGGCATCTATGAAGACCGGCAGTCTGTTCTATATCTTCGTGATTCTAGTTGGGTTCAGCGGTATTGCCGGTGCCCAACAGTCGGCAGCGGGCGAGCGTACTACGCTCTCGCAAGTCGAAGATCACTACATCAACGGGGCGGAACATGCGCTCGTCCCAGTAGCCGAAGCAATGCCCGAAGAAAAATACTCGTTCGCTCCAACAAATGGTGAATTCAAGGGAGTCCGCACGTTTGCAGAAATGGTGAAGCATGTCGCAGCGTCGAATTACGGCATGGCAGCGGCGATTCTTAATGAGAATCCGGCAATCAAACTGGAGACCGATGCGGATGTGGATGCAATTCGGGGAAAAGCCGAGATTGTGAAATTTCTCCAAGGGTCTTTTGAATTTCTCCGCAAAGCACTTAACAGCATTAATGAGCGGAACGAAGCTGAGTTGATCAAGAGCCCGGACAGTAACAAGCCCTTGGCAAAACTTGAAGTTGCGGATCGCGCGGTAACACACTGCTGGAACCACTACGGTCAGCTAATTGAGTATTTGCGGATGAGTGGAATTGCTCCGCCGGGCAGCCACCGTTAGCCATCGCACGTTCTATGGACTCACGTATCGGCCCAACCAGGAGATAATCTGCCGGCAGGCTTCACTGACATAAGGATCTTGGTCGTAGAGTTCGATATGGTTATGAGTTTCGATCCAGATCAACTCCTTCGGCCCCAAGGCCGCGTCGTACGCCTGCTGTGCGTATTCCGGAAGCAGAGACGTATCCGTGGTCCCATGAATAATCAGTAGTGGGGTCGGAGCGACCAACGGAGCGTGAACAATTGAGTTGTATATGAAGTAGGGCTGCAGCGATGCAGCCGTGATTTTGTCTGACCAGTTGGGTGCATCGGCTTTGGTGGTGCGGTCGTAGTAACTGTAGGCCTCGGGATTGGGCATGGCCGCTACTGGCATGTTGTCTGACAAGGATTGCGCAATCGTCGGAATATACTGCACTTCCCCAGTGCGGTACTGTTTGGTCACCAGATCATTGATCTTTCGGAAATACTTTGCGAAGTTCTCCACTCCCAGGAACTGCTGAAAGGTCCCGCCGATGTTGTAGCCCCCCGCGACGCTCACCACCGCCTTCACGCGCTTGTCACGGGCGCCTGTGGAGACAGCGTAGCCACCGCCCATGCAAACCCCGACAACCGCTACTTTCTCCTTATCGATGTCGTCGCGGGTAAGCAGATAGCTAACTGCGTTCGAATAATCTTCAAGTGAGCACCGTATAGCCGGCGTCGACAAAGCGTTCAGCATAATGCGGGACAGTCTGCTCCTTGATGCTGCTGATAGGCCCGGCCATGACAATGCCAGGCGTTCGCGTTCTTGCCGACAACTTCGGTGGACGATAGAGGTGTCCAGCTAGGGTTAATGCAGCGCTCTTGAACTTCACCGGCGAACGGCGAGCCGGATCCGCCTTAAGTAGGTTTCGGGGATCTTTCGGAAGATAGTGCGGATCATCTAACGGTTCCTGAATTGCAGCTGTAGTTGGACGGATGCGAATGATGCTTGGCGTATTGTCAGAAGCCACGAACTTCCTCCTTGCAGGATTACTGAACTCGCGTGATTTGCCATCGAGATATCTCTCCTACATTCACCACTGCCGTAGCGACGACGGGAGCCACGAGCCCAGTGAGTATGTGCCTGGTCCAGTCAACAGAAATGTTGTGGCCAATAGCAACTGAGTGAGGGCATACTCCGCGCCGCCATTGGAGACGTCAAAGCCATGCGGGAGATGGACCAAGAAAATCGCGCCCACCATGACGATGAAAAGGGATGCTGCGCCCAGTCGAAACAGAATGCCACTCAGGATCGCCAAGCCCCCCGCAATCTGCGCCAATCCAACCAGGTACGCGATTACAGGCGGCCAATGATGGGACACCGCAAATTGCTCCGGCCCAGGCCCGGCGAACCAACCGAACAGGATGGCGCTCCCGTGATACAGGAATGCCGAAGCAGAACCGATCCTAAGCAGCAAGAGCGCTGCGTTGATCTGCATCGTGCCCGGAAAGCTCGTATTGACTGAAAGGCGCATAGTGATTTCTTCTCGTTATCCATTACGATATGCCGAAGTGGCATTCTTACAAGAGCCATTATCTGATATAATTAAGATGCCATTTATGCAGACGGCACAGACTTCTAACAGGCTGCGGGAAAACTCCTTTCCCGGTTGGAAAGATTCCCTCAGCGGCTAAAGCCGGCCTAATTTTTTGTGCTTACCGGCACGGCTCGAAGCCGTGCCCTTTCAAAACACCTTCATTGGCTGAGTTTTTTTCGCAAGCTACTAGAGCCCATTCTTAACAGGAAGGTGAGTGATGCCGAAACGCGCGATGGGCACAGTCCTGGAAGTGGATATCAATTTCTCTGGTGAGTCGCCACTTCATCGACAGATCTACGCCGCCATAAAACGCGGCATTCTCGACGGACGTCTTCGGCCCGGGGCTCGCCTGCCTTCGACTCGGATCGTCGCGGACGATCTGCGGATCTCTCGAACCACGGTCTTGAACGCTTTCGATCAGCTTTCTGCCGAAGGATATTTGGAAGGTAAGGTAGGTTCAGGTACGCGAGTTGCTTCGTACGTTCCGGGGGATTTGGCAAAGCAAGCACAACGAACTCGGCTGCGCTCATCGCGTTCCAAAGCGCGGGTCTCAGAACGCGCACACGTTCATCCAAGTGCCGGTCTTTCGTTCTTGCGAACGTCTGCGCGGCCTCTTCGACCCGGACAGCCAGAAGCGAGCCTCTTCCCTCTCGCCCTCTGGTCGCGGCTGGCGGCCAAGCACTGGCGCCGAGCCACGCGCGATCCGGAGCACATCGACTCTCTCGGGTATCGCCCCCTCAGACAGGCAATTTGTGACTACATTGGTAGGCTGCGTGCTGTCCGCTGTGACCCGGACCAAGTGCTCATTGTCTGCGGCGCTCAGCAGGCGTTGTATCTGTCCGCTCACACACTACTCGACCGGGGTGAATCAGTGTGGATGGAAGACCCGGGGTATCCTCGTGCGCGAGCGGCTTTTCTAAGCGCCGGCCTCAAAGTGATCCCGGTGCCGGTTGACTCTGAAGGACTAGTCGTCTCCGCGGGAAAGAAAATCGATCCCTCGCCTAAGCTCGTGTTTGTTACGCCCTCATTTCAGTGTCCGCTCGGTTCGATGATGAGCCTGTCGCGCCGCTTCGAACTGCTGGAGTTAGCCAGGGTGAGCAATGCTTGGATTCTCGAGGACGACTACTTCGGCGAATACCGTTATGGAAGCGGTCCGACACCGAGCCTGCAAAGCATCGATCAGAATGAGCAAGTGATTTACATCGGGAATTTCAGCAAGAGCATTGCTCCCTCTCTGCGAATCGGATATCTCGTGCTTCCTCCCGCACTCGTCGAGAGCTTCCAACGTGTCCGTCTCACAATGAGCCGTCAGCCGCCCGGAGTCGAGCAGGCGATCTTGGCTGAATTCATTAATCAAGGTCACTTAGAGAGATTTGTGAGAGCGACACTTCGCGCCTATCGCGAGCGCCAGGCGGCCCTGGTTGACGCGATTCAGACACACGCCAAAGGGCTACTGGAAACATCACCCAGTGGAACTGGCATGTATTTGGTGGCGTGGCTCAATCCGGGCGTTGACGACCAAGCCGCGGCCAGAGCAGCCGCAGCACACGGGGTTGATGTTATCCCTCTGTCAACCTTCTGCATAAAACCACTGCGGCGCAAAGGGCTTGTGCTCGGATACAGCGCTTACGAAGTGAATCGGATCGGCTGGGCTGTGAAACGGCTCGGTGCCGTGCTGCCGCAAATCCAAGCCTAGTTCCTGCCGGACTCGGTCTTCTGCCGCGTCTCACGCGTTATGGCAAGATCCAGTTCTTCGCGAAAAACGAACCTCAACACCGTCCTACGCCAAACCCGAATACTGCAGAAGGTCAGCCATTCCAAATTGCAAAGTGGGTCCAGCCAACTCAGGCCGCCAGCCTGGGCTGTTCAAGAACGACGTCCGATCTTGCCGCAAGAGTTCGTAAATGACCTCCCCTACAATTCTGCCGCCGACCTCACCCAGGCGTTCGCCGTTCTGTTGAACCTCCGCTTCAGCCAACGTATATAGCCAAAGGGGCGTTTCGCCCGACCAATTTCCATCAGCGGTTTTCAACTCGGTCGCAGTGCACGGCTCAAATCCCAGAGCGCGGGCAATCGCCTCTCCTGACGGTAGTTCGACCGCATGTCCCCGGAAAAGATCTCTGGAAGCCAGCGAACTGAACTCCGGCCGAACCGTCTGGCCCACTAAAGCTTCGGGCAATCTCATCAGAGCTGGCACCAACCGAGGACCAATTCTGCGGCTGGCCTGAGGTGGTTTGGCATTCTCGAACTGAAAAAGGAGTTTCCACTTCACCTGGCGCTCGGGGGTGATCGGACAAATACCTACTAAGTTCGGGAAGATTGGCACGCCACGAACTTTGCTGTTGACGTCGTAGTTCGAACGGATCTGGGCGTGCCCAAAACGATAGGCTCCATCAGAAAACTCCACTGGGATGAATGCTCTTCCTTCGAATCGGCAAAGCTTGGGTCCATCTTCCAGCAATTCGGCGACAAGATCTTCACCGACGCTGAGCGGTAGGAACTCGTGAAGCACAATCCATTGATAGTGCCAGCGCACCAGTCGGGCAGCGCGCTCGAAGACTTCGTCTGGTTTCACACGGTCGCCTCGAAGCTTGTCCACGACGTGATTGTGAAAGTGCAAAAACGCCAAGTGCAATTGCGAAATGAACAAATGTGTGTCATTGCGGGCATCGCCAATCAGGGCCAGTCCTTGCTCATTTCGGGGCAAGTCCCCGATCGGATCTTGATTTCGCCCGATGAGGAGCTTGTCAGAATCGTGAACGTCGTATAAATAGGGCTGACCAACTGGTCCGGCCCCATAGATACATTCAAGATCGAGCCGGGGCTTGCGAAAATTTTGCAGCTTGCCGACATCCTCGCGTTCTTGTAACGGCAACCGGTCGTGAGTAATGTCGTGTGCGATAAATTGCCCGAAGAAGGGCCAGCCGGCAGGAATTCTGGGGTTATCTTCTCCGAGTCGATTTTGCACGGTGGACCGCGCTTCAATTGGACCAGCGGCAGCGCCGTATTTTAATAAGATGTCGCTGCTCGCTTGATGGGGCGGCAGGTCGGGAAAGAGCCGTCCAAATCTTCCCTCCGGCAAGTCCGGCAACCGTGGACGTTCGCTCAGTTGAACATGAGGATCCGCAGACCGACGTGGAATTGTGTTAGCGACTTCTGCCAAGATCACCTCCGTCGAAATTCACACTGCCTAATGTCTGAACTGGAAGACATCAGAACTGATTCTTGCCCACCAGCCGCTTCCAAGACAGCGGGCTCGCAACCTCATACTCGCGCCAATTCGAAATCAATCCACCCTGCAACTTGACTATCACGATTCCGTGTGTCGTAACGTTGTACCTAAAGGTGTATTCACCTGCTCCGATCTGCTGATCTTGATCGAAGATCAGGTGATGCCATTCCATGTGCATCGGTTGTGGGCGGCCGTGCGCTCCACCGAAGAATTCGAAGAGCGACCGACGCCCCTGCCTCATTCGCGTGGACGGAGGTGAACTGTACAGAGCGTCATCGGTAAAACACTCGCTTGCCGTTCGTGCGTCGTTTCGATTCCAGGCATCAGCCACGACCGAAACTATGTGCTCAAAATCTTTGTTTGTCGGACTGGATAGCGGCTTACAACTTGGGGCGGCTTGAGCTCTCACCCGCCCAACGCATAGGAGGACAATCACAAACACCCGCATGAACATCACCCTCTCCCGACCCGGAGGTCTAATGACCCGGCAAATTTCCGGAAAACTGGACTGCTAGACTTTCAAGCATTGCCCAGCAGTTGTCTCTTAGATAGGTTTCCGTTCCCAAAAGCTTCTGGTTCCACTTGGGAAAAAGCTGGGCATAGCAGTGATCTACGATGGTCTGCTCGTAGTCGTTGTGACGGTCCCAACGGTGTTTCGGGCTAGCGTTGGCGCGTAGATAGCTGGGAAAATCCAGCTTTGTCGATTCGTCTACCACGGTTTGTTTGAGCTCGTTAACGAAATCGAGAGATGTTTGGACGTCCTGTCGAGTTCCCAACCGGTCCACGTGTCCGGCTACCAGCGTGTCGAAGTCGTAATTAAGGGCGTCATGATGGGCCTGAGTGTAACCGGGAACATCTTCCGCGATGCCCAGGTTCTTGTAAGGCATCCAACCTGGATAAATCACATCAACTAGCATCAGAACTTTTTGTTTCGGCGCATATATAAAGATGTTACCGCTCTCGTGATTCACTCCCTTGTAGTCGAGCACCAGCGTTTGATCCCCAACCGTCAGCTTGTAGGTGTCATCGAACTTCGCCGTCGGCACCGGCCGGCGCGGATCATTTCGGCGTGTGAGAATCTCGGCTGTTTTCTTGTGCGCGATGTACACCGCATTTTTTGGGAACAGATATGCCGCCGCGATGTGGTCGGTGTGCTCGTGACTATAAATAACGTGGGTGATTGGCTTGTCCGTCACCTCGGCGATGGCCTTCAAATATCTTGGACCGAGGTTCGGCAGGGGATCAACGGCGATTACGCCCTCCGAAGAAACCAGGAACATCGTGTTGTAGAGACCGTCGGTGACCCAGTAAAACCGATCGCGGATTTCTTGCACCAAATATCCCTTCGCCGGGGCGATCGCAGGTGTGGCTCCAGGCTGCCGACTCGGATTGGGGGGGGCGGCGGCCTCTTGACCGGACAACAGGGTTCCGATCAGCAGCACGGCTACGCTTGAAACAAAAGCCATCAGTCTCACAATTTCCCTCGGTCTGTTCGATGTCAGTTCGTGGGCTTAGGCGATCCGCAGGCCGTGGCGGCTCAGTGGAAGCGATCTGTAACGCTGCCCGGTCGCAGCAAACAGAGCATTCGCCACCGCGGGGATCACCGTCACCGGGCCAACTTCTCCCGTGCCTCCCAAGGGTCGCGCGCCGCTGTCAATAAAAAAGACTTCTACCGGCGGCATTTCGGATAGGCGAAGCACTTGATAATCATGAAAGTTGGACTGCAGAGTCCGCCCGCGCTCGAAAGTAATTTCCGATTTGAAGGCCGCGGAAAGACCCCAGGCCACTCCGCCCTCAATGTTATTTGCGGCGATATTAGGGTTGAGTACGGTGCCGCAATCGATTGCGCTCACCACCCGACGAATCTTGACGTCGAGCCCGGTGACTGAGAGTTCCACGACCTGACAAATGATGGTGGCGAAGGCTTCGGTAAACGCGATGCCTCGGAACACGCCTGCCTCAGCCGGCTTTGTCCATCCCGATTTCTCGGCAGCGAGATCGAGAACGGCAAGCCCGCGTGCATCATCTTTCAGCAAATTGCGCCGGAATTCGTAGGGGTCTTTGCCGGAGTGATGCGCCAGTTCATCAGCAAAACTCTCTGTCGCGAATATGTTTGGCCCATATCCGGTGGTTCGAAGCACCGATGTGGATGCCGCAATTCCAGCTTTGAGAAGATGAAAATCTACCCGCACATTCGGAATCTTGTAGCGCGTTCCTTGCAAGCCTTCGACACAGCTGGGATCGAAGTTGTCCTGGACCGCAGTAGGAGCCACGTAATGGAGAATTGAAGGAGAGACCAACTGGTGTGATACCGCCGCGATCTTTCCCTCGGAATCGAGACCTACCGTGATTCGGTTCCTTACAGCTGGCCGATAAATGTCGTGTTGGATATCTTCTTCGCGAGACCAAACAACTTTCACCGGCTTGCCGACGGCCTTCGACGCTGCTACTGCTTGCAGCACAAAATCCGCAACCAGGCGCCGTCCGAATCCGCCGCCGAGAAAGGTGCGATTGATCTTGATCTTGTTCTGAGGCATGCCGAGCAATTGAGCGACCATCAATTGCGCCAGTTCCTGGCCCTGGGTTGGCGCCCAAACTTCGCAGGAGTCGCTAGTGACGCGCGCGGTAGCGTTCATCGGTTCCATCGCGGCGTGGGCGAGAAACTGCGACTCGAACTCTCCCGAGTAGAGATTCGAGTAATTTGCTTCGATGCGTTCCTGGTTCTTCTCACCTGCTTCTGGCGTTCCGGCTAGCCGTACATTCGGATAAGAGTGCTGGATCGCGTCCGGGTTTCCGACCTCGCGGACCAGCACCCAGTCCTGGCCGGACATTGCCTGGCGGTATTGCTCCATGATTTCGTCGGTGCTGAGCTGCGCTAGAGAACCTTCGTCCCATGTAACGCGTAGCGCATCAAGAGCAGTCTTCGCTTGCCAGTAGGTGGGAGCGACGACGACGACTCCACCGGGGACGGGTACAACGTCAATGACCCCCGGGAATCCCGCTACGGATGTACGGTCAACGGAAGCCAACTTTCCTCCGAGCACGGGACAGTTGCGTACGGCCGCGTAAACCATTCCTGGCAACTTGAAGTCCAGTCCAAAGATTGCCGAGCCATCAACTTTCGACGGATTGTCCACGCGTGGCAGAGGTTTGCCGAGGAGCTTCCACTCGCTCTGCGGTTTGAGTGTTGGCTTTGCGGGAACTGGCTTTTGACTCGCAGCCTCCGCCAACTTGCCGAACGAGAGCCGCCTTCGCGACTTGCGATGGACCACGGTTCCTTTTTCCACTACGCACGACGATGGATCAACCTTCCACTTGTCAGCCGCAGCCGCAATCAACATCTCACGCGCACTTGCCCCAACCTGCCTCATCAATTCGAAAAATGATATTGTGCTTTCGCTATTTCCGGTGAACTGAAAACTGATTCGCGGATTGCGATAGGCCGGGTCGGTGGGCGACATTTCCAGTTGCACGTGGTCCCAGTCGGCGCCCAGTTCTTCAGCCAGAACGGCGGGCAGAGTGGACATAATGCCCTGTCCCATCTCGGCCTGCGAAACCACAATCGTGACCTTGTTGTCAGGCGCGATGCGCACCCAAGCGTTCAATGGGAGGTCTTTCGACGCTGCCTCGGAACCGAACGCCTGGATGTTGCCGTTGAAGAGGCAGCCGATGATGAATGCGGCCGAAGTTTGCGCGGTGATTTCAAATAGGTCGCGGCGTGTGAGTCCCGCGGGCACTTGAGTTGCGCGTACAGAATCGTGGGAAGTAGTGGATTCTTCAAATTGGTCCTGCTTCAGATGCGTTGTCATGACTCTCTCCCGTCCTTCTGACGATTGCTGGCTGACGATTACTGGGCGCACGCGGCGCCGGTCTGAATCCATTCAGTGAACTGAGTGACAAACTCGTTGTGTGAAACCGGAGGGATGCTCCGACCCGGCCCTGGGTCCCAGCCCCAGTTCACAATTCGATCATCGCGGACATGCTCGATGAGTTGCTCCGCACTCCTGCCGCCGTTGGTCGCGGGATCTTTCAGGGTCCGGCACAGATCTCCAATGCTCAGTCCTTGCCAAGCCATTCGCATGGAAGGTGGCGGTAATCGCCAATCGGGCCTGCCCGGAGGCGCATGGGGCTGTTTTGAGTTTTCATCCTGATGGCAATTCGTGCAGTGCATTGCGGCCGTGCCTCTGCCATCTGGCCCCCGCCTTACATTCATGTTGTGGGGAGTGCCCATATCGCCTTGGAGAGGCGAGTCGCCGGGGACGTGACAGTTCAAGCAACGAGGGCTCGTCAGTACGGAAGCCACCACCGCGAACGCGCGGAGTGACTCAGTGTCGTCGCTCGATTGCGCCGACACTCGACCGAAGCGGACACCCTGCCGGGGCAGACTCGAAAGAACGATGAATGAGGCAAACGCTCCGAAGAAAATTAGCGCCATTCGATGGGAGGGCTTCGTCCATCTCATGATTTGTTCGCCTCCCTCAGCGCTAGCTCCGCAGCACGATGGACCGCCCGGCGAATGCGGTGGTAGGTCCCGCAGCGGCAGATGTTTCCTGACAGCGCATCGTCAATTTCTCCGTCGCTAGGGTCTGGGTTTGAAGAGAGGAGCACGGCAGCAGCCAGAATTTGGCCGGACTGACAATAACCACACTGCGGCACTTGCTCCGCCAGCCAAGCCTGTTGCACGGGATGACTGCGCTCGGTCGAGAGTCCTTCGATCGTGGTAATGCGCTTGCCCGCGGCCCGCGAAAGCAACACCTGGCAGGATCGCACAGCATTGCCATCGAGAATGACCGTGCAGGCACCACATTGCCCGATTCCGCACCCATACTTTGTGCCGGTGAGATCAAGGTGATCGCGAAGCACCCATAACAAAGGTGTTCTCGGATCTGCGTCAACACTTTTCTGTTTACCGTTTACCGTAAGACTGGTTTCAGCCATATTGTGTCCTCGTCAAAAGCGATACGTTACCCAGGGTGAGATGAAGCTCATACCGGTTGTTCCATGTACAGATTGTTCTTCGAACAATGCGTTGAAGACGTAGATGTAGTTCACATGAGCGGAAAGATGGCGCGTGATCTGCCAATCCACTTCAGCAATCGGACGGCTGCCCTCATACTTGGACTTCACTCCATGACTGGGGACGATCACATTTCCCGGAATTCCGTAGAGCGCGTCATTCGAGCTCTCGCGCCAAAAGAATCCCCAGCCGGCCGAAAAGGTCACGCGTTCGGAAAACAAAAGCCCGATTGAGGGCTCCAGCCGGATGGCATCATCTGGCCCAAGGATCTGGGCACGGCCGGAATACGTTCCGCTCTGAAATAGTGCATTGAAAGTCTGTAGGTCGGGATTGGCCGGGTCGCGGTCTCCGCTGGCAACGTCTGCGGCAAAACCGACGCGGGGGTGCCAGCGAACCGCCGAGAAGGTGTACGCATTGTCCGCCGCAACCCTCCACGCATTAATGTTTCCAGAACCAAATTCTCCGAATTGATACATGGCTTCGGTGTCATAACTCCAAGCGTCGCGTTGCCCCCAAACGCGCACCCCCAGGGTGTGGCGGGTCTCGTGCGCTGCGCCCTGGTCATACACAACGCGCTTGTGATCAAGGCCCATGTAATAGAAATCGATCTTGGGCTTACTCGCGCCACTCGCCAGCGGGTGGGTCGCGTACACACCCCAAAATGCAAAATCATGTTGCGGCGGATCGTCGAAAAATCCGGGCTTGTTTTGCACTGGCCGAGTTGCAAAGCCATTCACCTGCCAAGCAGGCGAGCGCCAAGAGAGTCGGACACCGTCGAAGCTGAGCGGCACGTTGGGTCCCTCGCGCAGAGCAACCAAACGCCCGGAGCCGAGGGCCAACTCCTGACGGCCGATTCGCACCGTCAGCGAAGAATCCGCTCGCGGCTTCAGCAACAGGACATCAAAGAAGCCCTGATGCACGTCCAATTTGTCTTCATCAACCACTGGGCGGAAACCGCCGGTCCTTCCCTCCTCCAGTGAACTGCTAAGTTCGCCAAAGAAGCGAAACTGGTGTCCGGTGTGAAGATCCACATGAAACAGACCACGCTGCAGCCAATACCCGCCCGGGTCGTCAGGCGACAGGCCAAAGTTCGTGTTGTGAAAACGTTCGTAGGTCTCGCGAATTTCTCCCCCCAACGACAGGAAAACGGCGCCATCCTGCGAAAGCGGGATGAACTTGATGGGGTCCCAGAAGTCGTTGTGTTTCGAAGGATCGCTCAGGAAGCTCCACTCCTCGTCATAGCGTAGAAGCGGATACATGGGACGCGAGAGCGACGCGGGTTTCTCTTGTCCAGACAAGCGGGCACTGCCGATTCCGCTTATCAGAACCAGGAGAGCTGGAAACCAATATGGACCGGCGAATCGTTGCATTCTGCATCACCTTTCGCAGAACTTTCTGCCACGACGCGGAGGCAGTAGCTGTAAGAAGGTTTCGGAAATTGCGCTCGTGAGCTGTCTAGTTAGGCAACTCCGATGCTGCGCTCTTCCCGAAGGGATGCCGCGTTCTTGTCAAAAACTGGTCAAAAGAAATACGCTCTCGTTTCACGACCTGTTCAACTCCAAGAGAGAGTAGTCGCGCGAACTGAATCCAACTCTCCTAGTATTCAGGCCGTCTTTGCGGTTTGCGCCTCGGCTGCAAGCTCCGCCGCGACCACATTTGCGCTGAGTCCGATCATGAACGAGAGCTTGGCCCCCGGAACCCGTGCTTCCATTTGGCTCACGAGCTCAGACTGCTCGGAGTCGCTTAGCGTCGTGCGTCCTCGACTGAGTTCGCGGACGGCATCTCTGAAGAACTTCAGATAACTCGCTTGGGCGTCCAGTAAGCTCACGTCTCCGGGATCGCCATGGCCGGGATATAGAGGCGCACCCGCAGGAACCAGGGGGCGCACGAAGTCAAGATTGCGCAACCATTCCGTCGTGTGACCGTCCGCCATATAGGAGTGCGTACCGTGGAAAACCAGATCTCCGGTGAAAACTGCCGGAGGGTCTCCAGTCATGATCCAGACAGAGTTTGCGTCGCAATCACCGCCCGGCCCCAGCTCATGTACACGAAAGTGTGTGCCATCTATGGTCACTGTTTCACCGTCCTTAACCAGCCGGTTTGGCAACGCCCATTTTGATACCCATTCGTCTTTAAAGACTGGCTCCCACTGCACACGCTTTGGTCCCTCAATCGCACGCAATAGGCGGTCCACACTCGCCAGCGCGTAAACCGGAGTCCCAGGATCGCTGAGCCAAACCGACAAGCCAGCCACGTGATCGGGATGTGCATGCGTGATCAGCACAGCTGCGACTGGTTTCTGAAGCGCCCTGAGTTTCTGTCCAAATGCCCGTGCTTCCGAAAGCGTCAGCGTGGTGTCGATCACTATCAATGACCGTTCTGCTTCAACAACATAAGCGTTGGCAAAAATGCCCGCTTCACCAGATTTATGTACGTGGACCTTTTTCACGGATTCTTCCTTTGCACACTTACGAATCGAGCTGCGAACAGCAATGTAGACAATTTTCCTGCTTGAACTTTCGGACGAGCCGGCGCCGGCTCAACGACGCCAACTCCGTGGGTGTGTGGCTGCTGGGGCATGGGAATGCTCACAACTCCTTGCTCGTGCCTGCTGCGGTAAGGCTTGCGGTTTTTATTCTTGCGGATATTTCCGACTTCGGCAGTATGCGAAACAATCGCATAGTCCGTCCAATCGTTTGTTTCGTATTGTGTTTTCGCTAAAAACGATTTCTGGAGCAGGGGTCTTCCTGTTACCATTCTGCGGATTAAAACAGTAAGAGCCGGGAACCGTTGCTGCGTGTCGCAAGCATCACGTTAGCGGGGGGACAGACTGCCGAGGGCTTTATGGAAATACGTCATTTGCGTTATTTTGTCGCGGTCGCCGAGGAACTGCACTTTGGCCGGGCGGCGGCGCGCGTTCACACCGCGCAGTCTTCCTTCAGTGCCCAGATTCGTGATCTCGAAGAAGAAATCGGCGTCAAGCTACTCCACCGCACCAAGCGCCAAGTACATTTGACGGACGCTGGCCGCGCATTTTTGGTCGAGGTGCGCGCCACATTGAAACAGTCCGAGCATGCGGTGAGAGTTGCTCAGCGCGCCGACCGAGGACACGCCGGCACATTGGGAATCGGCTTTGTTCCGTCGGCGGACTGCATCAGTTTTCCCGAAATCTTAAGGGCGTTCAAGAACCAATATACGGAAGTTCAAATCGAGTTACACAATCTCACCGCGCTGGAGCAGATTCAGGCCTTACGGGAAGCAGAGATCGACGTTGGATTCATGCGCCCTCTAAGAATCGATAAAACCATCGTTTCAGAGAAAATCATTCGTGACCCGGTAGTGGTAGTGCTTCCCAAGAAACACCGCCTGCTCGCGAAACCTGAAGTCGCCTTATCCGATCTCGCACCGGAGGCGCTCATTCTATGTTCGCGGATCCACGCCCCGCTTCAGCATGATGTGATCATTTCGCAGTTTCGTGCCGCCAACTTGGTCCCGAATATTTCACTCGAGACCGATCACATTCAGACGGTGCTGGGACTCGTGGCTGCTGGAATCGGGATTTCGCTGCTGCCGGCTTCCGTGGAAAATCTCCGCGCTCCCGGTCTAAGTTATCGTCCTCTGAAGAAACCCTCGCCTCAAATGGAGATGTCGGTCGCCTACCGGAAGGGTGACCCATCGCGAGTCCTGGCAAACTTTCTGGCTCTCGTTCGAGAACTGGCGCGCCACGGGTTCAACCTTCACAAGACGCGATCGAACCGCCGCTCAAGAGCCGCGTAAGCGAAACTGACACTCAAGAATATTCGGGAGTCGCTTCGCGCTTAGGAGTACACTTCTTGCGAAATTCGGCTTACGCGCGAGGGGGCACAAGGACGATGCGGGATGGAGTTAAACGCAACTTCATTCTTCAACAGGGATTTGAAGAACCGGCTCCGGCGGTTTGTCCCCGGCAGGACTCGGCGCTTCACTTCCAACCTCGGACCGTCTTCTTGTGGGTCCTGGCCGGAATCTTGTTTCAATCCACACTTCTGTTTTACGTCCTCTGCGCTGTTTTGTGGTGGAGCGCTCTGCTCCCGAAACTCAATCCCTTCGACGCTGTGTACAACTTGATCTTTGGCCGCCGACCCGACGCTTTTCACCTTACGCCTGCCCCGGCACCCCGTCGGACCTCACAAGCGATGGCGGGTGCGTTCGCGTTGGCGTGCGGACTGCTCATTCATTTCGGCCTGTTCACAGTCGCGTACGTAGTGGAAGGGATGTTTCTAGCCGCTGTGCTGGCGCTCACCCTTGGAGGGTTCTGCCTGGGCTCGTTCGTACATCACCTGGTCCGCGGAAGGGGAGCGTTCGCGCGGCAGACACTGCCGTGGGCGAACTGAGGTGATGGGTGCCACGTCCTTATCTCGCGCTTTTGCGAGATAGGGCGGGGATTTTGACTTTGAACCGCACACGGAGCAGGACAGGAAGTCAAAATCCCCACCCTCCCGCAACAACCGCGGGAAGGGTGGGGCACCTAGAGCCGCGGTATGACGCCGGTGCAGGCGATCCAAAGCGCCACCATTCGAGCTGCGGAGTTGCTGCAGGTCGAGGACCGTGGACGGCTCGCGCCCGGTCTCCTGGCTGACGTCATCGCTGTGAAAGGTGATCCCACTCAACACATCGAGGCGATGCAAGACGTCCAGTTCGTAATGAAAGGCAGGAAGATCTACAAGCGGCCGTGACTACTGTTGGGTAAATTGGTACCAGGTTCCCTGTGAACCTATTTGCACGTTGCCAGGAACCCGCTTCCGGTACTCGCTCCGTTGATAAAGGCAATTCCAGTAATGAGTCCGTTCTCTGAAATCCCCTGCACCTGCGTGTTGCTTGAGTTCGGCGCCAAAATTATCTTGAATACCCCGTTGCTGTAGAGAAAGCTGGTTGGCGGCGAGCTCATCGCCTGTCCCACGATGACATTATTGTTGCTGATGCCGAGTAGTTCAGTACCGTTGATGTTCGTACCCGAGTGCGGAAAAACCACCTTTGCCCATGTACCACCGTGATAGATAAAGCCATGCCCTGCAGCTGTTCCCACTATGGTTCCCTGGTTGTTAATTGCCCTGGGCCAGGTATCTTGCGCGCCAGGATACTGAAGCGTTACGAGGGAGCCGTCGCTATACCGTTTGAACGCGTGTGACTGATAGTTCGAATCGCCAGCCACACCTACCGTGGTGTTGTACTTGTTAATTCCGAATAATCCAGTGTCAACCGCGTTTGGATACTTAACCGACGTGAAGTTGGATCCGTTAAGAATGAGTCCCGCTCCAGGCACTGGGGTGACCTGGCTAGGGAGCGAGTAGCCGCCCACAGTGACGCCCGCGTTATTGCGAGCGGTGAAGTACGTCGCCTGGGCATTCGGCGCCTGAAAGTACGAGACCGTTCCATTCGAATAGCGGATGAATCCTTTCGAGGGCCCGTAGTTGACCGCCGCGCCGACCACAGTCCCGTAATCATTGACACCCACTGGAGTACCAGGGGTCTTGAAAAGATGAAATGTGCAGGTGGCTTTGGTCTGAGCATTGGCGGCGGAGAAGAGTACGATCGGTATTGCGAAGAGAACTAGCGCGAATACCTTTCGGACTGATTCGGACATTGTAAGTACTCCAGGAAAGTAGGATCGAACGCTGGTCAGATGAGAACTGCTCTGGACGGGTTTCCCCACTCGCTAGCGGACAAACTCTCAGTTCGCAGAGCCCTCGCCGGAGCACTTAGCTATTCTGCAGTTTTCTATGTAAGCGTACGTTTTTTGCGAGAGAGCCCGCCCTGCGCGGAGTCGAAGGCGTATCTTTTCAGCGATGGAAGGGTGCTTTCGCGGGCTTGCCACTTTTTACGCGCTGCTCTTTCTCATCCAGCATTCGATTGATTTCCGTTATCAGCGCCATTAGCTTTTCAGAATCCTGTTCAATGGCGGCCTGTTCGCACATTTGTATCCATTCTTCCTGCACTTTCCCTTGCATCACGCGTGCTCCAATCTGGCAAGCATTGGACGGAGATTGCGAGGCACATGGGTTATTGCAAGCATTCGGCCAAGTTTGGAGAGTTTCCGTAAGCGGAGCGATAACAGGTGTTTGCGGCAGCGTATTTCGGCCGGTCAGAAAGCGTTCGCGCGGGGATGAGAAGATTTTCCCGTTCACAGGGCACAGTCGGCGTACCGCGATTAGGGTAGAGGCGCAGCGTATTGCACGAGCGAAGAAAAGTCGAAGATGGAGGGTTCACGTCGTGGATAATCAGGCTGCCATCTGACCGTCAGAATCTTCTCTTTCCAGTTCTGCTATTTTCTGGCGAAGGATTCGTTTCTGGTCGATGATGTCGAGGTCATCTGGACTGAGTAGCTTGACGTTCTCCAAGTCACGCAGAGAGTCCTTCATTGCATCCAGCAAGCCAGGTTCGAAAAAATGGCGCATCTTTTGAACGTCCCTCTGTTGAGTTGCCAATGCGCATACTCTGTTCGTACACAATATTGGGTATTACGACAGTAGGAGTGGATAAAGTGCATGAGCACTAGCGTCCTGGCTGACGTCGTCGCCGTGAAAGTTGATCCCACCCAACACATTGAGGCGATGCAAGATGTCCAGTTCGTGATGAAAGGCGGAAAGATCTACAAACGGCCGTGAGGATAACAACGAAAGCTCACCCATTAATTTGGAGGCAAGATTTGCAGCCACCGTTCCGATCCAAGCAGGAAGTCATCATCAACGCGCCTTTGGAAGCGGTGTGGTCGTTCAGCATGGATCTCACGAAGATCCCGGAGTTCCATCCTCGCGTGGTCAAGGTTGATC
>WNGL01004454.1_pt1 | contig 21847 bp, 13 predicted proteins | sample 5400591 | NCBI WGS metagenome assembly WNGL01 (sample SAMN13153377, study PRJNA577476) | soil metagenome | isolation source: 80 cm soil or saprolite under Garry oak tree replicate 1 | place: USA:California | collected 2016-06-15 | reverse complement strand
CGGATCAGCTTCTGCGTTGTCGAGCAGGCGCTCTGCGTGGTCACCGGCGACGTCGGCGCGGGGAAGACCGTGGCGCTGCGCGCCGCCGTCGCCGGCCTCGACCCGACCAGCCACCAGGTCATCTACATCGCCAACCCGGCGTTCGGCACCCGCGGGCTGTATGTCACGATCGTGCGGGCGCTCGGCGCCCAGCCCCGCTACCTCAAGGCCGAGCTGATGGCCCAGGCCAGCGACTTGCTCGCCGCCGAGACCGCAGAGCGGCACCGCCGTGTCGTAGTGATCTTGGATGAGGCTCATCTCCTGGACCCGGCCCAGCGGGAGGAGCTGCGGCTCTTGACCAACTCGGAGATGGATTCCGCCTCCCCGTTCGCCGGCATCCTGGCCGGCCAGCCGACCCTGAACCGGCAGCTGCGGATGGGCATGTTCGCCGCGCTCGACCAGCGGATCGCCACCCGGTTCACCATCAAGCCGATGGACCTGGCCGAGTCGGCCGCCTACCTGCGCCATCACCTGGCGCTGGCGGGGCGCGAAGAGCCGCTATTCGCCGATGACGCCATCGCCCGGCTGCACCGGGTGGCCAGCGGGCTGCCCCGCGCGCTCAACAACGCCGCCACCGCCGCGCTCATCGCCGCCGCCGCCAGCGGCAAGGATCTTGTCGACGACGCCTGCGCCAAGAAAGCCGTCGCCGAGCTCACCCGGGACTGACCATGCCCCGGCCAGGCCACCCGGTGCCCCACGCCAGCCCCGCCGTCACCGCCCGCCTGCGCCAGCTCGCCGCTCAAGCCGAGCACCGTCGCGCCATCGCCGAGTTCCGCGCCCGCCACGCCGCCGACCAGCAAGCCCGCGTCAACGCGCTGCTGCTCGAAGCCATCGCGGCACTCGCCAGCCTCCTCGGCGAACCCGGCCACCCGGGCAACCGCCCAGCCTGACCGCCCACCCGCACAAGCCCCCTGCGGCGGGTGCGGCGCCGCGCGACACGCCGCCAGCCACAACCCCCGGAAGCAAAAGGTCACCACCAAGACCTGCCGAAACGTGAACACCGAACGCTGCCGACTCATGTGCAAACAGCGCGGCCGCTAACACCCCTCTTACGATCGGCCTACCGCCCCGCCTGCGCATACCCGCGCCTCGCTCGCCGATTTCGTCGGCCACCCGCCTACGGCATCCAGCACCTGCGCGACGACCTGGACCGCTTCATCTTCCTGCTCGGCGGCAGCGACGGCGAGCAGTTCCTCACAGCCAACAACGACGGCGAAAGGAGGCCCAATGACCACTGAACGGTCGGCTCAGTAAATACCGGCCATCGGTGCCTCAATCAGGTTGACAGGTTCCGCGCGGGCTCAACCGTGAGCGCGGGCGTTCTGACGTCGGCACCGTATCTGACCTGAAGTTTCGCGTGGCAGGTCCAGGATTCGAACCTGGGAAGACTGTCGTCGACGGTTTACAGGGAGCGCCCGAGTAGAACTACGGCCTGCCTGTGACCTGCAGAAATACCGCCGTACCTTTCAACCGACGATGAACTCAGCCGCTCCTCAGCCGAAGTCCCGCCGGGCCGCCATATCTTGGGTTCCTGGCACTGCCCACCATCTCGCTGGCTGACGCCAGTTCTCCTTGCGCGAACTGACGGGCGCCGCGCGCCGTTCTTCACCTTGTCAGTGACTCGTAGCTGCGACGATGACGGTACCTTCGCGGTCCCGGGCCATCGCGTCGAGATAGTGGCTAAGATCAACCTTAATCACACAGCACCCGTCTCGTGACGTAAGGTTGCCGCAGCAGGCCGTTGCGATCGAATCCCTCTGGCTCGGCCTGCGGGATCCGTTCGCCGGCGGGCAACAAGGTGAGCGATGCCAGTTGGCTGAGCAGATGCAGGGATCGGATGGCAAGTACATCGATTTCAGATGCCTTCTCGGGAGTCCCTGCACCAGATCTCGCAGTCATCTTGGATGACTTCGGTCTTGCGTCCGACGCTCCCGTCGCTGATCTCCTGGCTCTTGGAGTCACGGCGTCGGATGCCCTTCTTGCCATAGCGGATTACCTCATCTCCAGTGCTCTGGAGTTGCGCCTGCACCAGATCGCACCTGTCCTGGACCGGGACTCGCAGATGCCGCTGCCGCTACACGCCTTCTCCGCTAGGCCAGCCAACGGCCTGCGGAGAAGCGGGATGTCCACTTGGCAGGAGCTTGTTGGCATGACGCCAGCTGATCTCCTGAAGTTGCCGACCGTGGGCCGTAAGTCGGTCGCTGAGATCATCGCCCTTGTCCTCAGTCGAGCTGCGGTGCAGGCCCTTCTTTGCTCCGCTGGCAACGCGGCACTGGCATCCCCGGCTGGGAACTCGGCAGGCAGGAGTAAGAATTTTGGTGATCCTTACTTGGTCCCATCCGAGTTCAATGAGCGAGACATCCTGGCTAGTGAGGCCCTTCCCGGCCTCCATACCCTCACGCGTTGGGCGATCTGCATTGGGGACGTCACGACGGTCGGTGCGGCACTTGAGCTTGCAGCGTCTCGGACTCCGCCCGACGATGTGGCTGAGGCCGTCGATGCGCTGCGCCAGACTCCGCTCCAGCTAGGCTCGCGAGTAAAGCCTCGTATCGCGGCTGCGCACGATTTTCTTTGGAAAGCGTGTGGGGATGAACGCCGCCAGGAGGTCTTCCGGCAGCGGATATCATTCCAAGCACCGACGCTGGATGAACTCGGCGCGGAGATGATGCTGACGCGAGAGCGGGTTCGCCAACTTCAAAAGGCAGCTCAAGACAGTGTCTCAGCGGCCCTGCTGCGTCCAGAATGCGCGGAGATCCGCTGGCGGGCTACCCAGCTTCGACAAGAGCTTGGGACCGCAATCCCCTGGGATAACGTTGCCGTGCACGAGGCCCTCGACGCAGCTTGTCGCGGCATTGGCCAAGACAGCGCTGCAGCAGAAGCATTGCTGCTCTGGCTAGCGGGTCCGTACAGGCTCGAAAAGCAGGCTGGTTGGCTATTCGCAGAGAAAGAGTACTTGCGCGGCGAGGTTGGACCACAGAGCGCGGTCGGTCCTCCGCCGCGTGCTTCGCTCCTGCAGGCCGTGACCGACGAGGGAGTTGTCAACATCGAAGCCGCAAGGGCTCGGGCCGCTGCTGCTGGGCTTGTTCCTGCTGCCGTCGAGGACTGGATGGGGCTGTGCCCATTCCGTGACGTGGACGGAAAGCTCGTTCTATGGCACGGGAATGTCGCGGACAAGGCAGCGGCGCTCCTCGGGATCCTGAGGCGGCCTGCGACTGCGGACGAACTGAACGGAATGATCGCCGAAGGACATAGCGTGCGGGGCCTGCGCGATCGTTTCCTCGGCGACGAGCGGTTCATCCGGACGGACCGCTTCCGAGTGGGCCTTCGCCAGTGGGGACTGGAAGAGTACTCGGGAATCGTAGATGAGATCGAAGAAGAGATCGCGAGACGCGGCGGCCAGGCGGACATCCATGATCTTGTGCAAACCCTCACCAAGCGTTTCGATCTTCGGAGTAGCTCGGTCGTCAGTTACACCACCGTGCCGAGATTCGTCGTGAACGACGGCCGTATCCAGGTGAGACAACCGGATGAGCCGTTTGTGCCGACGAGAACGATTTTCGACGAAGCGCGCTCGTACCTGCTCGATGAAAATCGCTGCTCCTATAGAGTCCCGGTCGATGACAACGTACTGCGGGGAAGCGGGCGTCAGCTGCCGCAAGGAGTGGGCGCTTGGCTCGGTGTGCTCCCCGGCATGCGCCGCGAGTTCCGCTTTCGGGATGACGACGTTGTGCTCATCTCCTGGCCGGACAGCGCACTTCTCGGCCCAGCCCTTGGTTCCCTACGCCGTCAGGCCCTTGCACGATCTGCCTATCCAGGTGATTCCCTGCTACTTGAATTCGACCGCTCAAGCCACGAAGTCGAAGTGATGCTTGTCAGTCGGTCAGAGCTAGACGCCGCCACAGGGTGGGTGCGAGGGACTTTGCTCACCGGCATCGATGCAGGCAACCAGCAGGAGTTTCAACAGCTTCTAATGGAGGCGGTTGGAGCGTCATCGGCGGCAGACTTGCGGAGGAAGTGCCGGGGCCGCGGAGATCTCGAACTCGTCGAGCTCGTGTACACGGAGGGTTCGCCGGACCTTGATGATGCACTTGAGAGACTGAAGGAACTGCTATGACGCATGGCCTCCGAAACCTTGCGCCCACAAAACCCCTCTATACTGTTCCTGCCGACGATCTTATCGGCGACGTTCTTATTCCAGCCATGTCCGCTGTCTCGTCGCTTAGATGCATGGCCGGATTCTTCGGATCAGCGGCATTTCGTTACGTCGCACCTGGAATCGCGGCATTCGTCAACAAAACTAGCGGTCTTTTCCAGCTACTGATAAGTCCCATGCTTGACGAAGCCGACCGTGAAGCTATCCGAACAGCTATAACACGCCGTGAAGACGTCCTTCGGAAAGCAGCTGAGTCTATCCTAGAGAGAGCTAAGCTCAGTGAGTCAGCGGTGGAACAGCACACCCTAGAATGTCTGAGTTATCTTCTCGCCGCAGGACGGCTCGAAATCAGGTTTGTCCTCATGGCGGATGGGGGCATGTTCCACCCTAAGGTCTGGATCTTCCACGACGGCCATGACCTGCTCGTAGCGCATGGATCGAGCAACGTCACGGCCGCGGGCCTGCTCTTCAACTTCGAGGCTGTCTCCGTCGAGCAAAGCTGGAAAGGTGAGGAGGCGATGACGCGGAGTGTACAGTTCCGTGATCTCTTCGACCGCCTCTGGTCAGGCCATGACCCCGACACGTTGACGCTTGATGTCTCAGCGGGGCTAGCCCTAGCCCGACCACCCCCGGTGACACCTCCAACGATTGAGGACTTCTGGCGAGCTTGGTACATAGATGCAACCCGCGGACTGGCACCACCGCTGCCACGGGGAAGGCTCGTCGCAGAGCCGAACCCCGACTTTGCGCGTCACGAAAAGCTCCGTATCCCGGAAGGCTTGGCCTGGGAATCCGGCACCTTTGCGCACCAAGGGCGTGCGGTCAGGGCCTGGGAGAAGGCAGGGGGCCGCGGCCTTCTCTCGATGGCCACTGGGTCCGGTAAGACCGTCACCTCGCTCATCTGCGCCACACGTATTCAGGGCAGCTCTCATATGCCCCTGCTTGTGGTCATCGCCGCTCCGTACAGGCCCCTTGTGGAGCAGTGGCGAGAAGAAGTCCGCCACTTCAGTGTTATCCCTCTTGGCTTGGGGCATCTCGGAAGCGCGGAACGGGATTCCGTGATCCTAGAAGCCATCCGCCGACTAGAACGCAGCGTCAGTGCCGTCGAGGTTGCGGTGGTGACTCACGACTATCTCTTGAGCGACGGATTCGCAGCGGTACTTGAATCGATTTCGTCGTCCACTGTCATGAGCCTGCTGATCGCCGACGAGGTTCACAACCTTGGCCGTCCTCGGTTCCTTGCAAGACCCCCAGAAGCGTTCCAGCAAAGGATCGGGCTCTCGGCTACGCCTGTCCTGCAGTACAACGAAGCGGGCACTCAAGCCATAGCCGATTTCTTCGGTGACACCGTCTTTGAGTTCAGTCTCGCCGAAGCAATTGGTGTGTGCCTCGTTCCATATAACTACTTCCTTCATCCAGTCCCACTTGCTTCAAACGAGATGGACCAGTGGGAGGAGCTGACGGAGAAACTTGTGCGGGCGGGCTACGCTGGCCACGATGAGGGTCGGGACGCTGACCTCTCGCCCGAGGTCGTCGCTCTGCTTGTCAAGCGCCGTGCAGTCCTTGAAGCTGCAGCCGCAAAGGTGGGCATGCTGCGAGATCTACTCGTCGATGAAGGCATAGATAATGTGCGCCATACCCTAGTATATTGCTCCGACAAGCGACCCGAACAACTGATTGCCGTTAACCGCGAGCTGCTCGATCTCGGACTGTTTGTGAGGCAGCTCACTGCCGAAGAGACCGCAGACCGGCACCGCACGGCCGAGATCCTGCAGGACTTTGGCAGAGGCGAATACCAGGTGATCACATGCAAGCGGGTGCTTGACGAGGGCGTTGACCTTCCGCAGGTGCGCCAAGCCTTCCTGCTGGCGAGCAGCACCGTGCGCCGACAGTGGGTCCAACGCAGGGGCCGGATCCTTCGGAGGTGCGACAGCATCGGCAAGGCTGTTGCGGACCTGCATGACTTCCTGGTAGTACCAGATGATCCTGGCAGTCGCGGAGGTAGAGCAATCCTGGGGCAGGAACTGGAGCGCGCCCGCGCCTTCGCGGAGCTAGCAGCCAACTCTGGCGCCCCGGACGGCCCTTTTGCAACCATTGACGAGGTGAGCCAGGGAGGCCACTGGTGACCCAGGGAGGTGGTAGCTGATGCCCGTTCCGCAGCGCCTGGTCATTGAGCGCATCCGCGCTAGGTGTGAAGAACTCGACGAGCGCTACTCCGGGTACCGCAAAGACCTAGTTGGGTATCTAGCTGAGATTCTAAGTATCGAGCGGGCGTCACCCCACAACGTCGTCCAGCAGGTGGAGGCGCAGCTGCAGGCGTTCGGTGAACTCTTCCATCGCAGATCGAACGGCAGGCCTGAATGAAGCTCAAGTCAGCACGGATCAAGAACTTCAGGCTGCTGCGCGATGTGCGGATCGAGTTCTCTGACGACCCCGAGCGACCTCTAACGGTCATACGCGCAGAGAACGGATCGGGCAAGACATCGGCCCTTATAGCACTCAGATGGGCACTTTACGGACTGAAGGGCCTGGATGATGCAATGATGCGACTAAGTCCTACAAACTGGCCTAATGGTCAGGAATGTGACATATCGGTCCAGTTGGATTTTAGCCACACCGTCTACAACGTGATCGCCGGTGAGAGCGTAGGCACGACCAGCGATTACAGATTGCTGCGCTCAGTTACTGAGCGACCACAGGGAGATAGGCCGAACCGAGGACCTGACCGAGAAGTTCTCTATAGATTTAGCGAGCGCGGCCTTGAAAAGGAGGACGCGCCGGAACTATCAATAGGCGAAATGCTGCCGCTGGAAATGAAGAACATCTTCTTCACAGATGGTGATTCGGCTCTAACATTCATCTCACCGCAGCTCACGAAAGCCAGCAGGCGCGATCAGGTAAAGGAGGCGATCCGCTCCCTGCTTGGACTAGGACTTCTCGAGGATGCCGACAGCCATATCGGCGGGGCAAGGAAACGCTTCAACAGCGAGGTAACAAAGCTGTCCGGCTCCGGGGAACTCACGAACATCACGCAACAGCTCACCGAGGCAGAAGACGGCCTTCTGCGCGACGGCAATCGCCTACGGGATGTGGAAAGACAGATTGAAGACCTCGCACGGCGTCACGAAGATGCTGATAAGCGGCTCCAGCTTGCTCTACAAGCTGGTGACTTCGAGGAGCTCGCGCGACAGCAGAGGCAGGCGAATACACAGCTCGCCGCCGCTCGGGCAAACGAAGATCCTCTGAAACAACTTCATCAACAGCTTTTGCAGGACGAGCGCATCTCGCTGGTGATGCTCGAATCCACCCTTGCAAAGGGGTTCGGTGAGCTTGCGAAGCTTCACGATGCGGGCGTCATCCCAAGCGGATCTGTCCCTGTCCTTCAGGAACGATTGGATCTAGAGGTATGTATTTGTGGCACGCCACTAACAGAGGGATCCGACACCAGACAGCATGTCGTGCGACTCATCGAGTCGCAGCGGACAATCGACGACAAACGCAAGGTATTGACAGAGCTTCACCACGCCGCTAAAGTCGACCTGCAACGGGGAACTAATGCCGCTCCGAGCTGGCTCAATGAGATTGATAGCCTGGAACGTACACGTCTGAATAACCGTAGGGCTATACAATCCGCGAGAGATCAGCTCAAGATTCTTCGAGAGAAGATTGCGCGGATCGATCAGGCGCGAATCAATGATGCTCGCAAGGATCGGGACTCCTTGCTCGCCAGTTTGACCGCGAAGCAAGACGAGCGCCGCGACCTCCAAACTGCAATCGACAAATGGCAAGATATTATAGACGCACTTAAGCCACGCCGAGAAGAATTGTTGCGGCTGGATAAGAGGCTTGGCGAGGTTAACAGCCGCCTGACGGTGACAGAAGACATGTCCGTTGTCGTGCGCGGCACTCTGGAGGACCTTCAGCAGGATTACCTAACGATGGTTTCGCAGCGGCTCAACAGCTTGTTCCTAGAGATGGTAGGTGCTGACCCCGCGAGTATGGCGGAACTAGGGGGCGGCGGCGAAAAACGGGCTAGCCAGGTTCTCGATCATGCAGAAATCACCTCAAGCTACGAGATTGTAGTGTACAGCAGCGATAATACGACACTGAATCCTGAATATGAACTCAGTGGTGCTCAAAAGCGGGCGCTAACCTTCTCCTTCATCTGGGCGCTCACCGAAGTCTCGCAGGTCATTGCACCGCGCATTATTGATACCCCACTGGGAATGATGTCCGGGCGCGTTAAGACGCGTGTTGTGGATCTTATAACTTCTGTGTCAAATCAGAATAATGAAATTGAGAAGCAAGTTATACTTTTTCTCACACGTGACGAGATTCGTGGCATCGAGTCCGTCATCGATGCGAGAGCTGGTCGCATAGTAACCTTCACCAACAGCGACAACTTCCCCATCGATCTTGTATACGACCCGGATGTTGAGACCCCGGAGATTATGACCTGCGAGTGCAGTCACCGCGAGTACTGCCGCATATGTGCCCGCCGTAACGATGACCAATACGGTCTGGTCGAGCGCTCGGTGGTTTAGGAGGGGATATGGTTTCCATAGCAAACCCGTATGTGAATTTGCCCCTGAGAATCCCTGAATATGAGTGGGAGGCCATGCGAAGATTTACGACCACCTTTCGCCCAGAAGGCGGAGGCAAGCCAGACATCGACCGGAGCCCGTTTGATCGCTACGTCGACCTCTGGTGGGCGGCACTCTGTCTGGGAGCCCGCGAGGGCCGGAATTCAGTGCCGCCCAAGTGGCACGACTTCGTAACAGGCGTTGTGCTGAACCAAGATCCGTGGCGCATAAGGCACCTTGAGCTGATCGGTATTGCTAAGGAGGGTCCTGGAGTCCTTGAAGATCCTGGAAAGGTGATCAGTATAGCCAATGAATATGCAGCCACGGGCATGGGAATGCTGATCGATACGATGACCGGCAAGCCTGAGCCGATATGGGATTTGACAAGTAGCCTACGGTCCTTCGTAGAAGAAAGCTCGTGAGGTCAACGTCAAGGTAGCACTACGGAGCGGCAGCCGATGCACGTCGCGCAAGACCTTCAGCCCTGGATGGAGGCGACCCCGCAGCCGGTGGCGGTGGCCACAGGGCGGGTGGTGCGGGCGATTGGCTCGGCTGAGAAACTCGACGCCTGCATCAAAGCTGCTGAGATCGTAGCAAGGTTTGTCGCGGTTGCGGCTCTCGCGTCTTCCGCTGCGACAAGGCCAGGTGATGTAAGTCCGCCTGAGGTCGAGAACTTCGTGGGCAATCTATCGTTCGGAGTGTTCGAGAACGCCGCACGCACCAGCGCGTCAGTCAATTGGAATCATCCCCTGCGCGGACAGCTCCGCCGATGCTTCAAGAAGCGTCAGGCAGTCGCGGGAAATCGACTGGCGAAGTTCGTTGAGCTGCGCAATGAGCTTGGCCACGCCATCACGCCTGCGGACGAAGCTCGGGCACGTGCGCTTTTGGAGCGCGCGGACCCGATTGGCGGTCTGATCGATCTGCTGGAAGATCTGAAGATCATACTCGCATATCCACTCCTCGCTCTGCTCGGACAAGAGCATCGGCGAGGACGATTTCTGGGAAGGTTCGCTTTCTTTTCTGGCGAAGGTGAACCTATTCCTCAAGAACTCGAGCTGAGAGACCCACTCTACGAGTGGGAGAGCCCTTACCTATGTACACCTGAAGGCCTCATCCCTCTCATGCCGGGAATTCTATATCAGCCACGTGCATTGGACGGTCGACTCGGCCTCTACCTCCTGGATGGCATAACCGAAGTGGCACTCCGCTACAAGAGCATTCAAGATAACGGGGTGATCACGCGCACCGATGGGCTTCGCGCTATCGGCACATGGATGCAATTGCCGTTTCATGTAACAGGGAAGCAGCTCACACACCCCCTTATCGAGCCAATCGCGTGCCTGGACGGTCGGAGCTTGTACGGATACCTGAGCAGAGTGGATGCTGGGCCAGCATCCCCGGGGGCAGGACCGGAACCAGAGTCCCACGACCAACCTGCGCAAGCAGATGAAAGCGAGCAGATAGCACGTGGCTTGCCAGAATTCGAGCGGATTGCCAACGGTATGGCGCTAGGCAGCGCCTACAGGGATATTCTATACTGTTTCGCTACCCACGATTCACTGACCGAATTGAGCGATGGTGCGATTCGAATTATGCCTACGTTTGATCCAACACGCGTGGTTGCAACGATCGAAGTAATTCCAACTAAAAAATTGCGGTTGACTATTTTCGTTAGCGCTTTGACATCTGATAGTACTCAAGAGGCTGAAGTGTACGACTTGAGTGCTGGTGAATCCGCTGATGAAATCGTTGAGCGAGTCGAGTCGCTCATTCAAGCAGAAGAGCCAGGACCCCCCAGTGAATAGTAAACTCTCATGAGCACGCTCAACTGGGTTAGTGACCGTCACAAGACCGCTATCGGGCGCTCATCGCTGTCAATGCCTGCCCGGCAAGCCCTGCTCGATGGCGTCCTGCGGCCCGAGTGGAGGGTGCTCGACTATGGCAGCGGGAGGGGCGACGATGTTGCCCGGCTGAGCCATCTCGGAATCATGGCTACTGGATGGGACCCTCATCATGGAGGGAGTCGTCCTAGCAAGGCACAGGACGTCGTGACCCTCACCTACGTGATCAATGTCATAGAAGATCCGGCCGAACGCCGGGCTGTCCTCAACGATGCGTGGTCTCTCGCGGAACACTGTCTTGTGGTGAGCACCCGCCTCGCCTGGGAACGCAAACAGGTGAACGGGGTCACGGTAGCCGATGGCACTCTGACCAAGAGAAACACCTTCCAGCGTCTCTTTAGCCCCGCTGAGTTGCGTGCTCTAGTTGAGAGCGCCACCGGAGTTCGCGCTATCTCGCCCGTTCCCGGGGTCGTGTATGCCTTCCGAGACGACAGGGACCGGCTGGCCTATCTAGCTCGGCGCGCTTCCCCCGATCAGGCGTGGCAAGAAGGCACCGATACACAGTCCGCCATCGCCTCGGTGGTGGACTTCCTCGAACGACGCGGACGGATGCCCACAGTCGAGGAGACCCCCGATGCGCTCCTGCCCTTGCTGAGAAACGTGACGGGACGCCAGTTGGCCAGGCTAGCTGCCGAAGCGGCTGATCCCGCGCGCGTCGCGGAGGGGCGCAAGCAGACCGTCCTAAATGTCCTGCTTCTCCTTGGGATCGAGGTCTTCAACGGCCGAAGCACATTGCAATCCCTCCCTCTCCCGATGCAGACAGACATCCGTGCGTTTTTCGACTCATACAAGGAAGCCTGCCGCCGCGCCGACCGGCTTCTCCTGAAGCTCCGCGAGGACACCTACTTGCGCAACGTCATGCGAAACAGCGTGGGGAAGATGACCGCAACCGCCATCTATATCCACTGCCGGGCAGCCGAGCACATGCCAGTCCTGCTGAAGCTGTACGAGCACTGCGGCGCAGTCGGGGTGGGGAGGCCGACCAATTGGGATCTTGTCAAGCTAGCACACGAAGGCAGGTCCGTATCCTGGCTCGGATACCCAGACTTCGACCGCGACCCACATCCGCGCCTCGCCTGGTCCTACAACGTTGACATGCGCAGCCTAGAAGGCACCTACCGCTCCTATATCGAAAGCGACAACCGCCCGCTTCTGCATCGCAAGCATGAGTTCCTCTACCCCACCGATCCAGACGTAGCGAAGTATCGCCGCCTCACCGGTCAGGAGGTCCGAGCGGGCCTCTACCAGCAACCGCACCTGATCGGGACTGAACGCGGCTGGGAGGCTGCCCTACGCACTGCAGGAGCCCGCTTGCAAGGACACCGCTTGGTCAGGAATGCGGCTTCCAATAAGTGACTTAGAGTGTCGCTAGAGGTCGAGCGCCGATCTTCTCAGATGGCTAGAGCGCACAGACCGAGCACTGCAGCGTGTCATCCTCATCGTCCAGAGTCTCAGCGAAAACCTCCCAGGCTGGCCTGTTCTTCTTCTGGGCAGCTGTGCGATCGAGTGCCTGCCGGTGGCGTTCGATGATCTCCTCACGCCGGGCGATCAGTTGAGGCAGACTTTCCCCACCAGACCAGGTGTACTGACGTCCCTTCATGCCGTACTTACCGAAAGAAGCGTCGCCATCTGCCCCCGCGTCTTTCATCACCTTCTGCTCGATAGCGATTGCCCGGTCCCACAGGTCCGGGTGTTTCTCTGCCAGCCCTACCCATTCAGCCTTTCTCTGGTAAAAGCAGAAGTAACAACCCGACCGCGTCCGCCACTCGTAGTATTCAGGTAGCCCGATCCCCGCATCCCGGAGGATGCGCAGGACGTCATCATGACCAATTCCGTCCTCAACGAACGGGAAGACAGCTTTGATGTTTGGCTTCGTGCTGACGTAGCCTTTGCGGCCCGTTTCGTCTGCGCGGATAGCCACGTAGGAAACCGCGACGTCGTCGCCGACCCACTCCTCTAGTGGTTCGATCTTCATCTTCTTGGTGCACCAGCGCATTTGCGGGGATGGCAGGGCGCCGCGGTACACCTCGAACCAATGATCGAATCCCTTGCGTGCGTTAAGACGCGCTATTGGCTTCCCGAGGGCGGTTTCGAGCTTGTCGAGATAATCGTAGGTTTCGGGCAGCTCGGCGCCTGTGTCGCAGAAGAAGTACTCCATCTGCGGCACTCGGTCGCGCATGTAGACAGCGAGGGCGCTGGAGTCCTTACCACCACTGATGCCACAGATGTGGCGCACCTTGACGCTCACCTCAGGCCTCCTTCGCCGCTGGTTCGGTCGGGGCGTCAGTACGGACGATTGCTTCGTCGCCTGTCGCCAAGTGTGCCAGCAGGCTCCGACACGCGGCGGCGCGCGAACCGAAGACCTGCGCGAGCTGTTCCAACAAAGGGTCCATGTGCTCGCTCACCTGCGCCCGGTCACGTTCGGAGATTACTAGGACCTGAGATGTCTCCCGACCGTCCGGCCTGGTCAAGGTCAGTCGGCGGCTGCGGTAGGCGTCATCGGAGACAGCGAGCGCGTCATAAAGGAGCGCCTGCACGCGCCGGAACGCACCCCCGACATCGGCGATAAGTAGCGCGAAACGCGCAGCGAGTTCATCGTTCCAGGTCCGCGGCACCTGGCCGTTGGCTACTACCATGGCGACGTTCTCGGCCCAGGCGTCGCCGGCCAACGGCCGGGCGAGCGCACCGACGAACGCGTTCAGGCGCGGCTCCAGTACCCGTCCCTGCAGGGCGGTTGCTTGCGCAGCGAGCCGTGTCTTGATCTCGGCTCGCTCCCCCCAAAGTCCTGTGGCTTCGGCTATCTGTTCCCAAACTTGGTCCAGAAGGCGGGGGTAGGCAGCGCGTAGCTCGGCAAGGATTCCCGCCAAGTCGGCGGCGAAGGTGCGCGCATCCTTCGTTGCCACCCTGCCGGTGGGGGAGAAGGTGGGACAGCCAAGCAGAAGGGGCAGGGTCTCGAATATCAGGCTGTCGGGCTCGGGCGCTGTCTTGAATGCCTGGAGGACGGCGACTGCTTCCTGGGACATGTGTCGGCGGGTCTGCTGCGTGAAGGGGGGTAGCGATTGCAGTTCCCGGTAAAGCGCACGGGCGACGTGCAAGAAAGTGGGGTGGGCGGCGGGGGTGGTGATGCCGAGGCGTTCGGCGACGGCCACCATGACGAGCCTTCGGCCGCTGGTGTCTGTGGCGTTGTTCTTGACCGCGAAGTGGCCGGGATTTCGTGCTAGGCGTTCGGCGACCGCGTCGTCGAGGCTCAGGACAAGGCTCCCGTGCTCGTAAAGCGCGACCTCGTCAGCGTGTACTGTAAGTGCGGATATGAGCAGGATCGGCAAGATACCGTCCTTGAGGCCGATGGGCGGCTGCTTAAGGCGTTCAGCGATGTCCGCAAGGTTGACACGCTGGCTGTTCGCTTCCCGCATGCCCACTTCGATTTCTGACCACACCGCTCCCCAGTGCCTGCCCTTAGGTTTGGTGACGATCCAGTCCCCAGCTTGCTTGTCTGGCCGGTGAAGGCCCGTAGCCCGGTAAACCGCCTCATAGATTGCCCGCTCCGGGCCGTAGCCCTGGATACCGAAGCGTTCTTGGGTTGGATTCCGAATGAAGGCTTCGAGGAGCATACGCCGTGCTTTGGCTCCCTGGCTTGTCAGCTCACGGCGGGCGATCATCTCATTCGCGACCCGCGGCGTGGAGTGATACGCCAGATCGGCGGCCTGGGACAACGTGGCTGACAAGCCCGCCCGCGCTTGCAGTCGCTCTCTCCGGCCTAGTAGGTACCAGGTGGAATCCGCCGTACCCCAGGTAGCCGCTACCTGACGGCGCAACGCCTTTTCGGCATCGGCAGCGCGCTCGATCAGTTCTCGCCTCGCTACCCAGTCCGCGTTGCCTGCCTCGGCCGAGGACAACGCCATGCGCAGGGCGGCGGCCTCAACGGCGACATCCCGAACTGCGTCAAGGCTATCGGGGACGACGACGACGGCGGGCTTGTCATGGTCGCCGCGTCCTTGGGACTCGGGTTGCTCGGTCACTGCGGCGTAAAGCACCCGTCCGTCCCATGGTTCGTCCGGGCCAGGTGGTACCAGGGCATCAGTGCCCAGCTCGCTGAATCGCTGCTCGAATATGCGCAGCACACCTGTGCGCTGGCTGTGGCGCCCCGCCACTGCTGGTTCGAGTGGTGCTGCCTCGTTGAGGAGTTCGGCGAGACTTCGATCGCGGCATGCGCGCCGCGCTATGGCCACCGCGCCTTCGAGGTCGAAATCCGACCCCTGCCAGATGCGGTACTCATCGGCGAAGTCCCGGTAGGTGATCAGCCCGGCGGCTTCCAGGCTTTCGAGCACCTTAGTGAGGTCAGCAACCTCCAGCGAGCTGGTCCCGGTGTGCATGGTGGCGAGTTCCAGCACACGCCGGGATGCGCGCAGCGTGCCCCCACTCGAAACTAGGTTGAGGACACCGATGGATTTCAGCACGCGCAACGGATCGGCGCTCAGGCCTGTCGTGTCACGGATTCGGGTCTCAATCTCCAGCCAGCGGCTCACAGTTGCCGAAGCACCGATGGTGGAGCTGGTGGAGTCGAGAAAGTAGTCGTATACGCGGTCTAGCCTGACAAACGGGACCGGGCTTGCGGCAGCCCAGTTGGCAGCCGTGAGGAAGGCGGGAACGGCCAGGGGCTCGGTGCCGGCCATGAAGGAGAACAGGGTCCGCTCGTTTTGCCCGTACCGGGTGCATAGTTCGGGCAGCACCGCGACCACAAGCGGGTGCAGCGGATAGCAGCCTTGCGCGCTGGCCCACAGATCCCTCAAGCCAGCAGCAGCGAAGGCGCTTGCGTTGTCCTCATACCAGTGGCGCACCGCTGCGGCGAGCTGACCAGGCGACGTATCGACTGCTGCGCCGATCAGCCGCCATGCCTCGCGGGGGGCCTCGACGTAGGGGATGTCCTGGAACCTGCCTTGTACCTTGACCCATTCGCGGCGGCGAGCCACAGATGTGCCCTGGGCGTGTTCGTCGAAGGCGAGGTGCTGCATCGTGATGATGACCAGCGGCCACGCAGACTCGCCCTGAGCCGCCTCGGCAAGTGACTGCAGCAAGAACGGGTCACCCTCGCGCCCGGATGTAGCGAACGCTTCCAGGTTCTTGCCGAATTCGTCGATGACCAGCACAACCGGCTGGACAGCACACAGGGCACCCACCACGTCGCGAACTTCACGCACGCTCAAATTACGCGCGGCCTCGTCCTCACCGAATACAGCTGGAACCAGTGTCTGCCCCTCGCCGAGTGCACGTCGTGCCCCGGCGTGAAGAGCGCGTGCCACCGTCACGGTGACAGGCTCGTGGTTCGCTGTGGCGAAAGCCCGCATCGCCCCTCGGCCCTGGGGGTCAATGGTGTCAAGCCCTTGCCTGAGCAATGCGGCCACGGCCGCATTGGCAGCCCGCAGGACGTCAGTCGCGGTCTGGTGCGCCTCAGAATCGCGCGGCGCGAACAGGGCATTGAGGAAGACTGCAAGAGATGACTTGCCCGCCCCGTGGGGCCCAGTGATGGCCAGCGCCCGCCCTGCGGATGGTGTGAGCAGGCCACGCGCAACCCGGGCCACCACGTCGAGGGCGCGTCCGGTGGGCAGGTAACCGTCGATGGCGGCCGGGCTAAGGTCGCGCTCGACATTCGCTGATCGGGCGAACCGGGGTTTGACGGTGACCTGCTCCGAAAGCCTCATCGGGCGGCGCTCCGGCTGTAGGTTTCCTTACGCGGTTCCTCCAGCAAGGAGCTGAGCGCTAGCTGGCTGGCTGGGTCAGCGGCTCTTGCGGACCGCCCGGCGACCTCTGTGGTGGGCAGAGGGAGGTCTGGGCGCCGTTCGCGATGATGCAACCACAGCACGGTCTTGGCTACGCGTGCCGGTGGGGCATCCAGGACTAGCTGCGTGATCCCAGCAGGAGCGGCAATGCGGATGTCGCCCACCGTCCGTGCTGTGCCCTCCAGGGCGTCCAGGATTACGTCTTCATTGAGCTTCATTAGGCGGCCAGGCGATCCCGGATCTGTTGAGAGGGTACGTATTGCGTCCGGCCGGGGCAGGCTGGATCAGCCCGATCTCACGAAACGGGGAATCGAGCAGTTCGTCGAGGGTCTGGCGGGCGCGTGTGTGGCGCTTCGTGTACATGCGCAGCAGGCAATCAACATCCTTTTGAATGCTCGATTCGTTTGGCTGGGACCAGCTCGTCGCAGCTACCTCCTCGGCGCAGAATCGCAGCAGGTCGCTCTCCGTGAACTCCAGCGCGGGGAAGTCATTGAAGGCCGCCCACCACACCGGGAGCGTCGTGATGGCACTAACCGCCTGCCAGTGCAGCACCCACAACGTAGCCGGGTCCTCAAGGTAGGGGTCGAGGCCTGTCTTGTCGTCGAGGAGGGCACGGCCAAGCGGTGTGGGCAGCGCTACCGACATCCGCGGACGGCCAGGATTCGGGACGCGGGCGATGACATGGGTCGCGCTTGCCCAGGCCTTGATAGCTTCGACCATGTTCTTGCCAACGCCAAGCGTGACCGGGGCATCTGGCTGATTGAACACATCAGGCTCGTCGACCGCCGCGTCATAACCCTTCTTAATCCAGCCGAAGCGCGGGTGGAATGTCTGGTGAACCGCAAACGCAGGGACCGCGAACTGTTCCAGGCTCATATTCGTGGCCTCTCCTCAGATGGTCAATGCCCTGACACGGGCCACAGCCTCAGCGACGCGGCGCACCGCGAAAGCGATCTCCTCTTCTGTGGTAGGGCGGCCTACCGAGAACCGCAAGCACTCCGACGCACTCGCCGTGTCGCAGCCCATCGCACGCAGCACATGCGAAGGCTCTGGCACGGCCGCCTGGCAAGCGCTGCCCGACGACACCTCGACATCGGGCATTGACGCCATCACAGCTTCCGCGTCCGCGCCGATAAAACGCAGGTTGGCGGTGTTGCACAGGCGGGAAGCCCCCGCCGCGATCAGCTCCACATCCGGGAGCTTCGCATGGAGGTCCGACAAAAGCCGGCCGGTGAGCCGCTTGCAGCGTGGAACGTCACGATCGAGATCCTTGGCCGCGATCTGCGCCGCTAGCCCAAACCCGCTGATCGCGGCAGTGTCATGCGTGCCGCCACGCAGTCCATGCTCCTGCCCTCCGCCGGCGAAGACAGGAACCAGGGATCGCTGTACCTGTCGTGGCGCAACCAAGGCACCGGCGCCTTTCGGGCCGTAGATTTTGTGGCTACTGAGAACCGCGAGGTCCACGCCCCACCCGTCAAGATCCACCTCAGTCTTACCAGCGGCTTGCGTCACATCGCAGAAGAACAGAGTCCCCGCGCTCCTGCAGATTTCGGATACTTCCCGGACCGGTGACAGCACACCGGTCTCGTTGTTGGCTGACATCACCGCCACTAGCGCAGTGGAGTCGTCCACAAGCTCACGCAGCCGGTCCAGATCCACCCGGCCATCCGGCAGCACCGGTGCCCTGCGAACCTCGCCGCCGGTAAGCCGGGCAGCCGTGTCGGCCGCCGCCAGTACCGCCTTATGCTCGGTGGCCCCGACCACCACTGATGGCCGCGCTTCGCGGCGGGCTAGCACGGCACCGAGGATGGCCAGGTTGGCTGCCTCACTCGCTCCGCTGGTGAACACCACGCTCCTGGCCGCAGCCTTAACCAGGGCGGCCACCCGTTCGCGCGCCTGCTCCACCAGCTCGGCGGCCTCCTGGCCGGACCGATGCTGCACACTAGACGCGTTGCCGTACACGCGGTCAAACACGCCGCTAACCCACGGCCTCACCCGCGGATCAACGGGAGTCGTCGCGTTGTAATCGAGATAGACCATCAGGACCTGATCGTAGTTAGTTGTCCCCGGCTACTGTGGGATTTCCGCGCCGGGCATGGGCTCAGATCATTCCGGGCACCTGCCCTGCGCCGGATCACTGGCCCGGCTCAGCCATGGGCCCGGGCAAGCCGAGGCTGCATAGCACGCGGGATGGTCTCATGACACAAGCGTCTCCCATGACGGTCGAGGAACTTGCTACCCGAGTCCACAAGCTCACAGTGAACCGGGCCTCCGGCCGGCCCGCCCTCTACCAGCCGATCACCCTGCTTTGGGCTATCGGCAGGGCGCGCCGCAGCGAGCAACGGCTTATGACATGGTCCGACACCGAGCAGGCCCTGCGAGACCTGCTAGAGCGTCACGGCATGCATGGAGAGCGCGGCCGACCCGATTACCCGGTTGCGGCGCTCTGCCGGGCCGAGCTGTGGGAGATGGACGATATGACCGGGTCGGTCCCAACGGCACATGGTGACACGACCCTGCGCAGGTGGTTCGCGGAGCACAAGCCTACGAGCGGGCTCCCCGAGCACGTATACATCCTGATGCGAGACTCAGGTTTCGCCCGGGTCGCGGTCGTCAACGCAATCCTCGAGTCGTACTTCCAAGATGGGGATTGTGAGGAGTTGCTTCGCGAGGTCTGGCTGTCCAGCGAAGAACTGACTGTTGAGTTGCAGGGTGCCCGCGACATAGTTCTTACGGCCATAACGCCGCAAGCCCGGTATGCCCGGCTTTGCCAAGTCACTGAGCGCCGGCAGACCACGCATCAAGCTGGGCGCGCCCGGATCACGGACAATCCCGTACGTTCCGCTGCCGCCCGCAGGGCAGTCCTGGTGCGCTGCCAGGGACGCTGCGAAAATCCCGGTTGTACTGGGCAGCCCGCAGATTTAACGGACCGTGGTGAGGCCATCCTTGAAGTCGATCATGTACATGACCTCGCGGCTGGTGGCCTGGATCATCCCGAACATATGGTTGCCCTGTGCCCAAACTGCCACGCAATTAAAACCCGTGGCCGGAGCCGCGAGGCGCTCCGCTCGGTGCTTCTGCAAACCGCTCGCGATTGCCACGCGGAATGGATGCGCCAGCTTTGTTGATGGGACCCTCGCATGCCCGGTGCGTGCCGAGGCTGCCACCATCCGGGGTGTGGTGATAGGGGCGAAACCCCCGATTGCCGCAGTCAGACAGGATCCGTGGTCGTGGTCCCGCTTACGTCGGTTTTCGCTGCTGCGTCTTCCTAGCGGGCTAATCAGCGGCACTTCGTGATCGCGGTATATGAGCAAGTGATTGATAACGCCAACGGCGGCCTCATGCCGCGCATGCATCAGATGTCATCACTGGCTGCACCCAAAGCCGTCCTCGGCCTGGTCAGGGTTCTCGTTCCGGTGGTTCTCGCTGCAGTGACGGTGGCGGGCGCAAGAGTGTGGCGGCGCCGGGGTCGCCGGATGCGAGCTCGTGGCTGACGGGCGACGCCGTGCCAACGGATCTGTTCAGCCCGGCGGGGCCGACGTCTGGCCTTTCTCCAAGCCCTTGCTCGGCCGCGGTGTCGTTGACCAGCCGTTCACCTGTCCGGTCGATCTCGGCAGCCCGCCGCAATGTGTCTGGGCTGGTCACCCCAAGATCGAGCAGCTTGCTTTCCACCGGCCCAGGCCGATCCCGGGCCTCGCTGGGCAACCTGCCAGAGCCGCCCGGCACCACCTGGGAACCATAGAAAGAGGCCCGCCCGCGATAGCTAGAGGATTTGCCAAGCGCTGCATCCGCCGCCGCCCAAGCCGCGGTGAGCACTCGGCTAGGCGCCCGCGTGACCTCGGCAACCGCGCCGACCGCAGCCGTGGCATCTCGGCTCGCCTGCCCAGCCTCGCGATAGTAAGAGAGCAGCTGATCGACACGCCTGCCTGGTGCCCGAGTGAACGGGCGCCTGATCTCGAACTCGTAGGGAAGCAGGGACCGCGTGCTGACGAGGATCCGCCCCACCTGCCCCGCGACGCGTATCTGTTCCTGCTCGGCCTGGGCAAGCCTGGTCAGGGTCTCGCTGGCCTGATGGACAGCGGCCACCGCCATCGGAACCAGACCCGCATCGGGCGCCAGGCTCTGCGGGGAACGCTCAGACTGCCCCGGCCCGCTGGCCAGCGTCCACGCAGGGTCGGCGTACGCCAACCGCCCCGTCCACCACGCCAGGTCACGGGCTTCGGCAGCAGCCTGGGACACATGCCCGCGAGTGTCGGTGGTGACCCGGTTCATCGCGTTGGCGGCCTGGAACCAGCAGTCGCGAGCCCGCCGGGCCGCCGCAGCCGCCGCGTACAATTCCGCGCTGACCCGCCCGAACTCGGGACCTGCCGTGCGCGCAGCCAGCGCCTTGAGCACAACCTCGCAGTTATGGCTGGTCACCGTGCTGGCCGCGGCGACCTGGTGCAGCGATGTCACACTCATCCCAGGTGACCACACCGCCCGCTCGGCGGCGCCCCACGCGAGCTGGCGCACTCGTTCCGCGCTGGCGATGGTCCCCTCACACAAAACGGCGACCGGGTCCCCGGCCTCCGGGAGCCGCCGCGCCGGCATGCTGTTCGCGGGAACCGCGTACAGCAACCGCGTGTCGGCCACCGGCACCGGCTCCCGTTCCTGTGCCTGCTGGACGGAAGCGTGCAACAGCCGCAGCGACTCGCAGGCGGCGTTGAGCCTGCGCCGGGACTCGGCGGTGTCCGGCCCGCCAGTCGACGGTGACAGCGTCAGGTCCGCGCCCCGGGCCGCGATGGGCTCAGCCATCGACGCGAGCTCGGCCAGCAGCGCCCTGGTAACTGGCGGCGAGGTGACAACCATCGCCCAGTCCGAACGCGGCTGCCGGGTACCGTCCGCGGCCAGCGCGAAGTGGGTCTGTAGCAAGTCCCGCCCGGCGGCGAGCGAGACCGCGGCCGCATCCAGGTCCTGTCCCATGGCCGTCACCGCCGGGCCGCGGAGCGGCCCGTCACCCGCTGAGCGGGAAAGGAACCTGGCAGCGCTGGCAAGAGCGTCCCGGGCCTCGGCCCTGGCCCGCGCCCATGCGGCCGGCTCCGGGGGGCGGCGGGATCGGCGCTCACGACGGACCGGGGTGACGTCCTGAACGTAACGGGCCATGGCCGTAGAGACGCGGCCAAGGCTGCGGCACATGTCCTCGATGTCGGCGTCCACACGCACGTCCCGGCCGGCATCCCCGGCCCGGTCCAGGTGCGTCTTCGCCGCCAGCAGGAAATCACCCAGCGGCGGCCCTAGAGGTGCCGGACCCGGCGGAGACCGTAGGCGCGGTTGCGGGTGCTCTCGCCGCGCTGAGCGGGTTGCTGGCTGACAGGCTTGCCGACGCGGGCCGCTGCGCGCCGGGCCGCCTCGCCC
>WNGL01003020.1_pt1 | contig 21857 bp, 25 predicted proteins | sample 5400591 | NCBI WGS metagenome assembly WNGL01 (sample SAMN13153377, study PRJNA577476) | soil metagenome | isolation source: 80 cm soil or saprolite under Garry oak tree replicate 1 | place: USA:California | collected 2016-06-15 | reverse complement strand
CCGCGTGGCCGGCCACGGTGGCCTGCACCCCCTGGCCGGTGACCGAGTCAAAGCTTGTCGCGGCGGGGAGCGTGAGGCCGCGCTCGCGGGCGGCGGCCACGATCGCGGCGCCGAGCGGGTGCTCGCTGTCGGCTTCGGCCGCGGCGGCCAGGGTGAGCAGTTCGTCCTCGCCCCACTGGCCGGCCGGGCTGATGTCGGTGAGGGCGGGCCGGCCGGCGGTGATGGTGCCGGTCTTGTCCAGCACGACGGTGTCCAGCTTGTGCGCGGTCTCCAGCGCCTCGGCGGAGCGGATCAAGATCCCGGCCCGGGCGCCCTTGCCGGTGCCGACCATGACCGACAGCGGGGTGGCCAGGCCGAGCGCGCACGGGCAGGCGATGATCAGCACCGCCACCGCCGACACCAGCGCCAGGGTGAGCGGCGGGGCCGGGCCGGCCACGAACCAGATGGCGAAGGTGGCGACCGCGATCGCCATGACCGCGGGCACGAAGTACCCCGAGACCGCGTCGGCGAGCCGCTGGATCGGCGCCTTGGACGCCTGGGCCTGCTGCACCAGCTTGATGCTGGATCGGCGCCTTGGACGCCTGGGCCTGCTGCACCAGCTTGATGATCTGGGCCAGCATCGTGTCCAAGCCGACCTTCTCCGCGCGCACCCGCAACGACCCTGTGGTATTCATGGTCGCGCCGATCACGGTGTCCCCGGCGTGCTTGGCGGCGGGCATCGGCTCACCGGTCACCATCGACTCATCCACAGCCGAAGACCCGGCCAGCACGACCGCGTCGACCGGGATCTTCTCACCCGGCCGGATCACCACCTCGTCCCCGGCAACCACGTCTTCAACCGGGATCTCGGTCTCCGCACCGTGACGGATCACCCGGGCAGTGCGAGCCTGCAGGCCCAGCAGCTCGCGGATGGCCTGGCCGGTCCCGGCCTTGGCCCTGGTCTCGAGTGATCAGGCTGTTCATGTCCGGGCTGCGGTGCGCCAGGGCCAGCCAGCCGGTGCGGTGGACCGGCCACCCGGTGTAGAACATCACCGGGGTGATCAGCGCCAGCTGAACCCAGTGGTTCAGCAGCACCCCCGGCACCCACGTGACCTTAAAGACCTCATGGGCCATCACCGCGAACAGCACCGGCGCTGTCAGCACTGCGCCGACGATCACCCGGCGGGTCAGGTCGCTGATCTCCGCCCGCCGCTCGGCGGCCTCCGCCGCCTCCGCGTCGGCGGCTTGCGCCTCGCTGGGCGATGGCCCGGCGTTGGCGGTGGGCCCGGCACTGGCCGGAGGCACGGCGCTGACCGCTGGCACACCGGCAGGCAGCAGGGAGGTGCCCGCTTGTGCTCCATCACCGCCAACCGCGAAGGGGGACGGGGAGGTGGGCGGGGTGCCGTCGGGGTCGACGATGAGGGTGCCGTGGATCATGTTCATCCCGCACGCAAAGCCAAACGAGCCCGCCGACGATGGCGCCAGCCGCACCGTCGTCTGCTCGTACGCGGGCAGGGATGCGCTCACCCCCAGGTCGGCGAAGACCACACGGGAGGTGCAGTCGCCCGATTCCTGCCGGTCAAACACCAGCTCAAGTGGGACGCCCGGCCGGGCCCGGATCAGGCGATCACAACGGCGATGTCGGCCACGTTCATGGCGAACTCCTCTCACCCGTCTCCCGCCACCATGCCAGGTTATACCCCTCGGGGGTATAGGACTAAGGTCAGTAAGCGGGGGACCTTTCGGCTCCCGGCAGCGGGCCGTTGCGGAGCAGGTGGTCTGGCGTCGGGTTCAGGAGCGCACCATCCGGGCGATCGCATCCGAGGCTTCGCGGACTTTCACCTGCGCCGTGTCCCCGCCCTCGGCGACCGCCTGGGCCACGCAGTGCGTCAGGTGCTCATCGAGCAGGCCGAGTGCCACCGACTGCAGCGCCCTCGTCACGGCCGCGACCTGGGTAAGGATGTCGATGCAGTACTGGTCGCCCTCCACCATCCGCTGCAGCCCGCGCACCTGCCCCTCGATCCGGTGCAACCGCAGCAGGTAGCTGTCCTTGTTTTCGGTGTACCCGTACACGGCGGGCCTCCAGCCGGTGCGCAAAGCGCATAGCAACTCTTGCTATACCCCCGTGCAGTATAGGAGCGCACAGCCTGGCCCAGACCGACCCCGGCCCTGGCCTGGCTGGGGCCGCACCCGACACGCCTGTGCCCGCGGCCATCTGATGGCCGGACGGCCGTTACAGGTGGATCACCTGACGGATTGTGCCGGTGACCTCATCAAGGGCGCGGCCGCCCTCGGCCTCCGAGGAGTGCACGGCGTGGACCACGCAGTGGCGCAGGTGGTCAGACAGCAGCCCGACGGCGACCTCCTGCAGGGCCCGGGTGGCCGAGGCGACCTGGGTCACCACATCGGGGCACCAGGTGTCGGCCTCGATCATCTTCTGCAGGCCACGGACCTGGCCCTCGATCTTGCGCAGCCGCCGCAGGTAGTCGTCCTTGCCGGAGGCATACCCGCGGGCGGTGCGCCGGGGTGCGCCGGTGCGCGGCGGCGGGTTGCATTCGGCGGCCGCCTGGCCGTTGCGGCTGGCCACGGTGGTCATCGCCCGCTCCCTGCGCCGGAGGCCGTGTGCTGCGTGCCGGTCTCGATCAGGCCGCGGAGCCGGTGGTATTCCTCAACGTCGATCTCGCCGCGGGCGAGCCGCCCGTCCAGGATGCCCCGTGCCTCGTCGCCGCGGTGCTCGGGGCCGGGCTTGCGGCTGAGGTTGGTGATCAGGGCGTACATGACCCAGATCAGCAGGCCCCAGAACGCGATCATGCCAACCCACATCAGGCTGGCCTGCCACCACGCCCAGCCGGTGCCGTACCAGAACATCATCATGATCATCTCCTGCCGCGCCTCGGCCTGCCGGGCCGAGGTGACCCAGCGGTCTCAGGCGCTAACCCCAGGGTGGCCGTTGATACGGGTGGGGGGTAGGGCCAGAGGTCCCGCCAGGCGGGGACCCAGAGCCCGGTACGGCATGCCCTATGGCCCTGCCCCGTAGGGGTATCCGCGCGCATCGTGAAACCAACGGCATCGGCTGCGGGCCGCGTCCCGAACGGGCCCGCCGGCATGAGGAGGCCATGATGTCCGGTGAAAGGTGGCCGACGGACGTTGCATCGCACCGGGGCCAAAGGACGCTCTGCGTATCACCTTCGGCGTGATCTGGCTCATCGACGCAATACTGAAGTGGCTGCCGGGGTTCCGGGCCAGCTACATGAGCACCATTATGGGCGAGGCGTCCGGCCAGCCCGGCTGGCTCAAGCCCTGGTTCGACTTCTGGATCCGGTTCCAGCACCCGCAGGCGATGCCCATGGCCTACCTGGTCGCGGTTGCCGAGGCGCTGATCGCCCTCGCACTGATCGCCGGGTTCGCGCGCAAGCTCACCTACTCAGCCGCGATCGGGTTCAGCCTGCTGATCTGGGCGACCGCGGAAGGGTTCGGCGGCCCCTACACCTCGGGGCGTCCGACATCGGCACCGCGATCATCTACGCGGTGGTGTTCGCCGCCCTGCTGGCGCTGAGCTACCACGCCGGCCCGGCCCGCTACAGCGTGGACCACTACCTGGAGCAGAAGATCAGCTGGTGGTGGAAGGTCGCCGAGATGCGCCGCCCCGCCACAGCCCCCCAGGCCGTGCCGACAGCGGTGCCTGCAGCGGCTGGGCAGTCCCACGCGGTCTGACCGGCCGGCGCGTGACGCAACACAGCAAACCAAGCAAGCGCACCGGTGGGCTCCTCCACCGGTTAGCGAACAGGAATGAGACGAGGAGTGGTGATGACCCGTAAGCAGATGGGTGTGCTGGTCAGCGTGGCGGTGGTGACAGCGGCGGGCCTGGGGGCCGGGATAGCGGCCGCCGCGACCGGCTCACCGGCACCAACCGTCGCTACCTCCAGCACGCCCTCCGGCCCCAGCTATTCCTGGTACCGGTCCATGATGGGCCGCTATTACGGCGGCACGATGATGGGCGGGACCTCCTATCAGTGGATGATGGGCGGCTCGGGATACCGGTGGATGATGGGCGGGGCCAGGGCTCCCGGCTGGATGCGGGGCAGCAGCCTGCCGGGCTTCATGATGGGCATGATGGGCACCGGCACCGACCCGGGGGAGATCATGGGCCGGCTGTGGGCCCGCGCTTCCGGGCCGCGGGTGAGCCCGGCCGGGGCGGCCAGGCTTGGCAACCAGGTCCCGGCGGGCGCCCGGGTCGACCGGGCCAGGCACACCATCACGGTCACCACCAGCAGCGTGCGCCTGGTGGCGCTGGCCAGCCCTTCCGGCGGGCCGGATGAGACGTTCCGGATCGCCGGCCTGGTCAATCCCACTGTTGTCGTCCCCGCTGGGTCGCACGTCGGCATCCAGCTGATCAACGCCGATAACGACACCGCACACGGGCTGGTCGTCATGGCCAGCGCCGCCCGGTCCTCGTGGACGCCGATGATGACCGACTCTCCGGCGTTCGCGGGCTCAGCGCTGTGGTTCCTCGGCAACCCCACATCGGCTGGAATGCACGCCGGGACCCTGCGGTTCACTGCCAGTACGCCGGGCACCTACCGCTACCTGTGCCCGGTGCCCGGCCACGCCCAGAGGGGCATGACCGGTACCTTCACCGTCCGCTCGACCGGGTAAGCCATCAAACGGTTCGACCCGGCCGGGCAGGACTACCGCCCTCGCTCAGCCGACCCGGGCTTGTCTGTGGCGGGTTCAGGCCCGCCACAGACAAACACCCCCGGGCCTACCGGCTAGCCGCGATGGATTCCGGCGAGGCGCAGGGCGTCGCCGAGGTTGGAGTTGCCTTCCAGGAAGTGGATGCCGGCGGCCTCCTGCCAGTGCGGGCCGGTGTAGCGCAGGATGTACAGGCCGTTGCGGATGTCCATGACGTAGATCAGCCCGTTGCGGATGATCGGGTAGCTCCACATGGTCACCTTGTTGGGGCCCCGGTTCAGCGCCGGGTCCTCGGTGGCCACCGAGGCCAGCGGTGTCGGGGAGAACCAGCCGGCTTGCTGCGGGCTGGCCGGGTCGGCGATGTCGATGGCCTGCACCCCGCCCGAATGCCAGTCCACGAACGCCAGGTCCGGGAGCACGGTCGGGTTGTGGGAGGAGTAGCTGGTGAACTGCTCGGTGGCCGGGTCGTCGGCGGGGCTGCCGCAGAACGACTGGTCATCCTGGGCGATCTTGTACTCGCCGACGATCGTGGGGTGGGTGGGGTCGGCGACGCTGATCAGGTGCACCCAGCCCCACGGGCAGCCGAACGTCGGGTCGGTGAAGGTGCCGTAGATCTCGTCGGTGGTCAGCACGTACGGCCGGCCGGGAACCGGCACCGAGGAGTGTCCCTCGGGGCAGGCTTTGAGGCAGTTGGGGAACGGGTTGCCCCAGATGGGCCGGTTCGCCGGCGAGCTGATTAGGTCGTTGGTGAGGTTGATGACCGTCCCGGTCGGCGGGTCGTGGTCCACCACCGAGCTGGTGTCCAGCACCAGCATCTCACCGCCTTCCATGGACAGGTAGGTGGTCCTGCCGTCCGCGGTGGGCGCCATCGAGTGGGTGTACAGGTCGTTCTGGAAGAACGTCTCGCTGCCGCCGTTCTCATACAGCCCGTTCCAGTTGCCCTGCGCGATCAGCGCCGGCGACCCGCCGTGGGGAACATCGCTGATGTCCACGATCATCATGTTCGGCACTGTGGGGTCCGAGGTCAGCTGCGGGGTGGAGATCCACAGAAGCGCCCGGAACGGGTTGTTCGGGTCTTGCCACAGGTACATCTCATGCGGCTTCACCTGAAGCCCAGACGCGGAGGTGGGGACGTAGGTGGATATGAGCTGCGGGTGCAGCGGGTCGGCCAGGCTGTAGAACGCCAGATCGTACGGGAACGTCTGATCGTTGCCGGGCGGGCAGGCGTGGATCACCGCCGAGCACCGGAAGTTCATCACGATCAGCAGCTTCCGGGCCGGCCACACCCGCAGCTCACGTGAGCTGATGCCGACGTTGCCCTCCAGCGGCGGGCCGATCTCACCCACCACATGCGGATTCGCCGGGTTGGCGATGTCCTCGATCAGCACCCCGGGGTGAACATGCGGGCAGTTGTTGCCCGGCCCGCGGGGATCGCCGACGCCACAGGTGCTTGACCCATCCGTCCGGTTCCCGATGTACATGTAGTGCCCGTAGATGGTAGCGGCCGCGTTCATCCCCCGGTTGAACAGCGGATCGTGCCCCACGAGCTGGAAATTCTCCGACGTGCCCGGCGTCCCACCGCCCGGGCCCACAGTCACCCCGTCTGGCTGCCCCGTCACCGCGCCCCGCTGGGGCACCACTCCCCCGAATGCCCCGGCTGCCGGGGCCATGGCAAGGATGGTTACGGCCAGGCATGCCGCTAATGACGCCGGAACGGGAAGACGCCTCATCGCACGTACCTCCTTGTACGGAACGAGTCACCACGCTATAACGGGCTGTCAGCCAGGAGAAGGTAATGCTTCGGTGCGCCCGCGGGCCCGCCCGGACGCTGGCGGGCCGTCCACGTGGTCACCCGCGGTCTTGCCGGCTACGCGGCTATTCAGGCGGGTGGCTCCAGGAGCTGCCAGTCCACTGTCAGCTGGTCGCGTCTGCCGAAGTTTTCCAGGCGCGTGGTGAGCATGTCCTGGATCCGCTGCAGGTTCTCCGCATCGGCGGCTTCGGCGCGCAGCCTCAGCATGCCCGCCGTTGCCTGCGCCGTCCACTGGCCCCAGTTCAGGATGACGGTTCCGCTGGAGCCGGACCATTCGGCCTGCCGGATCTCGGGCGGCGTGCCGCCGCTGCCGTGGCGGCGCGGCCGGTGTCCCGGGTGCGCGCCCATCTTGCCAGCGTGCTTGCGGAGCCGGGCGAGGTACCGATCGGGGTCCCCGGTCTGGACGACGGCTTCGGCGGTTGGCATCGCGTTCTTCTCCGTTCTCCGCACAGTTGGCAGCGGGCCTGCGCGGCTACGCGTCGCGGCGGCCGATCAGGATGAACCCTCCGGCCAGCGCGGCGGCGGCGTAGGCGCAGAGCACGCCGAACCCAGCCCAGGGGCCCAGGTGCGCCTGATGCCCCCCGCTGCCGACGAGGTAGACGGCTTCGGCGGCGTTGAGCGGCAGGTAGGGGCCTACGGTGTCCTGCCAGGAGGCCGGCAGCAACTGCAGGATCAGCGTAGGCACGAACAGCATCCCGAGCAGGGCGGTGATCGCGCCGGCGCTGGAGCGGAGGGTGGCACCGAGGCCGAGGCCGGCCAGGGCGAGCACAGCCAGGTACAGCCCGGCCCCGGTGACCGCCCGGGCCACGCCCGAGTCGCTCAGCGGCATCCGCAGCGGGCTGCCGCCGGGCAGGAAGACCTGGAAGGCGAAGTAGGCGCCGTAGCAGGTGGCCAACCCGGCTGCCACCGCGGCCAGGCCGAGCACGGCGGTCTTGGCGGCGAGCACCAGGCGGCGCTGAGGGACCGCAGCCAGGCTGGCGCGGATCATGCCGCTTGAGTATTCGCTGGTGATCACCAGCACGCCGAGAACGCCGATCGCCACCTGGGACAGGTGCAGGCCGGCGAGAGTGAGCCCGACCCGGTCGTGCATGCTCGCCTGCTGGCGGGCGCTGAGCACCTTGGGCAGCACGATCCCCAGCACGGCCGCGGTGACCACGTTGAACACCGTCACCGCGGCCAGCGCCCACCAGGTGGAGCGGACCGTGCGGAGCTTCCACCACTCCGACGTGAGCACCTCAAGGATGTGCGCGGCGCCGCCGCCCCGAGGCAGCGTGATGGCGCTGGCGGGCCGGGCGGCGGTGGGGGCATCCATGGGCGGCCTCACTTCCTTGCCGCCGGGGCAGCCGCGGCGGGCGTGCCGCTGTGGTACTCGGCGGATTCGCGGGTCAGTTCCATGTACCGGTCCTCCAGCGAGGCCTGCTGCACCGACAGCTCGGCCAGCGTGACCCCGTTCGCGCGGGCCAGTTCGCCGATGTCGTCGGTGCTGGCGCCGGTCACCGCCAGCCTGCCGTCGCCCTCGCGGGTAACCGTGGCCCCCCGGGCTTCCAGCAGCTTCGCCAGCTCGGCGGCCTGGGGGGAGCGGACCTTCACATGGCTGCGGGATCCGGCGGCCAGCAGCTCGCCGATGCCAGCCTGGGCGATCAGCGTGCCGCGGCCGATGATGATCAGCCAGTCGGCGGTGTTTTCCATCTCGCTCATCAGGTGGCTGGACACCAGCACGGTCCGCCCCTCGGCCGCCAGGGATTTCAGCAGCGCCCGGACCCAGGCCACTCCCTCGGGGTCCAGGCCGTTGACCGGCTCATCCAGCAGCAGCACGCCCGGATCCCCCAGCAGTGCCGCGGCGATGCCCAGCCGCTGGCTCATGCCGAGGGAGAACCCGCCGGCTCGCTTGCGGGCGGCCCGGCCCAGCCCCACCAGCCCCAGCACCTCACCCACCCGGGACCGGGGGATCCCGTTGGACAGCGCCAGGCACAGCAGGTGGCCGTAGGCGCTGCGGCCGCCGTGGAACGCTGTAGCCTCCAGCAGCGAACCCACCTCGAACAGCGGCCGCCGGTACGAGGTATACGGCCGCCCGTTCACCGTCACGGCCCCAGCGTCCGGGGCGTCCAGTCCCAAGATCAGCCGCATCGTCGTCGACTTCCCGGCCCCGTTCGGGCCCAAGAACCCGGTCACCTGCCCCGGCGGCACGGTAAACGACAGGTCATCGACCGCCACGGTTTTCCCGTAACGCTTGGACAAGCCGGATGCCTCGATCATCGGCTAGCTCCCCTGCGGATCAACGCTGCTTACATAGGACCGGTCAGGAATAACGGCGCGTCAGAAGCCCATGCCCTTCGGCATAGCGCCGGTCACATGCATGATCAATATCGCCAGGACGACCGCGATCACGATGGCGACTACGGCCACGCGCACCCGGCGCTGCCGCGCGGTCAGCGGCTCCCGGGCGGCATTCACGGCGGCGTCCTCATCGGTGCCCTGGTAGCGGGGATGGTGAGTCATGCAGGCGTCCTCGCCGGCGCCGTGATAACGGGGGCTGGTGGCCGGGTCCGTGGGACCGGGGCTGGTGAGTCATTGGGGAGTCCTCTCCGCTTGAATCAGCGCCTACGGACCGTAGGAGTCTTATCTATACACTATGTAGCTGTCAAGTCAAACCGTATATGGCTGAACGCCTTGTATGCTGTCGGGGTGCCGAGGCTGTGGACCGAGACGATGGCGGCGCACCGTGCCGCGGTGCAAGACGCCGTCATGGACACCGCGGCAGCCCTGGCCGCCGAGTACGGCCCGGCGTCGGTAACCATGTCCGAGGTCGCCGAGCGCGCCGGCATCACCCGCGCCACGCTCTACAAGTACTTCCCCGACGTGGACTCGATCCTGATCGCCTGGCACCAGCGCAACATCGCCCGCCACCTCGCCCAGCTCACCGAGGCCGCCGCCACACCAGGCACCTCGGCACAGCGCCTGCAGGCCGTGCTGGAGGCCTTCACGGCGCGGATCGCCTCCCGCCCTGCCCACACCAGCGAGCTGGCCGCCCTGGTGCACCGCGGCGAGCACATGGCCGCCGCCCAGCAGCAGCTCCGCGAGTTCCTTGCCGGCCTGCTCGCCGAGGCCGCCAAAGCCGGGGACGTCCGAGACGACATCGCCCCGGATGAACTCGCAGGTTACTGCCTGCACGCGCTCACCGCCGCCGGCACCCTGCCGTCGGCCGACGCGGCCCACCGGCTCGTCACCCTCACCATGGCCGGGCTCCGCCCACCAAGCTGACAGGCGCGGGCCGACACCCTGAACCGCTCGCGGGTTTCAGGCCAGCGCGCCCGGCCAGGCAGCGCCGCGCTGCCCGCCTGGCGAGGGCCAGGCGGGCCAGGCTCGCCGCCGCCGCCGCAGTCACCGGGACCGGGGCGATCACACCTGGCGTGACCGCGAGCTGGTAAGGGCCAGCCTCTATCGCTTGTTGCGCCGACGGAGATCAATCCCCCCGCGAAGGGCACGCTGTCTGGCCTGCGCCGCTCGGCCTGCCTCTTCAGCCTCGGACCGTGACGCGGGCTGACACCCAACTCACGTCCCAGGTCCGCGCCGGTCATGTCCGCTTTCCAAGTCGCATCCTCGGCAGTGCCTAGGACCTCCTCGCTACTGGTGTCCGTCCGGGCCGCGACCTCGCGGGCGCGGGCGGCGTCGCCCATTGACACGCCGGTTCGCAGCGTTCAGGGCGTTCATCGTGGCGGCAGCCTGTACTGGAATGGCTTGGCCGCGGCCGCGTGCTTCGCGAGCCGCGGGCACCGGCCGTGCCCAGGCAGGACGGCGGTGATCCATGCACCGCCGGTCAGTGCCCGGGATGAGCCTCAGCGGGAGGCGTCTGCGAGCTGCGCGCAGTGCTGGCGGCATTCGGCGACGCTGCCGGCGCCGATGAGCCGGACCGGGATGCCGGCGGCGTCGAGCAGGCTGGCCGCGATCGACGCGCGGTGGCCGTTGGAGCAGATGACCCAGCAGGTGCGGTCGCGGGGGATGGTGCCGAGTTGGCAGGGGAGGTCGGCGACGAACAGGGTGCGGCTGCCGGGGATCGTGCCCCATGCCCATTCGAGTTCCTGGCGCACGTCCAGTACGAGCGGGTCTTCCCCGTGGGCCATCGCGTCGCAGAGATCCCCGACCGAGGCGGTGGGATAGGAGCGCAGTTCGCCGTCCCACGCCCCGGCGCCGCCACGCAGGTATCCGGGCACCTGGTCCCAGCCGATACGGAGCAACTGGGTCATGGCTTCCGTCGCCGAGGCCCCTTCTGGGCCGGGGAGCACCAAGAGCACGGGCGCGTTGAACGGGAGCATCCATCCGGCGTAGCTGCCGAAGCCGGAGTTGAGCTCGATGTTGACCGACCCCGGGATGTGACCCGCGGCGAAGTCGTCGCGGTCACGGGCGTCCACGATCCAGGCTCCCGCACCGGCGTGCCGCCGGAACTGCGGCAGGGCCAGCGCGGGCATCTCCGGGACGCCGCCGAGTACCGGCGGGCCGCCGCGGTTGGCCGGGGCCATGTGCGCGTAGTACGCGGGCCAGGTCATGAGCTCGGAGCACAGTTCGGTGGTGAACCCGGCCAGGTCCCCAGCCGTCAGGAGGGGATTGTCGTCCAGTTCGACGGCGATGGTGCTGGTGCGCTCGGTCGTGGGCATGGCGGCGACGCAGAAGCTGCCGGCGCCGTGGGTCGGCAGCACCCGGACGCCTCCGGGCAGTGCGGCCAGCCGTTGCAGGGTGGCGTACTGGGCGCGGGTGAGTTCGGCGGTGTGCTGCTCGCCGAGCAGGTCCGGCCGGCCCGCGCTGCCCACCAGCAGGCTGCCGCCGGTGAACACCGCCGACGGTGCGGCTCCCTCGGTAACCAGCCAGGAAAGGTGCTCGTAGGTGTGTCCGGGGGTCGCCATGGCCGCCACGCGCAGGTCGCCGATCATCACCTCGTCGCCCTCGCCGGCGGGGCGGTGCGGGAACTCGTAGTGGCCCTTGGCGGGGGCGATGATCTGCGCCCCGGTTGCCGCGCGGATCTCGTGGGCGCCTGAGACGTAGTCGTTGTGCACGTGGGTCTCCAGCACCGCGCGGATGGTGGCCCCCCGGGACTGGGCGGAGCGAAGGAACCGCCAGGCGTCGCGCTGCGGGTCGATCACCGCCGCCTCGTCGCCGGACACCAGCAGATAGCTGTTGTCCCCCAGGCCTGCGGTCACGAACACCTCGACGTCCACGGCCCACCTCCACCACGCGCCAGCCGTTCAGTATCTAATTAATCTATTGATCACTTGAAAATGCAAGCCGATTCGCTTATCGTCGGCGCATGGCCGTGATCCCCGACTCGTTCCTCGAAGACGTCGCCCGCCGGTTCGCCCTGCTCGGGGACCCGACCCGGCTCAAGATCGTCCGTGCGCTGCACGAGGACGGCGAGTCCGCGGTCGGGGAGATCGCCGACGCGGCGGGCACCTCGGTGGCGAACACGTCCCAGCATCTGCAGCGGCTGGCGGCCGGCGGGATCGTCGGCCGCCGCCGCGACGGGCAGGCCGTGTACTACCGGATCATCGACGAGACCATCGAGCAACTGTGCGCGATTGTCTGCGGCAGCGTGGCTCGTGACCAGCGCCGCCTGCCGGCGGACGTCACCGAGCCGGTCTGACCCGGGCACGCGATGATCACACCGGGCGCAGGGACCGGCCCGCCACCGGGCGGCCCAGGCGCCGTGCCCGGTTCGCCGGCGGCCATGGCCGGAATCCAGGAGCCGGGGCCCCGCCGCTGGCTGAAGGTCATCGACCAGACCAGGTGCATCGGGTGCCACGCCTGCACCACCGCATGCAAATCCGAGAATGAGGTCCCGCTGTCGGTGACCCGGACCTACGTCAAGAGCGTGGATGTCGGGGTGTTCCCGCAGGCCAGGCGGGCCTTCCAGGTCACCCGGTGCAACCAGTGCGAGGACGCGCCGTGTGTGGCGGCGTGCCCGACCGGGGCCATGTTCGCCCGGCCGGACGGCATCGTGGACTTCGACAAGGAGGCGTGTATCGGGTGCAAGGCGTGCATGGCCGCCTGCCCGTACGATGCGATCTTCATCAATCCGGGGGATCACTCGGCGGAGAAGTGCAACCTCTGCGCGCACCGCATCGACTCCGGCCTGGAACCGGCCTGCGTGGTGGTCTGCCCCACCCAGGCGATTCTGGTCGGGCAGACCGGGGATTCGCTCGCGGCGGACATCGTGGCCCGCGAGCCGGTGGCGGTCCGCCGCCCGGAGAAGGGGACCCGGCCCAAGCTGTTCTACCGGGGCGCGGCCCAGGCGACGCTGGATCCGCTGGCGGCCCGCCGCCCGGCCGGGGACACCTTCGCCTGGAGTGAGATCTCCCGCGGCCCGGGAAACGTGGTCCCGGGCAACCCGGGCCCGGGGAACAGCAGCGCGGCGGCGCTGCTGTCCTATGACATCGGGCACCGGGCGCCGTGGGACTGGCGGGTGAGCGCCTACACCTGGGCCAAAGGCGCCGCGGCCGGTGCGTACCTGGTGGCGGTGGCCGGGGCACTGGACGGTCGCCTGTCCTGGCACGGCACGCTGGTCACCTGGGCCGCGCCGCTGATCGCTGCGGCATTCCTCGCGGTCACCGGCGGGCTGCTCGTCTGGGATCTCGAGCATCCCAGGCGGTTCCTCTACATCCTGACCCGGCCGCAGTGGCGCAGCTGGCTGGTGCGGGGCGGGGTCATCCTGACCGGCTATGCGGCCGTGCTCGGCGCGGGCCTGCTGGCCGGCCTTGCCGGCAGCACCGGGCTGCGGCAGGCGATCGTCATTCCGGGGGTGCCGCTGGCGGTTGCTGCCGCTGTCTACACCGCCTACCTATTCGCCCAGGCCAAGGCCCGTGACCTGTGGCAGAACCCGCTGCTGCCCGTGCACCTGCTGGTGCAGGCCGGGGTGGCCGGGGCGGCCGTGCTGCTGCTCGCGGCCGCCTGGTGGCAGCCGGCCGCGGCCGGCTGGCTCGGTTGGATGCTGTTGGGGGCCTGCGCGGCGCACCTGGCGCTGGTGCTGGGCGAGGCGGGAATCAGCCACCCGACCGAGCACGCTCGGCTGGCGGCCCGCGAGATGACCCGCGGCCGGTTCGCGTGGGTGTACTGGGCCGGGTTCGGGCTGGTGGCGGCCGGGCTCACCGCCCCGGTCGCCGGCGCGTGGGCGGCGCCGCTGGCCCTGGCAGGCCTGGCCGCCTACGAGCACGCCTACGTTCAGGCTGGCCAGTGCGTGCCGCTGGCGTGAGGAGGTCACCGGTGAACCTGGAGGCGATCGGGGCCCGGGTCAGCGCGGCCCGCGCGGACACCCTGGCCCGCGGCGAGACGTTCTATCCGGGGGCCAGCCGGGTGCACCTGGCCGCGTTCCCGCCCAGGGAACGGTGGGACGACTGGTCCTACCTGGACTCCAAGCGGGTCGGGCGCCGGGCCATGCTGGTGCCGACCACGTGCTTCAACTGCGAGTCCGCCTGCGGCCTGCTCGCCTACATCGACCGCGACACCCTGACCGTGCGCAAGTTCGAGGGCAACCCCGAACACCCCGGCTCCCGGGGGCGCAACTGCGCCAAGGGCCCCGCCACCTTGAACCAGGTCACCGACCCCGACCGGATCCTGTTCCCGCTGAAACGGGCGGGTGAGCGGGGCGAGGGCCGGTGGGTCCAGGTGGGCTGGGACGAGGCGCTGGACGACATCGCGGCCAGGATCCGGGGGACTCTCGCAGCAGGCCGCCCGAACGAGATCATGTACCACGTCGGCCGGCCCGGGGAGGACGGCTTCACCGAACGGGTGCTGGCAAGCTGGGGCGTCGACGGGCACAACTCCCACACCAACGTCTGCTCGTCGGCCGCCCGGGCTGGCTACCACTTTTGGATGGGCATCGACCGGCCCAGCCCCGACCATGCCGGTGCCGACGTCATCCTGCTGGTCAGCGCCCACCTGGAATCCGGGCACTACTTCAACCCGCACGCGCAACGGATCATCGACGCCAGGGCCCGCGGCGCCAAGGTGATCGTGTTCGACACCCGGCTGTCCAACACCGCCACCCACGCCGACCACTGGCTGGCCCCGCATCCCGGGTCAGAGGCGGCGATCCTGCTGGCGATCGCCAACCACCTCATCCAGACCGGCCGCTACCACCGTGAGTTCGTCCGCCGCTGGTGGAACTGGGCGGAATACCTCGGCTGCGAGCACCCGGGGACCGAGGCCACGTTCGAGCGGTTCGAGGAGATCCTGCGCGGACTGTATGCCGAGTACACCTTCGAGTTCGCCGCCGCGGAGTCCGGCGTCGACGCGGCGGTGATCGCGGAGGTGGCCAAGACGGTCGCGCGGGCCGGGACCCGGCTGGCCACCCACAGCTGGCGGTCGGCGGCGGCCGGGAACCTTGGCGGCTGGCAGGTGGCACGCTGCCTGTTCCTGCTGAACTGCCTGCTCGGCGCCGTCGCCACCGAGGGCGGCACCTACCCGAACGCGTGGAACAAGTTCGTGCCCCGCCCGATCCACACCCCCGGTCACCCGCACACCTGGAACGAGCTGACCTGGCCGGGCGAGTTCCCGCTCGCCCTGAACGAGATGTCGTTCCTGCTGCCGCACTTCTTGAAGGAGGGCCGGGGGCGGCTTGCGGTGTACTTCACCCGCGCTTACAACCCGGTGTGGACCAACCCCGACGGGCTGAGCTGGGTGGAGGTGCTCACCGACCCGGCCCTGGTTGGCCTGCACGTCGCGCTCACCCCGGTCTGGAACGAGACCGCCTACTTCGCCGACTACATCCTGCCGATGGGGGTTGGCTCGGAGCGGCACGACCTGCACTCCTATGAGCAGTACGACGGGCAGTGGATCGGGTTCCGTCAGCCGGTGCTGCGCACCGCCCGGGAACGGCTCGGCGAGACGGTGACCGACACCCGGCAGGCCAATCCGGGCGAGGTGTGGGAGGAGAACGAGTTCTGGATCGAGTTGTCCTGGCGAATCGACCCGGACGGCTCGCTCGGCATCCGCCGCTACTACGAATCGCGGGAACGGCCCGGCCAGAAGCTGACCGTGGAGGAGTACTACCGGCACATCTTCGAGCACTCGGTGCCCGGCCTGCCCGAGGCCGCCGCGGCGCAGGGACTGCGACCGCTGGAGTACATGCGCCGCTACGGCGCCTTCGAGATTTCTTCCGGCGTCGGGGCGGTCTACGAGCAGGAGGTCCCGGGCGCCGAACTCGAGGACGTCACCGAGGACTCCTTCGGCCGCGTCTGCACCCGGGCCGCCGTGACGGCCGACCCGAACGCCGTGCCAGTCGCCACGCCCGAGGGGGACGCGGACGGCCGCCGCCCGGCCGGGGTCCGGGTCGACGGGGTCATCCGCCGCGGGTTTCCCACACCCAGCGGGCGGCTGGAGTTCTGGTCCCGCACGCTCGCCGACTGGGGCTGGCCCGAGCATGCCCTGCCCGGCTACATCCGCAGCCACGTCCACCCCGCCGCGCTCGGCCCAGGCCAGATGGTGCTCATCTCCACCTTCCGGCTGCCGACCCAGATCCACACCCGCGGCGCCAACGCCAAATGGCTCAACGAACTGGCTCACACCAATCCGCTGTGGATCCATCCACGCGATGCGCGGCGGCTGCAGATCCCTGCGGGCGGCCTGGTGCGGGTGGAGACCGAGATCGGGTACTTCGTGGTCAAGGCGTGGGTGACCGAGGGCATCCGGCCGGGTGTCGTGGCGTGCAGCCATCACATGGGCCGCTGGAAGCTCGCCGGGGCCGCAGACGGCGGCGGCCAGGAGGTGGCGGGGCCGCGGCAGGTCGCGGCGACCGTCGACCTCACCGCGTCCGGCGGCCGGTGGGGGATGCGGCGGCGCCACGGCGTGCGGCCCTACAACTCGGCCGACCCGGACACCCGGCGGATCTGGTGGGGCGACGTCGGCGTGCACCAGAATCTGACCTTCCCGGTGCACCCGGACCCCATCTCCGGGCAGCACTGCTGGCACCAGGCGGTGCGGGTGCGGCCCGCCGCCGACGGCGATGCCTACGGCGACATCGCCGTCGACACCGGTAAGGCGCACCAGGCCTACCATGACTGGCTGCGCCGCTGCCGCGGCGCCCACGACCACTCACCCGACGGGACGCGCCGCCCCTACTGGCTGCTGCGCCCGCTCAAGCCGGGCAAGGACGCCTACCGGCTGGCCGAGGAACCGGTGGTGCATGCCCACCAGCCCTGACCTGTTCCGCGCCCTGGGCGTGATGTGCGAACCTCCCGAACCCGTGCACTCCAGGCTCGCCATCGCGCTCGGGCTTCCGCCGCCCGCCGACACGGCCGACTACACAGACATGTTCGTGTTCCAGCTCATGCCCTACGCCGCGGCCTACCTGAGCCCCGACGGGATGCTCGGCGGTGAGGCAGGCGACCGGGTCGCCGGGTTCTGGCGTGCCCTGCAGCTCACGCCACCCGCTGAGCCGGACCATCTGGCGGCCCTCCTCGGGCTCTACGCCGCACTGGCCGAACGCGAGAACGCCGAGCACCGGGCGGGAGCGGCGGGCGTCTGGCAGGAGGCAAGGCGGGCCCTGCTGTGGGAGCACCTGCTCACCTGGGCGCCGCCGTATACCCAGGCCATGACGACCATCCCGGGTGAGTTCTACGCCGCATGGGCGAGGCTGCTGCGCGAGACGCTCCTGGAGGAGGCGCACACGCTGGAACCGCCGCCCACCGCTCCGCTGCACCTGCGCGACATGCCGGAACTGCCGGGCCCGGGATCGGGCGGCTTTGAGCGCGCGCTGCTCGCACCGGCACGCAGCGGGCTGCTCCTCACCCGCGGCGACCTGGCGGATGCCGCCGCGGCCACCGGCCTCGCCGCACGCGTGGGCGGCCGCGCCTTCATGCTACGAGCCCTCATCGAGCAGGACCGAACGGCCACCTTCGGGTGGCTGGCCGGGCGTGCCGCCTGGTGGGCCGACCAGCACCGGGCCCACCTCCCCGCCCTCGGGCCCATCGCGCAGCACTGGCTGAGCAGGGCGCAGGCCAGCCTCCGCGCGCTCGAACACATACCCCAGCACACCTGACACCCCAGCCAGCTACTTGGAGAGACCATGACCAGCGACACAACCGGCACCGATGTCATCAGCGGCACAACCGGCACCGGCGCGCTCACCGAGGAGGACGTCCGGCGGATCGTCCGCGACGAGGTACAGAAGTCCTTCGCCAAGGACCCGGCGGCCCGCAAGGCCGCCATCATCGCCTCCAAAGGCACCCTCGACTGGGCCTACCCGCCGCTGATCCTCGCCAGCTCCGCGGCCGCGATCGGCATGGACGCCTCGGTGTTCTTCACCTTCTACGGCCTGAACATCATCCACAAGGACGCGGCGAAGAAACTCAAGGTCGACCCGGTCGGCAACCCCGCCATGCCCATGCCGGTCCCCATCCCCGACATCATCTCGTCCCTGCCAGGCATGGTCCCGATGGCCTCGGCGATGATGCGGTCGAGGTTCGCCAAGAACAACGTCGCCACTATCCGCCAGCTCCTCGACACCGCCCAGGAGGCCGGCGTCCGGCTCATCGCCTGCCAGATGACCGTCGATGTCTTCGGCTACCAGCCCAGCGACTTCATCGACGGCGTCGAGTTCGCCGGCGCCACCGCCTACATGGCGCAAGCCCGCCGGGCCCACGTCACCATGTTCATCTGAGCAGGAGAAACAATGCCGAACATCACCGAAGACAAGCTGGTCGACGCCCGCGACCTGATGTGCCCCATGCCGGTCATGGCCGCGAACAAGGCCATGCGACGGCTGAGCCCCGGCCAGGTACTCAAGGTCATGGCCACCGACCGCGGCTCCCTGGCCGACATCCCCGCCTGGGCCGAAGAGAACGGTGACGAACTGGTCGAATCCGGCGAGGACGGCGGCGTCTTCGTGTTCTACGTCCGGAAGGCTCCCGGCGAGTGACCCGGATGGCCACCCGCCCCTCGGACACCGATCAGGCCGCGGACCCGGGCGCTGGCGAAAGAGCGCCGGGCGCGGTCACGGTCGGGCCGGGCGAGGGCAGCGAGCCGGATGCCAGGTTCACCTTCGCCAACGAACGCACATTCCTGGCCTGGAACCGTACCGCCCTGGCTCTCGTGGTCGCCGGGCTCGCCATCGCCCAGCTACTGCCGCCCTTCCCCGGGGTTCCCTGGGGGCGTCACCTGCTCGCCGTCCCGCTGATCGCACTCGGCGCCACCGTGGCCGTGGCCGGGTACCTGGAATGGCGGCGCAATCAGCGGGCACTCCACCATGGCCAGCCACTGCCACGCTCCCCCCTGCCGCGGATCCTGGCCGCCTCGATCACTGTGATGGCGATCATCGCGGGAGTGCTCATCCTGCTCTCAACAACGCTGAAATGACACCCCCCGACGGCCAGGCCCGCACTGCGCCCGCCGTGGACCACGGCCCCGTGGCCGCAGCCAAGGAAGGCGGCCCGGCGGCGCCCGCCGACGACATCGAAGACGCCGATCCCGGCCTCGCCCGCGAAAGGACCAGCCTGGCCTGGACCCGCACCGCCATCTCATTCGCGGCCCTCGGCGGCGCGCTTCTCAAGACAACGCCTGCGGTCGGCGCCATCGTCCTGGCCATGAGCGCGGTGGTATGGGGCCTCGGCCGCATGTCACGCCGCTCCGCAAGGCCGGAATCCCCGCCCTGGCCCAGGCACCTGCTCATCTCGATGGCGGTCACACTCGTGTCGCTTGCCGCGCTCGCCGTGGTCGTGCTGACTGGCAGCGGCTTTGCCCAGCTCCGCCTCTGAGCGGTATTTCCCGGGCTGGATCCGGGGCCGGTTGTGGTCCGCCGTGTCTTCGTTACAGGCGGATGACCTGGCGGATGGTGCCGGTGACCTCGTCGATGGCGTGTTCGCCGTCGGCTTGCGAGGAGTGCACGGCCTGGACGACACAGTGCCGGAGGTGATCGGAGAGCAGCCCCACGGCGACTTCTTGCAGCGCCCGGGTCGCGGAGGCGATCTGGGTGACCACGTCGGGGCACCAGGCGTCGGCCTCGATCATCTTTTGCAGGCCGCGCACCTGTCCCTCGACCTTGCGGAGCCGGGTGAGGTAGTCGTCCCTGCCGGACGCATACCCGCGGGCGGTGCGCCGGGCCGTGCCGGTGCGGGGCGGCAGGGTGCATTCGCTGGCAGGGCGGCCATTGCGGCTTGCCACCGCGGTCATTGCTGGCTCCCGGCGCCCGCGGCCGCGTGATGGGTGTCCGCGCTGATCAGGTCGCGCAGCCGCTGATACTCCTCGGGGCTGATCTCCCCCCGGGCCAGCCGCTGGCTGTGGCGCCGGTCTCGGGATGCGCCAGCGATCCGCCGCCGCGATGACCGGGCGCGGCTGGCGTACAGCGGGCAGTGCCCGAGGGCGCCGGTGACCGCGAGATCCAGCCCGGCCGCTACCAGTAGGAGTTCCAGCACAACGGCCACAGCCGGCCCGGCGCTGGTGAGCAGGACGATCCCGGCGATGATGGCCGCCAGGCCCACGGCGATCCGGCCAAGGCGCTCAGTGGGGGTGATGTTCACGGTGCGCCACGCCGGGCGGTGGTTGCCGCGAGGTCGGCCGAGGACCGCCGAGGACCGCCGGGCCTGGCCCAGCCGAGTTGTTCATCATCTTCTCCCTTGTGTGTGCGGTCATCGGCTGTACAAGATCAAGGCTGCACGCGGCCGGGGATGGTGGCCAGGTGCCGGAGGTCCCCCGCCCGCGGATCAAGGTCCTACCCCCGGGGGGTTTATTGTGGGATGTGTCTGCGCGGTCTGTTTCACAGGTCCAGCTTCGGCGGGGATTCCAGCGCGATCCGGGGCAGGACAATGACGTTTCGATGAAGACCACCAGCCAGGCGACCAGTGCCCGAGCCGGTGCGGGAACGCAACGAGGCTCCCGCTTACCCGGGGGTTAAGGGGAGAAGCCATGGCTCACCACGAGGACGCGCCCGATGCCCCGGCGGAGGGCAGTGGCGAGGTGCGTGCGGGCAAGGTGGCCACGACGGTCTTGCATGTGGGCGGGCTGGGCTGGGCGAGTGAGAAGGCGGTCGTGGAGCGGGTGCTCGGCCGAAGGCCCGGAGTGCGGCTCGTGGAGGCCAACCCGGTGGCGCAGACCGCCACGGTCACCTTCGACACCGCCCAGACCTCGGTCGCCGAGTTGAGGCGCTGCGTGCAGGAGTGCGGCTTTCACTGCGCCGGCCAGTCGGTGCCCTGCTACATCTGTGACCCGCTGGCCGAGCCTGACCCGGTGGATGGCCATGCCGTGATGCCGGCCGCCCACCGGGAGGCGGCTGGTGCGGCGCTCACGGCGGCCCCCGCTCGCGCGGAGCATGGCGGGCACGCGGTGGCCGCGGGGGAGGGCGCGCCGTCTGCGCAGGAGATGATGGGCCACGGCGGCGCGGCCGGTATGTCGATGGAGGCGATGGTCGCCGACATGCGCAACCGGTTCCTGGTCGCCGCGATCTTTTCGGTGCCGATCTTGTTGTGGTCGCCGATTGGCCGTAACGTGCTGGGCTTCACGGTGGCCGCGCCGTTCGGCCTGCGCGACGACGTGTGGCTGCTGCTGCTGAGCCTGCCGGTGATCTTCTATTCGGCGTGGATCTTCTTCGACGGCGCGGTGCGGGCGCTGCGGGCCCGCACGCTGGACATGATGGTGCTGGTCGCGGTCGCCATCGGCGCGGGGTGGCTGTACTCGCTGGTAGTGACGCTGACCGGCGGCGGCGACACCTTCTATGAGGCGGCCACGGTGCTGGCCGCGTTCGTCCTGCTCGGTCACTGGTTCGAGATGCGGGCCCGGGGCGGGGCCAACGACGCCATCCGGGCCCTGGTGGATCTGGCCCCGCCCAGGGCCACGGTGATCCGGGACGGAGAAACCGTGGAGGTGACCACGGCCGAGGTGGTGGCGGGGGATCTGCTGCTGGTGCGGCCCGGCGACAAGATCGCCGTAGACGGCGCGGTCGAAGAGGGCCAGAGCGAGGTCGACGAATCGGTGGTGACGGGGGAGAGCCTGCCGGTATCCAAGGCACCTGGCTCGCCGGTCATCGGCGCCACCATCAACAAGAACGGCACGCTGCGGGTGCGGGCCACCAAGGTGGGCGCCGACACGGCCCTGGCGCAGATCGTCAAGCTGGTGCAGGAGGCGCAGAACTCCAAGGCCCCCGGGCAGCGGCTGGCCGACCGGGCGGCGTTCTGGCTGGTGCTAGTCGCGCTGATCGGCGGCGCTGCGACCCTGCTGGCCTGGCTGCTGGCCGGGCGGTCGCTGGCGACGGCGATGCTGTTCGCCATCACCGTGGTGGTGATCACCTGCCCGGACGCGCTGGGGCTGGCCACTCCCACCGCGATCATGGTAGGCACCGGCCTGGGGGCCAAACGGGGCATCCTGTTCAAAAACGCCCTGGCCCTGGAGACCTCGGCCCGGA
>WNGL01003803.1_pt1 | contig 21858 bp, 21 predicted proteins | sample 5400591 | NCBI WGS metagenome assembly WNGL01 (sample SAMN13153377, study PRJNA577476) | soil metagenome | isolation source: 80 cm soil or saprolite under Garry oak tree replicate 1 | place: USA:California | collected 2016-06-15 | reverse complement strand
CAATCGTGATCCCGCGTTCCCGCTCTTCCGGCGCGTTGTCAATCGAATCAAACGCTCGAAACTGCACTTTCGGGTTGTGCTTCGACAATACTTTCGTGATCGCCGCCGTCAAGGTCGTCTTGCCATGGTCAATGTGACCAATCGTCCCTATATTCACGTGCGGCTTACTGCGCTCGAATTTCTCCTTGGCCATTCCGTACGCTCCTCAATCGAATTCTTGCCGTACTGCTAAACTTTTTCTTTACTTCTCGCCCCGACTACTTTTCGCCTCGATGCTTCTTGATGACTTCTTCCGCAAGCGCCGCGGGCAATTCCGCGTAGTGCGAAAAATGCATGGTGAACGTTGCGCGGCCCTGTGTGCGGCTGCGCAGGTCGGTCGCATAGCCAAACATCTGGGCAAGCGGTACTTCCACGCGGATCACGTTGCTGCCCGCACGGCTTTCCGTTCCCTGAATCGCGGAACGCCGCGAATTCAAATCGCCAAACACCGCGGCCATGTATTCTTCGGGAACCACAACTTCCACTTTCATGATTGGTTCGAGAAGAACGGGCTTGGCTTTCGAGCAAGCTTCTTTGAAGGCCATCGAACCGGCGATTTTGAACGCCATTTCGTTCGAGTCGACATCGTGATAGCTGCCGTCAACCAGAACGGCGGCGACGTCTACCATCGTAAAACCTGCAAGCACGCCGTTATCGAGCGCTTCGCGGATGCCCGCTTCAACTGGCGCGATAAACTCGCGCGGAATCGCTCCGCCAATGACCTTGTCGATAAAAAGAAAGCGATGCTCCTTGTCAAATTTCCATTTGCCGCCGGAACCGCCAACAATCTTTTTTGCCAATGCATCCAGATCGTCCGTGGACAATTCGTGCATGTTTTCGCGATCGGAACTGGGCAGCGGATGCAGTTCGATCACCGCATGGCCGTACTGACCACGGCCGCCGGTCTGCTTGATGTACTTGCCTTCGGCTTCGGCTTTTCTGCGAATCGTTTCGCGGTACGCCACTTGCGGGCGTCCTACGTTCGCCTGCACGTTATATTCGCGCAGCATGCGGTCCACGATGATTTCAAGATGCAATTCGCCCATACCGGAAATCAAGGTTTGGCCGGTATCAGGTTCGGTGGAAACACGGAATGTCGGATCTTCCTGAGCAAGCCGCTGCATGGCCACGCCCAGCTTGTCCTGGTCAGCCTTGGTCTTTGGCTCAATCGCAACCGAGATGACCGGCGCCGGAAATTCAATGGATTCAAGAATGATCTGTTTATTTTCGTCGCACAGCGTGTCGCCGGTGTTGACGCTCTTCAGACCCACGCATGCACAAATGTCGCCTGCATACACTTCTTCAATCTCTTCGCGCTTGTTGGCATGCATTTGCAGCAAGCGGCTGATGCGCTCACGGGTACGCTTGCCGGAGTTATAAACGTAGCTGCCGGAGCGCAACACGCCGGAGTACACGCGGATGTAAGTCACATGCCCAACGAACGGGTCAGACATGATTTTGAAAGCGAGCGCCGAAAACGGCTGGTCGTCCGAAGCGCGTCGAAGTTCCACTTCGTCGGTATCAGGGTTCGCGCCTTCCACGGGAGGAACATCGACCGGCGACGGCAAGAAATCGATCACCGCATCGAGCAATGGCTGAATACCTTTATTTTTGAACGCGGAACCGGCAAGCACGGGAACAATCTTCAGCGCCAGCGTGGACTTGCGGATCGACTTGCGCATCTCTTCAAGGCTCAACGTGCCTTCGGAGAGATACTTGTCCAGAACTTCGTCATCGTGTTCGGCAATATATTCGATGACCTTGTTGCGATGTTCGTCGTAAAAGGCTTTATCGATTGCTGAGCCCTTCAACGCAGCGGCCACGTCGGCGCGCGAATCGACAAACGCTTTGTCCCAAAGCTTTTCAACTTCAAACATTTCGAATTTGGCGCCCAACGTTTCTTCGAGCCACACGATTACTTTCTGTTCGAGGAAATCGATGATTCCGATGAAATTATCTTCGCGGCCGAGAGGAAACTGGAGGGGAACAGGGTGAGCACCGAGGCGTTGGCGAATCGTGCGAACCACGTGATCAAAGTCCGCACCCATACGGTCCATCTTGTTGACAAAACAAATACGCGGCACGCGATACTTGTCGGCCTGCCGCCAGACAGTTTCGGATTGTGGCTGCACACCAGCCACCGAATCGAACACGCAGACCGCGCCGTCGAGAACGCGCAAAGAACGTTCGACTTCAACCGTGAAGTCCACGTGGCCAGGAGTATCAATAATATTGACGCGATATTTCTTGTTGAAGCGCTCCCAGGATGCCGTGGTAGCCGCGGACGTAATCGTGATGCCGCGCTCGCGTTCCTGCTCCATCCAGTCCATGGTGGCTGTGCCTTCATCCACCGAACCGATCTTGTAAGTCACACCCGTATAGAACAGGATGCGCTCCGTTGACGTGGTCTTTCCGGCGTCAATGTGCGCCATAATCCCGATATTGCGCGTGTCTTCGAGTTTGAATACGCGAGCCATGGTCCCTTGACTAGCCTTCTTTTCTCCCTGTCGAATTACAGCTGTTTCTGCCACAAAAACCTCAACTTCTTGCTTCCTGAAATCTGCGTTACCTACGCGCTCCTACCAACGATAATGCGCGAATGCTTTGTTCGCTTCCGCCATGCGGTGAACGTCTTCCTTCTTCTTGATCGCTCCGCCGCGTGCGTTTGCCGCGTCAATCAATTCATCCGCCAGCTTGTCAACCATCGTCTTGCCGGCCCGATCGCGCGAATATTGTAAAATCCAGCGAATGGCCAGCGACTGACGGCGGAACGGATTCACTTCCACCGGAACCTGATAGTTCGCGCCGCCGACGCGGCGCGTCTTTACTTCCAGCAACGGCTTCGCGTTCTCGACGGCCTTCTTGAAGAGTTTCAGCGCATCGTCATTCGTCTTCTTGGCCATCTGATCCATCGCGCCATAAAACACGCGCTGCGCCGTGCTCTTTTTGCCGTCCCACATCATCGAGCAGATAAACTTTTCAACCAGGTCATTGCCGTAAACCGGATCGACTTCCTGCTTGCGGCGGCTGACGAGTCCTTTGCGTGGCATTGCTCTTTTGCTCCTTCGAAATTCTTACGACTCAATTTGTGCACGCCCGTAAAACCAGGCGATTTACTTCGCTGCTCCGGCCTTCGGGCGCTTCGCTCCATATTTCGAGCGGCCCTGCTTGCGATTCTCAACTCCCGCGGCGTCCAGCGTGCCGCGCACGATGTGGTAACGAACTCCCGGCAAATCTTTCACACGGCCGCCGCGCACGAGCACGATCGAGTGCTCCTGCAAGTTGTGACCGATACCAGGAATGTATGTCGTGACTTCGATGGAATTCGTCAAACGCACGCGAGCAACTTTGCGCAATGCCGAGTTCGGCTTCTTGGGCGTCTGCGTGTACACGCGGATGCACACACCGCGCTTCTCCGGACAGCCCGCCAACGCAGGCGATTTCGTCTTCGTGCGAATTCCTTCGCGTCCCATTCGGACCAGTTGCGAAAATGTCGGCACAGTCTTCCCTCTTTTGGCGCGTCCTTCGGGTCAGGGTTTGTACTTACAAACCCTGAAATAAAGAAGTTCAGAGCTTGCAAATGGCAATCCCTGAAGCAACAGGACCCGCAAACGCGCGCACGATTTTCGACGCCACTAGAGGCAGAACTCCGCTCTTGGCATCGATTTGGAGAGGCTTACTCGGCTTTGCGGGACTGGCGTCCCATATCCGGCCGCTCTTCGCTCCCAATCCGTCTTGCAATGTTCCGGGAGTGAAGATCCTTCCAACTACGCACGGCACAACCGCAGTGCCGTACTACTGCTCGGGTAAACGAACCCGTCGTAAAACACAGAGTATAGAGAAGAAAATATGATGTGTCAAATCTCTTTCGGTGCGGGCTGAGGAAAAATTGTCCGTTCCCTTGGATCTGGCATCTGCAATGCTCACGGCGCTTCGTATTCCTGAGGACTGCTAGGAAAAGCGTAAATAAAGCGAAAATACGCCTTAGGTTCTCTCGTCCGCTATTCACAACGCGCTGGACGTATTTAACCCTTTTATTTTCATCAGGTTCATGGCTTTTTCCGCTCCGCCCCCAAGTCTCCGAATGGCCAGATATTGAACGCTTTCAACTCATCGTATTGACCCTGAGCCCTCAGCATCTTGGCGGTCCTTTCGGCGGGCCAAGGGGCTGCGAGGCGCTCCGGGCGATCGGCAATCCAGAACGCAGTCAGCGCCATGAGCGTAGCGTTCTGGGTCAAGACATCCGGCTTCTGGGCGTCCAGTGCATCCGCCGCGGAATGGTGTGTGAATTTGTATTCGGAGGTTTCCTGGTTCATGTTGATCCCCGGAAGCCCGGCAATGGAAAACGGCAGAGTGTCCGTGCCGGACTCAACTTTGTCGTTCACCTGCAAAGGCCGCACATTCCCCAGCGAAGAAACGAAAGGCTGAAACGCAGGGATTAAATCATCGCGGCCACCGAGCATGAAGTCCGTGACTGCTCCCTGGCCTTCATCCAAAATCAAATCGCCGAGATGGTTTGGCAATTCCGCTGCGTGCTGCTTGATGTACGCAAACGAACCATCGAGGCCTTGCTCCTCACCGGTGAACAACACAAACCGGATCGTGCGACGCGGTTTTTGGCCCGAGCGCATGATCGCTTCGGCGGCTCCAAGCGTCGTGGCGGTTCCGGAACCGTTGTCCGTTGCGCCCTGCGCCAAGTCCCATGAATCAAGATGCCCGCCGACGACAAGAATTTGTTCGGCATGCTCCCGGCCGCGGATTTCGCCCACAACATTCGCGGTTTCTACCGGTCCGCTCGTCAGCGTATTTTGCACGTTGATGCGAATCCGCGGCGTAACACCTTTTGCGATGAAGCGCTCAAGTTGTACCTGATCCTCCGCGGTCATGGAAACCACAGGAATCGCAAAGTCCGCATCGAATCCCAGGATTCCCGTGTGAGTCAAATTCATGCCCGTCGATTTTGAGCCGCCTTGCCCGCCGATTACGGCGATTGCGCCGGCTTGATGTGCCACCTTCAGAAAATCTCCGAAGCTCGCAAACAGCATCATGAAATTTTTCTTTGGTTGGCCCTTCTGAACCACCAGAACGACCTTGCCTTTCAAGCGCGACGCGTTTTTGATTTCATCATCGATATCGAACAGATTGACGGTTACGACTTGGCCTTCCGCTCCGCCCGCGACCGTTGAACCCGTCCAGCCCATCGCATCTACGTGGAGTTTGTGTGGTGTCGGCGAAAGCAGTTGCGCTTCGGCAGTGCCGCGTGTCCAGCCCTTCCAGATCGTGTATTTCTCGAGATGCACATCTTCAAGACCAATCGCCTTCATCTTCGCGGCGCCCCACTCTTCGGCTTTGCGCTCGGCCGGTGTGCCGGTGACGCGCGCTCCAATGTCATCGCTCAATTCCGTCAGGTATTGGAACGCGTGCGAGTTCATCATGCCTTCGCCCGCGATTCGCGTCAGTGCGGGCTTTGTTCCGTCCTCATCTGGACCTTTTGGCAGCTCATCCGCCCACACAGCGCCGCTCACGCCGAGAAGTCCGCACACTGTCAGCCCCGCTAGGTACTTATGCATTCGATGTTCTCCTTGCTCACCTGAACGAGTCCGCTCGCGCTCATTTGCGCCCATATGCGCTTCGACGTGGGGCTTCGCACACACAAAAGCCTATCATTTCAGACGCCCATCGTTCAGACGGAAGTAGCAGCAATTCGTTTCACTGTTGGGCGTTACGTGAGCTGCTTTTTTTTCGAAACTCATTGCAACGCAATTCTTTACCGAGCGTTGAGCCGCGCCCTACACTTACGATTGAGGATCACGTGAACCTATCCGGTGGCTCTCTTTCCCGGCGAATGTCTGCTTATCGTGGCATAGGCTTTAGCTCGTGCTCCGCTCGTTGTGTGCTCCTGATCGCCGCCGTTTTCGCGTTTTGCTGCAGTAGCCAAATCGTGGACAAGGTCTACGCGCAAGAACCAAAGCAAGAATCAAAACAGGTTGTGTCTTCCAAGCCACCCGAAACAGAAAAAAATGCCGCGCAAATCGAACTACTCGAAACCAAATACCGTTTCGAAACTAACGGAGACTCTCGAAAAGAAGTCCACACCCGCGTCAGGATCAACAACGAGCTCGGCGTCCGCCAGTTCGGCCGCCTGAATTTCGATTTCAACCGCAGCTTCCAGGCAGTCGAAATCCCCATGGTTCGCATCACTCACGCAAGTGGCGGCACCGCCGACATTCTTCCCAGCGCCATCACCGACAATCCCAATCCTGCCGTCGTCGACGCTCCCGCCTATCAGCATGTCCGCGTCAAGTCCGTCCGCATTCTCGGCCTCCAGCCTGGCGACGTTCTCGAATATCGCGTCATTACAACCACGACACACCATCCGCTGGCTCCTGACTTCTGGCTCGACCACTCTTTCGACCGCTCTGGAATCGTCTCCGAAGAGCATTTCCAAGTCCTGCTGCCCGCTTCGATTCTCGCGTCGTCCCCACTCATCGTCGTGGAGAATAGGAATGTACGACAACAACTTGAATCGCGCCTCTACGTGCCGCCAGGCTGCGGCCTTTGCTGGGAGCCCGATGATTCGCGGCCAATCGACCCAAGAGACATAGATCCATCATTTCTGCGACAACTACCCCATCCGAAACCCGCAGAGCGTGGGGCTAAATCGCCAAAGCCAGCAGAATTTCCTCGACCTCAGTCGCCTGACAAGCCTCTTCCCGCTGCTGAATATGGGAAGGTTCAGCTCTTGGTTAAGCCGTTCGCGTCCAGCACGTCGATTGAAAGATCTGGCCAAGGAAACGCTGCCGATATCTCCTACACGTGGAAGCACACAGCTGCTTCGTTGCGGAAGTATCAGGAGAGTGAATCGGCTGGGTTGGAGGACCTTCCAGATATCGAGATCGGAAAAACCTCGTACTGGTCGTCGCTTTCCTACCGGCTTTACGTGGCACTATCCTTACCCGAGCAACTGCCCGAAGAGGTCACCAAACTTTCGCAACAACTGACCACTCAGGCGGATACAACCGTTGCCAAGGCAGAATACATCTACAACTTCGTTTCGCAGAAAATCAGAACGGTCGATCTGCCTCTGGGCGTTACCGGATTCAAGCCGCGGCCTTTGGGTGAAATCCTTTCGTCCGGTTATGCGACGCAGGAAGACAAGTACTTCCTCTTCCGAGCGCTTGCGAAGACTGCGAATCTAGGGTCCACGGCCCTCTTGATCGGTCCAGCCAAAAGGATCGCCGCGCTGATGGCAACTCCCGCGGCGTTTAGCCACTTGGTGATTATAATTGGCAACGATCGTTGGCTCGATCCCAGTTTGGAAGTTGCACCGTTCGGAGTTCTGCCCGCGGCCTACCGTGGCAGTACAGCATTGATTCTGGGAGTAGACAGTGGCCCGGCGGTCGACTTACCGTTAGATCCGATGATCGGAGAGATTCCTAAAGATCTGCCGCTCCAGTCCTCACAGAAAGTAGAATTGAATGCGTCAATCGAAGGGGACGGCAAGCTGACGGCGAAAGTAAAGTACGCGATGCGGGGCGACAACGAGTTGCTGCTGCGGATCGCATTTCACAAAACGCCAAAAGAAAAATGGAAGGACGTTGCGCAGCTGCTAGCGATTTCCGACGGCTTCCGCGGGCAGATCATCAACGTAACTGCGTCAGATCCCTACGCGACAAAAGAACCGTTTGCAGTTGAGTACGAAATTTCGCAGCCGAAATTCGTGGATTGGTCCAAAAAAACAGTTCGGATTCCTGCCCTGCTACCGCTGCCCGGCCTGCCCGAAGCGCCGTCGGCTTCCGCGGGAACTTCTGCGAGTAGCGCTGGAAAAAAGTCCATCGATCTCGGCACGCCGCTCGACATTGCGCTCGATGCGACGGTTCACCTTCCCGATGGTGCAACTGCACAAGCGCCTACAGGTACGTCAGTCGAGCGCGACTACGCGACATTTTTATCCAAATATTCAGCGCAGGGAAACACGCTTCACGCGACTCGAAAGCTCCACTTCCTGTTGCCCGAAATTCCAACCACGCGAGCAGCTGATTTCAACGCCTTCCTTCACGCCGTGCAAGCAGATCAGACGCAACTCTTCACGCTCGAACGCACTCAGCCCGCCGAGAAGTAAATCTCGCGACCGATGTAGACCACAAAAAACAAAACCCTCCCGCAAAGGAGGGCTCTTCACCAGTCACCACTCACTGATCGCTACTTAATCTCCATCACTTCTTTTTCCTTCGCGGCGCTCAGGTCTTCAATCTTTTTCGTCTCGGCGTGCGAAACTTTTTCCAGTTCATCGAGCGAGCGCTTCTGCTCGTCCTGGCTGATCTTCTTATCCTTCTCTAGTTTGTCGATGGCTTCCTTGATGTCGCGGCGAATATTTCGCACCGCGGTCCGGTGATTCTCCAACACTTTGTGAATGTGCTTTACCAATTCCTTGCGGCGTTCTTCCGTTGGAGCGGGAATCGGCACCCGCACGACTTTGCCGTCGTTTGTCGGGTTCAGCCCAAGATCGCTTGCGCGTATCGCCTTGTCGATGGCCGCGACTACGCCCGGATCCCACGGCGAAATCACCAACATTGTGGCCTCGGGCACTGTCACCGTGCCGAGCTGATTGACAGGTGTCGGCGTCCCGTAAAAATCCACCCGCACGTTGTCGAGCAGTGCGGCGTTCGCGCGGCCGGTGCGTACTGTGGCCAGCTCTTTCCGAAAATCCTCTACGGCTTTTTCCATTCGCGTCTTGGCCGCAGCCAGCGCTTCTTTCGTCGTCGCAATCGTGGTCATCGCATCCTCATAAATCGATTTGGTTCAGGCTCGAATACTGCCTAGGCCGGTCTTACAGTAGAACCCACGCGTTCACCCATCACCACGCGCTTGATGTTTCCGAACTGATTCATGCTGAACACCACGATCGGCATGCCATTATCCATGCACAGCGAAATGGCCGTCGAATCCATCACTTTCAGATCCTGGTGCAACACATCGCGATAGGTAACCTGTGAGAAGAACTTTGCGTCCGCCACTTTTTCCGGATCGGCGGAGTAAATTCCTTCGACGCGTGTGGCCTTCAAAATCACGTCCGCCTTCATTTCCATGGCACGCAGCGCGGCAGCGGTGTCCGTCGAAAAATAGGGATTCCCGGTGCCTGCGCCAAAAATTACCACACGTCCTTTCTCAAGATGACGCATCGCGCGGCGCCGGATGAACGGTTCGCAAACCTGGTGCATTTCGATGGCGCTCAATACGCGCGTAAACACGCCAACTTTTTCCAGTGCGTCTTGCAGCGCCAGAGCGTTGATGACCGTCGCAAGCATGCCCATGTAATCGCCAGTGGCGCGTTCAATCTCGAATCCCTTTTGCCGGCCGCCGCGAAAAATATTTCCGCCGCCAACAACGATTGCGATTTCCACGCCTAGTTCGCGAACTTCTTTCAGTTCTCGCGCGATGGACTGCAGCGTTTCGCCATGTACGCCCAAACCCAGCGGACCCTGCAGCGATTCACCTGAAAGCTTCAACAAAATTCGTTTGTACGCCGGTTTCTTCTTGGAGCTTTTCTTCTCGGACTTTCGCGCTGCCATGTCGCTCCGTTCCGGGTTCCAGGGTTTGTTTTACAAACCCTGAGATAGACAAGTTGTACTTACAAACCCTTGCATGAAAAAACGCCCCAGGGTTCCAGGGTTTGTTCCACAAACCCTGGGTTGACAGGGTCAGATTAAATCCTCGGAATTGTAACAAACTCAGCGCGAAGTATCACAGCGAGCGACCGAATTCAGCATGAGGGCCCTAGAGAGCGCACAAAAAAGCGCCCCGGTTTGACCCGAGGCGCTTCACATTTCTCTAGTATGGTCTCAAGCCTTGATTGGCGCGGGAATTGGAGCTGCTTCCGGGCCGTTTGTGCCGGTCACTTCGCCGACCTTAAACCGCGCGAACCGCTTGATACTGATGTTTTCGCCGAGCTTGGCGATGGCGCTCGCCACCATCTCGCCGATCGTCGTGCCCTCGTCCTTGATGTAGTGCTGTTCATAGAGGCAGTTCTCTTCGTAGAACTTTTCCATTTTGCCGGTCACGATCTTTTCGACGACGGGCTCTGGCTTTCCAGTTGCCAAAGCCTGCGCACGATAAATCTCACGTTCCTTCTCCAGCATCTCCGACGTTACCTCGTCGCGGCGAACGTACTTCGGATCCAACGCCGCGATGTGCATCGCGATGTCATGGCACAAATGCTGAAAAGCTTCGGTGCGGGCCACAAAGTCGGATTCGCAATTCACCTCCACCAGCACGCCGATCTTTCCACCGGCGTGGATGTAGCTCCCAACGAGGCCTTCGGTCGCTTCACGCGTTGCTTTTTTCGCGGCGGCCGCTTGCCCCTTCTTGCGCAGAACAGCGATTGCTTTTTCGATGTCGCCGCCGGCTTCAACCAAAGCCGCGCGGCAATCATTGAATCCCGCGTTTGTGCGGTCCCGCAATTCCTTCACGAGCTTCGCTGGAATTTCCATGGCTGTATTCGGTGTGCTCATCCTTTGTTATCTCAGAGTTTGCAAATACAAACGCTGAAACCCTCTCTTCTTTTCCTGAATCTCTTTTCGATTGTTTGCAAAACGGCCCGCTCCAAGTCGCCTCGGAACGGGCCTGGCTTACTTCTATGCCCGTAGGCTTCCCTTATGCCTTGCCGTCGTCGGGAGGCACCGTGGCTTCCACCGGCGGCGCGACTTCCTCAGTTGTGGCTTCGACAAAGTCGCCTTCCTGCTTTTCATATTGTTCGTAGGCGCTTGTGTCCACGTACTCGACACCGTCAACCAAAGCCTGATCCGCGGCAGCTTTGTGCTCGCCTACCTGCGATTGTTCGTATGCGGCCTTGCCTTCGGCCACCGATTCCGAAATCTTCGAAGTGAAAAGCCGAATGGCGCGCAAGGCATCGTCGTTTCCCGGAATAATCCAGTCAACGACATCGGGATCGCAGTTCGTATCGACAACCGAAACAACCGGCACGCCCATGCGACGCGCTTCTTTTACGGCGATTTCTTCCGCGTTAGAATCGATCACAAACATCGCATCGGGAAGCTGCGTCATGTTCTCGATACCTTCCAGGTTCTGGAAGAGATGCTTCATTTCGCGGTCCAGCCGCGCGCGTTCTTTCTTCGAAAGTTGTTCCATCCGGCCGTCTTCAGTCATGGCCTTCAGCAATTTCAGTCGCTTGATGGACTTCTGCAGTGTCGCCCAGTTGGTCAGCGTGCCGCCCAGCCAGCGGTGGTTCACAAAGAACGCTCCGCACTTTTTCGCCTCTTCGGAGACGGCTTCCTGAGCCTGGCGTTTGGTGCCAACGAATAAAACGGATTTGCCTTGCCCGGAAAGATCGCTCACGAAGCGGCTCGCTTCGCGGAACATTTTCAGGGTTTTCTGCAGGTCAATGATGTGGATCCCGTTGCGCTCGCCAAAAATATATTCCTTCATCTTCGGATTCCAGCGCCGCGTCTGGTGACCGAAGTGAACTCCGGCCTCCAACAACTCTTTCATCGTAATTTCAACTGCCACTTTTCCTCCTAAGTGAATAGCTGCTTACCGGGTTTTGCAGAAAACGGATTTTTGCACCGGCTTCTGCGGGCCTCGGAACAGCCTCTTGCCGGCTTCTTGCCGGCCGTGATCTCGATGTGGCGACTTTCACCGCCACACCGGAGTTCGCCGCAGACTCACGTCTGCGCCGTTCAGCCAAGCGGTTACCGCTTGGTGAACTGGAATCTCTTTCTCGCACCCTTCTGACCGTACTTCTTGCGTTCCTTCATACGCGAATCGCGTGTGAGAAAACCGTTCTTACGCAGCGCCGGGCGCAACTCGGCGTTGAAGCGCGAAATCGCCCGCGCCAATCCCATGCGCACTGCTCCTGCCTGGCCGCCAACACCGCCACCATGCGCGGTCACAACCACGTCGACCTGATCGGACAGGCTGGTAAACTTCAGCGGCTCAATTGCGTCGTGCTTCCATGCGAAATTCGGGAAATATACATCCACGGTCCGCTTGTTGATTGTGAACTTGCCGCTTCCCGCGCGCAGGAATACGCGTGCGACCGATTCTTTGCGGCGTCCTGTGCCGTGAAACCAAGTCTTCGAGGTTGCTGGTGATTCAGAACTCAACTGTCCTCCTCAAAAATCCACTTGCCAGTTTGGCGCAGACAAGTGCGCCTTGCTCTGGTCAATTTTCATCTCGCCCAAACTTCGCGCCCGGCTGATTCCTTGCGAGGCCAACGTCGGTTGACTAGGACCTGCGTAGAGGAACAACTAAGTGCGGCAACTCTAAGTCTTGTCTCAGTGCCTGCAAAAGAGCGCTGAAACATTTGAAAATGCTGGGGTTACCTTGATGCTCGCCGCAAAAAGACGAACTACAGTTCCTCTCTTATGACCAAGGCCCCGGCACTTCTGACCGAATCCCTTACACTGATCCTTATAGCGCCAGCGGCTGAGGCTTCTGGCCGGTGTGACGCGACAACCCAGAGGCATCGCGATACACGCGCAATTTCTTCAAGCGGCGGGCGCGCAGCTTGTTCTTCGGCAGCATGCCGATGATCGCTTCACGCACCATCCACTCCGGCTTCGCTTCACGGACGCGCTTCGCGGGGACTTCCTTCAATCCGCCGGGGTAGCCGCTATGTGAATAGTATACCTTCTGCTCGAGCTTGTTGCCGGTCATGCGAATCTTGTCGGCGTTAATCACGACCACGTGATCGCCCGAGTCTAAATACGGCGTGAAACTCGGCTTATCCTTACCGATCAGCACTCGCGCTACTTTCGTGGCCAGCCGGCCCAAGACCTGGTTGGTTGCGTCCACGACGAACCAATTCGCCCCGACCTTTAGTGCTTCGGCTTCTTCACCCTTGGCTACGTACGTCCTCATCGCAATCAGTCACACCTTTCATGTGCGATCGCATAGCGATCGGCTCCCTGCAAAGACAAACATCAATTGTAGGGAGTGAGCGGATGAAAGTCAATGAAGAGTGCGTCAGAGGGCCATCGTCTCAGCCATTCAAAGTGAAGTCTGTGACCAAGTACGCGCAAAAAGGAGCCGGCTCCGCGGAATTATTCGACAGAGCCGGGCAAGGGTTCTTGACTGTGTCGCTTCGAACTAGAACGCGAGGCGCAATCCCAACGACATTATGCGAGACTTTGGTGCGCCCAGTCCCAAGGGAGTGAGACATTGCGCTTGGCCAAACGTGCTACTGCGCAAGCTACTGTCAATGCAATCAAAGTTGGGATGGTTTGCCAAGTTCTGTGCCTGTGCACGGGAATCAAGCTTCATTGTTTCCGTTAATTTGAACGACTTGCTGAGTTCCAAGTCAACCTGCATAAATTTGGGACCGCTCGTAGGGAGTACTCCCAGATGGGTAATCGGGATTACCAAAACGCGTACTCGGCGTAACGACACCATAGCGGGTGTTGCATGCGCCCACATTGGCAACGGTGGACGGCAAACTAGCAAACCCACAGCCGATCTGGTTGTTGTCTTTGAATATTCCGTCAGCCGGGCTGCCGGAGCCGTATACGGAATTGACGCTGGACCCTAGGAACACTGGATGGTCGTTAACACGCGCACGATGCCGCCGGCGAAGCGAAACTTCTCGCCTCAGCTCAAAAGCTCTGTTCCAAAGCCGATCCAGAGCTTCCCGAACTGGTCTCCGTTGGAAAGAGCGTTCGCTCGCCCGTCAAACCTCAATTGCAAACTTCCCGTACAATAGAGTTCGAATACCATCGCTGATGATCCGCCGCACACAAACGATTTACGTTACGCTTGATCCGTTTCTTTCCTTGCGCGGCACGGTGCTCCACCATTTCGATCAATTTCTAGCCGGGCTCGAGGAAGCGGAGTTTCCCTGCATTTGGATGACAAGCCTGACCCGCGCTCAGCTCGATGAACCGCGGCGCCGGCTCGGTCATAATGGTCCTTTTATCGGAGAAAGTGGTTGCGGCGTCTATCTTCCTGAAGATTACTTCCACCTGAAGTCCGGCAATACGATCCGGCTCGGGCGTTTCACGTGTATCCCCATCGCAAAGCCTCAGCCTGCTGCAGCGGAAGCTCTCGAAGAGCTTTCCAGCGACCTCGGCATTTCGGCCGTTTCTCTGCGCAGCCTTTCGCCGCGAGAGCTCAGTCAGAACACAGGGTTGCCGCCGAGTGAGGCCGAACAGATTCGAATGCGCGATTTCGACGAGCTATTCTTTTTCGCGGGAGCGTCGGAATCAAACATCGCTAAATTTACAGACGAAGCGGCTCTACGTGGGCTAAGTCTGCAAAATCTCGGGGCTTTCTGGTCGCTCTCGTGCGGCGCCGATTTTGCCAAATGTATTCGTGAACTTGGCGGTCTTTACGACCGGGCTCTGCGTGCTCATGCTTTTCGAGTCGGCGTCGCGACTAGCCCGCTGGCTGATACTGCGCTGGCAATCCGGTCGGATCCGCGACTCAAATCAGTCGCTGCATCTTGCGATCGAACTTTACTGCTGACCGAGCGGCAACGCACCTCCGACAGCGAGTCGCCCCCCAAAGGTGATGGTGATCAGTCCAACGCTGCAATGGCAGGTGTGGGCCCACCCTTAGCGCGAGCACACGACGGACAAAACTCCTTTTACCTCCATTCGCCGGACGTTTGGGAAGAGGTGTTGGCGGCGATCCTCTCCCGAAAATAACGCTCAAGGGAAACTTTTTCGGTAGTACCTGTAGGACTACACTTAGCCCCATCGCTCAGTACGAATTGCCGCGAGCCGTCAACAAAAAGGAATGTTGGCGAACAAAACTCCGCGATTTTACACGCGCTGTTCACATGAGTGGACGCGTATTTCTTTGAGATCAAAGCAGAATCTTCTGAATGCAAAGCAAAACCGCAGTTTCGATCCCGTTGTGCTATGGAACTTAGATTGCTCCAGTCCCTGCGTCCTCTCCGGCGTTTTGCAGCGTTCGGCATACGTCGCAGCACTATAGGTACTAGGAGATCCTTCATGGCTTGGTTGGTTCGTACCCTTCGTCTCCCAGCAGCCGAAACGCACACAAATCTGGCTCTTGCGATCTGCGTATTTCTGATGGGCCTGCTGTCTGTTGCAATCATTTGGCAGGCGCAAGTCATCGCCAATCAGCGCGACGCGATCCGTTTTCTGGAGACCCTAAAGTTCGGCGGGTAACACGGTCGTAGCGAGCGCTGGTCCCTTATAGAGCTTTTGCATGCTCGAAATATCCTTGCCCACACAACGTCTTCGTCACGAATCTGCTTCCTGCTTGTGATCTTTCCGCACCCGCTATCCGCATTGATCCTAGACTTTTTCGCGCGTTGGTGTAGGCTCTCCTACGCAGGGGAATTTCCGTTGGGGAGACAGCAAGTGAAAAAGATTTTGCTTACCGTATTACTTGCAGCAACGCCGTTCGTCACTTTGGCTACGCAAGAGCCGCAGGGCACGACGGTCGAACCGCAAGGCGCACCTGCAACCGGTTCCAGTGCGTCGAGCTCTCATCATGCGCGGCGCCACCACAAGCGCGGCAAGAACTCGCATCACCGGGCACAGCGTCACCGCGCCTCAAAACAACACAGCCAGACACAGTAGCGTTGTCAGTTTTGGTTGTCAGTTTTTGCACCGGCATTCTGCAAGATCCACAGAACGCAAAACGGGGAGCCTGGCGGCTTCCCCGTTTTGCTGTTTTTTGCCTGTCGTTTGCGTAGCCGGCATAATTCAACGCGACTTTCGCGAACGACACGCACCGCATGCGCGGTGTGATTAGCTAGTGATTTGCTCTAAGCCCGGTGGAGTCATACGCCTCTTTCCGTGGCTCAACGAGCTCACGGCTTGTATTTACGCCGCTGTTAAGGATAATGCAAGCGAAACGATTGCGAAAAATTTGGCTGATAATCTGGCTGTTTAAAAAAAAGAAGAGTTATTTCACAAACAGTGATTCACGCAGCTGGTCGCGGCCGACGAAGGACTTCACGGTTCGAAATCGCCCAAAGAGGTCTTGAATCTCGCGATTTTGGTAAACCCGTTGCGCCTGACAAAGCGGTTTGGCGCCAATCACCTGCAGCGTATTGGAATCCGCAACCCGGTACCGCTGAAAACTTTCGGGCTTCTTGCTATGGAACATGGCAAACACGATTCCGCCCGGCCGCAAAACTTCGGTCAGGCAGCCCACCGTTTGCTTGGCGACGGCTGGCTCCAGATAATCGAGAATATCCCATAACAAAACGGCGTCGAAGGAGGACGGCGGATATTCAAGATTCGCCTGCACAAACCGCGCGGCGCGCCCTACCGGCGTCAAATCAATCGTTTCCGTCGAAGTTGCGGCGATCTGCAAACGCTTCTCTTCTTCGGCCAGAAAATCTTTCCACGAATGAAGAAGGTCATCCGACGTGACGCGAAAACCGCGTTCAATGAAGAAGTTCAGAGTGGTTTGCCAAGCCGGACCGAGGTCAAGAAGCGTTCCGCGACCCAGACCATCAAGGTTCCACAAGAATTCTTTCAAACCGTTCGAAACACGGTTGGTTTCCGGCGCTTCTGGCGAGCGATGGGAGCCGGCAGCGACCGAAGGCGCGCCGCCACGTTGCGACGTCGAACCGGTTGCGGGCGTTTGCCGCGAAACATTGCGGCTGGCGCTTCCGCCCGTCCCGATCCCCAATTTATTCAAGAGTCCCATGGTTTAGATCGCCGCCGTCCGGGAAGCCGCGGCTGCAGTGTTACTCTTTCCGATGTCGCTTGCGTCCGAAGTCCCGGCCTTTGAGCGGTTTTCCGCGCCGCGCGATTGCGCTTTCCCTGCTTCGACTTTGCCTCGCAGCAAAGCGCCATCTTCGATCGCCAGTCGTTCGGTTCGAACTTCGCCTGTCACGCGGCCAGAATTCCATAACTGTACGCGTTCCGTACCATCGATCTTTCCGTCCAGCTGCCCGCGAACGACAACCTCGCGCGCCGACACATCGGCCTTCACTTTGCCGTTTGGCCCGATGGTGACGCTCGCGTTGCCCAAATCCAACTTACCTTCCAAAGCGCCGTCGATAAACAGATCTTCCTTGCCCGTGATTTCACCCTTGATCCGAATTCCTTGTGTGATGCATGCCGTCGCGCGCGGCGAAACAGGTAGCGTTGCGGAAGCTACGGTGGCGCTGACAGGCACACTGGCAGGTGCACTAACCGTGGTGGGCTGCGAACTGACAGTGCTCGGAGTCGGCGCCTGGGGCGCTGCCTGCGGCTTCGCTTCTTCTTTCCTCCACATGAGACACCTCGACCAAAATAGTTGGATTTTCGAAGTCGTCGGGCTGGAGGGCGGCGCGACTCAGAAACTTCAAGATAGTACAGGGTTTAGAGTAAGTAAAGCGGAATGCCAGAGGCCAGCTCTTGCGTGTCCGGTGAATCAATACCCCCTGTAGTTCCGATTCTAGCAAAGTCCACGGGAAACAGGTCGGGGCTCCGGTTCTATCCGGAGGATCAGCCATGCTGACCGTGCAGTTCCCACCATGCCGCGAAGTAACCGGCCACCTCGTGTAGAAACCTCCTCACTGACCGGCGGTGCTCGTACCAATGAGCCGGATCAAAGTCTCCATCGCGCGCGCTGGCGAAACGAACGACAACTCCGCCGCCAAGAACTCTCGTGAAAATATATTTCGCGCGGCGCGTGTGATAATTGGAAGTCACAACGATCACACTTTTCCATCTTTTTTCCCGCACCAGTTTTCGCAACGCCTCGGCTTCTTCCCGCGTGCTGTCTGCGTCCTGCGGAAACGGAAGGATGTGCTCTTTGGGAACGCCGCGCTCGATCAAGTCGTGGGTCATAAGTTCAGCTATTCCCGCGTTCGGCCGAAGGCGAATTCCGCTCGCCACGACCACCGGCGCGAGATCCTGGCGAAAGAGTTCCGCGGCACGAGTTGCGCGGTCGGCGTAAAAATTATCGTCGCTTAATACGATGATAGCGTCCGATTTTTCGAGCGGATCTTCGACAACCAGCCCTTCTCCTATAAAACGGAGCAGCGGATGCCGCGCCAGATAAATTCCTCCAAGCAAAACAACCAGGAAAACCAGTGCAACGAGCGTGGAGATGATTTTGCCTCGCTCAGCCCGCTGTTTGCCGAATCTCATCAGTTTGGATCTATTCCGCGAAGCTGCTCCGCTGCCTGTTCGGGCAGAACGGCGTTGAAATAAGTTTCCTTGATACTGTAGGACTTGCTCTTCGTCTCGACGATCGGAAGAATTTCGATGTGCCAGTGAAAATCGTCGGCCAAGGTTTTCCAGTAGCCGGCAAGCTCGCCCTTCTTGCTGCGTGTGCTGGGCGCAGTGTGAACCACCATATGATACGCGGGTGCGACTTTTTCGAGCCGACGCAAAACGCGGCCCAGGAGCGCCGCCAACTGCCGGCGATCTGAGTTTGCCTTTGGCTGCTCGAAAAGGTGATTGTGGCGCCTATGCAGCAACCAAATCTCGAAAGGGACCCGCGACGCATACGGGCACAATGCGTAATAGTCGCCTTGCACATCCACAATGCGCTTGCCCTTCTTTTCTTCCTGCCGGACGATGTCGCAAAAAACGCAGCGCTCTTTTTCCTTGAACCATTCGCGCGCGGCGCGCAATTCGTACTTGATCCGCCGCGGAACAAAAATCGTTCCGGTAATTTCCGAATGAGCGTGCGCCCACTCTTCTCCCGCAAGCTCGCCCTGATTTTTGAACACGCTCACATACTTCAGGCGAAGATCTTTTTTCAGATCGGCGATTCGCGAGACCCACACGGTAAGCACACGGTCAATTTCTTCGTCGCTCAGCTGTGAGAGCCTTTTGTTGTGATCGGGGGTCTCCACCACGATTTCGTGAGCGCCCATGGAGCCCATTCGGTCGTACATGCCGTCCGGCTGACGGCCGGGTTCGCCTTCGATCCGATACAGCGGATCCGGGTGCGGCAACACGCGGACCTGCCACGGCCCCTCGGCCGGGCTTGTTAGTATCGTCTGCTGTTTATCGATGGCCGGTCGTTCGAAGGGGCATGCGTCCGTCTCCGCCGGCTCGCGGTGACCTGCAACCACCCAGCTTTGCGTTATGGGATCCCGGCGAATTTCCATTCGTCTCTTTTCGGTCCTGAGCGGGATTTGCTTGCATAGTCTCGCCCAGTCATTTTGTTCCGCGTCGCGAGAAAAATTCGTGCGTCGCGCTTTAGTTTCTTAACCCATGCCAGTAATGTCAAGCAATCAACCGCCGCGCCGCCCGACGCACAGCCAACGGCTCTTGCATGTTATTCTTCGAATGTTGCGAATCCTGATATGGACGATACCGATTACATGAAGCTGGCAGTGGAGGAAGCACGCGCCGCCGCCGATGCGGACGAAGTGCCTATTGGCGCAGTGCTGGTGAGTGGTGGGGAAGTTCTTGGACGTGGTGGGAACCGGACGATTCGCGATTGCGATCCGACGGCGCACGCGGAAATCATAGCTTTGCGCGAAGCTGCAAAGCGCGCACGGAATTATCGGCTAAGCGGCACGACGCTCTTTGTGACACTTGAGCCGTGCGCCATGTGCGCGGGGGCTATCATTCAGGCGCGCGTGGCGAGGGTTGTGTATGGCGCGGACGATCCAAAGGGTGGTGCGGTGCGGACCTGCTTTGAAGTGCTGACACATCCGAAGTTGAACCACCAGGTCGACATCACCTCAGGAATTCTGGAGCAGGAGTGTGCGACGCTCTTGCAGAAGTTTTTCACCGCGCGCCGTTGAGTTTTGCGCTCGTCGCGGATTAGTTTTGCAGCGCAACCACTGCCAGCGCGGCGTTGCCGCTTCGCCGATTCGTCTGTTAATCTACTTTTACTGACCGCGGAGAGGTGACTGAGCGGTTGAAAGTACTCGCCTCGAAAGCGAGCGTACGGGAAACCGTACCGTGGGTTCGAATCCCACCCTCTCCGCCAGATTTTCGCGTGTGCTTTCAATTAGTTAATCCGTCCTTTCGCCAAGTGTACCTGATTTGTACCGACAATTTTTTGATTCAGAATCGGATCGAGCTTCCAGGCGCTCGCGACGTCAGCCTCCAGCTGCTCTTGCCGCGAACGTACCCACGGATTGTAATGGCGCTCTGTAACGCGCACGCTTTGATGTCCCAAGAGAATCGAGACGCGCTCGATCGGCACGCCGGCGAGTAGCAACTCCACTGCAAACGTGTCGCGGAAGCGATGCGAGATCGCGTTGCCCTCGCCCTTCGAGACTTTGGCCAGGTCGAATACTTTCTTGAGCCGCATCTGCCAGTGACAGATCACGGTTTCGCGTTTCCCCTGTCCACTCCAAAAATATCGCGTGTCCGTAATTCGCGGAGTCGCTTCGAGCGCACTCAGGACCGAATCCGGCAGAACGGTGTAGACCGGAACGCCTGTTTTTTGCGTATAGAGAAACAACCGTTTGCCGTCGAGCCGGTCCGTTGTCAGCGTCACGGCATCAGACACGCGCATGCCCGTATAGCGCATCAGAACCACGAGAGTCTTGAGCCGATGCACGTTAAGCTTGCCCTCGATCGGCGTCGTGATTTGCAGGCCGTCGCAGGCCGTCAGGATCTTCACCATCTCGTCGTGCGTGAGCGGCATGGTCGGGCGAATCGAGACTTTGGGCAGCTTGATTCTAGTCGCCGGATTGATCTCTACCCATTGCCGGTCATGCGCGAAGCGGAAGAAGGCCCGCAGTCGTTCGAGCTTCTTTCCCGCAGTGCGCGGCCCGTCTTTCCATGTAGCGCGGAATTTACTTAGCACGTCCAGATCGAATTGCGCGAGCATTTTCAATCCGCGCTCTTCACCGTAGGCTTTCATCTGACGTTCGAGCAGCTTGTACTTCCTCACTGTCTGGTGCGACAGCTTGCGGGCTTCGAGGTCGGCGATCAGGCTCGTCCACGCTTCGGCAAGCGTGACGGCCGTCCCACGTTCCACGATTCTTTCTTTGCTTTCCCATTCGTGGACTTTCTCATTCGCTTTTTTCGAGTCGCGGGTGCCGAGGGACACTCTGACTTCACGGCCCGCGAGAACGCCGTCCGCCCAGAATTTGCAATTGCATTTTCTCTGCGCTTCTCTCCGGGCCTTGGAGAAGTTGGGGCAGGTTTTTTTGTGCCGCCGATAGAGGGTCAGAGTCATGGGCGCATTCTACTCCCTAACTTCAGGTCGGCGTTGCTGAAACGTGAGTACACACGCTCGGCGACCGATTCGGGAATGCGCAGCGTGCGAAAACGGCGCGATGACGACCGCACTGGATTCTCGAAGACCAACACGACCCGGCTCTTGTTCAAACATCCGGCGCACCGTGTCCGCGCTCAGGTTCCACAGCTCGCCCAGTTCAGCCGGCGAATAGTGCCGCTCGTACATCCGCGGCTCTGCCTCGCGGTGTGGAACCTGGACGAGTTTGGTTGCCGTCGCCATTAGCCTGCAGACGCGTGTACTTCCGCGGCATCCTCCGCTTTCGGCAACCATCCACGATCGCGCAGCACCTGCTTCTGGCTGCGCAACTCCTCCGCCAGCTCCGTTTCAGATTTTTCGCGGAGCGGAGCGCCGAAGAAGACTTCGCGAACAGTAGCAACGCTGGCGGTCGATTTGTGGACGCGCGAGCCTGAGGCTTGTACTCGAGCAGCTGTGGCCTTTCTCGGCTCCGGCAGTTGAGCAACCGGCGGAGCGGATTGTCGGAGCAATTTGCGAAACGCGCTCGGTTGCAGCAGCCCAGCAATGTCACCTGTATTCCGCATCCGCGTGAGATCCGCAATGAACTCCTTTTTTCGCCATTGCAGCTCCTCTCTCGCGCACTCGCGCAACAGATGAACTCCTCCCGCTGCCCTGGCGGCGTGATCGATATCTGGCGGAAGTTCCGGAGCTCCA
>WNGL01002588.1_pt1 | contig 21860 bp, 21 predicted proteins | sample 5400591 | NCBI WGS metagenome assembly WNGL01 (sample SAMN13153377, study PRJNA577476) | soil metagenome | isolation source: 80 cm soil or saprolite under Garry oak tree replicate 1 | place: USA:California | collected 2016-06-15 | reverse complement strand
GCATGGACAATGCCTGCCTCGTCCAGAAGCCGATGGGTTTCGAACATCCCTTCCGGACCAGCGTCGAGCGTGTGATTGTTCGCGGTGGTCATGATCCGAACGCCCATGCGCTTCAGCTCGTCAACCACGCTCTTGGGGCCTCCGGCAAGAGGTCCCCGGAAGCTGCCTTCGTCAAGGATCGGCCCCTCCATGTTGGCGTATGTCATGTCCGCCTCCCGCATCACTTTCACCAAAGCCTGATAGCCGGCCTCACCCTCTCCGACCGGCCGCCGGATGATGATGTCGCCCACCGCAGCGAAAGTGAACGGCTGGGTGATCTTCAGCGCAAGCTCCTTGGATGGATCATGCCGGACCGGCTGCAGCACGGCATCGCCCTGCGCCGCTCCTTGTCCCTCGAGCAACGCATGGGGCGCCACGAAGCCCGCGATGATCAGCGCGATGAATGCGAACATGGTCATTTTAGGCATGGGCGGTGTCTTCATAGGAAACTCCTCGAGTTGCAGGGATAGATTCTTTTATGACGACAATAACCCACTCCGCTAGCTGGAGAAAGGAGAATATCGCCGGTATTTCCCGCCCCGCGGGCGATTGGCAGGCCGGTCCGGCACAAGGAAGCGTAGCCGGTATTACGTCCAAGTGACCAACCGCAATTGGTGGAGTATTCGGCCCCCAGCACTTCCGTATACACGCTCCAGCATTCCGCCGTCCAGTTGTAGTAGGTGTGCGTGTGGGTAGCACATGAAATGTCCGCTCCTGGGTGGCGCAGGAAAAGGCTCGATGCGGAGGTACAGCATGGAGCGTTTCCTGAGCGCCACGGCGGAGCGAGCAATGAAGGTACAAGAAGTGATTTTGAAAGCAATGGCGAAGTTGATTACATGGTGGCAGGCGGCAGAGATCCTTGGTATCAGCGTGCGATCCATGAGACGGTGGCGGGCTCGATACGAGCAAACCGTTCTCAACGATTTCCAACGCCACGCGTCTTTCACTGGGGCTGTTTCAACGGTGAAGCCCATTTTCAGGGACCGGCCAGCTATGCTTCCTTCCGGAAACACTTACTTCCATCGGGCAAATACTTGCTTCCGTGACGGATTCAATTAATTCCTGAGCCGCGAATTACGCGAACGACGCGAACCGGCGCATCGATCGATTCTTTTGTGCGCCGGTTCGCGTCGTTCGCGTAATTCGCGGCTAAAACGAGTCAAAAAAAGAATCTACGGTCTGTACAAGCCAATGTGTACAATTAGCTCATGTCTTCCAAGCGGGTGACCTTCAGTAAGGCCCGAGAGCAGCTCAGCACGCTGATCGATGAAGTTCGGCGGTCGGGCCGAGCTGTAACGATTACCAAACGAGGGCGGCCGGCGGCGGTTTTGGTCAACTGTGAAACCTTTGAGGAAAAGGTTGGTCGGCCGAAGCAAAAACCATGGCGGCTGCGCGGATCGGCGACATGGCGGGGGCCTGTCGATGTGGATGAGGCGATTCGCGAAGTCCGTAAATCTCTTCAGCGTTCCACCGAGAAGCGTGTTAAACGCATGATTCGAGATCTATCCGAGCGTTGATGTACGTTTCGGACACTCACGCCCTTGTGTATCACACGCTGAACAGGAGCTCGCGGCAAGGGAGAAAAGCCAACCAGATCTTTGTTAGAGCCGAGTCGCTTCAGGCCGTCGTCGTGATTCCAAGCATGGTGCTGTGGGAAGTCGTGCTGCTGATGGAACTGGGGCGCCTCAATCTTCATCAAAGCTTCGAACATTGGTGCCGCCGTCTCCAGAACCATCGCGGCTTCGACATCGTTCCGCTGGACTGGCTCGATGTGAACGAGGCGCGCAGCATTTCTCTCATCGACCCGTACGACCGGCTGATTGTGGGAACCGCAATCAGGCTGGATATGCCGCTTATCACGCGCGATCAACAAATCGTCGACTCAGGTCTTGTCGAAACGATCTGGTGAGGCTCTGAGCCTGTTTTTTTTAAGCGCGGTGCTCTATTCTTCGAGGTATGAAACATTTCGGGCATTCCATGCGGGAGCACTGGGCACTCGATCCGAATATCACTTATCTCAATCACGGTACGGTCGGTGCGCCTCCATGCTGCGTCTTGGAGGCGCAGCAGAAGTTGCGTGATGAGATTGAGCGGCAGCCATCGCACTTTTTGTTGCGGGAACTCGCCGGGATTCGGCTTGGCGTAGACGGCGCCAAGCAGCCTCGGCTCCGTGCGGCTGCAGATGAAGTCGGCCGGTTTGTCGGAGCGGATGGTAAAGACCTCGTGTTTGTGGATAACGCGACAAGTGGCGTCAACGCCGTTCTTCGCACCTTCGACTTCCGTGAGGGAGATGAGGTGCTCATTCTCGATCATGCCTATGGCGCCGTGCGGAACGCTGCAGAATACGCGACCCGCCTGCGGGGCGCGAAAGTGCGAGTCGTTGAACTTCCGGAATCGATTACTGGACCGGGGGCAGTGATCGAAGCTATCGAACGGGCGATCGGTCCTCGAACGCGACTGGCTCTGATCGATCACATCACTTCAGAAAGCGCTCTAATCCTGCCGGTTGCCGAGATCGCCTCGCGGTGTCACCGCCGGGGAGTCGCGGTTCTGGTCGATGGTGCTCATGCACCGGGCGCGATTCCCCTTGATATTCCGTCTCTGGCCGTGGATTGGTACACGGGAAATCTCCACAAGTGGGCTTATTCGCCGCGCAGCAGCGCAGTGCTATGGACCGCGCCGGAACGCCAGGCAACTCTTCATCATACCGTCATTTCCTGGGGCCTCGATCAGGGCATGGCTCAGGAGTTCGATTGGCCGGGGACACGCGATCCAACTCCGCATCTGGCCGCCCCGGCGGGCATCGCATTCATGTGCGAACTGGGGGTAGACAACGTACAACGCTACAGCCACGAGCTGGCGTGGAATGCCGGCCGGGAGATGGCAGCGCGCTGGAACTCCACGCTGCTGGGCCCCGAAGACATGATCGGCACGATGGTTGCTGTCCCTTTGCCCGCACGGCTGGGCTCCACTCGCGACGACGGTATCCGCGTGCGCGATGCTCTGCTGTTCGAACACGGCATCGAGGTGCATGTGTATGCATGGAAAGAGCGGCTTCGCGTACGTGTCTCCGCCCAAATCTACAATGAGATGGCAGACGTTGAACGGCTGATCAACGCTCTCTCAACGTTCTGAACATCGGAGCCGCCTTTTGACCGGCTAACGCTTTGGGGTCCGGTCCAATTCGAGGAGTTCGTCAAGCGTCAATACTTCGAGCTGCGCTATTTTGCGAAAAGCATAGTCGTTCGAAACAAACCCGGTTGCTTTCTCGATTAATGCTGTTGCGGCCTGAACTGCATCAGGCGCCCTGAGATTGTGCTCCGCGCGAAGATGCGCCGCTCGATCAGCGACGGTCAACGTCAGCGGAAGCCATTCGAGATGAGGGTAGGTCGAAAGGAGGGCGTAAAAATGGTCTGCTCGTTCCGGATCGCCGTCGCGATACGGGTGTACAAGCAGTTCGAGCATTGTGTTTGTCGATGTTATGCCGCGGGCTTTGGGACTTTCAAGCCAGGCGAAGATGCGCTGAGTCAGCTCAACGTACTTCGGGTTTTCCTCTAATTGATAGATGAAAACGGCAGTGTCGATGCCGATTTTGCGGTGTTTCACAAGAAACGATTCGAGCCGGTTCGATCTAGCGCCAGGATTCGCGCTCCTTTTCGACATAATCGTTTGGAATTTGCTTCCGGGCAAGCCCGCGAATGGCTTTCGAGTACTTCTTCGGTTTGTTCAGCAGAATCACCGTATCCCCACGTACGACGACCACAAGAAAGTCGCCGGGCTTCGCTTTCAGTGCCTCCCGTGCCTCCCGGGGGATGACAATTTGATTCTTACTGGAAAGTTTCGCTTCGACCATGCCAAACAGCTTACTTTACATATCGCCAGAAAGTAAAGCATCGTCCGATTTGAGTTGCCGGTGTGCGTGTCAATGTTGCCGGCATCGTACAGTGCACGACCTCGACTTAACTGTTGACAGTGGGAATGTCACAACATAAAACGTAGGTACTCTTGTTTAGCCTTGAGTCCGATCAGATGCGCTGCACTAGTGTCCAAATTAGCCGAAATGGAGGCTCGTGTCCTTCTCCCTCTGGGAGAAGGTGGCCCGAGGGGCCGGATGAGGGTGCTTTTCCAGCCCTCACCCGGCGCTTCGCGCCACCCTCTCCCAAAGGGAGAGGGACATTTCTGGAACAGGTTTCCAAATAGAGAATCCAATGAAAACCGCATCACTCCTGCTTCTGCAGCGAAACGCATCTGGTAATTTGGACAAGAGTGGATGCGCAAGGGGGTCCTGTGAATAATGTCACGCGAGTGAAGATTTCGGTCCCGCTGCTTCTCTTACTGGCTGTGCTGATCGTCGTACCGGTGTCTGCTCAAAACAGGCCATACCCCAATGACTTTTCGGGGCACTGGGTCCCGCTTTTCCACGAGGATGATCCGGACCGCGGCCCCGGGCCGGCGCTGGGCCAGTACGAAGAGATGCCAATCAATGAGGATGCCCGGGCAAGAGCGATGACCTGGGACGCCTCGATTCAGGGACTGCCGGAGTGGCGGTGCCGGCCACACAGTGCCGATTACGCCGTGCGATCTCCTCAGCACGAACAAATCTGGGCGGTGTGGGACGACATCACGCGAGAAGTCAAAGAGTGGCACATCGCCAACGAGAGGGATTCCTCGGACCGGGTCATTTATATGGACGGACGCCCGCATCCCGGGCCGAACGCGCCTCACACCTGGTCAGGCTTCTCAACCGGGGAATGGATCGGCGACATTCTCAAGGTCACAACAACTCACCTCAAAGAAGGTTACGTCCGGCGCAACGGCGTGCCCATCAGCGACCAGCGAACATTTAACGACTACCTCATGCGAAGGGATGACGGTTACCTGACGTGGGTGACGATCATCAATGATCCGGTTTATCTGGCGGAGCCGTGGATCTGGACCACGGAGTTCAAATTGGACCCGTACGGCCGGGTGGATGCCGCTCCCTGTGTCGTGTCCGAGGAAGAAACGCGCGCCGGTGGCGAAGGACAGTACGGTTTCGTGCCACATTTTTTACCGGGGCAGAACCCGTACATCGACGAGTTTGCAATTGAGAATGGGCTTCCCATTGAGGCGACCCGCGGCGGCCCGGAAACAACGCGTCCGGATTACCGGGAAAAGATGAAGACGATGAAACCAGCGGTGGCCAAATGAAGAGCACAGTCGTATTCAGTTCCAGGGCCGTGCGGTTCGCCCGGCCGGCTCTGGCGTTTACTGCCGTTGGTTTTCTTGTGGCGGCCGGCACGGCTGGGCGGACCTTTGCTCAGGGCATGCCGCATCAGATCGAGCATCCGTACGCTCCTTCGTCGAGTCGAGAGATGGTTCTGCGAGCCAGGACCGCCTCTACAGCGGAACTCAGTGTCGAGCCGGTGCATGGGAACGTGTACGCCATCTTCGGCGCGGGTGGAAACATCACCGCATCCGTGGGTCCGGATGGCATCCTGCTGGTGAACACCGGCGAGGCCGCAATGGCCGGCAAGGTCCTCGAGGTTGTAAAGAAGCTTGGCGCCGGAATCGATCCGACTCCAGGTTCTCCACCCATTCCTATTCGCATCATCATCAACACGGATGCCCTTTCGGCGAACACAGGCGGTAACGAGAAGATCCAGGCGGCAGCCGAATTCATTACTGCGGGCGGAGGCGGAGGCAATGGAGGGGAACACATCATGGCACACGAGAATGTGCTTGCCAGGATGAGCGAACCGCCTGCGGGTCAGACGAAACCTCCACGACCGTCTGAGGCATGGCCCACAGATACATTCCGGGGCAGAACAACCCACACCGGCCGGTTCTTCAACGGCGAGGGCGTTCAGCTCATTCACATACCGAACGCCCATACGGACGGCGACAGCGTCGTCTGGTTCCGCTACTCCGATGTGATTGCGACAGGCGATATTTTTTCTCCCACGGGCTGGCCCGTCATCGATCTCGAAAAAGGCGGCAGCTTTCAAGGGGTCATCGACGGTTTGAATCTCATTCTTCAGACCGGCCTTTTGGATTTCAAGAGCGAAGGCGGTACGATGATCGTTCCCGGTCATGGGCGAATTGGTGACCTGACCGACATCGCCTTCTACCGGGATATGCTCACGATTGTCCGCGACCGCATTCAGGACGGCATCCATCGGGGCTTGACGCTGGATCAGGTGAAGGCCGCCAGACCGACCCAGGGTTGGGATAATCGTTACGGAAGCAAGACGGGTCCCTGGACAACCGATATGTTTATCGAGTCGGCGTATAAAAGCCTCAGTCAGAAAAAGGGGAAGTAACCATGAGAAGCCAATTGATCGCTGTTTTGATCGCGGGCGCGCTGCTCGTTGCCGTCACGGCTTACGCCCACCATTCGTTTCCGGCGACCTACCAGAGCAACAAGATCGTGACCATTAAAGGAAAGGTTGCGCAACTCTTGTTCCGCAATCCGCATTCGTTTCTTCAAGTAGACGCTCCTGACAGCACTGGTGAGATGAAAAGGTGGTCCCTGGAATGGGGCGGCGCCGGCCAGTTGACCACACAGGGTGTGGTCAAAGATACGCTGAAAGCCGGAGACAGCATCATCGTCACCGCCAACCCGGCACGGAGCAGCGCGGACTCCACGAGGGCGCTGTTGAAAACCATCACGCGGCCGGCTGATGGATGGACATGGGGCAGCGCGCCTGGGCAGGTCGTCGAGTAGGCATCGATGTTCGCAGGCACGCTGTTAGCGCTCTTACTCCTGGGACCCTCTCCCGTCCTCGCTCAGAGAGGCGTCCCCGCGGCCGGACCGCCACCGGCGGCACAGGCGGCCGCCCCAATCGATCTCACGGGCTACTGGGAATCCTACGTCAATGAAGACTGGCTGTTGCGCATGGTCACTCCACGAAAAGGCGATTACCAGACTTTGCCTTTGAACGCGGAGGGTCGCAAGGCCGGCGACACCTGGGATCCCGACAAGGACACAGCGGCCGGCCTGCAATGCAAGTCGTATGGTGCAGCCGCCGTCATGCGTGTGCCTGGGCGTATTCACATCACATGGCAAGATCCGAACACGCTACGTATCGAGACAGAAGCCGGAACGCAGACTCGTCTGCTCCACTTCGGCGCTTCGCAGCCGCCGGCCGGCGAGCCGACGTGGCAGGGGCATTCTGTGGCTCGATGGATGATTCCTGGACGCGGCCGGCAAGCCACCACGTTGAAGGCGGTGACGAACCACATGCGCGCGGGATACTTGCGCAAGAACGGCGTTCCGTACAGCGCGGACGCCGTCGTCACCGAATACTTCAACGTTCTTTCAGAGGCCGCAGGTGGTCCATGGCTGGTCGTGACGAATATCGTTGACGATCCACAGTACCTGACCCAGCCGTTCGCGACGAGCACACACTTCAGAAAGCTTTCTGATGGTTCGGCCTGGAAGCCCGTACCCTGCACGGCAAAGTAAAACGCCTGATCAAAATCAAAGGAGTAATGCGATGAAGCGTTATTTGCTATCTCTGTTCTGCAGCATGCTGCTCTTGGCGAGTGGGATTTTGAATGTGGCAAACGCTCAAGGCTCAAAAGCGGCCGCCCAGGTCCATCTTGACAGAGCCAAAGCCGCGGCATACCGGCCGGGGCATCCCCTCACGAATTTGTACGAGGCGGTTTGCGCCCCGGCTTTGTCGGAGCAAGGGCCGGTCGAACCAAACCCAACAGAGGGAGGTCAGACGGCGCCATCACTGGCCAACCGAAAAATACCAGCACGTTCGGAATGGTACTCAGAACCCGCAAAAGTTTTCGATAACTTGTACTGGCTCGGTAGCCATGGCAACGCCTATTCGGTTCCTAAGATATTCGGAGACTCCACCTGGGCAGTAAAGACATCCGAGGGAATCATCCTGATCGACACTGGTTACGATTACAGCGCAAAAGAGTTGATCACCGATGGGTTAAAGAAACTCGGTGAGGATCCGACACAGATCAAGTATGTCATCCTGAGTCATAATCACGGAGACCGCTATTTCGGCGCGAAGTACATTCAGGACTCTTATCATGCGCGCGTCATCATGTCCGAAGGGGACTGGACTGCGATGGCGAAGAGCAATGAGCCTGTCGAGTTGAAGCCGAAAAAAGACATGGTCGCCACCGACGGTATGAAATTGACGCTCGGTGATACCACTCTGACGCTCTACATTACGCCGGGCCATACCCCCGCTACGATTTCAACGCTGGTCCCGCTGAAGGATGGAAACGAACGGCATGTCGGTGCCGTCTGGGGCGGCATCAACCCCAGTTTGACGCGTTATGGAGTCCGGTATTACAAGAACTGGGAGGAGACATTCAAAACCTGGAGCGCGTCGACCTCACGATTTATGGATATTGCAGCGAAGGCCGGCGCCGATACGTATCTGACAATCCATCCTCTCTATGACAACGCACTGGAGAAGATCCACGCGTTGAAATACCGCAAGCCGGGCGATCCTCATCCATTGGTGAGCAAGGACAACCTGAATCGCTTTCTCACAATCATAAAGGAATGCACGGATGCTCAAATGGCGAGGATAAGCTCGTAGTTCTTTCGCTATAAAACAAACGGCTACGTGCACATTATGGCGGCGTATTGTATCGTACCGGCCGAGGTCCTTCCATGAAGCGGGTTGGTATTATTGCAGGGGTGATTTTCGCAGCGTGTATGGCGTCCGGAGGAGGGGCGGCAGCCGTAGCGCAGGGTCCACAAGCGGCCACGGCACGCGAGGGATATGCCGAACTTCCCGGTGTACGCATCTGGTACAAAGACACTGGCGGCAGCGGAGTTCCGGTTGTTTTCATGCATGCAGCAACTGGCAGCAGCCAGGTTTGGGAGCACCAGATTCCAGCGTTCACGGCGGCAGGCTACCGCTTCATCGCGTACGACCGGCGGGGTTGGGGCCGCTCCGTAATCGACTCGACAGGCCCGCAGCCCGGCACTGCCGCTGACGATCTTCAGGCGTTAATGGGCTACCTGAGCATTGATCGCTTCCACCTGGTGGCTACGGCAGCCGGCGCGTCCGTATCACTGGACTACGCGGTGTCATTCCCGCAGCGCCTGCGAAGTGTCGTGATCGCGAATGGCGCCCTAGGGGGGTTGCAGGACCCAGATTACCTCGAACTGGGCCGAAGGATCAGGTCTCCACAGCTTGACGCGCTGCCTCCCGAATTACGTGAACTGGGACCTTCATACCGTGCAGCGAATCCGGAAGGCACTCGCCGCTGGATCGAATTAGAGCGCATGAGCCGGCCGGATGGACCACCATCGCCTCCACAGGCGACGCGGAACCGGCTTGCGTTCGCTCTTCTGGAAATGCTGAAGACACCGATGCTGCTGATTACGGGCGATGCAGACCTGCTCGCACCGCCTCCACTGCTGCGGCTTTTTACGGCGAGGATCAAGAATTCCCAGTCGGTGATCGTTCCCGAGGCGGGACACTCGGCTTACTGGGAGCAACCGGAGATCTTTAATCGCGCGGTCCTCGAGTTCATTCGCAAGCATTGATTCGTGCACATCGAATAATGGGGGAGAACATGACTAGCGGTCCAAGACGAAACATCCTTATTGCCGCGCGAATCGTCTTGATTTCCCTATTGTCTGCGGCGTTCGCCAGCGGCCAGGCTGCGCAACAGGAAAAGCCGCCCATGGCGGATGATGTGTTCAAAAATATCCAAGTGCTTCGAGGACTTACCGTCGATCAGTTCATGGGCACGATGGGGTTCATCGCTGCGGCCCTGAGCATGAACTGCTCTGAATGCCACGACACCAGCAGCACGGCAGCTTATGCCCTGGACAATCCGCGGAAGCAGATGGCGCGCAAGATGATCGTCATGATGAACGCTTTCAACAAGGCCAACTTCGGCGGAAAGCGCGAGGTGACCTGCTATTCATGTCATCGTGGCGACATTCGTCCCAGAGTGACCCCGAGGTTGGCCGAGCAATATGGCGCTCCGCCCCCGGAGGATCCCAATGATGTTGAAATCCGGCAAGGGCCGCCTATTCCGAATGTGCCTTCTGCCGATCAAGTTTTCAACAAGTACATCCAGGCGCTCGGCGGGGCCCAGCGACTGGCCGGTCTCACCAGTTTTGTCGGTCGCGGAACTTACGAGGGCTTCGATACCGAGGGCGAGAAGGTTGCGGTTGACGTCTATGCCAAAGCTCCAAATCAGCGCACCACGGTCGTTCATCTGCATTCAGGAGATAGCACCAGGACCTACGACGGCCGGAACTTCTGGACCACGTCGGCGGGCACGCTTTTGCCGTTGCCGGTACTTGTAATGACCGGAGGGGAGCTTGAGGGCGCCAGGCTGGATGCAGCGCTTTCGTTTCCGGGGCAGATCCAGCAAACCCTGAAAGACTGGCGGACGGGCTTCCCATCCACCACCATCGACGGTAACGATGTCGAAGTTGTTCAGGGAACCAGCGCCGACAACACCCCGGTAAAGTTTTACTTCGACAAGAAGTCCGGACTGCTGTTGCGGCAGCTGCGCTTCACCGAGACGCCGATCGGCCTCAATCCCACGCAGATTGATTATGCGGATTACCGCGACGTTTCCGGCGTCAAAGTGCCTTTTCGCTGGACGGTGACCTGGACGGACGGGCAGTCCACCACGGAGCTTACGTCTGTCCAACCGAACGTCACAATTGAAGCAGCCAAGTTCGCCAGACCGGCGCCATCAGCTCCGCGCAGACCTTAACGCCGTTGAAGGAAGAGGAAGTCTGAACGGCGGAATATCGGGCGTCTGGGACAACCGGCGGGAAAGGCGAAGTCCCCTCCTTGTCCAAGGAGGGGACTTCGGCTTTCCCTTCAGTTGTTTTCAATGCCCCCGTGTCCAGCAAAAGATGTGGGACATGGCAAGCCCTCTGGGAGAGGGACGAGCCCTCGGCATAGTTGCCCAAGATTCCGGCGAGAAATGCGGGCTAGTACCTCATGCCGGGCGTTTTCACCCTGATTTTGTATATCGTCGTGCGGCCGGCAATGTAGATGGCCTTGTTATCGTTATCGCCAAAGCAGAGGTTCGCGCTGATCTCGGGCAGTCGGATCGTGCCCAGATGTTTGGCCTCGGGCGAGATGACCCAGATGGCGGGTCCCGGGCCTGTCGCCCAAACGTTTCCCTTTGTGTCCACTTTCATGCCGTCGGTAATTCCGGGTGCTTTGTCGTCACTCATGTCATAAAACATTTGCCCGTTAGTAAGCGTGTCGTCCGGCTGTACTTCGTAGCGCCTGATGTAATTCCGTGTACTGGCGTTCACGTAAAGATATTTTTCATCCGGCGAGAAGGCGAGTCCGTTAGTGGCGGGCATATCCTTAACTACCAAGGATACTTTGCCACCTTTGAGCATGAAAACACCGCGCACATCCAATTCCCTCGTTGGATCCTTGTCCCCGCCCCGCATACCGCCAACGCCATCGGTAAAGTAGATCGCTCCATCTTTCTTAACGACGAGATCGTTCGTGCCGCCGAACCTCTTACCGTCGTACCGATCGGCCAAGATTGTGCGCTTGCCGTCCTTTTCGATCCGATCGATTGAACGGCCGGACCATGTCGCGATCAGCAGCTTGCCCTCTCGATCCAAAGCCAGACCATTCGAACCGATTTCGTACCACTTGTCTTCGTTCGGGGCTTGGCCGGGGCTTGGCATACCGACGCGCCAAATGTCGAATCCTGTGTACCCGCTATGGTCCAAATACAAAGACACCTGACCGTCAGGAGTCAGCTTATAAATTTGGTTCGTCCACATATCACTCAGCAACAAATATTCGCTATTTCCTCTTTGTACGCACGTGATCCCTTCGGTGAATCCAAAACCGTCTTTTACCTTCTGCAATTCGGCATCAGGCGAGATCAGCGTAGCGAACGCCGAATCCAATCGAACGACGGGCTTGTCTGCCGCGACGTGAGTCAGCCTCAGGCCCGTGTTGCTGTTGTCTTGGGCGGCGCCGGTTTGCGATAGGAATGTTCCAACGACGACTCCCGCTGCAACGAGAACCAATCCACGCATGAGTGCCCCCTTTACCTCTAACCGGATGGCCACTTTTATACACCCGAGGTCCTTCCGAGTCGATAAGAGAACGCGGGCTAAAGCCCGCGACTACAAGCTTGAGACAACGTGCAGGCAAGCATGTAGTCGCGGGCTTTAGCCCGCGTTCGGCTCATTCTAGACAAATATGAATCGACAAGCGCGAAACGCTCCAATATGCTATCCCGCATCCCAAACGAGAGAGCAGAAAGGAGCGTGCATGAACACCTTAGCGTGCAGCATTCTAGGGACACTTGCTTTTCTGCTTTGCGCACCTTTTGTGTCAGCCCAAACCGCTGGGACTGGGGCATTGACCGGAACGGTTACAGATTCCTCGGGCGGCGTCATTCCCGGTGTGATGGTCACGGCGACTAACATTGGTAACGGCCAAAGCCGGGTGACCACCACAGGAGAAAATGGAAGTTACAGATTTAGCTTACTGCAGCCGGGTGCTTACAAGGTGAAATTTGAGGCGCCCGGGTTCGCCGCGATCGAGGTGCCTTCGGTCCAAATCGAGGTAACCGAAACTCCGGTCTTGGACCGCAGCCTGACCATCGGTTCGGAAACGCAGACAGTCACGGTGGAAGCCAATGCCGAAATTATTCAGACTGCAAGCTCCACCGTGGGCAACATAGTCGCCTCAGCTACGGTTGCAGCCCTTCCGCTGAGTACCCGCAATTATGTGAACCTGATCGCGATGACCGCGGGTGCCAATGCCGACGTGAATAACGCCACGGGACTCGGCAAGGGATGGTTGATCACGTCCGTCAACGGAGCCAACAACACCCAGAATAATTACCAGATGGACGGAGCACCGATTAACAATTGGGCGAGTTTCAACGTCGGCAATGACAGCGGCTTCTTCGCGTCCCTTCCCGTTCCCAATCCAGACACAATTCAAGAATTCAAGATCCAGACCTCGGGTTATGACGCAAGTTACGGGCGCAATGCCGGGGCCAATGTGAATGTGATCACCAAGTCGGGCACCAACGCATTCCACGGCTCGCTATTTGAGTTTTTCCGCAACACGGCGCTGAATGCCAATGAGTGGTTTTACAAGAGAAGCCAAGTGAACCGGGGCGAGCCGAATAAACGGCCAGTGTTGAACCAGAATCAATTTGGCGGCACTTTTGGGGGCCCAATCAAGAAAGATAAACTCTTTTTTTTCGCGTCGTATCAGGAAACACGGCAGACCAATGGGGTCTCGCTGTATGGTTTCTCGGGTGTGTTCCTGCCTCCAATTCCGAGCGGTAGCCGGGGAAGTTGCCCGTCAGGTTGGACTGCTTCCAGTCAGTGTGATGCTGCTGCGCAGACCTTCATACGGAACCTTGGGGCAGCGAATTGCGGCGCCTCAACGCTTCGTGGCGGTGTCCAAGTAGCCTGTGACGGGTCGACCATTAATCCTGTAGCGGTCAACCTGCTGCAACTCAAGCTGGCTAACGGAAACTATTACGTCCCAAGCCCTGCCACGCTTCCCGCCGCAGGCTCGACAGCACTGACCACCTTTTCGGATCCCGCGCACTACAAAGAACATCAACTGATCGCCAACTGGGATTACCTAATCAATAGCAACCAGACGCTCTCCGGCCGATACGTGTACAGCGCCAATCCGACCAGCGCGCCTTTTCATTGCGCGATAACCAACGGACCCGTTGCCAGCTGCGTGCCCGGAGGACCTGTCAGCTTTTCGTATCCGAGCCATGCGGCGGTCTTAAGGCTCACGTCCCTTCCGTCGAGTAATATTGTGAACGAAGCGCGTATCTCCTATCAGCGGTTTACGTCGGACGCTCGGAATCAAGTTCCGTTCACAAATTCGCAGGTTGGCATCAAGGGATTTACTCCTAAGATTGACCAACTTACTGCTCTGAGTATTACCAATCAGTTTGTAATTGGTGGCAACACCATCTTCGGAGTGTATATCCGGGAAAATCAATTTCAGGGCGCTGACCAGCTCTCCTGGACGCATGGCAAACACAGTTTCCGGACGGGCGTGGAATTCGGTCGCAATTTGATGAGCACTTATCTGCCAAGTATCATGCTTGGGCAGCCAAACTTTCCAACGTTCGTAGACTTCCTGATCGGGCGAGGATCCTGCGCGGCATTTACCGGCAGCGGCAGCTGCAGTGCCGCCAACCCCGGTAACACGAATGGCACATCTTTCAGTAACCTTGCTGGTATAGGTACGAACCTTACCATAAGGGCCTTCGACGGCCAACTCGATCAAACCTTGAACGCCAACGAAATCAGCGCCTTCATCCAGGACGATTGGAAGATGACCTCACGCTTGACGCTGAACCTTGGCCTGCGATGGGAATTTTCGAGTTATGCGAAGGCCGCGGATGGAGGATGGAGCGGCATCTGGCCGAGCCTGATCAACACGCAGCCCATCCCAGGAAATTCACCGGCCACAGGTACTCTCGCGGGGTATGTGGTTCCTTCAAATTTTCAGGGGCCGATTCCCGCCGGCGTCGCCCGGAGCAAGGACGACTTTCTCATGCGAACTCCGCCCCCGCGGGACAATTTTGGTCCGCGTGCGGGCTTTGCGTGGCAGCCTTTAGCAACCAATCGCTTCGTGCTGCGCGGCGGGGGCGGGATTTTTTATGACCGTCCGAACGGACATACTCTTGCTCTGGATGGCATAACGACCGCTCCTTATGGGGTTACACCTGCTTTATCGCCTTCTGCAACTTTGGCGAATCCCTTTGTGTTACCGACAACGATCCCTGGCCCCGCGGGCACACCCGGATGGCCGGCACGATGGGTGGACTTTACTACCGGCGCAGGTTCCAACTTGTCGGGACGGGGGCTGGCAGAAAGTTTCACGGTTGCGAGTGTGTATCAATGGAATTTGAACACGCAAACCGAGTTTTTGCCCAGATGGGTGCTCGAATTGGGTTATGTCGGATCCCGCGGCATACACCTCAATTCGTTTCTTCCTGTCGCAGGTGTGACGTCAGGTGGAAATAACCCACCGATCAACCTGGCCGAACTCGCTAGTCCGACCAATCCACTCCATTGCGGATACGATGGCGACCCAAGCCATTGCGTCACGACAAGCACGACCGCGAACATCCTCACGCGCGTGCCCTATCTTGGGTTCTCATCTGGGTTTTCTCCCTTCTCAAGCACAGGACAGTACAAATACAACAGCCTGCAAGCGACGGTGCGGAAGCAGCTTTCGCACGGTCTCCAATTCCAGGCGGCGTACACATGGTCCAGAGCCTTCGTTAACTATTGGGTGGGCAACCCCGCTGCTGCTCAGCCGGGTATCGCCCCCGCGATCAGCGTGTACGGTTTGAATAGCCAATATCGCCCACACCGTCTGGTGGTCAACTACGGGTGGGCTCTACCTTTCGGCAATCACCACGGAGTTCTCGGCCTCGTGGCCAATGGCTGGACCTGGTCCGGAGTGGGTGTTATTCAAAGCGGTACACCTCTCGTCATAACAGACAGTCGAGATGGAACGATCTTTACGAACGGGGGCGGCCCCATTGCTCTGGCTACATTTTGCCCGGGCAAGGGGAACTCCAATATAGCCACTTCAGGAAGTCTGACCTCTCGAGTGAGCAGTGGCCTGACCAGTGGACCGGGCTATATGAATAAGACTGGAGTGTTTTGCGCTCCGCAAGCAATTGGCAATGGAACCGGATATGGCAGCGATGGCCTTGGCGTACTGCTCGGTCCAGGCCAAACGAATTGGGACATGTCGCTGGCCAAGACATTTAAGGTAAAGGAATCGCAAACCCTGGAGTTCCGCACTGAGTTTTTCAATACTTTCAACCATCCACAATTCCTCAATCCTTCAGCAAACGTGGCGCTGGGAAGCTTCGGCCAAATCGGAGCCACCGCAGTGAATCCGCGCCTGATTCAATTTGCGCTAAAATATCTGTTCTAAGGTTCATCAAAAAGGAGATTCCTCTTATATGGGACGCATACATTGGATTATGGTGTTAAGTTTTGTTGCCCTGTCGCTTCCCGTTTTTGCGCACCACGGATTTCAGGCGGAGTACGATGGAGAAAAGATAGTCTATGTCACTGGCACTCTGACCAAAGTTGAGTGGGCGAATCCGCACATCCATTTTTACGTTGATGCGAAAGACAACGATGGCAAGGTGACGCCGTGGAACTTCGAGGGTTCTGCCACGACGCTCGTGGAAAGGAACGGAACTCACAGGTCGGACCTTTTTGCCAACATCGGTAAGCAGGTAACTGTCAGAGCATGCCCGGGTAGAAATATCGTCACTCGGGGAGCTGCCGAAACCATTAAAACAGCGGATGGCCTGGAGCTAATTGTGGGCGGCAGGAGATATACCGGCGACAACACGGGACAATAATTGAGCGGATGACTGTGCGATTTGGGGGATTCCAAATGAAGCGTGAGATTGGCAGTTTTGTAATTGGTGCCGCAGCTGTGCTTATCAGTTTCTGCATCGCTGCTGCGTCTGCGTATGCTCAGATTGGCGAAGTATCTAAGCCCGGATTTGGAAAGCCCGTGAACGCGCCGCCTAAATTGCCAAAGCCAGGGCCTACGCCGCGCACAAGGGACAGGCACCCGGACTTGTCCGGAATTTGGTTTGTCGGCCTTACGGGAACCGTCGATTTGACAGCCCAGAACTCACCGGCGATGAGGCGATTCGATCCTAACGTGACGCCCCAGGAGCCTCCTTCCTTCCAACCCTGGGTTCTGCTAAAGCAGAAGAGAATCGGACCTCAGCAACAAGCAGAGCCCTGTTTGACTTGTGAGCCCCTTGGTGTTCCAGGTTTTGTCATAAAGAACCCGTATCCGATACAGATTGTCCAGACCGATAAACAGCTGATCATGTTAGCGGAATTGGATGCGACCTACCGCACTATTTGGATCGATGGGCGCCCGCATCCAAAAGACCCGGATCCCAAGTTCAATGGTGACGCGGTGGGGCACTGGGAGGGTGACACATTAGTAGTGGACGTGATTGCGGTCGATACCCACACGTGGCTCACCGGTCCCGGCGGCAACATAATATGGTTTCCTAGCGATGTGATGCATGTGACCGAGCGGTTCTGGCGGCCTGATACAAATACGCTAATGTACCAAGTCACAGTTGATGACCCGAAGGTTTTGACGAAACCATGGACTTCGGCTCCTAATCACTACACGATCGGTCAAGTCCCAATGGGTGAGTACTACTGCACCAACAACCAGGATGAGAAGGTACTGAATCCAGATGGCGTCAAGTACATCTCACCCTCCGGTTTGGATGAGCGTTATTTTGATGAGGAAGAGTACCAGGAACTGCTGAAGCAAGCGTCGGCCGAGAAAAAAGTAAGGGAATAGGAACCGCATACCGCCTCGATAGATTTCGAGAGTGCCCTGCATTTTACTGGCTATGACCTTCGGCACGCCATTCTCCGGAGCCTACCTTCGAAAAGACCTGTCCGGCATTGTGCTACCGGCTATTTATTGCAAAGTCACGCGGTTGCTTCCGACTTGTCCTCGCTCCAGTATTAGAGCCGATGCCGTTGATTGGATAGCGCCGGTAATGAGGGTACGATCATGAAAAAGGCAATTCTTATTCTGCTCACGGCGGGCCTTTTCTCCGCCGCTTACGCTCAGGAAAAAGCTCTCTTATACGAAGTCTCAGGCAAAGACCTTGCGCAGCCTTCGTACCTGTATGGCACTTTTCACCTGGTCTGTCCAACGGATCTGCAACTGACCGGCGCCACCCGGAAAGCCTTAACCGTCGCGAAGCAGTTGTACCTAGAAATTGATTTCGATGACCCGGCTCTGCAGACAACCATGATGAAGGCAATGATGCTCAGCGACGGCAAAAACCTCAGGGATTTTCTGAAGCCCGACGACTACACTGCACTCGACACCTATATGCGGCAGAACCTGGGGGCCGGATTGGCGCAGATGGGCACTCTCAAGCCAATCGCCCTGTTGTCGGTGATGTTTGTGAGCATCCTGAACTGCCAGCCAGCCTCCTATGACCAGACGTTTGCACAGCTCGCGGGGCAGGACAAAAAAGAAGTGTTCGGTTTGGAGACAATTGAACAGCAGATGGCCCTCCTCGATCGAGTCCCACTCGACGAGCAACTCAAAGGGCTGGTTGATATCGCCCGCAAACCCGACGAAGCGCGGAAAGAAATTACGAATCTGCTGGCTGCTTACAAGGCGCAGGATGTGGCTCTGCTAATGAAGCTGATGCGCGACAGCAAATTCGACGGGGAGACGAAAGGCTTCGAGGAAGAACTGCTGGACAAGCGCAACAGGAACTGGATTCCAGTTATCGAGAAAGCCGCCCACGATAAGGCTACTTTCTTTGCGTTCGGAGCTGGTCACCTGGGAGGCACGAACGGAGTGGTCAGCCTGATGCGTCAGAAAGGATATACCGTCAAGGCAGTGCAATAGTTGGCGGAGTATTACTGGCCTCGGGCGAGCCTGCTCCGAACGCTATTCACAGTAAAAATCCAGACAGCAGCATTATTTGATCGGCCGATTGCAATCCGGCCCGGATATCGACCGCTATTCAGGTTCAAGTAATTTGAATACCGAACCTGGATTGGTGCGTTGCCGTCGTTAATTCCGTAGACGAGATCGACGGGCAGACTGTCGCTACCGATGGTCAAAACGTACGAGTCTTTACCATCAGAGCTCTCCAAACGATTTTGGTCCCTTTCTGAAGCCAGCACCGTTCTCTTCAGAAGTGCGTGGATGACGTCTTGCAGCTGATAACTCAGAAAAAGCGAAACCGCCTGATCCGCGATCTTCTCGCCGCCACCCTTCAACCCGCGCTTGCATTCTTGTTTCGCAGACTGCGCCAATATCGAAGCTGAACATTGACCATCCCTGGTCTTGAAAGTCATGACGAGATCTTTACCGATGCGCTTATTAAAAGTCATCGCCCATTGCTGGGTTTGCCCAGCGCTGTCGATCCAGTCCATCCTGCCCGTACCCTCGATATTGCCAAGTTCAGCTACGCCGTCGATACCTCCGAGACTCGCCACCGCCTTGAGCAGGGATTCGTTTGCGCTCTGCTGCCGAAGCCGCCTGCTTGGCTTAAGCGAAAACTTCTCTTCGAGCGGCTTGCCTTCTGGAAGCTGGATCCGGCGCGTCACGCCTTCATATCCGTCAGCGAAAACCTCGACCGTTGCATCTCCTGCATGAAGTCCGGTCAGTGTTTTCTGATTCTCGGAAGTCGGTCCCATGTACTTGTCGTCGACGATCACCGCACAGTCTTTCGGCTCACAAATCACCCTGAGTGCGCCCGCAACTTTCGGTGCGGGTGGTTTGGGCGGTGGGGGCGGCACGGGCGGCACGGGAATCATCGATAACAGTTTGGGACTAGCACCAAACTCTTTGAGAATGTCCAGAACCGCAGGGCTTGCTTGAAACTGAACGCCCCGCTTTGAAACCAGGTCTTCAGCACGGCTTCCGCCACGGGGCGATGACAGGGATTCGATCACCTGCCGGAGCGTCAGCGGTGGTTGCGGTTTTGCCGGCAGAGTCGCCCGTTGCCCACGTTGGGGTTGCGGTAAGCGTCCGGCCTGCGCCCGCGTTGTTGCGGGGTGGAGAAAAATCACCAGAAACAAAATAGCTGCGCCGATCATTTGTCTCATATTCTTAATTCCATCAGAATTTTTCGAGTTCCTCAAATGTTTCGTGCAGCGGTTCCGTGATGGGTTCTTGCGTCGGCGATGCCCGGCGGAGCACAAACCGGCGCTTTGCGGTTCTGGAATGCAGTCGGGAGCCAGCCTCTGGGATTGTCGTTGCGGTGAGCAAACACGGAATTTCGAATTGCGAATTGAAGGCCGCACTGCCTGAATTAATTCGCAATTCGAAATTTTACTGGTTAATGTAAATCTCTCCCCCGGCCTTCAAAAACTCCACGCTCTTCTGTTCCATCGCCTCTTTGACTTCTTCGGTGATTTTCATCGAACAGAATTGCGGGCCGCACATGCTGCAGAAGTGTGCGAGCTTGGCGCCGTCCTGAGGAAGGGTTTCGTCGTGGAAGTCTTTGGCGGTCGTGGGATCGAGACTGAGATTGAACTGATCCTCCCAGCGAAATTCAAACCGGGCTTTGCTGAGAGCATTGTCGCGCTCTTGCGCTCCGGGATGACCTTTGGCAAGATCGGCGGCGTGGGCAGCGATCTTGTATGCGATGACACCGTCCTTCACGTCCTTGTGATTGGGAAGACCCAAATGCTCTTTCGGTGTGACGTAACAGAGCATCGCCGTTCCATACCAGCCGATCATCGCCGCGCCGATGGCGCTCGTGATGTGATCGTAACCGGGCGCGACATCGGTGGTGAGTGGACCCAGGGTGTAGAACGGAGCTTCGTGTGTCAGCTTCAATTGAAGGTCCATGTTTTCCTTAATGAGGTGCATCGGAACATGGCCGGGACCTTCGATCATGACTTGACAGTCGTGTTTCCACGCGATCTTCGTTAATTCACCAAGCGTCGCCAATTCACCAAGCTGAGCCTCATCATTCGCGTCGGCAATAGAACCAGGCCGCAGTCCATCACCGAGGCTGAAGGAGATGTCGTAGGCGCGCATGATTTCGCAGATCTCTTCGAAGTGTGTATATAAAAAGTTCTCCTGATGATGCGATAGGCACCATTTCGCCAAAATCGAACCGCCGCGGCTGACGATTCCCGTTCTGCGTTTGACCGTCCATGGGATGTACCGGAGCAAGACGCCGGCATGAATGGTGAAGTAGTCCACGCCCTGTTCGGCCTGCTCGACGAGGGTATCGCGATACATTTCCCAGGTCAGCTCTTCGGGTCTTCCGCCGGCCTTTTCGAGCGCCTGGTAGATGGGAACGGTTCCGATCGGCACGGGTGAGTTCCGCAGAATCCACTCGCGAGTCTCATGGATGTTGCGGCCCGTGGACAGATCCATGACCGTATCGGCGCCCCAGGTGATACTCCACCGCATCTTCTCGACTTCGTCCTCAATGGAGCTCGATATCGCGCTGTTTCCGATATTCGAGTTGATCTTCACCAGGAAATTGCGGCCGATAATCATCGGCTCCGATTCGGGATGATTGATGTTTGCCGGAATAATGGCTCGGCCGCGCGCGATCTCATCGCGAATGAACTCCGGCGTGATGTATTCGGGAATACTGGCGCCGAACGACTCCCCCCGGTGCTGGAAACGCAGGCTCGAGCGGTCGTTTCGCGATGCCTCATAAGCCTTGTCCCTGCCGAGGTTCTCGCGGATTGCGATGAACTCCATTTCGGGTGTGATGATGCCCTGCCGCGCGTAGTATAGCTGCGTCACGGCCCTGCCCCTGGCAGCCTTCCGCGGCTTGCGGCGCAGGCCCGGGAATGATTCCAAACGGAAACGCCCCTGACTTTGAGAGGCGTGCTTTAAGCTTAAAAAGCCGTTGTCCTCGGGCCGGATTTCCCGGCCTTCGTATTCGACCGAGTCGCCGCGCTCGGCGATCCATGGCATTCGGACGGCAGGCAGGCCCCGGCGCACATCGCAGACCTGGCGCGGATCGCCCCAGGGTCCCCGCGTGTCGTACACGCGCACGCGGGAGTCGTCCTTGAGCGAAATCTCGCGTAGCGGCACGCGGATCGACGGATGGATCCTGCCCTGAACGTAAATCCGATCGCTGGCAGGAAGTGCGGTGTCGAGGTAGGTGGAATCCTTGAACTCGAGTTTGGAAGTACTCATCTTGACTCTCCCTTCGTCGGCATTATCCGAATCAGGTGTTAGGGGTCGATCCCAGTTGGATCCTCTCAGCGTTAAAAGCTCCCCCGTTGACGCAGCGCCGGGCCCAGTTGGCTAGACGCTGAATGA
>WNGL01004627.1_pt1 | contig 21861 bp, 24 predicted proteins | sample 5400591 | NCBI WGS metagenome assembly WNGL01 (sample SAMN13153377, study PRJNA577476) | soil metagenome | isolation source: 80 cm soil or saprolite under Garry oak tree replicate 1 | place: USA:California | collected 2016-06-15 | reverse complement strand
TCCGTAGATCCGCTGCCAGTCCGCGGAGATCCGCAACGCCATGCGGCCCAGGATATGCGACGCCAGGTGTTCCACCTTTACCCATGGCAAGATTAAAAATCGCGTGTTGTAGGCGAGGAAGCGGACATTACGACGGCGCTCTTCGGCGCTCCAGCCAATGTAGCGGTCGCGACTGCCCAGATGACGCGGGGCCGAGGACCATGCCAGACAGGCGACCGGCCGCCCTTGCCCCAACACCAAGTACTTCAGGTGTTCTCCCACCGGCTGCTCGTAGCCGAGGTAATGATGTTCCTCCAGCAAACTGTTCCACAACGGCTCTTTCTCGGTGCGACGAACCAGTTCGAACTCCAACGGCTGCAGGTTGCGCAGACAGTCTTCGATGGGCGTGGTATCAACCTGCACCGGCTCTGGTCGGGCTCGGTTGGCCAGCGGGTTATGCCGCACGTAACTCACCGGCGGCAACTCGATCTGGCCGGCACGGTCCAGCATGAGCAACAGGCCGCGGCACACCATGTCGCGCAACGCTCCATTGGCCTGGCGCCACTGCCAGGCTTCACAGAGCTTGGTCGATAGTGTGCGGCGGCTTTCCTGCGGGTGCTGCTCGATCAGTGCGCGTATATAAAGGATGTCTTCCTGGCTGATCTTCCGGCCCCGATATCTGAACTCGACCATCGATCCGCAGTATGAACTGGTTTTTCTTGGAACGCAAGGGGGCGCCGTTTTTTTTTCCGTCGTGAGGTTGATTACTTCAGCACGCTCACTCGCCGCCACATCGGCGCCGCGCGCACGCGCGACACATCGCCCGCCGCCATCAGCAACTGCACCTCATAGGCTTCCAGTGACTTGGCTGCTCCGGATCCTTCCGGCCACCACACGAATCGTCCGCGCGAAAGACGCTTTTGGGCCAGCCAGTATCCCTGGCCGTCATAGCTGAGCAGCCGGATCGCGGTTCCGCTACGGCTCCGAAACACGAACACACAGCCGGAAAAAGGATCCTCTGCTAGTTTCTCCTGGCACAGTTGCGCTAGAGAGTCGATCCCTTTTCTTCCATCGACCGGCTCGATGGCTACCAGCACGCGCATCTGCGCCGTGATCTGAATCATCTCTCGGCTTCCCGCCAGGCCCGCAGCAGGCTCATCCAATCGGGCGGTGCGGCAGCTTTCCACTGAATGCGCACCTTGCCTCCGTGCAACGACTCGAACTCGATCAAACACTCTCGCAGCATCGCTGAAGGTGGCGCGATCAGTTCGATGAATGCCGGCTTGCGTGCTTTTCGTGGGAAACTCCGCCGAGCCGTTTCTTCAGCCCCGTATAGTCCAGCCGTAACGGGTGTGCGACGGAATACACACCGTGTTCCCGGGCCAGTTCGACGGCGGCTTGCCACATCGAGTCCGGCAGCCTCCTTCCCCGCGGTTGGGTGCTACGAAACTGATCCAGTTGGCGTTGTAACTGCGCGATTGGCTCAGGAATGACTGTTGTGCTCATGCGGCTCGCCCTCGACCGCTCGTCCGCGGCTCAACAAACGTAACAGGACGAGTTAGCGGTCGTCACGCACGCTTGCCGAAAACTCACTATGGATTGAGCGTGGCGAACGCGCCACTGCCTGCCATCGCTGCTGCGACTGTGTGGGGAATCGGCGTCTGCTATTTCTATCCGACCATGGTTGCCTCTGTCGCCGAACGATTTCCGCGCGGTCGAGCACTCCTTATGGGGCTGATTGGTTTTGCCGGCGGTATCTCGATCCAGTTCATATTGGCGCGATTCGGCGCAATTTTTGATCGTGCGAAATTAGGGGCCGGCCGCGGCATGACGAACTTCGCACCTGCGAGCCATCGCCCATGCCAACCCCTGCTCAAGGGAATCATCGACAAATCTCCGTTCTGATTTCGTAACAAATTAAATTTTCTGGTTGCGAATAAGAAAAAATGGTATAAGCTGCGCACCTGTTTTAAAGTAAAGCTGGGGTCGGAGTCGCACTGAATATTCATTCATGGCTGCTCCTCCAGTTAGGTGTGCCTCAATGATTCGGTCGTCTGGCGATAGTTTTGAGACAGTCAGGCGCGTGCCTTGCGACATGCTCAAAATGACAGGTAGCGGTCGCCAGAGATTTCATCGGCATGGCAAACTGGGCTGTTGCCTGCTGTCTACTTGGATACGGTCTTCGCAATACGGCTATGGGTACCGGCGACGACCCGGACGATGCTCTCCCGTGATAATTGTTCTCACAGCTGGCGGATTCAGTTTCAATCTTGCGCTAATTAGAGTATCCGGGAGTAAATTCTCGTAATTCGGTTTGGTAGCGTATTTCAGCTGTCTCCTGGAGGCAAATTTCGATCTCGCGGCTAATAACAATTTAAACTTCCTGCTCGTTCGCGGCGCAGGCTATGTGTAGGGTGCATCCCGCTCTTCTTCGGCAAGAAAGTTCCGTTTCAGCCGGTTAGGTTCACAGTGAAAAGGGAAATGGACCAGCCAGCCATTTTCGTATTCGAGACCGCGGAGTCGGTTCGCGAAGTTATCGCGGCGGCGCTAATGGGCTGCGGATTCGAAGTCATTCGCGTCCCCGAAAAAAATATTCTGATGCGGCTGCTCGACTCGCGAGCGACCAACACGGTTGTGCTGGGGCCCTCCACCGCCGGCTCCTCGGATCCTTTGGACCTTGCCTACAAGATTCGCGAATTCGCCGGCCCAGTTCCTCTAGTTTTGGTAGCCGCCAACAGCTCTGAGCAACTTGCAATTTTGGCGTTGGAAGCCGGGATTAACGGGTACGTGAAGTATCCATTTGTTAATGCCGAGTTGCGGCGCACCGTGAGTCGGTGTGTTTGTGCTGATGCAAATCGGTCATCATTGGTTAACCCAGACGATGCGGCTTCGGGCGGAATCGTCGGCAACAGCCCAGTGATGTGTGAAATTCGTGGCCGCATAGCAAAGATCGCCTCCACTGACAGCAATGTTTTGATAACCGGCGAAACTGGCACAGGCAAGGAATTGTTCGCGCACGTCGTCAGAGACAAAAGTCCCCGCCGAGACCAGCCCTTCATTGCCATTAACTGCGCCGCCATCCCAGATACGTTGCTGGAAAGCGAGCTCTTCGGCTACACAAAAGGGGCTTTTACTGGGGCAGATGCCAATCGGGACGGTAAGCTCAAGGCGGCCGATCGAGGCACAGTCTTCCTGGATGAAATCGGCGATATGAGCGCCTACGGACAGGCCAAGATCCTGCGAATGATCGAGAGTAAGGAGATTCAGCGGTTGGGTAGCACGCGCGGAATTCCGGTGGACGTCCGGATTATTGCCGCAAGCAATCAGGAACTGGAGGAGCTCGCTCGCGATAATAAATTCCGAAGCGATCTATTCTTTCGGTTGAACGTTGCGCGAGTTCACCTTCCCCCACTACGGGAACGGAAGGAGGACTTGCTCCCGCTGATTGACTACTACATCTCCGAGTTTAACCGCCGTTTCGGGCGTAAGGTGCGGAGGGTCACAGAGGAAGCCCTGGAATGCCTGCATAACTACGACTGGCCGGGTAACGTGCGGGAGTTGAAGAACCTGATCGAGTCAATCTTCGTCGAAGGGCTAGCTCAAGATGTTTCGATAGCAGACCTTCCGTTGCAATTTCGGCGCCGGGCCATGGAGATGAAGTCAGTTTCGGGAGACGAACGCGAACGCTTGCTGTGGGCCCTGTCAACGACCAATTGGAACAAGAGCAAAGCGGCTGACAAGCTCAGCTGGTCGAGGATGACGCTATACAGGAAGATGGCAAGATATAAAATTCTGCCATCGGGGAAGTTAGGAAAATTGGCTTAGGATGAGTTGAAGTGGTCTCCATGGTCGCGAAGCTGATCCGTAATCCGAGCGATTCAGAAAACGAGGTGCGGCATGGAAGGGATATTGATATTAGGGAAACTGGTGGACCATCTAGCAATTAAGGTGCTCGAGTACTGGGTCCCACAAATTCCTGAGCGCAATCGGGACATTCTTTTCCGAACGCTGGAAACTGGCGATGTTGGTTGCGGCAGGTCTCTTCGCGGTCGGAACTGTAGCCTACCGCTACCGGAGACGCACAGCCTAGTCGCGATTGCTTGAGCTTTCGTTTGTCTTCGATGCAAAGCGACGCCTTGCCACACTTGCACTGATTGATTTCATGGACGAAGATGCAACAGAAGACGCGGAAATGAAGGACCTCACGTCAACTTCGTTTGCCTATATCATAGCCTTCCTATTGCCTGGCCTCCTGGCCATGTATGCTCTCAACTTTTGGCCAGCCGACGTAGCCAGACTACCTGATCCAGCATTCAAAGCACAGGCGACCGTCGGCCCATCGTTGATACTCATCCTCATGGCGTTAGGTATGGGGCTATGTGTAAGCGCTCTGAGATTCTTTATCTTCGAGAAATTCCTCTGCCGCAGGCACAGCTTTCCGCCAGACATGTTTGCGAAACTTACTAAGAGCAATAGGCTGACCTCATTCCGAGCGGTCGTTGACGAGCACTATCGGTATCATCAGTTTTATGGGGGATGTGCCGTCGGTTTCGCAGTCTTATATGGTGGCTGGCTGAGAAACACTTGGGTTCTCAGCTGGCACGTCGTTTGGATTAGCCTGGCATTTGTTGTTTTGGAAGTTGTATTGTTCAAGACCGCCATTAACGCATTCGAAAGATATGTCGCTCGAGGCGATGTGGTAGTGAATGGATAGCCGTCTTCTTCGAGGAGGGGATCCCGTGTCGAATGGCTGGAAGAAACAGCGAGACACAGTCCCTGTTCGCGGCGATGGCGGGACCGAGGCTGGAGAAGATCAACCTACGAGGCGTATAGGGCAGGGAGGCCCAGGTGGCATTGACGCCGTAGTAGGGTGGCTGGTTTGCGTGCACGGAAAGAACCGCGGCAGAGATTACCGCATTCGCAGCGAGAATAACACTGTCGGACGGTCGGAGAACATGGACATCTGCATCTCGGGCGATGATCTGATCTCGCGCGACCGGCACACCATCATCACCTTCGATCCTCAGCAGAACACCTTCCACCTGAGTCCGGCAGAAGGCCGAAGCCTGGTCTTTTTGAATAACAAGACAGTGCTAACGCCGCAAGAACTCAGGCCGTATGATGAGATTTTGCTGGGTGCGACGAAGCTAGTGTTTGTTCCGTTCAGTGGGGAAAAGTTCAAATGGTCGTGAGGTTTCCGGATTGATGCTGTGCTAACGCCGGGCGGCTGACTGTTGCGCCGCGTGAGGGGGAGGAGTTATGGCAAATAGTTGGAAAAAGCAGGATGTCGCTGCAAAGGGCATGGCACTCACACGCTGTGAAAATGGACACTTTTACGACTCTAAGAAATTTACCCACTGTCCATACGACGGAGTTCCGAGCATTGATTTCGGCGAAGAGGAAAAGGAGCCTTTGAGAGGTGACCATCACACTACTCCTGCGGGTGCATCGGAGGCCATCGAAGTCGACCTAGCGACCCGAAGGGTAGACATGGGAGGCCCGGCAGTTCATGGCAGCGGAGCCGCCGAGCCGGAAGGTACAGAGGAGATCGATCCGGTCGTGGGTTGGCTAGTCTGCATTCACGGCCCTGAGAGGGGTCGAGATTACCGGATTCATAGCGAGAACAACTTTGTCGGCCGCTCGGAGAAAATGGATATCCGCATTGAGAACGATAGCCTTATTTCTCGCGAGAAACATACGGTCGTCACCTTCGACCCGCAGAACAATATCTTTTACATCTCTCCTGGGGACGGAAAGAGCCTGGTTTACCTGAATGGAAAGGCCGTTCTGGTGCACCAGGAACTCAAGCCTTACGATGAAATTCTGATTGGCGCCACCAAGCTGCGGTTTGCTCCTTTTTGTGGGGACAGGTTTAAGTGGTCGTGAGGGTGGGTTGTGACCGCTTTGGTCACGACTCGGAGCCTCACTCTTCCAGACACTTCATGTTTGCCTAGAACGGTAGTCCGTGTTCCTTCGTTTCGTGCCCGCACAGGCAGATAACCGAACTGAGTTTGCCACTGACGAAATCAGGGCAGTTACATCCTGGATGAGTGCAAGGATTTTTGTCGGCGTTGTTACTCGAATCGTCCTGATCCGTTGAGTCGTCTGTCATTGTTCTGCTCCTTGATTAGCTCAACGCATTGATTAGTTCAACCCAATCTCACTAAAGTTCGATCACGGCACGAAAACCGTGAACTCGCCGGGGCTAACCACCTGAATAGTTCCCGCCCACATGCACATAAGTGTGCACTGACTATCTAGCGTTGGCATGCTACCGAGATTGACGTTGGGAGCGCCAGGTATCCATGGTGAAACCGTAACAGGAATGCACGGCATCGGCGTCAGCACTCCCATAGCAGCCGCGGTGGCCGCCGCCACAGAGGGATTCGTCGGCGACATGCACATGCCAAACGGCATAATGTTTGTCATGGGGATATGGTCCATGATGTTCGCATCTGGTTGATTACCCGTAGTAACTCGGTTCGTTGGCAGCACGACCAGGCTGCTGGGTGCCATCCCCATGCTGCATTGAAGCGTTGCGCCGTTACAGACTTGTTGAGCCATGAATAGCTTCTTCCCCTCTCCGCAGGCAACTTTTCACTGCAAACGTCTTGGCGGACAGCAGAGTGTGCAGTTTATGTGCCAGCCCAGCGGTGCTTCCTTCGGTCGACATCTCATCAATCGCGGGAGTTCTCTATTTTCACTTTCCAAAGTCGACCGATACTGGTGGAGACTCGAGAACTCTATAAGACTGTTCGTGCTCCAGTTTCGGATTTGCAGTCAAGAGCAAGACCCTTATCTGAGCGGTGTATCTTCCAGGTGGTAATGGTGTGGTGGTTGGCGATTTGTCATTTCGCATCTCTCGAACGGTCTGCGTAGTTCTGTGTTCCTGCCCTGGTTCGATCTTGAGTAAGCGTGGCGCGTTCGGTCGAATCGCGTTTCTCTCTCGGGTGTTGACCAGAGCGCTCGGGGCGTGGGTCGGAAATCGAACGGGTTTTCCCTCCTCATTTAGAAGGTTCAACTGAACCATGTCGTCCGGATATCGGATTTGTATGCCTTCACTGCCAACATTCTTGAAAGAAACGACAAATCGTAGGCCTGCGGAAGTGTCGTGTTGAGTTTCTTCCGTCATGAGCTCTACGTGCAGGTCGATTAGAGGGTTACCTTTCGCGCTTAGGTTTAACGGTTCAACATGGCGTAGCTCATATCGCACTTCGGCTCCCTTTAGTCCCTCAACTAACCTGGCGCCGAGCATCATGTTACGGTAGCCGCTAGATCGAATAACATTCGCCGACGATATTCATCACCGCGTTGCAGTAGTCTAGATCCGGCAGACCGGGCACGGGCCCCAGCTATTTGCCTTGGCATGTTTGCAGATACCGTTCACCATCGGATCCACGACCCTGTGCTCCGCCTGATCACAAGGTCCGCCTGGGTTATGGTCATTCCTTACACGGATCAGAATTTCTGTCAACCAGACGCTTTTTGCCCGTGCGAGAGCAGCTGGAAAACCGGGTAAAGCGGTAAGCTCTGCCGCTGCTTGCGCCGGAGTTTTTCCAGGCGAATCGGGCACTGAGAGGGAGGTTATTGTTGCCTCAATAGCGGTTGCTTTGGCCACAAGGGCCGGTCTAAACCTGGACAGGTGGACATCTTCATGTGCCTGAACCGCCGTTATCATGTACCAAATAGCTTGTGGCGGCCCAAAACCCAGCGCGTCTAGCTCAGTGGCTTGAGCGCAGAAGTTCCCTTGCGTGGTATTTCCACCCGGACCGGTAACCTCTTGCTGTCCCGGTAAAAGGCGCACTTGTTCAGAATAATCGCCAACGAGCGACGTAAGCACAGGGAACCACTGGGTGCCATCGCACCGCGCGGAAATCGCTGGCTTGACGGCCTCCGGGAAGGTAAGGCCGTACTGGTTCGGCTTGAGCGGAATTGACGGAGTCACCGGGCCATTCAATGCCGCGCTTCCCGGAGGGAATGGCACAGGCGGAGAAGGCGTGCACCCAGTTGGCGAGGCGGGCCCCAAGTCGAGCGGAGTTATTGTACCCGGATCGCAGTCGTCAGGGCATGTTGCCTCAGTGTGGCGGTAATAACATTTCGGTCTAACACACTTCTGTTTCATTTCGCCATTGTTGTTACAGAAGTCATCAACGTCTTTCTGCGCTTTCTTGCAGTCCTTCTGTGTTCTGACGCACACCTGATATCTTTTCCCGCCACCACATTTGTCATCCCCGACGCACTTGCAGATGCCTGAGGCAGTGGTATCTCTCAGGATATCAACACCGCCCGGGGAGGAATCCAGCTTGATTCCTTCGATCATGTGACGGAAAACTTCGGCGGCGGAAATACGTCCCGCGTCGAATTCGGCCTCCAACTCGGGTACTCCGTTATTGAATGTGAGGGTGAACTTCGCGCCAATATTCCAGCATTCCTGCTTGGAAATACTACCGATGTGCCAACGTCCCTCCCACAGAATTTTCTCGGGAGGTTTTTTTGCGCCTGCGGGGCCCGCTGTGGCTGGAGAACCGCCTATTGTGCGAATTGTGGGCGATGGGCCGAGAGGAATAGGCCCTGGCGGCAGGATCGGTGTTGGCCCGCCGCCACCGCCGCCACTGCTGGGAGGAGCAGCGGTCGTAGCAACCAGGCGAGCGAAAGCATCGAGGCCCATCGTTCCTTTCAGGCAGAATTCCAGTCGAAATCGTTCGCTGAAAGAGATTTTTCCGCTGTCATAGACAATCCGCGGGCTCACAACGAGAGAACCAAATCCGAGCGCGGTGCCGGTCCCCTGCAGCCCTCCTTCTGCGATCCCGACGGCCCCTGCCAAATTCCCAGACCCGCCAATGGTGCCGGTGAGCACTAGCTTTTCCTCCGCTTTGCCCGGAACATGTAGTTCCGTCTGACCGGTATAGCGGCTGATTAACGGTTGCAGGGTTATGGTGGTGTTCTTCAATGTGCAAGGACAAATCGAGCCAGCGACAGTCGCTTCGGCTTGCGCCCGGCCGAATAGAGCCAGCTCCACCGGTCCTGCGGGAGTGTCAACCACTCCCTTTATGAAAGGAACGCGCCCGCTATCGAGATCGACGAACTTCCAGGGCTTGAAGTTGATTTGCTTGACCAACGTTATATCGGGAATGCGAATGGTGATTTTGACGATGCTCTTTAGCCAGCGCCACTTCGCCTTCAACCAGTCAATTGCACGGCGGAGCATGGCTTTGAACCACGCCCATTTTCGCTTCAACCAATCCAAAGCAGCGCGGGCTTTGCGCTTGATCCAATCCCAGGCCCGCAGAGCAGTGAGTTTCAGTGCCTCCCATGCTTTCTTCACCCAGTTCCAGGCGGCTTGTGCCTTTTGCTTCAACCACTCCCAGGCGCTGCTCAGCATGTCCCAAGCGCGCTTAGCGAAGGTCTGCAGACCATTCCAGATCCGCGTGCCCAATTCCTTCAGGCCATTCGACACGCGATTCCCGAGATCTTTGAGCCGTGTCCAGGCGCGAGTGCCGAAGTCTTTCAATCCGCTCCAGGCACGCTCCGCAGTATCTTTGAGTCCCTGCCAAGCGCGGGCTCCGACACTCCGGAGTGCATCCCATGCGGCCATGGCATGTGAGCTCAAGAAAGTGAGCGCACGGTCAGTCACACTGCGCACACGCGAGATCAGCGAGGAGACGGCTGAGGCAAGAAATTGCACGATGCGGCCAACCGCTCCATTAATCCTGCTGATGATGCCGCTGATCTTGCTCCCCAGCGAGGCCAGGATGGAGTTGGCCAAGCTTTGTAGCGCCATCCAAGCTGCAGCCGCAGCGGCCTGCAGAGCGAGCCACGCCGCACTCCCGCGGGACTTAAGTCCGGTCCAGGCGCGAGTGGCCACATCCCGCAGCAATGGCCACGCGCGGCTAGCCAGGTTTTGCAACCTTGTCCACGCCGCCGTCGCCAGGTTTCGTACACGAGCAACCGCTGCACTAGACCGCTGTCGCACGTCTGCTAATGCTTTGGCGGCCGTGCTTTGAAGAGCGGACCAACGGGTTTGCAGTGCACTCCACGCCCGGCTTGCTAAACTAGAAACTTTGCCGACCAGCGCCTGGCCGCGATTCGTGATCTTGGACCAAATCCCGCCCGCCTGTGCGTTGATGGCCTCGCCTGCACCTTCGGTTTGCCGAACATTGGATTCGCCGTGCTCGGCCACATTGACCTGGCCCTGCAACTCCGCCCAACGTTTTTGGAAACGCTCGGGATCGTGTGCACCAGGACTCTGATACTCCTGGATCAAAGAAGTTTTGCTGTGAACAAGTGTTTCCGTCTGAGCAGTAGCCGCTTTGACCCGGGTGCCGCCCTGGGTTTCCAGTGCCGTCCATTGATTCCTTACTTGTGCATCTGTGGAATCAGCCTCGCCATGCGCTGCGGTGACATCGGTTCCCGTCGTCCCAGTTGCGGCATTTAGGTTGGAACGCGTTTCGGCATCGAGTGCTCCCACATCAGACTGGAGTCGCGTCGATGTACCGGTCGCTGCCTGCTGGATCGCCTGACTGTTGGCCGACGATTCGGAAGTCAGTCGATTGCCCTCAGCGCCCGCTTGGCTTTGAAGTCCTCGTCCCTGAGTCTCTGACTGTGTGTCGATTTGCGCGCTCTGGTTGGTTGCTTCATTCTGCAGCGCAGTTCCTTGCGTGTCAGACCTGCTTTGCAGGTCCTTGGAACGCGCCGTGCCTTGATCGCTTAACTGGGTGGCACGCTCCGTGGCTTCGCCCTGTACTTGTGTTTCATCTGTTGCCGCATCCCCCGTGATGCGGCGAAGGAGATCGTTGGCCCAATCCAGCGGGTTCAGAGAGTCGCGCTGAATCTCCGCCGTATTGCCCTGCCGCAATTGTGGCTCGAGAGCTCTCGCTATGACTGCATTACCAACGGTTCGCTGCAGATACTGGAACGTACGCACTCTGCCCGAAGAATTTACTCTAAGCCGGGAAAAGCCGTTCCCGGTCGTGGTTCGGAGCACACCCCGGGGTGGTGAGTTGCCAAGAAGCAACGAGGAGACACTTGCAGCGTGGGCCAATTCTTGGTTGGCGCGCCCGGTTCTTATAGGTTGGGTCGGGCGTCGCTCCGGTAACCGGGCCCTCGGTGCTCGGCTGAGTGTCCTTACCATATCCCAACCCCCAGGTTGGAGCTCTTCCAAAAGAAGGGAATGCGACACAGAGATCCACCAGCGTCTCTCGGAGAAAGTGCGAGTGCAAGCTGCTCCGGGAGTAGCAGTGTCTTCGATCTAGGGCGGTAGAGGTTCACTCCGGCTGCTCGGGTTCTACCTGGCGGGACGACAAAGAGACCTCTGGTGCTGTTGCAAGATGGTGCTTCTTTCTTTCTTCGTCCTCGTCTTTTCCTTTCACAGCTTCCGGTTGGCGGTGTGCTTCCTCGCAAGGGCAGCGACTGGCCATCCCTGCTAACTCTTCTTCTCGGTCACTTAGCTTCGAGACGCCTGCATGTTCTTGCTGCATGACCGCACGGGCCGTCCGTTCAGCCTCGACTTCGTGAGGGTCACCGGGTTGACTGACTGACATTGCCCGCCGGACTTTGTCACCATCTTGTTGCACTACATGCGTGAGTTCATGTGCAATGAGCTCGCGGCCGATTGAGCTGCCCGGCTGATAAGCGCCTTCGCGGAAGAAGATGTCCTGCCCGGTTGTGAATGCACGCGCGCTGAGAGCATGATTCAAGGAATCAGCTTGCTTGTCGGTATGGATCCGCACTCCACTAAAATTCGCGCCCAACGAGGACTCCATCTGGCGACGGACTCCCGTATCGAGGCTGTGCCCGGCGCCCCGCTCTGTTTGAATTTCACGTTCGACCGAGGGCGATACGTCAGCGCCTCCGGCATCGTCTTTTGCCCGGGCCAACACCTTCTCCACGTAACGATTTCCATAGTTCCGTTGCAGATGAAGAAGCGAATGTCCGGCCCGGCCGGGCACTGACTCAGTCGCCCGACTCAAGAGGGAAGCATGAGCAGCAGCACAGGATTCGTCCCCGGCGCGGCAAGCCACACGGTCAACTACATCTGTGGGGAACGGATGTAAGTCGTTAACTGGCGCTTTCTCCCGATCTACTTGCTGTAAACGCTGAGCCGGAAGAGCGGTAGATTCAAATTCGGTTTCTGACATTGATCCTCCTCGTTCTAGCGAAGGCTGTTCGCAATCTGCAATCACCCTCCTGACACTTAGTTTCAGCTTTAGGAGAGGGGCAACGGAGTTAGTCGCTGTCCCTCCCTTGGGTTTCGGCCGCAAGCAGTCCCAGCAGGTCACGCCGCCGCAGTATCGGCATCTGTGAACCCAGCATCTGCAAGGGGGCTCTGCAAGGCGTCTTGATCGGACGAGTCCATCTGAGCCAAGACAGCACCCAGACTGCCCGACTCTGCCTTAATGGCGCTTCCGGCACAGCCGACAACAGCAGCAACAATGACGGCAACGGCGATGTCCGCCACGAGTTCAGCGACCTCCGCCGCGACGGGCGCTGCCACTCCTATTGCGAGCAGTGCCTCCTCGACTGTTGCTCCCTTAACGAGCTTCGCTGCAAACGATAGCGCAGTCGTCGGACTTGGCATTAGTCTGGCCAACTCCGGCGGCAAAGTTTTTCCCGTAATACAATTGACAAAGTTATCTGTGAAACCCATACAGTCCTCCTTTTTGTTTGTAAAAATGTATTCAGACTCAAATCGTTGATTGTCGTGATTTCCAAGAATTCTGCTTTCTGCGACTCCGAAGCACGAAATTCAGCGCAACCTCCTCTACCTCCCTCAACAACTCACGCTCGCTCAAACTCAGCCTGCATGACCACCTTGCCCATCTTTTGGTATTCCTGGCGAGTGGCGCGGATCAAATGCTGCATGGTCACGTAGCCTCCATCCTCTGCGCCGAGGAACGCGGCTGACAGCGCGATGTTGCGGATGCTTCCACCTGTCAGCTCGAAACGGTTGGCCATGAATTCGAGGTCCAGATTCTTGCGCGGCATAGATTCAGGCAATATTTTTTGCCAGATCGCGAGCCGTTGTTCGTTACCCGGAAACGGAAACTCGATCGTGAATTGAATGCGGCGAACAAAAGCCTCGTCCATGTTCTTGCGCAGATTGGTAGCAAGAATCACAGTGCCCTCGAACTCCTCCATCCTTTGCAAGAGGTAATTGATCTCGATATTGGCGTACCGGTCGTGGGAATCACGGACTTCGCTACGCTTTCCAAACAGCGCATCTGCTTCGTCGAAAAACAGGACCGCGTTCGAGGTGACAGCTTCTGCAAAGATGCGCGCTAAATTTTTTTCCGTCTCGCCAATGTACTTACTGATAACTGTGGACAGGTCGATCTTGTAAAGGTCGAGTCCGAGTTCTCCCGCGAGGATTTGGGCGGCCATCGTTTTGCCCGTGCCCGATGGCCCGGTAAACAGCAAGCTCAGTCCTTTGCCCAGCGAGAGTTTTTTGTCGAAGCCCCACTCGTCATAAACGAGCGAGCGATACTCGACCGCATTGCAGATCTCCCGCAGTTGGCGGAGCTTGTCATCGGGCAGAACAATGTCAGACCAGGAATAGTGGGGCATGATCTGTGTCGCTAAGCTGGCAAGCTCGCGGTTCGATTGCAATCGGCAAGCTTCGAGCAGATCGCCCATATTCACTGACGAGCCTTGCGGATCACGCCGCCGCGCCAAGTTGCGTGCTGTTGCGGCGGCGTCTCGGATCTGACCTCCAGTAAAGCGAAATTTATTGGCCAATCCGGAAACATCCACATCACTTGCGGATGTGTCAGCAAGCGCGCTTGTCCAGAACCTCAAGCGGCCGGAATACGCGGGACGAGGTAATGCGATCCTTATAAATGGTGCTAATTCGGGGAGATCTGAGGGCTCCCAAACCGTCTCGCCCCCGAAGCACATTACCTCTCTGCCGCCCGCTAGCTCCTGCAGCAAAATGGCCATGGAGCCACGTTGTTCATCACCGAGAAGCACATCGAAGTTGTTCCAGTAGGTGGCCGAATCCTGCAGCGTGGCCTCGCGTTTTATCAATCGGACCAAAGTCGCGAAGTCAGAACCCGCAGAAAGGACACGCGAACTATCAACTACCAGCAGTTTCAATCCGAGAGAATGGCAAATAGCTCCTGCGGTCGAGCGCTTTCCGGAACCGTAGGGACCTTGAAAGTGCAGATTCAGTCCGTGGCGCTGCTTCGAGTGTGCCGAAACCAGCAGCTCCAAGCGCTCGTTGTCCGGTAGTATCACGTCTTCCAGTGTGTGCTTCGGTTGTACGAGAGAAACGATCGAGCTTAAGCGCGAATCGATGTCGTTGTCATCGAGAAGATAGCCTACGATGCGCTCATCCAGTTTCAAATATCGATTCAGCAAGCAGGGACGTGGGATTGCCGGATCGTCAACAACTGAGATCAATAGAAACTTGACGAGCGGCGCCGAGCTGGAGAACCGACGTCTTAATACCAATTTGGCGGAAAACGACGGCGACAACAGATTTAACGCAAGGTCGACACTGGGGCGCTTTTTGGTGACGTCATCTTGGAGATACGCATACAGCTTCTCATAGCGCAGATCAAGCTCCGCCGCTAAGCACAAAAGAATTACATCGAGTTCGAACTCGCTTAGATGAAAGCGCTCACCCAGCGTGAGCAGCCGAAGGGGAATGCCAAGCTGGAGGCTTGCCTGTTTACGCGGCTCGATAAGCGCAGACAGTCTGGTGATCGCCGCGGCGACGTTTGCTTCAGTGCCTACCGGAGGTGTCGCCGCCCAAGGAGGCAAGCCCATGGGTTCCGCGAGCATGGCGTCAACTTCGCGTTCGGAGATGTAAAGTCCTTGAAACTCATTGTCCTTGTGCAGCTGCCGCGCGCGACCAACCTGGGCTTCGACCAGCAGATCGATGCGCTCGAGCTCGGCGAGGATGTGGTCGAGCGAGCACAGGTAAGGATCGCGGCACGAGGCAGGGGGATACTCACCCTCCTCGTCACGCGCCAGCTCGGACGCATGTGTGCTCTGCAGACTTGTCTTGGACAACATGCTCGCGGTCCCTCCGGGCAATTGGGTTGCCAACGCAAGCTATACGTCAGAATCGTTAAGACAGTGCTCGTAAGAACGTTCAATGACCTGCTCCAGATGCAATTCTCCTGCTTTCGAGCTAGTTACGAGGGCTAATCATGGCAGTTTGTGCTTAAGTCACGATGGTCAAGTGCTCGGTGGTGAGAACGTCGTCAAACTTGCAATTCCGATCAGCTAAGGACTGTCGCAGGTGTATCACACAGCCTTCAATTGTTACACCGGAGTGACAGTTGCTGTGATACTCAGCGGAATAGTCTATTGGGCTATCAGCGAGCCGGCACTTTGGAGTGAATACTCATTTGGCGGGCAACACTGCTTTGATTCCCTCCCGGAGTCATGCGTGAGCTGCGCGGCCTGGCCACACGAACATCTGTAACAGCTCCGATACAACTTTCCTAGTTTGACAATCCGCCCGAGCAAGACATTTTCAAATCTCGTTGATTTTGGACGTAAACAATCGATTTCACTCTGGCGCTGAGATTGCAACACTCGCGAAAGATGCTCGGCGTAGTTGATTGTAGCCCTTGGTCCAAGATTGGTGCAGTAGGTCGGTAATGGCTGACAAACGCTACGGGAGTCAAAGCTCAACCCCGGACGGGGTCGAAGGAAAGTACGCGAACTACTTTAAAATCGGGCACAACGCGTTCGAGTTCGTGCTTGATTTTGGGCAGCTGTATTCCGACGGGCGACAGGAGCAAATGCACACGCGAATAATAACTGGCCCCTCATATGCAAAGGAATTCTTGCAAGTGCTTCAGACATCAGTTGAGCAGTATGAGGATGAGTTTGGAACAATTGCGCGGCCAGATTAGCTTTTTGCAGAGCATCGAGTGCGTGACCAGTTAAACGCGATAGCGCGGATGGCAATGAGGACTAACCAATGGCTGATACCGACAGCGATGGCAATCGTTTGCATTCTGGGGGACTTGGAATGGCTCTACCAACCTGTCTGTACAGGGGGGACAAGCCATGCATTTCCAGATTACCAACCTTAATGTGCTCGGCACCGCAATAACAATTCACGCGGATAGAACGCAGGAATCCAAGAGCCAGATCATCGGCCCGCAAGGGACGGTGGACATTTCATTCACCATCTTTGGACGCGAGCCTATGGGATGGAGCTTTGATGTGAGCACCGACAGTGACGCTTTTTTGGTGTCGTGGAGTCTGTTTTCCAGTTGGATTCCTGGCGACGCCCCCAACGGCTAGATGCTCAAATGTTGCGCAACACGCGAGTGGAAGGATGATCGACGATTTGGACAAAGGGATAAAGGAACTGTTGGAGCGAGAATTGCAACCGGATCTCGCAGCCCAAATAGGGATCAGTTTCGCGGCTCCCGACAGCGACTTTCCACCGCCGGGTTTGAGTGTTCCGGCAGTAGATCTTTTCTTGTACGACGTACGTGAAAACGTGGAACTGCGCAGTCCTGGTTGGATGATTGAGCACCGCGATGACGGTACGACATTCAAAACACGAAAACCGGTGCGCGTTGATTGTTCGTATTTGGTCACAGCGTGGGCGAGCCCAAATTCGAACACGCAAGCTTATGACGAGCATCACTTGCTGAGTCAGGTCATGAAAGTGCTGTTGCGCCATCCGACGATTCCTGATGTGCTCTTGCCGGAAAGTTTGAAAGGGCAGGAGCCGCCGCTGCCTGCAGCAACGTTGCAACCGGGGCGATTGCAAAGCGTGTCGGAATTTTGGCAGGCCCTGGGAGGCAAGCCGAAAGCTGCTCTGAATTACACAGTGACGATTGGCATCGTTCCCGACGTCGCGCAAGAGACCGAACTGCCGGTGATCGACAAGATGATCAAAGTTGAACCGCAGCTTAGGCCTCCCGAGGAGTCTGAGCGGTGACAAGTGACTGACCCAAAAGAGACAGACGATGCTCGGAGGTGGTCCGTCGCTCGCCATCGTGTTTCGATCTGGGGCAAAGTCATCGACGAAGTCACACGAAAGCCGATTGCCGGCGCGGAAGTGAGGCTTGTACGCGTGCCAGGAAAATTCAAACGAAAACTGGACTTACTGGCGATGCATAACGGAGCGGAATGGGAAAAACGAAATCACAGGCCTGATCGGACATTCAGCCGCGCTGACGGCCTGTTTTACTTCCTCGACTTGCCTGATGGCGAATACGAGATCCGGGCAGCGCTGCCGAACTGTGGTAAGCGCTACGGAGAAACCAGCAAGAAAAAAGAAGTTTCCGAAAGCGAGGGAACCCGGTTGAATACGCTACAAGCCATGTGGGTCTCGCTTATGTTGCCGCCGACCGGAATAAGAGGGAAGGTAATCGACGCCGCAAAGAAAACAGGACTGCTGATGGCCGAGGTGCGGCTGAGGGGAAGCGGAGAGCGCACTTTCACCGACGGCCAAGGCGTGTTCATGCTGGGCCCAATCGAAGCCAGTGAACGCTCCGAACGGACTCTCGAATGCATCGCTCAGGGCTACAAGCGAAAAGAAAAGGCGCAAATAGTCGGGCCGAAGGGCGGGCAGTTGCTGGACTTGGGTGAAGTGCGCATGGATGCTCTACCGCGCGCATAGGGATTGCATAAGCCGGGCAAGTAAATGCGATTACAACGTTGATATCGGCAGAGGAATTGAGGAATTAAGGAGGAGATATGGCAAAAGCCGGCGAAAACCGCAGAGGCACTCAAGGAGCAGCCAAAGTCAAAGTCCGCTTCCAAAGTTCGCAGCGCTGCTGAACGGTTGCGACGCAACCCATGGCGATGATTGTCGTTACTTGAGGCTTGATTCCAGGGCACAGGATCCATTGAAAGTGTGAATTGTGTGACCGCTGCCAAGGGAGCTTGGCCAACAAAGGAGCTAAGAAAATGCCAGAGTATTTATCACCAGGTGTTTATGTCGAAGAAATTCCATCTGCCGTGAAGCCAATAGCCGGCGTGAGCACCAGCACGGCTTGTTTCCTCGGTATCGTGCCAGACAAAATCACGATCCCGGAAGAAAATCCAGACTACGACCCGACGGGCAAATCAAAACCGGAGGCCGGCAAGGCGGATCCAACAAAACCCTTCATAGGGAAAGAGTTCAAGTTTTTCTCAGCTGATGACATCAAGGCCAAGGTTACAGCGACTAAGACTGCGAAAGCAGCGCTGGATACGAATAATGATCCCACCAGAAGAAGAAAACTCTTGGACGACCTGGCCAAGGCTGAGGATGAGGAAGCGGCGGCTAAGCTTACTGCGCAGAACATAGAGCCTGTTTTGTGCACCAGCTTTTCTGAATTCAAGAAACGGTTTGGTGGTTTCTCGACCGACGGTCTGGGAGTCTTCTCAAAGGACGTCAATACCTTTAATGGCGGCGATAAGGGACTCCAGAACCGGTTGGCGCACGCCGTGTTTGGATTCTTCGACAACGGTGGCACTCGCTGTTATGTCATGCGCTTTCGCACGGGCGCAGAGATGCTTGAGGCCGATCATCTCGACGTTCTGGAGCCCATTGAAGAAATCTCGATAGTCGCTGCTCCTGGCATTACAGATAAGAGCGTTCAGAAGATCTTGGTCGATCACTGCACCAAGCTCAAGAGCCGGTTCGCCATACTGGATCCCCCTGAATTGCCCGAGGCTGCTGACCTGACCGCAGATACCATACAGCTTGTCGGCAACAGCGATTATGCCGCACTCTACTTTCCAAGAATCAGAGTATTCGACATAGCTGCGGATCTGACCAACCCCGATCCGGGACACGAAGTGAACGGAGGAAAGATATGGATCGGTCCCAGCGGACACATGGCGGGTATCTATTCACAAGTTGATCACGAACGTGGAGTACATAAGGCGCCCGCAAATGTCGTCATGCGCGATGCGCTTGACGTCGAGTTTGAGATCAGTAAGAACCGTCAGGACGGACTTAACCCAGAAGGGATCAACTGCATACGGCGCATGAATAAGAACATCACCGTCTGGGGCGCACGCACAATCGGCGGAGACGCCAACACGGACCTGAAGTACATCAACGTCCGCCGCACGCTAATCTTTCTGCGCGAGTCAATCGATCGCGGCACCCAATGGGTGGTCTTTGAACCGAACGACCGCACGCTGTGGGCGAAGATCAGGCTCAACGTCACCGCGTTCCTCACAACTGTCTGGCGTGATGGCGCACTGTTCGGAAGCACACCTCAGGAAGCTTTCTACGTGAAGTGTGACGACGAGACCAATCCGCGGGAAGAGCGAGACCTCGGGCGCGTCACTTGTGAGATCGGGGTAGCGATTGTGCGGCCGGCGGAATTTGTGATCTTCCGCATCTCCCAGTGGGCTGGACCTGAGCAGAAGTAATTTGGGCGGGAACCATGGAAAAACCACTCCTAGTGGACGAACTCTTTAGGAAATGGGCGCCGGGCGTGTATCGGCAGGAAGAGTTTGCCCCGCGCCCATCTGAGTTCTCCACGGGAGTGCCCGTGTTTATTGGAACCGTGAAGAATGCCAGTCCAGAGGCACTCAAAAAACCTCAGCGGCTGCACTTCTGGCCGCAGTTCAAGCTGTACGTCGGAGGCAACGAAAAGGAATACCAGGACTGCATGCTTGCGTACGCTGTGCGAGGCTTCTTCCAGAATGGAGGCTTCTTCCAGAATGGGTGGCAGCAGTGTTACGTAGTCCCCCTCGATGCAATGACTGAAGCAAGTTTATCTGAAGCGCTCGAGACAACGGCCTCCACCCTAGATGTTGATCTCGTGTGTGTGCCTGACCTGGGGCTGATCGACTCCGACACACAAGGCCCGAAGCACTCGCTGGAAAAGATTGTAGTGAAGCACTGCGAAGACTTAGCGGATCGTTTTGCAATTCTGGATTCACACCGCGGCGCCACCAATGACGCAGTTTGGGACCAATGGAGCGACATTGACGGCAAGAACGGCGCCATCTACTACCCTTGGGTAAGAGTGAGAAAGTTCGAAGAATCGGGGGAGACGGAACCGACGATATTAGTTCCGCCGTGCGGTCACGTGGCGGGTATGTATGCGCGGACAGACCATGAACGCGGAGTGCACAAGGCACCGGCGAATGAAACGCTCGAAGGCGTACTGGATCTCGAACGGCATTTGACCAGCTCAGACCAGAATTTTCTCAATCCAAAGCGTGTGAACTGCATCCGTTCTTTCCCAGGACGTGGCATTCGGGTCTGGGGAGCTCGCACGCTCAGTGGGCAGAATGCCTGGACGTACGTCAACGTCCGGCGAATTTTTCTCACGGCCGTGCGCTGGATCCACTGGCACGTGGGCGATGCGGCTTTCGAACCTAACGACGCGCAACTGTGGTCGCGAATTGAACGTGAACTCAACATCTACTTCATGGGCCTTTATCGGCAAGGCGCTCTCAAAGGCAACGATCCGCAAGAGGCCTTCTACGTGAAGTGCGACGCAAGAACAAACCCCCCAGAGGTACGCGATTTAGGCCAAGTGGTCACCGAAATTGGCCTGGCACCGGCGAAGCCGTACGAATTTGTCGTTGTGCGGCTGATTCATGGCGCAAGCGGCGTGAGTATTTCAGGTCCCACCCGGCCTGAACAAAACTGAGGAGGAGGTAAGGAGAACTTATGGCTGGAGAGAGAAAAGATCCGTTACGCGCTTTTAATTTCAAACTGGAGATGGACGGCGTTACCAAAGCAGGGTTCCGGGAGTGCTCCGGTCTCGATGCCAGTACGGACCCGGTGGATTACCGCGAAGGTCAGGACAAGGGCAACATCTCGCGCAAACTGACCGGCCTGAACAAGCACGCAAACATCGTGCTCAAGAGAGGTGTCACTGACGACCACTCTCTATGGGATTGGCGTAAGAAAGTCATCGATGGCAAAACTGACCGCCAACATGGCTCGGTGGTTCTCTGCGACGAAACCGGCGAGGAGAAGGTGCGCTGGAACTTCGTCGAGGGATGGCCGACCAAATGGACGGGCCCGACTTTCAACGCGACCAGCAACGAAGTGGCGATCGAAACCTTGGAGATCGTTCACGAAGGGCTCACTAAAGGATGAACATGCAGACTGAGTTTCCGTTCACGCTCCCACGCGGTTATGTGGACCCTGAGGGGAATGTGCATCACGAGGGCGTGATGCGGCTGGCGACCGCTTTCGACGAAGTTGCGCCGATGAAGGACCCGCGAGTGCAGAGCAATCCGGGATATCTGGTGATTATTCTTCTTTCGCGTGTGATCACCCGACTGGGGGATATGAGTCACATCAACCCGAAAGTGATTGAGGGACTCTTCTCGGCTGATCTCGGGTTCCTGCAGGATTTCTACCGGCGAATCAACGAAAACGGCAACGGCCACGTTGGGGTAACGTGCCCGCAGTGCGAAGCGAAGTTCGAAGTGGAGATGACCAGCCTGGGGGAATGATGGGCTACCCCTCGGAGGCATTGTACGAGGAGGTAGCCTTCATCGGGTACTACCTGCACTGGCCGCACGAACAGATCATGTCCTTGGACCACCGTGAACGCCAACGCTGGGTGGGAGAGGTGTCGAGGATCAACAAACAGCTGAACGAATCAGTGAAAGGGGAGAGTTGAGCGATGGCGAACGGGAGTGAAGATCGGCGCAGAAAAGATCCGGTTCTGGGGTTCAACTTCAGAGTGGAAATTGACAGCGTATTCGAGGCCGGCTTCAACGAGGTTACGGGTCTCCAGGCAGAAATCGAAGTCCAGGAGTACCGCGAGGGCGGAGTCAATGACTACATTCACAAGTTCGCTGGGCCGGTGAAATTTCCCTCGAATTTGGTGCTAAAAAACGGAATTACTGACAGTACAAAGCTGTGGTCTTGGTATCAAAGCGTAATGAAGGGGAAGTTTGAGCGGAAGTCTCTAGACATCGTGCTTCTCGATG
>WNGL01018358.1_pt1 | contig 21862 bp, 19 predicted proteins | sample 5400591 | NCBI WGS metagenome assembly WNGL01 (sample SAMN13153377, study PRJNA577476) | soil metagenome | isolation source: 80 cm soil or saprolite under Garry oak tree replicate 1 | place: USA:California | collected 2016-06-15 | reverse complement strand
GCGAGGAGATGATGCCCGACCAGGGCTTCGGCGACCTCCGGCTGAGGCTCGCGCAACTCCAGGATGCGCTCCTGCGGGACTGCCGCTACATTTCGTCAATCATGATGCACACGGGCGGATGGTCGTGGGAAGACGCGACGCGGTTCTTCATGGAGAACGCGTACCTCGATCGACTGCCGGCGGAGCGGGAGGCGAAGCGCGGGACGTGGGATCCCGGCTACCTCAACTACACCCTGGGGAAGCTGATGATCAAGAAGCTCCGGGCAGACTGGTTCGCGAAGCACGAAGGTGCCGCGCTGCGTGAATTCCACGATTCTCTGCTTGCATTCGGCGCGCCCCCTCTTGGACTCGCGCGCGAACATCTCCTCGGGCCCGACGCGGGGCCCGCGCTATGACACACCCCACAGCCGGACGCAGGTTCGAGCAGCCGCATGTAAGTCACGGGTTGTTGCCTCGAGCAACCCGAAATGCTGCCGCCTCCCGGCAAAGCCCGGCGGCGAGATCCGCCACGAAGTCCCGCACGCGGTCCAGATCCGGGTTCTCCGCGGCGAACCGGACTATCGCGCTCCCAACGATAATCCCCTCGGCCCCCCAAGAGGCGAGGGCATGGACTTGGTCCCGCGTCGACACGCCGAATCCCACACCCAAAGGAAGGTTCGTGACCCGATGCAAGGAAGCAATCCGCTTCTCGATGTCCTCCGGAAGCGACGAGCGAGTGCCCGTCCTGCCGTGGCGAGCAACGACGTACAGGAAGCCTCGCGACGCACGGGCGATTGCCTCGGCGCGGTCCACTGGAGTCGCCGGGGTGACGAGCTGAACATGGTCCACGCCCGACCCGTCGAGGGCGTCCCGTAGCTCATCGGAGATCTGAGTGGAGAGATCCGGGATAATAACACCGTCGACTCCGGCCTCCACGGTACGCTCTGCGAACGCCTTCACGCCCCATGCGAGCACGGGGTTCAGGTACGTCATCACGACGAGAGGAATCTCAGTCCGCGTCCGGAGCGATGCAGCCAGGGACAGGACGTCGCCGGGGCGGGTGCCTCCCCGGAGGCCCCGTTGCCCGGCCTCCTGGATTTCTGGGCCGTCGGCGATCGGGTCGGAGAAGGGAATCCCCAGCTCGAGGATGTCCGCGCCGCCCGCTTCGCAGGCGAGGGCCAAGGCGTCCGTCCGCCTCAGGTCCGGATCGCCCGCCATAAGATACGTGATGAGTGCGGCCCGATGTTCCGTGTGGGCGCGTTCGAACGCCCGGACGATCCGAGTCACCGCGGCATCCCCTCAGCCATCGAGGAGCTCCCCCAACTTTCGAGCCGGATCCGGGGCGGTCATGATCGATGTCCCGACGAGGACCGCATCCGCACCCGCGGCGCGTAGGGCCTCGACTTGGTCTCGTCGCTCGATACCGCTCATCGCGATGACGGGGCGATCTTTCGCCCTGGACGAAAGGAGATCCGCGGTCGTTCGAAGGTCGACCTCCATCGTCGAGAGATCGCGATTGTTAATCCCGAAGATATCCGCGTCCGTCCGAATCGCTTCGTCCCACTCCCGCACCGTATGGACCTCGAGGATCACGTCGAGGTCTTCGTCATGGGCGGCGTCGATCAGATCCTGCGATGCTCCCTCGACGAGGCCGCGAGAAAAGAGCGTCTGGATGACGAGGACTGCGGACGCACCGGAGGATGCGGCGGCCTCGACCTGCCTCGGGTCCACCATGATGTCTTTCATCAGGACCGGGAGACCGTAGCGTGAGGCGCTTCGGACGAAATCGAGGCTGCCTCCGAAGAGTCTCGGCTCCGCGAGGATGGAAAGGCCCAGCGGCCGCGTCGCGACGATCCTCGCGAGGATGTCTTCGAAATCGGGCGTTTCCCGAGGGCGGTCCCGCGACGGGGAGGCAAACTTGATCTCCGCAATCACGTCGGCCGGCCGGTCCGAAGCCTGGAGGACCCCGAGGAACGATGGCGCTCGATCCGTCCGGTCGGCCACGCGATAGTAGCCCTCCCGCACGAGCCGATGCGCATTCGTCACGAGGCGACTAAGCTCGTCCATCGTCCTCGACCTTGGACAGGTCCCCGCCCGTGGCTTTCACGAACGTTCGCAGTAATTCGAGGGCTTTCCCGGAATCAAGCGCCTCCGAGGCGAGGGGGACCGCTTCCTCCAGGGAGGGAGCCTTGCCGCCCACGTAGATGCCGGCGGCCGCATTCGCGAGCAACATATCCCGCTTCGGCCCACGCTCCCCTCGGAGGAGCGCCAAAGCCACATCGGCCGCCGACTCGGGATCCGCTCCCTCCAGCGCCCGAGGCTCCACCCGCTCGAACCCGAGATCCTCCGGCTTGAGGATGTACTGCCGCGCCTCGCCGTCGAGGACCTCGCCGATGATCGTCGGGCAGCACGTGCAGATCTCGTCCATCCCGGCTTGTCCATGGACGACGAGGGCGTGCTCGATCCCCAACCGGGCGGCCACCTTCGACATGAGCGGGACAAGGTCCGGGCTGAACACGCCGAGAAGGTGCCCTTTTGCGCCAGCGGGGTTTGCCAGAGGCCCCAAGATGTTGAACACGGTTCGGAGGCCGAGTTCCTTCCGGGGCCCCATCGCCTGTTTCATCGCGGGGTGGAACTTCGGTGCGAACATGAAGCAGAAACCGTGGGTCTGAAGGATCCGCTCGACCTGCGGCGGCTCGAGATCGATGCGGGCCCCCAGGGACTCGAGGAGGTCAGCGCTCCCGCACCGGCTCGTGATTGCGCGATTCCCGTGCTTCGCGACGACGACGCCAGCCGCCGCGACGACAAACATCGCGATTGTAGAAACGTTGAACGTCGTAATGCGCGCGCCGCCGGTCCCGCAAAGGTCGACGATGCGTCCGTTGTCCGGAGGTCGGATCGCGGCGCAGCGCTCCCGCATCGCCGTCGCCATGCCGGCGATCTCGTCGGGCCCTTCGCCTTTCATCCGAAAGCCCATCAGGAACCCGCCGATCTGCGCCGGGGTCGCAAGCCCATCCATGATCTCTCCCATCGCACTGCGCGCTCCGGCGAAGCCGAGGGATCGGCCGTCGGCAAGGTCCGCAAGCGCGTCGCGAATCATCTCTTCGCCCGTTCCAAAAAGTTGCGCAGGATTGCGGGTCCGTCCGGGGTGAGAATCGACTCCGGATGGAATTGCACGCCCTCAATCGGGAATTCGCGGTGGCGGACGGCCATGATCTCGCCGTCGTCTGAGGTCGCGCTCACCTCGAGCCTGTCCGGCAACGAATCCCGGTCGATCGCGAGGGAGTGATACCGGCCCGCCACAATTGGATTCGGCAAGCCGTCGAAGATGGTGCGGCCATCGTGACGAACGACGCTCGTCTTCCCATGGAGGATCCGGGCCGCGTGGCCGACTCGGCCGCCGTACGCGGTCGCGATCCCCTGATGGCCGAGACACACGCCGAGCGTCGGGATCGTGCCGCTCACCTCCCGCAAGATGTCCCCGCACACGCCGAAGTCGCGTCCATTCATCGGGTGGCCGGGGCCCGGGGAGAGGATGATCGCATCCGGAGCGAGTTCCCGCACTTCCTTCACCCTGATCGCGTCGTTGCGATACACGATCGGGGTCGCGCCGAGTTCTCCAATCGACTGATACAGGTTGTATACGAACGAATCGTAGTTGTCGATGACGAGAACGTTCACGCGGCCGCCTCCCGGAGGGAGGCCCGCAGGCCCTCGAGCTTGTGCTCGGTCTCCATCCACTCCCTCGCCGGATCCGAATCGGCGACAATCCCCGCGCCCGCCTGCAGGTAGTACGTCGGCCCGTCCGCGAAGAGGGTCCGGATGGCGATTGCGGTATCGAGGTCTCCGTTCAGGGACAGGTAGCCAACGACGCCCGCATACGGCCCCCGCGCGGTCCCCTCGAGGCGATGGAGGATCTCCATCGCGCGCGGCTTCGGCGCGCCGGCGACCGTCCCGGCGGGGAACATCGCCGCGAACGCATCGAGCGCGTCCCTGCCTGGCGCGAGCTCCCCCTCGACGACGGACACGAGGTGCTGCACGTGACTGTACCGCTCGACGCCCATGTACTGCGGCAGCCGGATGGTCCCGAACCGACACACTTTTCCCAGGTCGTTCCGCGCAAGGTCCACGAGCATGTTGTGCTCCGCTCGCTCCTTCGGGTCAGCGATGAGTTCCGCTTTGAACCGATCCATCTCCGAGAGCGTCGTACCGAGGGGGCGAGTGCCCGCAATTGGGAACGTCGTCGCCGCGCGGTCCTCCACGCGGAGGAGCATCTCCGGACTCGCGCCGATCACCCGGCGCACCCCGAAGTCGAGGTAGTACATGTAAGGACTCGGGCTCAGCGAACGCAGGGCCCCATAGAAGGCGAGAGGGTCGCCGGACATGCGGCCGTAGTCGCGCCGGGAGAGGACGACCTGGAACGCTTCCCCCTCGACGATCGTTTCCTTCGCGTTCGCGACCGAGTCCATGAACTGCTCCGGGGCAATCTGCGGCTTCGGACGATCTGCGTGGAGTTGCGGCTCGCCCTCGGCGGACTTCGGGAGGTCCTCGACCCGGGAGCGGCCGTGAGCGAAGTACGACGCGCGTCGACGGACATGGTCCACGATCACGCCGTCGAGGTACAGGCCGAACTCGAACTCGGGAAACGGCGAGTCCGCGTGGGTCGGCACGGAATCGAGGTTGCGGACGAATTCGTAAGACATGTAGCCGACGAGACCGCCGATGTACCGGCCCGGAACCCCCGGCGCCGCGTACTTGGAGAGGATCGAACGCAATGCAGCAATCGGCCGATCGGTCTTGATCGTCTCGCCGTTCGACCGAAGCACGCCCGCGCGGTAGGAGATAATCACGTCGGGGTCGAAGCCGACGTACGTGTGCTCCGCGAGCCGCGCGGGTCCGGATAGGCTTTCCAGGATGAAGGCGTGGGGATGTTCGTCCCGCGATGCGGCGAAGAGCGCGTACGGATCGATGTGCGAGTCCAAGGTGACCCGTTTCACGGCATCACCTCCTCGACCAGTCGTGGCGTGTGCTCAAACACGGCGTCCGCAATCCGGCGCGCCATCGCGACGGGATCCGCGGCTTGGAAGATCTGACGACCCACGCAGACGCCGGCAGCACCGGCACCGATCGTCGCGCGGAGGGTCTCGATAAAGGCGTCCTCCGAAGAGGCCCCCGGGCCGCCCGCCACGACGACGGGAGCGGGACACCCCCGGACGATTTCGCGGATCCCATGGGGATCTCCCGCGTAGTTCGTCTGAACGATGCTCGCGCCGAGCTCTGCTGCCGCCCGGGCGGCGTGTGCTGCCGCCGCACCGTCGGTGGACGGGGCACCCGACGTCGCCGGGGTGTAAGCCGAAAGCACGACCGGAACACCGAACGAGTTCGCGTCATCGACGATGCGTCCGGCATTCGCGATCATTCGGTCCTCCTCAGGATCGCCGAAGGAAATCTGGAGGGATATCGCGTCGGCTCCGAGGGACACCGCCCGCTCGACGGTCGACGAGAGGACCTTCGATCGCGGGCTCGCCCCCAAGAGCGTGCTCGCTGAAATATGGACGACGAGACCCGACGACGGCGGGACCTCGCCCGCGATGAATCGAACCATGCCGGGATTCGCAAGGATGCCGGAAAACGGAATCGCGCGAAGCGAACGCAGGAGGTCCGCGGGCCGCTCGATCCCCGGAAACGGTCCCGCGGGGAGGCCGTGATCCAAGGCGAGGAGGAAGATTCGGCCGCCCGCTCCCTCGAGCCGACGGCGTCGTCTACCGAGTCCGAGAACGCCCAAAGTTTCTCCCCATGTACGCCGTTTTATGGAGACTAACCCTAATATTTAGACATTATTGTATTTTATACATCCTTACAAATCCATCCAAGACTTTTCCTTCCGGTAGGCCGACCTCACCCCGAGGGCACGCTTCGTGGGGCCGCCGCGACCTCGGCGACCTCGGGCCGAGAACGTCGGGGGCCGAAGAACTCGCGATGAACCGCCTGCACGGCCCCCTCCAGGTCCTTGCTATCCACGGTGAACGTGTAGGCGACCATCGAAGCGCCCGCGGAGATGAGCTGGACATTGATTCCTCGTTCGGCGACGGCTCGGAAGACCCGGGCGGCGACGCCGTGCGCATACCCGATGCCTTCCCCGACGAAACTGATGAGGGAAGCATGGGGCAGCACTTCCAAGCGCTCCACGAAGCCGGCCGGCAAGCGGGTTAGGACCTTCTTCGCCCCGAAGACCGCATCCGCGTCGATCAGGAACGCGATGCAGGTTTGCGATGTCGCCGCACTGTAGACGTTGATGCCCGCGTCCGCCAGGGCCGTCGCCACCTGGGAGAGGAGACTCTCCTTCGGCCCGGCCCCCGTGCCAAAGACTTTCAGGGTCGTGAGGTCCCGCACGTAGGAGATGCTCTTGACGTCCCCGCTCCGGTCCACCGTGTCGGGTCCGATCCGCGTGCCAACCTCGTCGGGCTCGTAGATGTTCTTCAGGATAAACGCCTCGGGCACGATCTTCGGATCCGCGCTCATGAAGCCGCCGACGTCCTTCCAGATTTCGATCGCCGGCAGCTTGAGCGCATAGGCGACAACGGCCGCGCTATAGTCGGAGCCCCCGCGTCCGAACGTCGCGGTCTTCCCTTCTCGCGACAAGCCGAAAAATCCGGTGATAACACTCACGTGGCCGGCGTGTGCCTGCCTCTTGAGGAAGGGCGCGAGCCGCGCGCGGGTTTCGTCGAGGAGTGCGTTCGCGTTCCCGTAGTTGTCATCCGTGACGATGCCGACTACATCCGCTTCGTGGGCTCGGGCGTCGATCCTGTGTCCCAGGAGGTTCGCGGCGACGACCTGGGCGGCGAGCCGCTCGCCGAATGACAGGATGAAGTCCCGCGTGCGCGCGGTGATTTCCTCCGTGTACGCGACGCCGTACAGGAGGCGCTCGAGCTTCGTCACGAGGGCGTCGATCGTCTCGACGCTCGCGCTGGGGCTTCCCGGCGACCGCGGCAGGAGGCCTACGTGGAGCCGCCTCAGCTCCGCGATGAACAGGTCGATCTCCTTCTCCTCCCGCGGCTTCGCGCCTTTGCGATGCGATCGTACATCTCTGCGTCGCTCACGCAGCTGCCGCCGAATTTCGCGACTTTCCACGCCTCAGCCAAGGTACCCTCTCCGATGCGCGAGCTCCGCATTCAGGACGCTGCCGCCGGCACCGCCGCGGAGGGTGTTGTGCGAGAGGACGAAGAATCGGAGATTGCGATCCGCCACGCGAATCCGGCCGACCGTCGCGGCCATCCCGCGTGCTCGCGTCGGCTCTCCGGCCCAGAGGTCCAGCAACGGCTGGGGCCGGTCCTTCTCCGTCCGGACAAGGACAGGCTCCCTCGGCGCCGTCGGCAGCTCGTATCGTTGCGGCTCGCCTCGGAACGCCGACAGGATCTTCGCCACGTCTTCGGGACTCGCGTCCCCCTCGAGCGGGATGGAGACCGCCTCAAGGTGGCCATCCCGCACGGCGACGCGAGCGCAGTTCGCCCACACGTCGATCGGGCTCGGCGCGATCCCGTCGGACCAGCCGCCGAGAATCTTCTTCGCCTCCTGCCGGATCTTCTCCTCCTCGTTCTCGATGAAAGGCAACACGTTCCCCGTGATGTCGAGCGACGATACGCCCGGGTATCCGGCCCCCGAAAGGGCCTGGTACGTGGCAACATGAACCTGCGAAAACTCAAATGCGCTCGCGAGCGGCTTGAGCACGAGCGCGAGTCCGGTGACGGAGCAATTCGGGTTCGTCACGAGCACGCCGCCTTCCTTGAACGAACGTTGGCGCTCGATGAGGGCGATGTGGTCTGGGTTGACCTCGGGCACCAGCAACGGCACGTCGGCCTCCATCCGGTGCGCCGACGCGTTCGAGAAGACTTTGATCCCGGCGCGCGCCGCGTCGACCTCGAGATCGACCGCGACATCGGACGGCAAGGCGCTGAACGCCGCAACGATCCCGGCACGGACGAGCCCCTTGACGTCGAGAGGCTCGATCTCCATCCCGGCGACGTCGGGGACGACGGGCGCATCCTCGAGCCGCCAGAATTCACCGAGACGTCTGCCGATCTTTCGTTCCGAGGAACATAGGGCCGCGATCTCGAAGTTCGGATGGTCTTGGAGCAGACTGACGAACCGCTGGCCGATCGTCCCGGTCGCCCCAAGGACGGCCACGGGGATCTTCGTCAGAGCGGCGTCCCTCCTGCGAAGTACGCGCGGGCCTCCTCGGTCAGCCGCAAGAATTCGGATCCGTCGGCGGCGGAAGTCGCCTTCCGCCAGTCCTCGAGGACGTCGCGGATCCGGCGTTGGATCGCCGGCGTGTGCGGATTCAACGCCTGGATGTCCCGCAGGAGCGCCGGCGGATCGGCGAGGAGTCCGGCGGCCGCGACGGAGAGGCGGGAGAACGTCGTGCCCGCGGGCCGCTTCAGGCCGGCGAGGTCGAAGGGGCTGTGGGCGACGCACCTCGCGAACGTCAGTAGGCAGAGATGGCTCAGCCCGAGGAGGAACGACATGAACTCGTCATGGTGGTCGAGCGAGACGTCCACGAAGGATGCGCCGCTCGGACGGAAGAGCTCCTTCGCCTCGAGGACCGCGACGGCGTTGCCGCAGTCGCTGAAGGTGATGTTGCCGCTCGAGAGGGGCCAGAGGTTCGGGCCGAACATAGGATGGACGCTCGCGACGCGCAAGCCCGCGCGTCCCATCGACCGGAGCGGTTCCTCGACCGGAGCCTTGAGGCTGGCGATGTCGAACACGAGCGCCTTCGGCTTCATCTCGGCGATCGCCCGGAGGGCGCCGGCCGAGACGGACATCGGGACGGACACGGCGACGACGTCGGCTTCGCGGACCGCACGCCGCAGATCCGGTTCGAACGGGAATCCCTCGACGGGGCCCGCGGGGTCGTTGACGACGACCTCGAACCCCCGCGAGTGGAAGTAGCGGCACAGCCACCGGCCCATCTGTCCCGCGCCGCCGACCACGAGGATCCGTTGGTGGCGCGACGCCGGCGTCCGGACGGCTTCCTGGCGGCGAATCGACTCGTCGATCAGGAGGCCCGCGAGGCCTTCCGCGAAGGTCGCACGGATGTCGCGGGCCGCGCACTCCGACAGGAAGCGGGTGTGCACGAGGTCCTCGGCTTCCTCGTCCCGGACCGGCTTCTGCAGGAGCTTCTTTTCCACGCCGACCTGCACCGCCAAATGGAGACGCTTCGCCACGAGGCCGACGATCTCCCTGTCGACATCCGCAATTTCCTCGCGCAACCGGGCAATTTCCGCTTCGCTCAGATGAATCCCCCCACGAGCATGAGATCGAGGACGGTCATCGCCGCCGCGTTCTCGACGACGGGCACGGCGCGAGGCACGATGCAAGGATCGTGGCGGCCCGTGACGACGACCTTCGTCGGCTGCATCGTCTCGAGGTCGACGGACCGCTGCGGCCTCGCGATCGACGCGGTGGGCTTGACGACGACGCGGAACGTGACCGGCATGCCGTCCGTGATCCCCCCGAGGATCCCGCCCGCATGGTTCGTAGCGGTGACCACGCGCCCCGCCTCGACGATGAACGGATCGTTGTGTTCGCTGCCGCGCATCGCCGCCGCCCGGAATCCGGCGCCGAACTCGACCCCCTTGACCGCGGGAATCGAGAACATCAGGTGCGCCAGACCTGACTCCACGGAGTCGAAGAAGGGCTCGCCCACGCCCGCGGGGAGGCCCGTGACCGCGGCCTCGATGACGCCGCCCACGCTGTCCCGGTCCTTCCGGGCGGCCTCGATCTCCGCGATCATGCGATCCGCCGCGTCGAGGTCCGCACACCGGACCGGCGTGCGCTCCACGTTCGCCTCGATCTCGGCGGGAGTCACGGCCCGGGCGACCACCCGGCCCACCTGCGCCGCATGCGCGTAGAACCCGATCTCCCGCTCCCTCAGGAGGCCGCGGGCGATCGCGCCGGCCACGACGAGCGGGGCGGTCATGCGTCCCGACAGCTGACCACCGCCGCGCAAGTCGCTCTTCCCGCCGTACTTCCGGAGGGCGGCGAAGTCTCCGTGCCCCGGCCGCGGCACCCGCGCGGTATCCGCGTACGACTTCGATTGCACGTCCTCGTTCCGGATGATTGCGACGATCGGTTCGCCGGTCGCCGCACCGCCGCGGACGCCTTCCGTGAACTCGACGCGGTCTTCCTCCTTCCGCTGGGACGTGAGGAGGCTCTGTCCGGGGCGGCGGCGGTCCAACTGGGACTGGACGAACTCCGCGTCCACCGGCGTCCCGGCGCGGAGGCCCTCGATCGTGCACCCGACGAACGGGCCGTGGCTCGTCCCGAAGATCGTCGTCCGGTAACGCACGCCGATCGTGTTCATCCGACCACCGCGTGCAGCGCGCCGAGGGACCGCAGGTCATCGAGGAACGTCGGGTATGAAACGCGGAAGCACCAGGGATCCGAGATGTCGACCGGGTCCTCCGCCGCGAGGCCCGCGACGGCGGCCGCCATGAGGACGCGGTGGTCTCCTCGAGCATCGACGAACGCCCCCCGGAGACGACTCGGGCCTCTCACCAGGCAGCCGTCCTCCGTCGCCTCCGCGGGCGCCCCAAGGGCACGGAGCATCGAGACGACCGCATCGATCCGGTCGCTCTCCTTCCATCGGAGATGCCTCCCGTTGATGAACCGCGATTCGCCCGCGGCTTGCGTCGCGAGCACCGCGAGGATGGGGAACAGGTCCGGCGTGTCGCCGACGTCGACGGTCTGTGCGACGAGATCCCCGCCGCGGGCCCGGACCCGATCCGCGTCGACTTCGATGCGGGCGCCCAAGGAACGCAGGATCTCCACGACGCGGCGATCCCCCCGGAGGCCATCGGGTTCCAGGCCGGAGACCGTGACGTCGCCTCCGGTCAGCGCCGCGGCGGCGAGCGGGAATGCTGCCGACGAGAAGTCGCCGGGCACGTCGACATCCATCGGCACGTATCTCTGCCCGCCGGCGACGCGGTAGGTCTCGCGGTCCGCGATTGACTCCACGCCGAATCGGCGCATCAGGCGGCGCGTCATCTCGATGTACGGCTCGGACCGGACCGGCGGTAGCACGCGGATCTCCGAGGGGTTCCGGGCGAGCGGACACGCGATGAGGAGGCTCGAGACGAACTGGGAGCTGACGTCGCCGGGAATCGTCGTAGATCCACCCCGGAGGACACCTCCGACGCGGATGGGTGGAGAACCTCCGCCGCCGAGAGACTCCGCACTTGCGCCGAGCGTTTGGAGCGCCTCGAGCAGGGGTCCGACCGGCCGCTTTCGAAGGCTCGCGTCCCCCGTCAGGGTCGTCGTGCCGTCGAGGAGGGAGGCGACGCCGGCGAGAAGCCGAAGCGTCGTCCCGGAGTTTCTCGCGTCGATCGGCTTCGCGGAGGCTTGGAGGGGCCCGCTGGACACACGGAGACCGTCGTCGCTCGTCGCGATGTCGACGCCGAACGCCGCCATGCCCGACGCCGTCGCATCCGTGTCCTCGGACCGCAGTGGGTATCGGATCCGACACGGTCCTCCGGACAACGCGGCCATGACGATCGCGCGGTGCGTAACGCTCTTCGATGGCGGGGCGCGGATCGTCCCGGAGACGGTTGAAGGAATCGCTCGGTACCTCACGCCACGACCTCCCGCGACTCGGCCGTGTTCAGCCCGACCACCCGGATTTCCGAATCCCCGTCGCCCATGGCGCGGCGGACCGCGTCGACATGGCCCGGTTTCGCCAGGGCGATGATCGCTGGTCCGGTCCCCGTGACCCCGGCGGCCACCGCGCCGGCGGCTCGCGCCCGGATGGCTGGCCCCTCGTCCACGCCGAGGAGCGGCGCGTACGCCGCACTGTTCGCCTCGATCGCGCGGAAGTATTCCCCGCCCAAGGCGAGACGAAACGCCTCCTCGACTTGGGGGCGAATCACCGAGAAGTCCGTCCCTCGGAGGCTCGGCTTGCGGATGGTCCGGACCGGGATCTGGACGACGGCCATGAGGCCCTCCGGGAGCCGGCTCACGACAAGAAGCTTCCTGGCGGCGTTATTCGTCAATACGACGCCCCCGAACATCGAGGCGCACGCGTCGATCCGGATGATCTGATGGGCCTCCAGGTCCAGGCCGAGAGCCCGGGCGCCCGCCAGGACGACGGCGTTCGCCACCGCGGAACTGCTCTTGAGTCCCCGCGAGGCTGGGATCTCCGAATCGACGGAGACCTCGAGACCGGCCTTCCGCCGGCTGCGCCGGAGGACACGCGTCGCGCTCGACTGCGCAAGGGCCGGGTCGATGGAGGCAGGGACGTGCACCCGCACGCCGAATCCCTCGGGTCGAGTCTCCGCCGTCGCGGTAGCCCGGAGGGCGAGCCCGAACGCCGCGCCCTTCCCCGTCGCGATCGCGTTCACGATCGTCCCGGCGCCGAAACAGATGGCTTGGGCCTTCATGAAAGGGCCTCCTTCGCGGCTCGGCGCATCGCGTCGACCGGCGGCCGAGGCCGGACGCGTGGGGCCTCCCGAGCCGCTTCGCCGCGGCGAGGAGCGCGGTGTCCGGCGGGTTGTAGCCCAGGTCGTACACGAACCCGGCCTTCGCGATCACGGCCTCCGGCACCGGCAGATCCGCCGCGAATCCTTTCGTCCCGAGCGGCGTCGCATTCACGACGAGGTCCCACGGACCGCTTTGGTCGAGTCGTTCGACCGGAAGGATCTCGATCGGTTCGTCGAACGCGTCCGCCAACGCTTCCGCCCGTGCGGCGGTTCGGTTCGCGACCGCGACGCTCGCCCCCTCGCGCAGGAGCACATGGACCACGGCCTTCGCGGCGCCGCCGGCGCCGATCACGAGGACCCGACGCTCTCCGACCCGCAACCCGAGGGACCGCAACGACAGGCGGAAGCCGAAGACGTCCGTGTTGTGGCCTTTCGTCCAGCCGTCGCCGACGACGACCGTGTTCACCGCACCGAGCCGCTCGGCGTCGCCGTCCAGCTCGTCGAGCGCCTCCACGATCGACTCCTTGTACGGGATCGTGACGTTGAATCCGCGGATCCGGAAGCGGTCCGAGGCGGCCAAGAGGGACTCCAGACCGGCCGCATCCACGTCGAACGGGAGATAGGTTCCCGGGAGGCCGAGCGCTTCGAGGCCTGCCTCGTGGATCGCGGGCGAGAGGGAGTGTCCGAGCGGATGCCCCACGAGACCGAGGACCCACGAATCCCGCCCCCGGAGTCGCTTGGCGGTCGCCAGTGAGAGTTGCCCAGGCGCCGCGGGCGGCCCTGCAGAGGCGTACTGAATCTCCTGCCCCGCAGATCCCGCACTCGCGCGGGTGAGCATGCCCGCCACCCCCATGCCGATCACGACGAGCCGACGCCCGCGTTCGACCTCGGTCCTCGCGAGATCCCCGAGTTCGACCGCTGAGTCAATCGTTTCGACGGGGACCACCACCTTCGCGATGGGTCCGATCGCCGCGCACGCGTCCAACGCCTCCCGGACCTGCCCGAGGCCGGCGGGCCGGGAGAAATGGTGGGAAACGATGAGCGTCGCGCGATGGCGTCTCGTGAGGCGGGCCAGTTCCGCTGCGCGTGGGCGGTCCCGCTCGAGTTCGATGTCGACGTATGGGAAGGGGCGGGTGCAGGCTTCCTTGAGAAGTTCGCTGCGCCGGGCTTCCGTCAGGTGGCCGGACCCGCCTTGCGAAGCCGATCGGACCGTGAGGATCGATCGAGGGCCTACCGCCGAGGCAAGCCGGCGCACATCGCCGACGCCCACGTCGCGGATTCGATCCAACCGCAGCTCGACGAGGTCGGCACCAGCCGCCAGCGCCATCCGCGCCTGGCGTTCCGCATCCGCGACGCCGTCCGCCAAGATGACCGCCGCGACCCTTGTCATGTCAGCGCTCCGAGATGGTCTCCTGGATCCGCATCCCGAAGTGCCGGCCGCCCTCTTCCGTTCGTAGGAGCACGGCGTCGCCCTCCTGGATCTCCCCGACGGAGACCGCTCCCCCGGACGGGGTGACGAAGCGAATCGTCTCCGCGTTCTGGACGATTGTCGAGACGCGGCGACCGCTCGCCTCCGCCTCGACGAGCACGAGCGGCCGGCGTTCGATCTTCAGGCGGCCGACGATCACGGACCTCGCGCGGCCCGTCGAATCGACCGCGAGGACCTCGTCCCCTGCGCGCAACTCGCTGAGGTACTTCGTGTGGCCGTCGGGCAGGTAGACGTACGCGTGCACGGCGCCTGCATTGACTCGGAAGGGACGCGCGCCGACGTATCCCGATTCGAACGTCTCGGCGTGGACGAGGAAAAGCCCCGCGGAGCTATTCCCCACGAGCATCCCCTCCCCGGTGCGCAGCAAGGAGCACGTGTCGACGCACACGCGGTCGCCGAGGCCGAGCGGCCGGATCGAGGTGATCGTGGCCCGTTCGAGTGGCACGACCTCGCGGAACGATTCGAGGACCGACCGCAACGCGCGGACCTCCTTCGCCCCGGAGGTCGTGAGGAGGACGCCGTCCACGCCGACCTCCATCGTTTCAAAGAAGAGCTTCGCCTCCACGGCATCGTGGACTTCGACGAGGAGGCGAGTGCCGCTTCCCTGGAAGTGCGTGATCAGGTTCTCCAGCGGGATGACCTTCCAATCCTCCGTTCGCACGACGACATGCTTCGTCGTCCCCCGCAGCGCGCGCACGGCCGACTCGTCTTTCGCGGAACGAATCGTCGCAAGGCGGCCGATCGGCTCGCCGTCGAAGAGGAACGCATCGTCCTTCAGGAAGATCGGCGAGAAGCGGCCGAGCCGCGCGAGCGAGGGATCGAGTGCCGCCAACACGATCTGATCGAACCCGGCCTCGAGCGCGGTCGAGACGATCGACCCAACGTCTGCCTTGTCCTTGCGGGGAAGGGCCCCCACCCACACCAAACGGTCCATGGGGCTCACCCGCGATAGACGTCCTCGAGGGAGGCCCCGTCGAAGATCATGCGGGCGATCGCCCGCGTCGTGCCGATCGGATCTTTCGCCTGGAAGATGTTCCGGCCCATCGAGACGCCGACCGCGCCGCCGGCGAGGGCGCCCTCGACCATCTCGAGCGCGGCCCGATCCGAGTCGAGCTTGGGCCCCCCCGCCACGACGACGGGCACCGGGCAGCCGCGGACGACCTCCCGGAAGGTGTCCGGAGATCCGGTGTACAGCGTCTTGACGACGTCGGCCCCGAGCTCCGCTCCGACCCGCGCGACGTGCTTCACGACGTCGACGTCGAACGGGTTCCGGACCTTCGGACCGCGGGGGTACATCATCGCGAGCAACGGGAAGCCGAGCCGGTCGCACGCCCCTGCCGTCGCCCCGAGGTCCTCGATCATCTGATCGTCGTCCTCCCCGCCGATGTTCACGTGCACGCTGATCGCATCCGCACCGAAGGAGATCGCTTCTTCGACGCCGGTCACGAGGACCTTCCGATCGGCGCGGGCGCCCAGGGAAGTCGATGCGCTCAGATGAAGGATGAGGGCGAGCTTCTCGTCGAAGTAGTCCTTGGCGAATCGGACTGCGCCCTTGTGCAAGACGACGGCGGTCGCGCCCCCCTTCGCCACGTTCGCGACCGCCTTCCGGATGTCCTCGAGGCCGGGCACTGGACCGGACGAGACCCCGTGGTCCATCGCGACGATGAGGGCCTTGCCGCCGACCAAGACGCGGCGAATCCGGATTTCCTTACCGATCGAGGACATGGACGACCCGTGCGAGTCCGTAGCACGCCCGGAGGATGACGACGTATATCAACCTGCGCTCGTCCGAGCCGCGCGGGGACGCCGATCACGTGCCGGCCAGGATCTGCACGGACGCCCGGTCGTCGGCGGCCACCGAGGATACGTCAGCCCAGGCGAGGACCGCGTTCGGGGACCGCAGGCGGATCTGCCGCAAGACCTCCGGCAGCTCGCGGTCCGGCTCCGGCACGGACACGAGGACAAGGGCGTGGCTGATCTCCTCCGGAAGGGACGTGAACCACGGCGAGGCGTATGCCTCCTCGACCGCGAGGAAACACCGATGGAGATCCCGTCCGGTACCCATCCCGAACCGCCAGTCGCGGACCCCGGCGAGCATCCGACGCAACGGGGCGACGTCGGACCGAGCGAGGACCCCCGAGAGGCTCGCCGCCGGCTTCGCCATGATTCCGCCGAGCGCGGCGAAGGCCTTCCCGAGCGGCAGGTCGCGGGCAATCCGGAGGAGCCCATCGTTGCTGAACGTCACGACGCCGTCCGCGCGGGCTTGCAGAAGCCGGAGTTGGGCTTCCGCCAGCTGCCGGCGGATGGGGCCCTCGATCGTGAACGGGACGGTGGCGAACGCCACGCTCGCATCGCCGAGGATCCGTGCGACCCGGCCGACGAGGCTCATTCCCCAGCCGCCAAGTTGACCACCGAGACCGCCGATGATCAGGGCGATATCCCGGTCCAGCAAGGCCGATGCGATCGCCTTCTCCTCGTCCGTTTCCATCTGGGGCACGGCCTTCGCATCCATGGACGCGTACCCCTCGAGGGACGTCGCCGGGATCAAGATCCGGGCGGCCGCTTCCGCCATCGACGGATGCGGCGCGTCGTTCATCGCGATCCGAACCGCATTCGGGGGCGCCGTGACGTGACGCAACGTGTTGCAGCCGGCCCCGCCGCAACCCACGATCGCGACGCGCGCACGCTCTTCGCCGAGGCCGATCTGCCACGCGTCCGGCACGTCGGGCTCATCGGAGGTCATGCGAGATAAGGATTTGTCGTATCGAGAGTCCACATATATCCAGATGCGTGAATGTAAATCGATAGAAATCGCGATAAGGAGCGATTCGATGTCCGGAGCGATGGCGGCCCCCGCCGTTCCGAAACGAACCGACGTGGTCGTCGTGGGTGCGGGTTGCATTGGGGCGAGCGTCGCGTTCCACCTGGCCGGGCGAGGCCTCGGCGTGGTCCTCCTGGAGAAGGGGCACATCGCCTCCGGCGCGACGGGGCACAGCGGTGCCCTGGTCCGCCAGCATTACGAGGCGCGCCTCGGGATCCGACTCGCCCGAGAGAGCTTGGAGTTCTTCCAACGGTTCGCCGCCGAGACGGGCTTCTCGTGCGACTTTCGGACGACCGGCTTCCTCTCTGGAGCGCGGACGCGGGATCTGCCGGCTTTCGACGCACTGCTCGGGCTGCTCCAGCAAGAAGGCGTCCGGGCGGTCCGGCTGAAGCCGGAGGAAGCGCGGACCCTCGAGCCGTCGCTCGATGCCGCCGACTACGCAGCCCTCGTCTACGACCCGGACGCGGGCTACGCGGACCCGATCGCGACGGCGACCGGATTGGCGTGCGCCGCGGAGCGTCGCGGGGCGATTGTTCGCGAGGGATGCGCGGTACGGTCGATCGTGACGAAGCGCAAGAACGTCACCGACGTCCGGATCTCCGGAGGCGGCCTGATCGAGACCGAGCGCGTCGTGCTCGCCGCCGGCAACTGGACGGCGTCCCTTGCGCGTCCGCTCGGAGTCCGCTTGCCCATCCGTTTCGTCCGCGGGGATGTCTCAATCCTCCGCCGGCCAATCGGGTTCGGGCCGCCGCCGAAGATCCACTTCGATTTCTACGGGAACACGTACTCGCGGCCGGACGGCGACAAGGACACGCTCGTCGGATACATGGACACGAATCCCCGCAAGACGATCCCGCGGCACGAGCTCGCGGACGACTCGGTGCCCTCCGCGACGGTCCGCGACTTGCGGTCCCGCCTCGCGAAGCGCTTCCCCTCGATGGCGCAGTCCCAACCACGGGGAGGTTGGTCGGGCGTCTACGACGTCACGCCGGACGCTTACCCGGTCGTCGACGCCGTGGGTCCGCAGGGCCTCTTCGTGGCGGCCGGGTTGAGCGGCCACGGGTTCAAGCTCTCCCCCGCATTAGGCCGGCTCCTCGCGGAGTATGTGGCGACCGGCCGCCGACCGGAGGGACTCGTCCCGCTTCGCGCGTCCCGCTTCGACGACCGAGCGCCGATCCGCCCGGATGCGCCGTTCCCGGCTCGGCGCGGCGCCCGACTGCCCTAGGCCTTCGTCGGTGATAGCGGCTTCGAGAACAGGCGAAATGCGACGAGGACCTCCGCCGCGACGGTCCACGCCTTCAACGGATTCGCGTGAAGCGAGACAACGCGGTCGCAGAGATCAGCGACCGGACTGCGGAAGGTGCCGTGCGGGAAGCCGCCGATGACGGCGGTCAGTTCGCCTTTGAGGCGAGGGATGGCGGTCCTCAGGTCCGTCGCGGCTCCTCCCTCGGCGAAGGCCCACGAACGACCCTCGCACGAGGCGAGCACGGCCTTCAGGTCGACGCCGCGTTCGAGCGTGATGAGCGGGTCGTCGTCGGGCACGCGGCCCTTCGCGAACAACTCCTCGATCAGGCCGACGAACCGCGTGTAGTTGCGCGGGATCCGGGTCTGGGGAGCGAACCGCAGGACATCGTCGTGGCGCGTGTGCACGATCGTCGTCAGGCGGCCCTCCTGGTTCACGATGGAATCGAGGCAGATCAGGACGAACCCATGGACGAGGTCCGGGCGGCCGCGGCGCTCCCCCTCGGGGACGCCTTTCAGGGCGGGGTGGTGAAGGCTGCTGTCGAGCAGGATCGAAGTCGGCGAGCGGCCGCGCTTCCTCGCGGACGTCCGGATGGCGGGATGGCCCGCGATGGACGGAGGCACGAGCTCCAGCTCGCTGTCCGCCAGGACGATGGTCAGCACGCGTGGGGATATCCGGTGGGGAGCTTGAACGTCGCCGCGGCGGTTCGTCGGATAGTTTCGCCAACCATCTCGTCGACATTATAAGTAGGGCGGCCCCCTTGCACGCGCGGATGCACGAAATCGTCTGCGTGGGCGACGTCCACGAAGGCCTGAATTTCGACTTCCGGATCGATCCGGAGACGGGCATCTCGGAGCGGGCGCTCGACCTCCACGGGAACTTCGCGAAGGCGGCCCGGTGGGCGATTGACCACCAAGCGGCCCTGTTCTGCATCCTCGGCGACCTCTTCGACCGGGCGCACGTTGCGCCCGTCTTCCGGGAGATGGTCCGAAGGGATGTGATCGAGCCCCTGGGCGCCGCCGGGATCGAGGTGTGGATCCTGGCCGGGAACCACGACGAGCCCCGGAGGACCGCGCGGTCCACGTCGTTGGACGACTACCGCGGGTACGCCCACGTCAAGGTGTTCCGCAGCCCCAAGGTGGAAATCCGGGAGATCGAAGGCCGCAAGCTGGGCTTCATCTTGATCCCCTACATGCATCCGGAGCAAGTCGTCGAGCAGGTGCGGGAGACCTTGGGGAAAGAGGTCCCCCGCGAGTTGGCCTACGAAGCGGCCCGGCAGACGTGGAAAGAGTGGATCCACAATCGCGCGACGGACCTGAGCGGCGTGGACTTGCGGATCTTGTTCGGCCACTTCGAATTCCAGGGCGTCCGGTACGCAAGCACCGCGCCGTCCGAAGTCGTTCCGAACGACTTCACCTTCACGCCGGAGATGGTGCCGGACGCGGTCGACCTCGTCGTGTTCGGCCACATCCACATGCACCAGACGGTCGACGGGAAAATCGTGTACGCCGGCGCGCCGGAACGAATCGACTGGGGAGAGCGGCTCGATCCGAAGGGATTCCTCGCGGTCCGGCCGGACGGTAGCTGGTCCTTCATCGAACTCCCTGCGCGACCGATGGACAAGGTCGAGGCCGTCGTCGGGATGGGGGACGACGTGACGGAGAAGGTCCTCGAGGCCCTCCCGCCGGAGGTTGCCGGCCACCTCGTCCGGATCGAGATCACGCTGCCGGATGAGCTCCGCAACCGGCTGGATGAGAAGCGCCTCGCCGACCGCCTCCGCGACGCGTTCCACTACGAGATCAAGTTCGTCTCGTCGAGCCGACCCCGAGTGGTCACGGAAGAGTTCACGTTGGACCCCGGCCGCCTGCTGTCCGATTACGTGGACAAAGTCCTCGCGGACCACCCGAAGCGAGAGGCGATCAAAGTGGAGGCCCGCCGAGTCTTGAAGGAGGCGCTCGCCTGAGGGCCGACGCGGACGTCGAGACAGCCGCGGTCCCGAACCTCGAGCCGCCCGCGGGACCCGAGGGTTTCGTCCTCGAGGATTTCCGGAGAAATACACGGTCATCACCGGCCGGACCGGCGCGGGGAAGTCGTCGATCCTCGATGCGATCACGTTCGCCCTGTACGGGAAGACAGCGCGGACCGACATCCAGAGCGTCAAGCTCGCGGACATCTGTCGCCCGAACGGCTACGTCCGCGTGGCGTTCCGCCAAGGGGACGAACGGTGGGAGGTCACCCGCGGCTTCACGACGAAGAAGGAGTCGTACCTCGAGGTCACGCGGGACGCGGAGGCCGTCCAGGGCACGATCCCCGATAAGGAGCGGACCCTCCGCGACGTGGTCGGCCTCGACTACGATGGCTTCCGGAACTCGACTTTCGTGCGGCAGGAGGAGATGAAGGAACTCGGGGCCGCGAGCGGATCGGAGCGCCTCGCGGTGTTCCAGAAACTCTTCCGCCTGGAGATCTTCGAGCAGGCCCTCGAGCGGGCGAAGGAGCGATTCGCGTCCGTGCGGGGCGACATCCAGGCGAAGGAGGCGGAGATCGCCGCCCGCGAAGAGGCACTCGCCCGCCTCCCCGGACTGCAGGAACAGCTGGGAGGCCTGGACCACGAACGAAGAGAGCGCGGAGCCCGCGTGGCGGAACTCCAGACGGACTTCGAGCTCGGTTCGAAGGAGATGAAGACACTCGAGGCGAAGCACGAGCGGTGGGTGCGGTCGTCCGCGGCCCTCGAGGACCGCGCAATGCGTCTCAAATCCCTTGAAGCCCGCGCGGCGGAAGTCCGAGACCAGGGACAGATCGCCGCGAAGCTCGAGCCCGAGCGGGCTCTCTTGGAGAAGGAGACCGAGGACCTCGATCGGTTGCGCGAAGAACTCGATCGCTTGAAAGAGACGAAGGCGACGCACACGCAACGCGAGGCCGCGGCGCGCGCATCGGAGCGGGAATTCGACCTCGCCAAGAGAGAGCACGAGAAACGTCGAGACGAGATCAAGAACCGCATCGACGAGCTGCATCGAAAGATCGCCTCCCTTCGGACCGACGTCGACCGGGAGACCGCGTTCAGCTCCCTCCGGGACGAGGGACGACTGGAAGAACGGGTGACGCGAATCGCCCGCGAGCTGGCATGGCTCGAGGACCGGGTCGACCTGGTGCGAGAGCTCAGCGAGGAGCAAGCCCGCGCGGAGAAGGCCCTCGCCCGAGTGCACGAGAAGGTCGCTTCGATCGACCAGGATTCGTTCGTCTTGACGGAGTACAAGCGACAGCTCGAGCAACTGAAGGACGACCTGCGGCACGAGGCGGACGACAGCCATCGGCTCATCCAGCCCCTCGATGATGCGAAGATCGAGGCGCTGCGGCAGCTCGACGCGGTCCCGTTCACGGAGCGGGACGAGAAGCGTCTCGAACTGGTCAGTCACTCCGTCCTGGAAAAGGCGGCACGGCGGAAGCGGCTCGATGAGCTCGCCGTCCTCCTGCGGCAGGTGGGCGACGTGGGCGCGCGGCTCACGGACCTCGAGGTGCAGCGGAAGGCGCTCGAAACGGAGCGGGCGGACCTCGAAACGGAACTCGCCGACCTGCGGCCGTCGGAAGAGGCGTTCGCCGCCACGAAGGCAACGCTCGAGGCCCTCCAGGGAGAACTCGACGCGGAACGGAAGGCATGGCATCTGCTCGAGGGACAGGCGACCGCATTGAAGGAACAGATCGCCGCCCTCGAGACGGACGCGAAGAAGTTGAAGGAATCGCAGCGACAACGGGAATCGCTTCGCGGGGAACTCGAGATCTACGACGTCCTGGTGAACCGCGTCTTCCACAAACGCGGCGTCGTGATGTACGCGGTCGACCAACTCTTGCCGGAACTGGAGATC
>WNGL01013128.1_pt1 | contig 21862 bp, 19 predicted proteins | sample 5400591 | NCBI WGS metagenome assembly WNGL01 (sample SAMN13153377, study PRJNA577476) | soil metagenome | isolation source: 80 cm soil or saprolite under Garry oak tree replicate 1 | place: USA:California | collected 2016-06-15 | reverse complement strand
TTCGCCAGCGCGTCGAGCTTTGCGCGCGTGCGGCCGACCAGAAACACGCTCGCCCCCTCGCGGGCAAAGGTCCGAGCGACGCCTCCACCTATGCCTCCGCCTGCGCCGTAGATGATTGCCGTCTTGCCCTCGAGAAGTTCCGTCATGTCCGCCTCCTTTGCTTTCGGCACCTCGGATGGTGCTCTTACAACAGGGGTCGGAGCTCGAGTCCGATTCTCGACATTCGACTAGAGGGGAGCAGGCGCGTCAGCGCCAGAGGTCGCGCCACCTGTCGTAGTGGATGACCTCGACGCCACCCTGTCGGAGAACGTTCAAGCCGGCGGGATCGCGATACGCCTCTCTGTAATACACGCGCGCGACGTTGGTGTTGATGATCATCTTGGCGCACATCACGCAGGGCGAGGCGCTGACGAACATCACCTTGCCGGGTAGCTGAGCGCCGGCCTTGATCAGGCAGTTTTGCTCCGAATGAAGGCAGCCGCAATTTCCAGGTTGATCGGAGTCACATCGATTGGGCAGACCCTTGGCGTTGCCGTTGTAGCCAATACCCAAAACCTGGGTCAGGTCGCCGGTGGTGATGACGCTGCCCACCTGCAGCCGGGCGCAGGTCGACCGCTTGGCCAGCTCCTCGGCCATACGCATGTACACCTCTTCGAGAGGGATGCGGTCGGGGACCTGCTCGGGTTGCGCGGCTGGATCTGGGGTCGCCATTTAGCTCAGGTTAACAGGCTTGTCTATACCCACTTTCCGGACTACAATGCCCCACATGTCGCTATTCGAACTGTTGTTCGCGCTGCTACTGGTATGTGTATTGGCCGGAATCGCGGCCGTAGCGCTGCTGGCCTGGAACCTCACCCGGCGCGCCGACGGCCAGGCCGCGGCGGTGGCGGAGATGCGCCAGCGCATGGAAACGGGCGGGCTCACCCAGGAGTCCCAGTCGGCGGAGATTCGCGAGCGGCTCGCGCAGACGCAATCCGTCGTCGAAAGGCTCGGTTCAGCGCTGGTAGCCCGGCAGTCGATCGAGGACGAAGCTCGATCCAGTCTGAAGCGACTCGAGAGCGTGATCGCCGGCAGCTCGACGCGGGGCGCCGCGGGTGAGCACATCCTCGAGGAGGTCTTGAAGCACCTTCCGCCCGAGATGCTGCAGCGCAACGTCTGGGTCGGGGGCAAGGTCGTCGAGCTGGCCCTCCAGCTGCCTGGGGGCAAGCTGCTGCCGATCGACTCCAAATGGGTCTCGAGCGGCGCCCTCGAGCAGCTCGCCGAACCTGGGCTCGACGCCCAGCGCCGGGCGCAGCTGAACGCTCAGGTCGAGCGGGAGGTCGAGCGGCGTGTTCGCGAGGTCAGCCAGTACATCGATCCGGCGGCGACCTCAACCTTTGCGCTGGCAGTCATCCCTGACGCCGCCTACGACGTCTGCCGCGGCGCCATCGTCGGCGCGCATCGCCGGCACGTGATGGTCATCGGCTACGCGATGGCCCTCCCCTACCTCCTCACCCTCTATCAGCTCCACCTCCAGTTCGCGCGCACCGTTGACATGGAGAAGCTCCAGTCGGCCCTGATCGACGTGGAGCGCCATCTCGACACCCTCGAGGCGATCCTCGACAACAAGCTCCAGAGGGCTCTGACGATGCTTCAGAACACGTATACGGAGGGCAAGCAGGTGTCGGCGAGGATCCGGTCGGCGGCCCAGAGCGTCCAGACCACCGAAACGGGCTCGAACGAGGCCTCGGCAGAGCCTCTCAGCCTGGCCCTGGTCGACTCGGTCCAGTAGGCGAGTTTTGCCTGGTTTCCCACAGGTGTTACCCACCGTGTGCCCAACTCCTCACCAGGGATATCCACAGGTAATCCACCAACATGTGGTGCCTGCCGGCCTATCGACACCAAATATCTTGTGTTTGGGTCTTGACAAGCCCAAAACTGCTTCGTATATTTACGGACGTTAGATCGAGGCCCTGGGGCATAAGTGGCGGGCATGCTCCGGGGCCTCTTCCATCCCCAAACGAATAAGTGCAACGACCCACCCTACGTCACACCAGAAACGCGACTTAAACCACCCTCTACAGGGGATGATTGAACAGGAGGCGTCTTGTAAAAATGGCCAAGAACGCAGCTGACCTCTCCACTGGAGCCCGCAAGAACGGGAACCACAAGAACGAAACCGCCAAGCCTGGGCTTAGGTTCCGGCGCTATTTCACGCCCGAGGAAAGCCACGCGTTCGACCTGATCGAGTGGGAGCGCCGCACCGCTGCCATCACCGGCGAGAAAGGTCAGGTCATCTTCGAGCAGAAGGAAGTCGAAGTCCCCCGCTCGTGGTCGCAGCTGGCCATCAACGTCGTCGCCCAGAAGTACTTCCGCGGCGGCGCCGGCACCCCGGAGCGCGAGACCAGCGTCCGCCAGCTCATCGACCGGGTGGTCGAGACGCTGAAGAAGTGGGGTCTCGAGGGGTCCTACTTCGCCACCGACGAGGATGCAGAGAACTGGGCGCAGGAGCTGCGCTATCTCCTGGTCACCCAGCACGCCTCCTTCAACAGCCCGGTCTGGTTCAACCTGGGCGTCCCCAACCGCGCCCAGCAGGGTTCTGCGTGCTTCATCAACTCCGTCCAGGACTCGATGGAGTCGATCCTCGAGCTGGTCAAGACCGAAGGCATGCTGTTCAAGTTCGGCAGCGGTACCGGCACTAACCTGTCCGTGCTGCGATCTTCGAAGGAGCAGCTCTCCGGTGGCGGCACGGCGTCGGGTCCTGTGTCCTTTATGAAGGGCTACGACTCGTTCGCGGGTTCCATCAAGTCCGGCGGCACGACCCGGCGGGCGGCAAAGATGGTCATCCTCAACGCTGACCACCCCGACATCCTCGACTTCATCCACTCCAAGGCCGATGAAGAGAAGAAGGCGTGGGCGCTGATCGAGGCCGGGTACAACGTCGGCTTCAACGTCCCCGGCGGCGCGTACGACTCGGTGCAGTTCCAGAACGCCAACCACTCGGTCCGCGTCACCGATGAGTTCATGCAGGCGGTCGTGGACGACAAGCAGTGGGCGACCAAGGCTGTCGTCGACGGCCGGGTCATCGACACCTACAAGGCACGCGACGTCTGGAAGGACATCGCCGATGCGGCCTGGGTGTGCGGCGACCCCGGACTTCAGTTCGACTCCATCATCCAGGACTGGAATGTGGTTCCCAACACGGGCCGCATCAATGCCACCAACCCGTGTTCTGAGTTCGTGTTCCTGGACGACACCGCCTGCAACCTGCTGTCGCTGAACCTGATGAAGTTCCAGTCCGAGGATGGGAAGTTCGACATCGAGCGGTTCCGCCGCGCGGTCGACATTTGCTTCACGGGCCAGGAGATCATCGTCTCCAGCGCCTCTTACCCCACCCCCGCGATCGCCAAGAACTCGGAGGCGCTTCGCCCGCTTGGACTCGGCTACGCCAACCTTGGCGCGCTGCTCATGTCGATGGGCCTCGCGTACGACTCCGATGAGGGGCGGCGCTTCGCCGGCGCCATCACCGCGATCATGACCGGCCGGGCATTCGCGCGGTCGGCGCGGATGGCTCAGGTCAAGGGCCCGTTCAGCGAGTTCGCCAAGAACCGCGAGCCGATGCTGCGGGTGATGGAGAAGCACCGCCAAGCGGCGCACCAGCTCAGCACGTCGGCGGAGTCGGCGGAGGTTGTCGACGCCGCACGCGAGACGTGGGACGACGCCGTCAAGCTCGGACGCGCGCACGGCTACCGTAACGCCCAGGCGACCGTGCTCGCACCCACCGGCACGATCGGATTGATGATGGACTGCGACACCACCGGAATCGAGCCCGACCTGGCTCTCGTCAAGTACAAGAAGCTTGTCGGGGGCGGCCTCTTGAAGATCGTCAACGGCACCGTGCCCGCGGCCCTCCGCAAGCTCGGCTACGACAGCAAAGAGGTCAAGGACATCGTCGAGTACATCGACGAGAACGACACCATCGAGGGCGCGCCGCAGCTGCAGGAGGAGCACCTCAAGGTGTTCGACTGCGCATTCAAGCCCGTCAAGGGCATGCGCTCGATCGCACCGATGGGACACGTGCGGATGATGGCCGGGGTTCAGCCGTTCATCTCCGGCTCGATGTCCAAGACCGTGAACCTCCCCACCGAGGCCACCGTCGAGGACATCCAGCAGACCTACCTCGAGTCCTGGAAGCTCGGCCTCAAGTGCATCGCCATCTACCGCGATGGCTGCAAGCGCTCACAGCCGCTCTCGACATCACTCACGAAGGAGAAGAAGACGGTCGAGCCTGCAGCCGGGCCTGAGTACCGCGCAGTGCGGCGCCGCCTGCCGGACGAGCGCAAGTCGATCACGCATAAGTTCGACATCCAGGGGCACGAGGGTTACCTGACGGTCGGCATGTTCGATGACGGCCAGCCAGGCGAGCTGTTCGTGACCATGGCCAAGGAAGGCTCGACGATCTCGGGCCTCATGGACGCGTTCGCGACGCAGACCTCATACGCGCTGCAGTTCGGCGTACCGCTTAAGTTCATGGTCGACAAGTTCAGCCACATGCGCTTCGAGCCTTCGGGCTTCACGAAGAACAGGGAGATCCCGATCGCGAAGTCGATCGTGGATTACATCTTCCGCTGGATGGCCAGCCACTTCCTGCCGGTCGAAGAGCAGGACGAGGCGGGCGTCGTTAGGCGCGACGCACCGGCCGTGCAGGCCACAACTCCGGCCCCGTCAACGTCAGGCGCGCCATCGAACGAGCTGAAGGTGATCGCCACTCCCGCGAACGGGATCCAGAAGATTGCCTTCATCAACACGGACGCGCCGGCGTGCCCGGACTGTGGAGCGATAACGGTTCGATCGGGCTCCTGCTACAAGTGCCTGAACTGCGGAGCGACGACCGGCTGCAGCTGACCTGATTCGGCCGCGATGAACGACTTTCCGGCGGAGGATCGCCTGCCGTTCTCGCGGCCGGCCGACGTAGCCGCCAATCGCGAGGCCCACATCAGCGGGCGTCAGCAGGTCGGGCTCTGGTACTCGGGCCTGTGGCGCCTGTTGGCCGGCCTACCTGCGGCCGGAGTAGGTGCAGTGGTGGCGTTGGAACCTGAGTTCGTGATCATGGCTTTCGGGATCGCCCTCGTCGCCACCGGCTTGTACGTCTCGTGGCGCGGATTCAGCTTTCTTGGCGATTCGATCACTCGAAACGTGGCATACGTGACAGGACGGATCATTCCCCATACCTACACAGCCCGAGGCTCCACCAGCTATTTCATGATTGTCGGGCCGGTCAAGACAAGGATCTCCCGCGGGACCTATCGCAACTTGCCGGCAGGACTGAACTGTCACGCGTACTACGCCTCCGGCAGCAGGCATCTCCTCTCGCTCGAACCCGCGACTGCTGAAGAGCCGCATCCCTCTCTCAGTTTTGGCGGCGACGCTGTCCACACATGGGATCGGCTTCGCTGGCGAATGATCATCGTGGCGGTGGCCGCGTTCGGCGTTGCAGCCGGTGTCCATGCCGTCGTGATTGCCCATCCAGCAGAGCCGGTTCTTGTCAGTGGCCACATCAGCTCTTACGAAGAGACCACCGGTAGGAGCGCCTACCGCCACCTGCATCTCGACAGCACCTCGCAGGAGTTCCACCTCGACACCCGAAATTCCTACTCACCTCCAATTCCCCATCTTGGGTCGTACCTTGGCAGCCAGGTCGACGTCTATTTCAATGCCGGGTCAGCCGGCGATGTCCTCGCGATTCGCCTTGGCGAGACCTTCTATGCGGCCGACTACTACCTCCATCCAGAGCATCAGAAAGACAACATGCTCTCGTCGGGGGCGACGATCGCACTCCTGTCGGGAATCGCCCTTGCTGTCGCGTTGCTGTGGCAGCAACTGCTGCGCGCACAGAAAGCGGTGGCCCCTGACATCGGGACCTAGACGGGAAGCCCTCAGCGAGCAGAATCGCGTGCGAGTGCGTCGCGGATGGTCGACAGTGATTGACGCTGCCGGCCATCGACGTCGAAGTTCTCAGGTGCCAGCCAGGCTTCGAAAGCTGAACAGATGACAGGCCACTCGCTGTCGAGAATCGAGAACCACGCGGTATCGCGGTTACGCCCCTTGACGACCAGGTGCTGGCGGAAGACGCCCTCGAACGTGAAGCCAAATCGTTCGGCGGCACGCCGAGAAGGCTCGTTGAGCGCGTCGCACTTCCACTCGAGCCGTCGGTATCCGAGGTCGTCGAATGAGTGGCGCGCCATCAGATAGATGGCCTCGGTGGCCTGGCGCGTGCGCTGGATCGCAGGCGCAAACCAGATGTGGCCGATCTCGATCACGCCGTGGTCGGGCGCGATGCGCATGAAGCTGGCCATGCCCTGCGGCAACCCGGTTTTGGCATCGACCACGCTGACGAAGTACGGATCCCTCGACGCGGCACGCTCGTGGAGCCAACCGTTGAACTCGTCGAAACCGGCGAAGGGTCCGTAAGGCAGGTATCGAAACAAGGACTCGGCCACGCCTTCCGCGTGGGAGGCCCTGAAGAGAGGTCGCGCGTGCCGCTCGGGATCGACCGGCTCGAGGCGCACGGTTACGCCTGTGATCGTCTCGCGCGGCGGAAACCTGGCGGGGGTCCAGTCGAGGCTCAATTCACCATCTCGAATAAAGTGACCATCAGAAGCTGTTCTCGAAGGAGAGTACATGAGCACCAAAGCACCGACCACAACCGACCAGACCGCGACAACGCCCCGCGAACGGGCTCCGAAACCGGTCGCAGCCGGGACAAGGATCGGTCATGTCCACCTCAAGACGGCCGACATCCAGCGCGTATACGACTTCTACGTCGGCATCCTCGGCTTCGATGTGATCTTCCGCATGCCGGAGGAACACCTGGGAGTCCAAGGGCGGCTCTCCCCCACCGCCTGGAACCACCGGTCTCTACCACGTCGCGATCCTGTATCCGACCCGAGCCGATCTGGGCGACGCCCTGCGCCGCCTGGCGGAGGCCGGCTGGCCCCTGGACGGCGTGAACGACCACGGCACGCACGAGGCGCTGTACCTGCGTGACCCCGACGGCAACGGCCTCGAGCTGGCATGGGACAGGCCTGAAGCCGAATGGCCGAGGGACAAAGAAGGCCACCTCAGCTTCGGCGGCAATAGGCTAGACCTGGACGGACTGCTGAAGGAAGGCGTGGAGTCGACTACTTAGCCCCGGTGACGCCTCCGTCGACGACGAGGCCGGAAGCCATGACGAACTTCGACTCGTCTGAAGCCAGGTAAAGCGCGGCCCAAGCGACGTCATCCGGCCGCCCGAGCTCAGTTGTCAGCTGGCGCTTGCGGATCGAGGCGAAACCCTCCTCAGGGTCCTTGTAAGACTCCTTGAGGTACCGCTCGACAAAAGGCGTGAGTATGGTTCCGGGCAGCAGGGCGTTGACCCGAATTCCATGCTGCGCGAGGTCGACCTGCATGGACTTGGTCATCGAAAGGACCGCGCCCTTCGAAGCCGCGTACGAGACGCGCCGAGCCAGGCCGATTTCCGCGATGCAGGACGACATGTTGATGATGGAACCGAACCGCTGCTTGATCATGTAAGGCACGACCGCGCGACTGGTCAGATAAACGCCGCGGACATTCACCCTCATCACGCGATCGAACAGGTCGGGCTCGGTCTCGAGAACATCGCCGACTCCGCTGATCCCTGCGTTGTTGAAGAGCACGTCGATGCGCTTGAAGCGTTTGGCCACCTTGGCCGCCAGCGCGATCGTCTCCTGCTCGTCGGTGACGTCAGCGTGCTCGGCGACCGCCTCGCCGCCGCTCTTGCGAATGCCGGCGACTGTCGACCGCGCGCCGCGATCGTCAACGTCCGCCACCACGACCTGAGCACCTTCGCGAGCGAACAGTCGGGCGGTAGCCTGGCCGATGCCTGAGCCGGCACCTGTGATGAGGCACACCTTGCCCTGGAGGCGCCCCCCGCTCATGGGTGGTCCGACTCGCTTCGGGACGCATGCCGCCGAACTGGATTCTCGAGCAGGCCGATGCCATCGATCCGGATCCTGACCTCGTCGCCATCTTGCAATGTGAAGTCCGGCGGAGGGACTATGCCTGTACCGGTAAGGAGGACGCATCCAGCTTCGAAGCGCTGGTCGCGGCCAAGGTAGTCCACAAGGTCCGCAATCGACCGCCTCATCGAAGATGTTGACGTCTCGGAGCGGTAAATGATTGAGGCATTCCTACGGATGTCCAGCTCGATCTTCCGATCCGACGGCGAAAAGTCCCACGCCAGCGCGACCGCCGGCCCAAGCGCACAGCATCCGTCGAATACCTTCGCCTGCGGCAAGTAAAGCGGATTCTCGCCCTCGATGCTCCGGGAGCTCATGTCATTGCCGATGGTGTAACCAACCACCTCGACACGGCTGTTGCATATGACGGCCAGCTCCGGCTCGGGCACATCCCAGCTGGAATCAGATCGTATGTATACGGCGTGGCCTGGTCCTCGCACGCGTCCGGCAGTGGCCTTGAAAAAGATCTCAGGGCGCTCGGCTGTGTAGACGCGGTCATACGGATCTGAGCTGACTGCCTCGTCAGCTCGTGCCTGAAGACTTCGCTGGTAGGTCACTCCGGCAGCCCAGACCTCTTGGCTTTCTATCGGCGCCTCAAGTACGGCACCATCCTGCAAGGATGCTGCCGGCCGGTCCTGCCCCAGGAATCGCTGCAGCTCATCGAGCGGCCGTCTGAGCAGCGCGTCCATCGAAGTGCCGTCCGGCAGGCGGCTCAACACGCCTTCTCGTTTCAGGTACATCCCATCGTCCAGCCGAATCAGGTGCTGCCCGGTCGCAGCCACCACCGACAGCACGCCTGGGGTCACCCGCTCCTCCATGCCGGGCCCATTGGATATTCGAATTCACTCAGCGACGCTGGACGCATGGTGATGCTGAAACCGGGAGCCAGCGGAGCGACGTAACGCCCGTCGCGGATTCGCACAGGGTCGAGGAAATGCTCGTGCAGATGCTCGACATACTCGAGTACCCGATTCTCGAGGGATCCGCTTACCGCGATGTAATCGAAGAGAGACACGTGCTGTACGTACTCGCAGAGTCCCACACCACCAGCATGCGGGCAGACCGGAATCCCGAATTTCGCCGCCATCAAGAGAACCGCCAGTATCTCGTTCACGCCCCCCAGCCGGCAAGCGTCGAGCTGGCAGAAGCCGATGGCGTTGGCCTGGAAGAGCTGCTTGAAGATGACGCGGTTCTGACAGTGCTCCCCGGTGGCCACCTTGACCGGTGCGATGGCACGCGCGATGGTTGCGTGACCGAGCACGTCGTCGGGGCTCGTCGGCTCTTCGACCCAGTAAGGATCGAACGCGACCAGCTCCTTCAGGTTCGTGATGGCCTCCTGCACGTCCCAGACCTGGTTTGCGTCCATCATCAAGCGACGGTCGGGCCCGATTTCCTCGCGCACGATACGCGCGCGGCGGACATCGTCCTCGAGCTTATGGCCAACTTTCAACTTCAGGTGAGTCCAGCCGCCGGCGACTGCCTCGCGACACAGGGCCCTCAGCTTCTCGTCCGAGTAGCCGAGCCAACCGGCCGACGTCGTGTACGCCGGAAAGCCGGAGCGCAGCATTTCCGCTTCTCTCTCGGCACGAGTGGGCGCACAGCGCTGGAGAATGGCAAGCGCCTCAGCCGGCGCCAGCACATCGCTGATGTAGCGGAAGTCGATGCAGGCGACCAGCTGCTCTGGGCTCATGTCTACCAGCAGCTTCCAGAGCGGCTTGCCTTCGACTTTCGCATAGAGATCCCAGACGGCGTTCACGATCGCACCAGAGGCCAGATGGATGGCGCCCTTCTCGGGCCCGAGCCAGCGCAGCTGATGTTCGCCCGTGATCGCGCGCCAGAAGCCACGCATATCGGCGGTGATGGACTCGAGCGTGCGCCCGATCACGATCGGCGCGAGGGCATTGACGGCTGCCACGCACACCTCTGTACCGCGGCCGAGTGTGAAGGTGAGTCCATGCCCCTCGAGATGGTCGCCAGCGTCGGTCGTGAGCACGACGTAAGCAGCCGAATAGTCAGGAGCCGTATGCATGGCGTCGGAACCGGCAAGCGTTCTAGAGGTGGGAAAACGCACGTCCCTCGCAGTAACGCCGACAATGCGCGCCATCAGCCTTTCACGGCTCCCACGAGAAGGCCACGTGCGATGAACCGCTCGAGCGCGATGGCCATGGCGATGACCGGCACGATCATGATCAAGATCAGGACCGACATGTACCACCACTGCGGTCCGCGAGTGGCGTTTTGGGCAGCGACCGTCAGCGGCAGCGTCTGAGCATTCGCGCTCGTCAGGAACAGGGCGATCAGGTACTCGTTCCAGGCGAATACCAGGACGAACAGGAAAGTGGCAACCAGTCCTGGTACTGCGAGCGGGACCACGATCGACCGGAAGGTGCGATACCGCGAGGCGCCGTCGATGGCCGCGCTCTCTTCGAGCTCGAGCGGCACGCTCTGGAAGTAGTCACGCATCAGCCAAACGACGATCGGCAGGTGTGACGCAACGTAGGCAATGATCAGGGCCGCCCACGTATCGAGTAGATCGAGCTGCTGAAAGAAGATGTAAATCGGGATGACCACCGCGACTGGCGGCAGCATGCGCTGGGAGATCATCCAGAACGCGATGTCGTCGTTGCCAAGAGACTTCTTGAATCGCCGCCCCACTGTCTGCAGGAGCAACAGGAACAACGCGAAGCCGCCAACCGCCCCGAGCTGCCATGGCCCGCCGGCAGCGAAGACCGCGACGCCCGCCGCGAGGCCGACGACGAACGAGGCGATCGCACCGAACCGCACCTGATACCGCATGCGTACGAGGCCATAGGCGGCCATCGATCCCAACAGCAGCGTGATCGTGGTGCTGGTGAGCCCAACGACGACGGTGTTGAGGTATGGGCGGAAAGTGTCCTCGCCCAGGTCGACAAATATGTAGCGCCAAGACTCGAGCGTCGGCTGATAGTCGCGAAATGGAAAGTAGAACGGACCGCCGTTGACGTCGAGTGGAGTCTTCAAGGACGTGATCGCCAGCCAGTACAGGGGGAACAGCACGACGAGCGCCCAGGCGCACAGGAGCAGGTAGGAGGCGACCATGCCTAGCGGTGATGGCCGATGGATCGAGAAGGATCGGCTGCGCCCGCGTTTGGCTGCCATGCCCTACGCCATAGCCGTCACTCGACGGCGGAAGAGATTGACATACGTGATTCCGACAAAGGTCACGACGAACAACAGCATGTAAGCGACGGCTGCCGACCCCCCGATGTCGAGCGACCGCCAGATCGTGTACGCATGCAGCGTGAGCGATTCTGTGGCCGTTCCGGGCCCGCCGTTCGTGAGCACGTTGGGTAGGTCGACGATCTTGAACGCCTCGATGAGCCTGATCAGCACGACGGTGGAGGTCGCGGGCAGTATTTGCGGAAATGTGACGGCCCAGAAGAGCTGCCAGCGGTTGGCGCCATCTACGACGGCAGCCTCGTTCAGCTCGACGGGCAGACTCTCGATCGAAGCCAGGAGAACGATGAAGATGAAGGGCGTCCACTGCCAGACGTCCCCAATCATCACGGCGAGCCGGGCGCCCCATGGGTTGGTCACCCACGACACGTCGGTCAACCCGAAATGAGCCCAGAGTGGATAGAGAGGCCCTTTGCTGGTGTCGGTGAGCATGCGGAATAGGTACGCAACGCCGACCGGCGTAATCATCATCGGAAGCAGAAACACAACCCTGAAGAAGCGGCGCCCCGGGATGTGCTGCACCACCAGCAGGGCGAGACCGAGCGCGAGTAGGTACTGGACCGATACATCGACGCTGACGTAGATGAGCGTGACAACGAGAGTTCCTGGCCGCCCGCTCGTCAAGACCGTATCGACGACAAGCCATACGAGGGCACCCGCGATGACCGCCGTGACCAGCCGTCCCACGAATCCGAGCGCTGTGCGGCCGGGGCTCCGCAGGTAGCGCACGAGAAGAAAAGCGACTCCTCCGTAGACGACCGCCAGGACGGCTGCGGTCAGGGGAGTGAGCGGCACCGTCACGCCGATGAAATGCGTACGGTCGATGCCGACCACCAGCTTGGCGTAGTTGCCAAGGCCGACGAAAGTAAGGCGGACGCCGCCTTCCGAGAAGCTGAGCCGAGTGAGTGACACGTAGAGCGATGCCAGCAGCGGAAAGATCGAAAACGTCAGGATGACCAAGACTGCGGGCAGGATGAACACGGCTCCCGCCGAGCGGTCGAGGCGGGAAACAAGTGGGCTCCGGGCGGACGCCGTGATGGCGACAGCGCGCGTGGAAGCTTGGCCGCTCATCGATAAAGGGACCTCATCATGGCTCTGGGCAGTGACCAGCGGGATGGACGGCGAGGTGAATGCACACCTCGCCGCCCGGGTTCGCTACTTGGTGACGCTGAGGCTCGACCTGTAGGCGTCGAGCTGTGCCTGTCGACCGATCTCGTCAGTCTTGCTGTTCCATTGGTTGGTGATCTGAGTCATGCACTGAGCGGCCGACAGCTCGCCGGCGAGGAACTGCGCGAGTGCCGTGTCCAGGGCGGTCTGCTGGTAGAAGGAGGTCTGCGGGATACGCATGTCGAGAACCATGTTCGGGCTGTTCAGGCTGGCCTTGATGGCGCCCAGGTAATCCTTTGCCGCCGTCTCGCTCATGCCCGACGTCTCCCACGGCCCGAGGTTGGTGAAGTGCGAGGTGCGATAGGGGTTGAATCCGGTCTTGCCGATGGTCACGTCGACGCTCGACTGGGCCGGCTGCGACATATAGGACAGGAATGCGTAGGCGGCGTCTTTGACCTTTGACGACGCTGCCTTGTTGATGGCGCCCGACCAGCCCCCGAATGCGGCAAACGGAGAGTGGTTCACGCCGTTGATCGCGTGCGGGCAGGTCGTTGAGTTGCAGTCCACGAGTTGCCCAGTGGAGCGATCCAGCACCTGCTTAGAGCCGGGCAGGATCACTGCTCCGACCTTGTCCTGGACCTTCGATTGTGTCGGGTCGACCGCCAGCGGCCCGATGTCGCCCCAGTCGAGGGACAGCGCACAGCGACCAGTCACGAACAGGCCACGGGAATCGCCGACGTCGTTGTTGAGCTGGTCTGGCGGTCCAAGCTTGGAGAGCTGCTTGTAGATGTCGAGTCCGGCCGCGGCGCCGGCGTTGTTCGTGAGCGGCTGCATGTTGTCTGTGCTGAAGAAGGCGCCCTGCTTGGTGCCCTGGCTCTGCAGGAACGCGCCGGCTATGGAGAAGTACATCCAGTACGACTGAGCGCTGCGCTTCATGGCCAGGCAGGACCCGTAGTCGGCCTTGCCATCTCCGTTGAGATCCTTGCCCTGGAAATGTTTGGCGATGTTGATGTAGTCCTGCCAGGTTTCGGGTGGCGTCAGCCCGTCGCGCTGCAGGAGGTCCTTCCGGTAATAGACCATCTGGAAGTCGCCATCGAGCGGGATCGTGTAGACGCGGCCCTTGAAGGTGGCGCTGAAGTCGCGGAAGAACGGGGCGATGTCGTTCCACTGAAGCGCCGAGTCGTTCTGCACGCGGTCGGTAAGGTCCTCCAGGTAACCCGGCGGCACGTAGTCGCCCATCCACTGGGGGTCGAATACCGTGGCGTCGTATGAATTGGTCTTGGTCGCGAAGTCCGTCAGAAGCTTCTGATAGAGGTCGGAGAACGGGACCGTTATGACCTCGATCTTGGCACCAGTCAACTTCTCGAAATCAGGCGCACGGCGCTGCAACGGCTCCGCAATCTGGGGCCCCGTGAAGGTGACGACGCGTACGGTGGTACCGCTGAATTGGGCGCCAGACGACGAATTGCTCGAGTTGCAGGCCGCCACCAGGCCCACGGCCATCACCAGAACCACGGCTCTCGCCAGGTATCGGCTCATGTCGTTCTGTTCTCCCTCTAAACCCGAATCCCGCGGCCGCGCGATCGGTAAGCCGCGGCTGTCGCCGCCGGATAAAGCGGATGTTTACCCCGTCATCGGACGTTTGTCAAGCTCCAAGTAGAGCCAAACCAGCTGTTGAAGGCCCTCAGTCATCCGATGTCTGGCCCAAAGCTTGGCTTCCAATCGAAGTCCGGCCGGGATCAAATCGTGCGCCGGCTGTCGAGGCTGAACCTCTCCAGGACACGGTGGAAGACCCCGGCCAGGATCGCCAGCGGCACGAGCGAGACCACCAGCGCGGCGGCGGCTGTGGGCCAGTCGAGCTCGCGCTCAAATGTGAAGAAATCCATCATCGCCACCGGGACGGTCTTGATCTCTCCGGACGTCAGCACGAGTGGGACGAGCAGCAGGTTCCAGTCGAGGACGAACATGACGACCGCAGTCGCCACCACGCTGGGTACTGCCAGCGGCAGCACGATCTGGCCGAGAACCCGGAAGAGTCCGGCCCCATCCAGCACAGCCGCCTCCTCCCATTCCGGCGAAAGCTGTCGGAGTGCGCCGTGCAGGACATAGACAGCCAGAGGCGCCGTCACCGCCGCCTCCGTCAAAACGACTCCAGCGAACGTGTCCGCAAGACGAACTCGGCGCATGACGTCGCTCAGCGGGATCACATAGGCCATGGCCGGCAGGCTTGCCAGTACGAGGAAGCTTTGGGTCACGAGACCTTCGCCCCGAAAACGCGACCGAGCGAGGCCATACGCCGCCAGAAACGAGCACACGATCGTCAGCACCGCGGCGCAGGCGGATGCAATCGTGCTGGTCGCGAGCTCTTGCCAGAAGGTGGGCTCCGCGATGCCGATCTCGCGGAAATGGTCGAGGGTGATCGACCCCGTCCAAGATGGCGGACGGGTGCTGTTGTCAGGCAGCAGCCCGAACGAAGCCAGTGCCGTCCAGATGAGCGGCACGAGGAAGGCGGCGACCGCGCTCGTCAAGAGGAGGATTCGAATGGCGGCGTCGCGGCGGCGCCGCGCGTGAAGGCTGTTCAACCTGTCGCGGATCGTCTTGCAAGCCGCACGTAGACGACGCCGACCCCAAGCACAGCGGCTGCGATGAGCCACCCGGATGCGGCGCCGATCGGCCAGTTGTTGATCACGAATGCCTGGTTGTAGCTGTAGAGGGCCGGTGTCACGGTAGCGTCACCCGGCCCACCTCCGGTGAGGATCAGCACACTGTCAAAGCTTCCGAGCGTGAGGCCGATCAGCAGCAAGGTGACCGCGAGCAGAAGGGGCCGGAGGGCCGGCAGCGCCACATCAAACATCTTCCGAATCCACGAAGCTCCGTCGAGCGTCGCATGCTCCCAAAGCTCGTTGGGAACTGAGGCCAGGCCGGGAAGCAGCAGGAATGTCACGAACGGCGCTTCGCGCCAGATTTCGACGGCTATGATCGTCGGCAGCGCAAGCCTGATATCACCGATCGGCGACGCAACAGTGGATTGCCCCAGCCATCCCGCTCCAAAGTCGAGAATGCTGGTCGCACCCACAAGCAAGAAATGCCACATGACGCCGTTCGCGATTGGACTGACCAGCCAGGGCAGCAGAAGAAGAACGCGCCAGAGCCCACGCCCCCAGATCGGGCGACGCAAGAGGTAGGCGAGCCCGAAACCGAGCGCCAGCTCCACCGGCACGGCGACAAGCGTGAAGACGATGATGTTCCGAACGCCAGCGCCGAACTCCAGATCCTTGACGACAGCGACGTAGTTTTTCAAACCAGCGAAATGAACACTCGTCGCGAACGGCGAGTAATTGGTGAATGTGGCCAACAGGCCCAGCAGGGCTGGGAGTCCCAGCCAGCCACTCAGCAGGACTGCCAGCGGCGCGAAAAGAACGAGGCGGTCGCGGCGGGTCAGTCTCACGGGTAGCAGCCGTCATCATGCCGCCCGAACAAGCGAAGAGCTAGAAGCAACCTCCGGGTTATGCTAAAGCTCCGATGTTTCCCCGGTGCCTGGCCGCTGGCAATGCTCCTGAAGGTTGTCTAACCCCAAACACGTCCGACCTCTTGGCATGAGACCCGGCAGGCTCCACAATCCACTGCCAATGACCGGCTCACGCCCCGCCCGGCGGGGACGGCGCAACCCGAGCGTCACCGACGAGGCCATCGACAAGATCCAGGCGCTGATCATCTCGGGCAGCTGGGGCCCGGGCGACCGGTTGCCGAAAGAAAAGGAGCTGGCGGCACAGCTGGGTCTGTCACGCAACTCCTTGCGCGAGGCCGTACGCGCGCTTTCGCAGCTGCGGGTGCTGGAGGTGCGGCAGGGAGATGGGACCTATGTGACCAGTCTCGAGCCCGATCGGCGAGTCGGCCCTGGAGCTGTTTGAGGTGCGCCGTCTGCTTGATGGTTCTGCGGCAGCGCTGGCCGCCGCACGCATCGACAAAGAGGGCAAGGAAGAGCTGGGGGCAAGGCTCCAGCAGATGGTCGAGTCGAGGACGGTGGAAGAGCTGGTTGAGGCCGACGTCGACTTTCACGCCGTGATCGCGCGGGCGACCGGCAACACGTTTCTCACTTCGCTGCTGGCGAGCCTGTCGTCGCGGACGTTGCGTGCGCGCATGTGGCGTGCCCGCGAGGTGGAGAACGCTTTCGACGTCACGAGGGATGAGCACCGCCGCATATTTGAGTCGGTCATCAGTGGCGATCCGGAACTCGCGAGGGCGGCAGCGATGGCTCACATCGCCAGCGGCGAACGGTGGCTGCGGGCGCAACTTGCGACCTCATCGGAGGAATCGCAGTCGGCACCGGCCGAGGTGCCCGCTTGAGGAACTTCAATGCCCCTTTTGGGGCCCTCCCTTCCCGGTGCGGCCCCTCCCCCGCCTGCTCACCGAGGGCAACGATACGAAGTCAAACGCGGCCCGCCAACCCTGGTTGTTAAGACTATGAAGATCGGTTTGCACACGCGGCTGAAGCCAGGCGCCGAGGAACGATATGAGGAGTACCACCGCGCAATTTGGCCGGAGGTGCTGGAAGGCATCCGGCGCGTCGGCATCACAAGCTACGTGATCTTTCGCGATGGCCTCGACCTTTTCCACTACATCGAATGCGACGACTACGATCGCGCGATTAGATACGCGCTGTGAATCCCCGCGAGCGCGTAAAGCTCGGACGCACCGCACTCTCTGTCACGCGTTTGGGCCTCGGCACCGCTCCACTCGGCGGTCTTTTCGACGCGGTCGCCGAATCCGAGTTCCTGGGCGTCGCCGAGCGCGCATGGGACGTAGGGATCCGTTCCTTCGACACCGCTCCGCTCTACGGCCACGGTCTTGCCGAGACGCGATTGGGCAAGGTGCTGAAGCCGAAGCCGCGTGACGAATTCACGCTCGGGTCGAAAGTCGGCAGGCTCTTACGCGCCGACGTTCCGCCCGAACCCGGGCAGCACTTTCAGGGCGTGCCACCGGTCAATCCGATGTTCGACTTCACCTACGACGGAGTCATGCGCTCGCTCGAGGAGAGCCTCGAGCGACTTGGCCTTGACCGCATCGACATCCTGCACATTCACGACCCCGACAATCAGCACGACGAGGCGCTTGCCGGCGCCTATCGCGCCCTGGACCAATTGCGTACCGAAGGCGTCATCTCGGCTGTGGGTGCCGGCATGAACCAGGCCGAGATGCTCACGCGATTCGCGCGCGAGGGCGATTTCGACTGCTTCCTGCTGGCGGGCCGCTACACGCTGCTGGACCAGGTTGCGCTGAAGGAGCTGCTTCCTGAATGCGTCGAGCGCGGTATCTCGATCATCGCCGGGGGCGTCTACAACAGTGGAATCCTGGCCGATCCCAAACCGGGTGCGTACTACAACTACGAAACCGCGCCCGCTGACTTACTCGAGCGCGCGCAACGGATCCGCGATGTCTGCAGCCGCCACGGCGTCCCGCTCAAGGCGGCAGCGATGCAGTTTCCGCTCGGCCACCCCGCGGTCACTTGCGTGGTTGTCGGCTGCCGCACGACCGCTCAGGTCGATGAGAGCATCCAGATGTTCGAGCTCGACATCCCGTCCTCCTTGTGGGCCGACCTCAAGGCCGAGGGTTTGCTACCGGCCGAGGCGCCCACGCCTTAGGTGGTCGTCGACTCTCATCACCACTTCTGGGATCCCTCGCGCCGCGACTACCCATGGATGGGTGAAGGGCTGGCCTCGATTCGCCGACCCTTCGGTCCGCACGAGCTCGCACCCCTCCTCGCGTCCGCCGGGATCGATCGCACCGTGTTGGTGCAGACGATCTCCAGCCTGGATGAGACACGCGAGTTCCTGAGCACCGCGGCCAGCACCGACTTCATCGCCGGGGTGGTCGGCTGGGTGGACCTGACCGACCCATCGGTGGCGGACACGCTACAAGAGCTGCGCGCCGGCGTTGGCGGCAGCGCGCTTGTGGGCATTCGCCACCAGGTCCACGACGAGCCTGATCCTCAGTGGCTGCGCCGCCCCGACGTGCGCCGCGGGATCCGCGCAGTCGGCAATGCGGGTCTGGTCTACGACCTCCTGGTCAGAACCCGTGAGCTTCCTGCCGCCGTCGAGCTGGTGAGCGACTTTCCCGACATGCGCTTCGTGCTCGACCACATTGCCAAGCCAGGAATCGCGGCGGGGCCGAGAGATCTGGCGTGGGAACGAGCCATGGCGCCCCTGGCAGACCATGAGAACGTCGCGTGCAAGCTGTCAGGGATGATGACCGAGGCTGACTGGAAAAAGTGGACGCCCCACGATCTCCAGCCATACGTCACGCGCGTCCTCGCTTGGTTCGGTCCAGGGCGATGCATGTTCGGCTCTGACTGGCCGGTGTCGCTCCTCGCGTCGGACTACGCGCGGACCGTCGCCACTATTAGAACGCTCGTCGGCGAAAACGCTGATGTGTTTGGTGGCGCGGCCACGCGGGTGTATGGGCTGAGCTAGGCGACGTCGTCGATGAGCGCGGCCCATCGTTCGTCGATGCGCCGCACTTTGTAGATCGCGAAGGCTCCCACCCACGCGATCACAAACGCGCCGACGATCACATAGCCGGCCTTGCCGATGAAATCGAAGTTCGCGATCGCCCCGTAAACGCCGCCGTGAAGCCCCAGAACCTGGATGAGGATCTGCGCCAGCTCGACGACGCCCACGAAGAGAGCGACAAAAACAGAGAGCGACGTCACTGTCAGGTTGTAGAACACCTTCCGGACCGGGCTCGCAAAGGCCCAGGAGTAGGCCTTCGACATGAATGCGCCGTCGGTCGTGTCCATCAGCGACATGCCCGCGGCGAATATCAAAGGCAGCGAGATCACCGCCGTAAATGGGAGCCCCTGCGCCGCCGCGCCGGCCGAGATCGCCAGCAACGCGACCTCAGAAGCGGTATCGAAACCAAGCCCAAACAGAAAGCCGATCGGATACATGTGCCAACTCTGCTCGACCAACCTGAACATGCGGCCGAACACCCTGGTCATGAACCCGCCAGCGACGAGCTCGGTCTCGAGACCCTGCCGGTCGTACTCGCCGCGCTGCATCTTGCGGTAGACGCGAACGATGTCGATCAGGATCAGCAAATTCATGATCCCGATCAACACGAGGAAGGTTCCGGAGATCGTCGTGCCGACGGCGCCGCCGACGCTCCGCAATGCCCCGTTGCCGCCCACCACCCCTTGCACAATCGACTTCACCGCAAGGCCGAGCGCGACTGCGATCAGCAACACCACCGTCGAGTGGCCGAGCGAGAAAAAGAAGCCAACGCCGACAGGTTTGCGCTCCTGCTGGAGCAGCTTCCGTGTCGTGTTGTCGATCGCCGCAATGTGATCGGCGTCGAATGCGTGTCGCAGCCCGAATGTGTAGGCGAGGCCGCCCAGCGCGAGGAAGCTCGGATGCTGCGCGCCATAAGCGAGGAGCAAGCCCCAGCCGGCGACGTGCAGCAAGCCGACCAACCCATAGAAGCCGCCCAGCCGGGCGCGCTCGCCTCGATCGAAGGACCGCCCGATCAAAGTCCAGGGGGAGGCCACGAGCGCTAGCCTAACTGCTATCGCGACTTAGTCGCAACTGTGTATTCAACCCGATCCCCTGCAAGTGCGAGCCTCTCTCAAACTCGCCGCAATTGCGACAGCCCGGCATCCCCGCCGGCATTTCATTTACAAGTGCTATTTGCCAGCGAAGATTCCCCGCACGTCGAACTGGGCCGGAGATGCGATCTGATCGAATCGGCATTTCTTCGGCGGCTTGTCCAGGCGCCAGCGAAGGAAACGGGTCGCGTGCCGGAAGCGCTCCCCGGCCTCGAGCTTGTCGTAGGCGACCTCACACACGAGCTCCGGACGCACCGTTACCCACTCGAGGTCCTTTCCCCGCGACCAGCGGCTGAGCCCGCCCGGCATCCGGCCGGAGCTGTACGAATCCCACTCGCTCTGCGGAACGTCGACCTGCAGCGGCTTCAATTTGGCGATCAGCTCCTTGCGCTCGGCGGCACTAAACGACGAGGTGTGCCCGACGTATTGCAGCGTGCCCTTGCTGTCATACAAACCGAGGAGCAGTGAGCCGAGTGACTTGCCGTCGGCCGACTTACGCCAGCCAATGACGACGCAATCTGCCGTCCGTTGATGCTTGACCTTCACCCACAATCGCTTGCCGGGCACGTAGGCGCCGGTCCAGGACTTCGCCATCACCCCATCGAGTCCAGCGCCCTCGAAGCGTTCGAACCACCGTGCCGCGGTCGCGCTGTCACGCGTGTAGGGGGTGAGAAAGATCGGCGCCGTGGCGTTCTTGAGCAAGGTCTCGAGCCGTTTCCGCCGCTTGCCGAGCGGCTCTGACCGCAAGTCCGTGTCGCCCTCGGCAAGGATGTCGAACGCCACGTACCACGCGGGTGTGGCCTCGCTGAGCATCCGCACCCGCGAGTCGGCCGGATGGATGCGCTGCTGCAGGGCGCCGAAATCGAGGCCGTTCTCGCCGACCACGATCAGCTCGCCGTCCAGAACGACCTTTTCCGGGCGCAGCTTGCGGAAGGCCGGCAGGACTTCGGGAAAATACCGCGTCATCGGGCGCGCCCCCCGGCTGACCAACTCGACCTTGTCCCCGTCACGGAAGACGAGCGTGCGGAACCCGTCCCACTTGGGCTCGTACTCCCAGCTGTCGCCCTTGGGGATGCCTTCGCCGGGGGCCGACAGCATCGGCTCCATATCCAGCGGTATCGGAAGCTTCAAAGAAGGCATTTATCCCCAGTTTGTCTATATCTTGTGGATAGCAGAACCCTGTGCTACCATATCGTCGGTCGGTAAACCCGGCTCTGATTTTGACTCCACGCCCCCACCCCAGCCTTGGGAAGCTCGCGCAAGCGGGCTTCCCGCTTTATGGCCCAAGGATGCTTTCTTAAGCGCCGAACTTCGAGATCAGCTCGGCGACGGTCTGTGTGCCACACCATCTGCGCCTGGGCCGGGCCACGCTCGGCCAGCTGCGAAAGCGGGATGGAGCCAAACAGCTGAATCTGCGGAACCTGCTTCAGCTGCTGGGCGAGCCATTTGGCCCACTGAGCCGCATTGCCCTCGCTCGGCGCGACCTTGGCGTCGAGAGCTGCCTTCACCGCCGTCGCCTTGGCCTCAGCGGTCGCGGTCGCCTTGGCGATTTTGGCTGCCGCCTGCTGGGCGGCCTCGGCCGCCTCCGCTTCGTCTTCCTTGGCTTTGGCCTCGACCTCGGCAGCGCTGGCCGACGCACGCGCCGGCATCGTCGTCAGGCCCGAAGCCGCTTTGTGCATGATCTCCTCGGCAGCCGTCCCCACCTCGCTTCGGCCGTCCTTTTCACGGGCGCCTTCGCCAGTGCGCAGGCGGTCCCCGAAACCGCGTCCCATCGCCCCACCGATGAGGCTCGGCACGTCGAGGCCGGTGAGACCTTTGATCGCGGTCGACGATTCGACCACCGCGCGTGTGGCGTTCTTGACCAGGTCCGACGCGCCATCCGCGCTCATCACGGTCAAAGAATTGATATGGCCCATAGGCT
>WNGL01005312.1_pt2 | contig 21862 bp, 22 predicted proteins | sample 5400591 | NCBI WGS metagenome assembly WNGL01 (sample SAMN13153377, study PRJNA577476) | soil metagenome | isolation source: 80 cm soil or saprolite under Garry oak tree replicate 1 | place: USA:California | collected 2016-06-15 | reverse complement strand
CTGTTCCGCTTCCGCTCGTCCGGCGACCGGCCCGGGCTGGACGTGCGCCAGTTCGACAACGTGCTCTCGGTCGATCCGCAGGCTCGCGTCGCCGACGTGCAGGGCATGGTGACCTACGAGCGGCTCGTCGACGCCACCCTCCGCCACGGCCTCATGCCGCTGGTGGTCCCGCAACTGAAGACCATCACCCTCGGTGGCGCGGTCGCCGGGCTGGGCATCGAGTCGTCGTCGTTCCGCAACGGCATGCCGCACGAGTCGGTCCGCGAGCTGGAGGTGCTCACCGGGGACGGCCGGGTGGTCGTGGCCCGGCCCGACAACGAACATGCCGACCTGTTCCGTGGCTTCGCCAACTCGTACGGCACGCTGGGCTACGTGCTGCGGTTGACGATCGACCTCGAACCGGTCAAGCCGTACGTCCGGTTGCGGCACCTGCGCTTCGCTACCGCAGCCGAGTGCGTCGCCGAGATGGCCACGGTGTGCGCCGCCGGTGCGTACGCCGGTGCGCCGGTGGACTTCGTCGACGGTACGGTCTTCGGTCCGGGGGAGCAGTACCTGACGCTCGGCACCTTCGTCGACGAGGCGCCGGCGGTCAGCGACTACACCGGGATGGCCGTGTACTACCGGTCGATCCAGCAGCGTGAGATCGATCACCTCACCGTCCGGGACTACCTGTGGCGGTGGGACACCGACTGGTTCTGGTGCTCCGAGGCGTTCGGGCTGCAACGGCCGTGGGTACGCCGGTTGTGGCCGCGCCGGTACCGGCGGTCCGACGTGTACCGGCGCCTGGTGGCCCTCGACCGCCGGTACCGGCTCAGCGCGTCCGTGGCGCGTATGCGCGGCCGCCCCGAGGAGGCGGTCATTCAGGACGTCGAGATACCTGTGGAGCGGACGGCGGAGTTCCTCGACATGTTCCACCGCGAGGTCGGCATCGCGCCGGTGTGGCTGTGCCCGGTGCGCCTGCGGTCGTCCGCGGCCTGGCCGCTGTACCCGCTCGAACCGGACGAGCTCTACGTCAACGTGGGATTCTGGTCGAGCGTGCCCATGCGCTCCGGACAGCCCGACGGGTTCCACAACCGGCTCATCGAAGACGCGGTGAGCGCGCTCGGTGGCCACAAGTCGCTGTACTCGACGGTGCACTATCCGGCCGAGGAGTTCTGGAAGCGGTACAACGGGGCGGCGTACGGCGCGCTCAAGGGTGCTTACGATCCGGCCGGGCGGCTGCCCGACCTGTACGACAAATGTGTGCGGCTGGCGTAAAGGAGTCGACATGCAACGTGCTGAAGTGCTTGAGCGGCTGCTCGGCGGCGACCAGAGCCGGATGGCGGTCCGGGTGTTCGACGGCAGCCGCGCCGGGCCGGCCGACGCCCCGGTGGTCATCGACGTCCACTCGCCGCGTGCGCTGTCCTATCTGACCACCGCACGGGGCGACCTGGGCCTGGCGCGCGCCTACGTCACCGGCGACGTGGAGGTCGAGGGCGACATCTACACCGCGCTGACGTACCTGACCCGGTTGGACTTCGAACTGCCGCTACGCACCCGGCTGCGCCTGTTCCGGGAACTCGGCGGGGTCCGGCTGCTGCGGGAACCACCACGGCCCGAGCAGGAGGTACGGCTGCACGGCCGGCGCCACTCCAAGGCCCGCGACCAGCGGGCGATCGCCCATCACTATGACGTGTCCAACCGCTTCTACAGCTGGATCCTCGGGCCGTCCATGGCGTACACCTGCGCGGTGTACCCGACGGCCGGCGCGACTCTGGAGCAGGCCCAGTTCACCAAGCACCACCTGGTTGCCCGCAAGCTCGGGCTGCGTCCCGGGATGCGGCTGCTCGACGTGGGGTGCGGCTGGGGCGGCATGGTGATGCACGCCGCCCGGGAGTACGGTGTGCGGGCGCTGGGCGTGACGCTGTCGCGGCGGCAGGCGGAGTGGGCGCAGAAGGCGATCGCCGAGGCCGGACTCGGCGAGCTGGCGGAGGTGCGCCACCTCGACTACCGCGACGTCCCCGAGACCGGCTTCGACGCGATCAGCTCGATCGGGCTGACCGAGCACATCGGCATGGCGCAGCTGCCGCGGTACTTCCGGTTCCTGTATGGCCGGCTGGTGCCCGGCGGGCGGCTGCTCAACCACTGCATCACGGAGCCCAACAGCGTCGAGTCCCTGCGGCGCGGGTCTTTCATCGACCGGTATGTGTTCCCCGACGGGGAACTGACCGGCGTGGGCCGCCTGGTGTCGACGATGCACGACACCGGTTTCGAGGTGCGCCACGAGGAGAACCTCCGGGAGCACTACGCGCTGACCACCGGCGCCTGGTCGGCCAATCTCGACGCGCACTGGGACGAGGCGGTGGCCGAGGTCGGCATGCGCACCGCCCGCGTCTGGCGGCTGTACCTGGCCGGCTCCCGGCTGGGCTTCGAGCAGAACGACATCCAGCTGCACCAGGTACTGTGCGTCAAACCCCACGCCGACGGCCGGTCCATGATGGCGCTGCGCCCCGACTGGGAACCACCTGCGCCATGACGCCGGCCCCACTCAGGCCACGGTGACCGGGTGCGCCACAACCGCGCCGAACAAGTACCCAGGGTCGCATCCCAGGCCAGCTCGAACGCGCTCTTCACGACCTGGTGGGTGACCGGCGCGCCGGATGGGGTCGAAGGTGGGCGTCGGCCGGCCGTCCGGGCCGCGCGCGGGCTCGGACACCGCGACCGACGCGCCGATCGCCGGCACGGCTGCCGCGGCGACGCCAGCCGCGCCCGTCCAGGAGAGCAACGCCCGGCGGGAAACGCCAAAGATAGGTTCGCGCTGGTTCGACACCTCGCCGTCCTTTCGGGTCATGGCCGCTCGGGTCATGGCCGCCGGCCGAGGGTGCTTTCCCGGGTGATGAGTGTGAACGGCACCTGGACCTCTTCGGGTTCGGCCGTCCGGCTGCCTTCCAGCCGGCCGATGAGGCAGGTGACCGCGTGGCTGCCGATGCTGCCCTTGTCCGGCGAGATGGTGGTCAGGGTGGGGTTGCTGTACCGCCCCTCCTCGATGTCGTCGAACCCGACGACCGCGATGTCCTCCGGTACCCGCAGGCCCACCTCGACGGCGGCGCGGAGTACGCCGATGGCGATGAGGTCGTTGTAGGCGAAGACGGCGTCGGGCGGATGCCGCAGGTTCATGAGTTGCCGTAGGCCGCCCGCTCCGTCCGCGCGGCTGAAGTAGTCGGTGGTCACGACGAGGTCCGGGTCGTAGTCGATGCCGGCCGCCGCCAGCGCCTCCTGGTACCCGTGCAGCCGCAGGTGTGCCGGTTGCGGGTTGACGTCGGCCTGGGCGCCGATGAACGCGATACGGCGCCGGCCGAGGTCCAGCAGGTGCCCCATCGCGGCGAGGCTCGCCGCGATGTTGTCGATGGCGATGTGGTCGTATGGGACGCCGTAGACGCTCTCGCCGACCAGCACCATCGGGGTACCGCTCGTCCGGTTCAGCACCTCGGCCCGGCTCAGCTGGACCGGGCTGAGGATCAGACGGTCGATGACGTTGGCCCGGAACCCTTGGCTGACAAGGAGTTCCTTCTCCCGGTCCGCGTCGGTGTAGTCCAGCAGCACGGTGTACCCGTGCCGGCCGGCCTCCCGGAACGCGGCGTCTGCCAGTTCGGCGAAGTAGGGGTTGTTCAGCTCCGGGATGGCCAGCGCGATGAGGCCGGTCCGGCCGTTGCGCAGGTGCCGCGCGGACAGGTTCGGGCGGTAACCAAGTTCATCGATGGCCCGCTGCACCCGTTGCCGGGTGGCTTCGCCGACCGGCCGGTACCCGTTGACGACATCCCGTCCACGGGACCGGCAAGATTGCATCCATGGAAATTCCTTGATGTCGGTGCAAACACCGACCGGTGGGCCGGAGGGGGCGGGTCAGGTGTCGTCGCGGTCCCGGGTGGGGTCGTGCGGGGTCTGCCGGAGTTGCGGGAGGCCGAGGGCCGGACCGCGCAGCGGACGGGCGCCGGGCGCGCGCAGCCCGTCGAGGACGATGTCGAGGTGCCGGTGCGCGAGGTCGTTGTCCAGCCCGGGCGGTATCCCGCCGGGAATGCGGCGGGACAGCCGGACCAGCAGCAGGCTGATGTCGGCGAACGCGACATCGGGGCGTAGCGAACCGGCCGCCTGTGCGGCGTCGATGATGGCCTGGATCGGCTCGGCGGACCGGTCGCGGGCGGCCATCATCTCCGTGTCCTGGAGGGTCGTCTCGGCGACCAGCGCCGGCATGACCGCGCTGATCCGCTGCTCCAGCGCGACGTGCAGGTACCGGGCGAGGGCCTGGAACGGGTCGGTCTCCTCGGCCAGCGCCGCTTTCGCCGCGGCCGTGACGCGGTTGAGCAGGTCGAGCGCGACGGCGCGCATGAGCGCCGCCCGGTCGGGGAAATGCCGGTACAGCGTGGCGACGCCCACGCCGGCCTGGCGGGCGATCTCGTCCAGGGGTGCACCGGGGCCCCGCTCCATGAGGACGCTCGCCGCGGCTGCCAGCAGCTTGGCGCGGTTGCGTTGCGCGTCGACGCGAACCAGGGCGCCGCCCTCCAGCCCGATGAACGTACGTGGTTTGAGTACCCCGCCGATGGGTAGGCAACCGGAATGAAATCCTCCGGTTTGACGCCGTACGCGGTCCCGCGACCCGGGCGGGAACGATGCGTATCAGTATCAGCGTGACGAACTACTCGTGGCCGGGTGGCCGGCAGGCGCTCGGAGCGGGGCTGACGGGACTGGTGGCGGCCGCCGACCGGGCCGGCCTGGACACGGTATGGGTCGCGGACCACCTGATCCAGGCCGATCCGACCGCCCCGCCCGAGGACCGCGACATGCTCGAGGCGTACACCGCTCTCGGGTACCTCGCCGCCCGGACCGAACGGGTCCGGCTCGGTACCATGGTCAGCCCAGCGACGGTACGCCCACCGGCATTGCTGGTTAAGGCGGTCACCACCCTCGACGTACTCACCGGCGGGCGGGCCTGGCTCGGGATCGGCGCCGGTTACCACGGCGACGAAGCACACGCGCTGGGCCTGCCGTTGCCCCCGCCGGCCGAACGGTTCGAACGGCTTGAGGAGACCCTGCAGATCGCACTGCGGATGTGGGCCGGCGACGGGACTGCGTTCGAGGGCAAGCACTACCGGCTGGAGCGACCGCAGGACAGTCCCGGTCCGGTACAGCGGCCGCATCCACCGATCCTGATCGGCGGTACCGGCGAACGGCGGACCCTGCGGCTGGTCGCGCAGTACGCCGACGCGTGCAACCTGTTCGACATCCCCGACGGCGGCCGTACGATCCGGCACAAGCTCGCGGTCCTCGCCGGGCACTGCGCGGAGGTCGGCCGCCCGTACGACGCGATCGAGAAGACGCTGAGCACCCGCCTGGCCGCCGGCGAGTCCACCGACGAGTTCGTCCGCCGGTGTACCGCGACCGCGGCGCTCGGCATCGAGCACCTGGCCGTCATCACCTCCGGGCCCTGGACGGCCGAAGCGGTGGCCACGCTCGCCGCCGCGGTCCCCGTACTCCGCACGGTCGCGCCACCCTGACGGCCGGCTCGCGTACCGGCCGGCGACCGTACGCAACAACGATGGAGGACGCCATGGAACGGACGCCTGTGCGCTCCGAACCGGTCAGCCCCCGCAATGCCGTGCTGCTGTTCGTGGATCAGCAGGAGGGCCTGTTCGGCCGGATCCACGAGCCGGAGCAGACCCGGCGCAACCTGGTCGCCCTGGGCCAGTGCGCCCAGCTGCTCGGGATTCCGGCGGTGCTGACGACCGCCCTCGCTGCCGGACCCAACGGGCCGCAGTTGAAGGAGCTGACCGAAACCTTTGCGGACCAGGAGATCATCGACCGTACGCTCATCAACGCCTGGCAGGACGGCCGGGTCCACGACGCGATCACCCGCACGGGACGCAACAAGGTCCTCATCGCCGGTACCGGGCTCGACGTCTGCGCTCAACTGCCGGCCCTCGCCTGCGCCGCCGAAGGCTACGACGCGTACGTGGTCCTCGACGCCTGCGGCCGCTTCGAGCCGGAGCCGTCCGTGGCGACCGTGAGCCGCCTGACGCAGGCCGGCGTCGCTCTGGTGAACACCAGGGTCCTCGTCCTGGAGGCGATGGCGGACAACGCTCACCCCTTGGCCAAGGACGTCTACGCCACCCTGCCCGCCGGGCTGGTCGTCATGGAAGACGCGGGGTGACACGGTGTTCGTCAAGCTCGCTCAATTCCTGGGCATCATGCTGTACGTGCTGGTGGCTGGTGTGATGTGGGGGACCTGGCTGTCCCTGGGCCGGACGATGACCCGGTACGACGCCACGACCTTTCTCGCCGACGGCAAGCACATGATCGACAATCTCGCCACGGTCATGGCGGTGCTCATGATCTGCGCCGGGGTGGTCGGTCTGGTGGTGGTCGTCCTGCTGTTCAGCCGCGGGTTCACCGCCGCCGGCTGGCTGGCACTCGCCGGCCTGCTGCTGATGGTCGCCGTCATCGCGGTGACGCTGGCGGTGGAGGTACCTATCGACAACAAGATCAAGACGTGGACGCCCGCAACGCTACCGGGGGACTGGCTGGACCTCCTCAGCCGGGGACAGCCCGTGCGATAGCGGCGGCTCGCCGCGCCCGCGGTCCCAGGCCAGCACGTCGGCCGCGGGTCACCGCGAGTGGCGTGGCGGGCATGCCGGCGGCCCGGGCGCGCGCCGCGCTGCGCTGCTGGGTCGGCCACCTCGCCTCGGGCCACACCAGCGGTACCCGGTCCGGTACCGCATCAGCCGGTACCGGCACCACCGCGACCTGGCTGCCCGCCGCTCGCGCGCAGGTGGCGATCAGCTCGGCCATCGTCGTCGGCTCCGCCGGACCGACCGCGTTGAACGCGCCGGGCCGGTCGTCGACCAGCAGCCGGAGGATGAGATCGGTCAACCGGCCGACGAGGTGTTCGCCGAGTTCGACTGGACGCCCATCGCGGCCGCCTCGATCGCCCAGGCGTACCGGGCCCGGCTGCGCTCCGGCGAACAGGATCAGCAGCAGCGCGACCCAGAAGTCGTACCGCGTGTCGCACGGCATCATGCGCGGGCTCAAGCTGCACCGCCCGGAGCTCAACCGGGCGCAGCGGCAGGCCGAGGCCGAGCGGGTCGTGACGGCCGTGGGCCTCACCCCGGCCGCGGACATCCTCGACCGGTACCCGCATGAGCTGTCCGGCGGGCAGCGGCAGCGGATCGGATTCGCGCAGGCGCTGGCCTACAAGCCGACGCTGATCCTCGCCGACGAACCGGTGTCCATGCTCGACGTCTCGATCCGCATCGGCCTGCTGGACGTCATGGCCAAGCTGCGCGAGGAAGAGAACGTCTCGTTCCTCTACATCACCCACGACCTGGCCAGCGCCCGGTACCTCTCGGACCGGCTGCTGGTGATGTACGGCGGCCACATCGTCGAGTCCGGGCCGACCGAGTCGGTGCTCGCCAACCCCAAGCACCCGTACACCCAGCTGCTGCTGTCCGCGGTACCCGACCCGCGCGCCCCGCTGGTCGTGGACGCGGAGAGCGACAAGGGCGAGCCGCCCCGAGTCATCGACCCGACCGAAGGCTGCCGGTTCCGCTGGCGCTGCCCGCTGGCGATCGACGAGTGTCACCGGGTGACGCCGCTGCTGCGGGTACGGGGGCCGGCGCACTCAGCGGCCTGCCACGTGGCCCAGCCCGACTGAGGAGTCCAGGCTGACCCGTCACAGACTCGCCAGCACCTTGGCGACCAGTTGGCGCGCGTGATTGCCGTAGACAGCCTCGTTTTGCAGAAGGTCGAACATCGCCGCGTAGCGGGCGATCTCCTGCGGGCGGGTCACCTTGATTGCGGCAGTGGGGGTTTCCAGGGCTACGGCGTTGTTGTCGAAGATCCAGAATCCGATGGTGGCGAGGGCGTACCGCTGGACATCGGCCGGGATGACGCCAACCGATACGAACGGCAGGCGCACGAGCGACAGCAGGTGGGTGAGCTGGTCGGCGTGTTCGGCGGGGGTACCGAAGCGGGTGTGCAGCGCCTGCTCGCCGAGGACGACCGCGATGCGCTTGGCCGGGCTGAGCGCGATGGCGGTGCGTTCGGCCTTCGCGGCCACGGTGGCGTCCATGTCGTCGGGGGCGTCGAGGAACGCGTACCAGAAGGTGAGCATCCGCCGGGTGTACGCCTCGGTCTGGAAGATGCCGGGCATGACAATCGGCTCGTGGATGCGGAAGGTGGTGGTGCGCCGGTAGGTGGGGATCGAATCCAGGGCGCCGAGGCGTCGCATGCCGGACCGCGACAGCCGGGCCCACTCCTGGTAAGCGGACTCGACCGATTGGGCGGTGGCGATCAGGTCGGGGATCTGGTCCTCGGCGCCGCACGCGGTGCACCAGTCGCGGATGTTCCGTTCGGTGGGTGGCTGGGCGCCGTTCTCGATGCGGCTGACGCGGGTGAAGTGCTGGCCGGTCGCGGCGGCCAGCGCCTGGCCGGTCAGCCCCGCAGACTTGCGGAGCTGACGCAGCCGGGCGCCGAGTTCCTTGCGGGCCTGAACAACGGAGCTACTGGGGTCGGTAATCACGAAATGGTACGGCCAGCTCCCAGACGGCCTCGAACGCCTCGCGGCAGGTCTGTACGATCTGCGGGTCCTCGGTGGTCTCGAACCCGACGTTGAGCCCGCTGCCGGCGTAGTGCAGGAACAGCACGAGCTCGTCGTCGAAGACGTAGAAGTCCCCGCTGCCGGGCAGGCAGACGGTGGCCAGCCGGGGCCGGGGGACGTAGCCGATGTCCTCGCCGGCGTCGATGAATCTGTCGGCGTGGCTGAGGGTCCAGCGCTGGTACTCGCTCACCGGCTCGGACACGATCCTGGCCCGGCGGCAGGTCCGGCCCGCGACGCGGTGGCCGCGGAGCATCTCAAGGTACCAGTCCAGCCAGTCCGAGTCGTCGGGCTCGCCGCGCCCCCACTTCTCGATGTGCGGCTGCTCGATCTTGGTGCCGTAGGCGTCCCTGGTCTCCAGGTGCACGAACGACCTCTTGATGCCCCGGACAAACCCATTGAGGTCGTCGTAGGTGGCCGGGCGCATCACCGGGGCTGCTCGAAGAAGGGGACCAGCCGGTCGGGGATCTCCACACATGCCTCGCCTTCCGGGATGTCCATGGCCGCCAGCGCCTCCGGGTCGGTGACCACCCAGCCCTGCACCACCCACGACTGGCGGTCGGTGTGGTACAGCGTCGGCGATCCGGTCGGCTCCGTGCCGGGATCTTTCGCGACGAAGGTGAGTTCCATGTGCACCTCCTGGTAGGACCTTGGGACAACATGCCGTAAGGGCATCGTGGCGGCAGTGCAACGCAAAGTCAACCTGCAAATTCCTGCAAGGTCCTAGAAGATGATCTCACGCCCTTCGTAGGTTGCCTTTCGGCGGGCCGCACGGCGGGGCCGCCAGCCCGGCTCATATGACGGAGAGACAACGTGACCGACGACCAGCCCGCCAACGGCGCCGACATGGGCGACCCGGACGTCGCAAGACTGCCGGAACCAGCCGCGTGACGACGGACGAGAATACCGACCTGGGTTTCGGTCGGCCGCACCCTGCGCGGATCTACCACTACTGGCTTGGTGGTAAGGACCACTTCAAGGCCGACCGGGACGCCGGTGACGCGCTGGCCGGGACGCTGCCCAGCCTGCCGACCGCGGCCCGGGCCAATCGCGGCTTCATGGTGCGGGTGGCCCGGCACCTGGCGGCGGCACACGGGATCCGGCAGTTCCTCGACATCGGCACCGGGCTGCCCATGCCACCGAACCTGCATGAGGTGGTGCAGGGCATCGCGCCGGCGGCACGCATCGTGTACGTGGACAACGACCCCCTGGTGCTGGTACACGCCCGCGCCCTGCTGACCAGCACCCCGGAGGGCAGTACCGCCTACCTCGACGCGGATCTGGACGACCCGGCAACCATCGTCACGCAGGCCCAGAAGACGCTGGACCTCAACCAGCCGGTGGCGGTGACGCTGATCGCCATCCTGCATCTGTTCCCCGATGACGACGAGGTCCGCCGCATCCTGCAGGCGTTGACGGAACCGCTGTGTGCGGGCAGCGCCCTGGCCCTCTCGGTGGTGACCGGCGACTGCGACCCGCCAGGAGCGGTGGCGGCGCGGGCAGTGGCCCGCAGCCACGGCCTGACGGTGACGCTTCGCTCCAAGGCCCAGGCGAAAGCGCTGTTCACCGGCCTGGAGTTGATCGAGCCCGGCGTCACGCTGGTGCACCGCTGGCGCCCGCACCACACCGTTGCGCCGTTGGCCGATGCTGACGTGCACGTCTGGGGTGGGGTGGCGGTCAAGCCGCTCGCCCGTTGCAGCAATGGGAAGGCGGTGGACTGAGTGGCCAACCAACCAGCGGTCACCGTCAGCCGGGCAGAGGACGGCTGGCGGGCGGACATTCCCACAATTGACAGGTCTCTTGGCGCTCGGGCGCTCAACAGCTTGTTCGCCCAACTCCGCCGGCTGCTCGATATCAACGAGGCGTTGATCCAGTTCCGCACCGGGGACGGTGAGCTGGACGAACTCATCCGTGGTGTGCAGACAGCGCAGCGACAAGCACAAGCGGCCACGAGACAAGTACGCGACTTGACTGACCGGTTGCTGTCCCGAAGCGATGGCTGGTCAGGCCGAGATGTCGCGGTACTCATCGGAAAGTCGCACCAGCGGGTAGCCCAACTACGTCAGAAAGGCAACACAAGGGCCGGCGGACGTTGACGCGTCCGCCGGCCCTCGCTTCCCTTACGTGACCACGTCGATCTTTCCGGTGTTCCAGCCGGACAGGCTGATCGCAGGTGAGGCACCGTGCAGGTCCGCCGCGCGGTAGCTCACCTGAACCGTCTGCGACTCACCCGGCCACAGCGTGATGTCGTTGTCGCTCCACAGCGCCGAGGTCACCTGGTTGTCGCCGGACTGTTCGCCGCCGCTGGCGGTACCCCGGCGTACGTGGGCCCGGAGGAAGAACGCGACGGTCGGGTGCACGTCGAAGTCGGCCTGCTGGAACGCTTGCAACGAAACGGACTCCTGGTTGGGCAGCGGCGCGTTGTCGCTCCAGCTGAACGTGACCACGCTCGGGTGGTTGCGTTCGTTCTGCCCGACGGTCAGCGCGGCCGAAAATGGCGGGCCGGGTGAGCTTTGCGCCCGCCCGGCCCGCCGGTACTGCTGGTCAGTCCTCCGGCTGCTGGCTCACGCCGGCCGCCGCGGCGGCCCTCTGGTCCACGATGACCGCGCGGTCGTGGTGCGCCGCGTCGATGGTGATCGCACCGGTCATGATGGCCACCACCTCGGACATCGAGTGTTCATCCGGCTTGACCACGGCCACCCGGCGGCCGAGCCGCTGGACGTGGATCCGGTCCGCGATCTCGAAGACGTGCGGCATGTTGTGGCTGATCAGGACGACGGGCAGGCCGCGGTCGCGGACCCGGCGGATAAGGTCGAGCACCTGGCCGGACTCCTTGACCCCGAGCGCCGCGGTCGGCTCGTCCATGATGACCACGTGCTCGGCCCAGGCGGCCGCCCGGGCCACCGAGACACCCTGCCGCTGACCGCCGGAAAGGTTCTCCACGGCCTGGGTCAGCGACCGCAGGCCGATCTTCAGCTCGGCCATCTGCTGCGCCGCGCGCCGGCGCATGGCCGGCTTGTCGAGCATCCGGAACACGCTGCCGAGCACCCCCTTGCGGCGCTGTTCGCGGCCGAGGAACAGGTTGCTCGCGATGTCCAGGGCGGGGGCGACCGCGAGGTCCTGGTACACCGTTTCGATGCCGTGCCGCCGGGCGTCGATCGGGGTGCGGAAATGCACGACCCGCCCGTCCAGCCGGATCTCGCCCTCGTCCGGCTGGATGGCGCCGGTCAGCGCCTTGATTAGGGTGGACTTGCCGGCGCCGTTGTCGCCGATGACCGCGAGGACCTCGCCGGGCAGCAGCTCGAAGTCGGCCCTGTCCAGGGCGACCACCTGCCCGTACCTCTTGGTCAGGTCGCGCGCCTCCATGACCGGCTGGGTCATCGGGTCCTCCTCCGCGAGATCTGGTCGACCGTTACCGCGAGGATCACCAGGATGCCGGTGATGAGCGGCTGGTAGATCGACGCTACCCCGATGAGCTGGAGGCCGTTGCGGATCACGCCGACGATGAGCGCCCCGAGCAGCGTGCCGACGACCGAGCCGCGGCCACCGAACAGGCTGGTGCCGCCGAGGACGACGGCGGTGATGCTGTCGAGGTTGTCGGTCTGGCCGGCCTGCGGGTCGCCGACGCCGGTACGGGCGACGGACAGCAGAGCGGCGATGCCGTACACCAGGCCGGCGGTCGCGTAAACGCCGATCACTACGCGCCGGGTGCGGATGCCGGTCAGCCGCGCGGCCTCGGGGTTGTTGCCGACCGCGTACACGTGCTTGCCCCACGCGGTCTGGCCGAGCAGGTAGGCGAACAGCAGGAACAGTCCGATCGTGACGATGGAGCCGTACGTGACGTCGGTGCCGCCCACGGTGAAGGTCTGGCCGAGCACGGTCAGCAGAGACGGCACGCCGGTGATCGTCTGCTCCTGCGAGTAGATGTGGGTCAGCGCGAAGGCGATGCTCAGCATGCCCAGCGTCACGATGAACGGCGGCAGCGGTACCCGGGCCACGAGTGCCCCGTTGAGCAGGCCGAATCCGGTGCCCACCGCGAGCCCGATGAGGATGGCCAGCAGCGGTGGCACTCCATTGTGGACAGCCAGCCGGGTCATCACGATCGACGTGAACGCCATGATCGCCCCGTTGGACAGGTCGATGCCGGCGGTCAGGATGATCAGCGTCTGGCCGATGGCCAGGGTACCGACGACCATCACCTGCTGGATGATCAGCGAGAAGTTGCCGCCGGTGAGGAACCGGTCGGTACGGATGGCGAAGAACAGGCATGCGATGATCAGCGCCGCCAGCGGGCCGAGCGTGGACCCGCTGAGCAGGCGCTGCCGTAGCGGTGCTCCGGCCGGCTCGGCCGGCGCACCCGGCTCGGCCGGCGCAGTTGTGGTCGCCATGGCTCAGCCCCAGCAGTTGGCGAGGCCGAACTGGACGTCCTTGGCGTCGACGCCCTGGACCGGCTTCGCGGTGATGAGGGTGACCCCGGTGTCGGTGTACCCGGAGGGCTTCGCACCGTTCTTGGCGAAGTCCAGGATCGCGTCCACGCCCTGGCTGGCCATCTTCAGCGGGTACTGCTGCGAGGTGGCCGCGATCTTGCCATCCTGGATGGCCTTGACGCCGGTACAGCCGCCGTCGACCGACACCACAAGGACGCCGCTCTTGCCGGCCGACTTCAGCGCGGTGTCGGCGCCGAGGGCCGCCGGCTCGTTGATCGTGTACACCAGGTTGATGTCCGGGTTCTTCTGCAGGCAGTTCTCCATCGCGGTCTGCCCCTTGGACTGGTCACCGGCGGTGTCCTGGCTGCACACCACCTGCGGGTCGGTCGCCTGCTGAGTGGCGCTGGAGGTGATGCCGGACACGCCGAACCCGGACAGGAAGCCGTTGTGGCGCAGTACCCCGACCGTGATGCCGGGCGCCAGATCCAGGGTGGCGATCTTCGCCGGCTTGCCGGCCATCGACGCCTTCGCGTACTTGCCGATCAGTTCTCCCGCGGTGAAGTTGTTCGTGGCGAACAGCGCGTCCACGGCGCTCTGCGGGTCCGTCGGCGTGTCCAGCGCGATCACCAGGACCTTCTTGGCCCGTGCCTTCTGGATCGCCGGGATGATCGCCTTGGTGTCGCTGGGGGTGATCATGATGCCCTTGACACCCGCGGCCACCATGTTCTCGATCGCGGTCACCTGGCTGGCGTTGTCGCCGTCGAACTTGCCCGCGGCGGTCATGAGGGTGGCGCCCTTGGCCTTGGCCTCCTTGTCGGCGCCCTCCTTCATCTTGACGAAGAACGGGTTGGTCTCGGTCTTGGTGATCAGGCCGAGCTTGATCTCGCCGGAGGTTCCGCCCGACGACGAAGAGTTGCTGGACTTACCGCAGGCGGTGACCGCCAGTACCGCCGCGAGGACGGTGGCGAGCAGGCCGGCTGCGTTTCGTGCGGTTCTTGAGGACATCCACCCATCCTGATCTCTGTGCGGCCGGAAAGGACCAAGGCTTTCAAGTCAGTGGAAACGCTCGGCCGGTACCAGTGGATCTACGGATTCGCCGCCGGTACCTTCCCGGGCACCCTGATGCCATGTCTGAACAGCAGCTCGACACCCGCAGCCGGTCCTGGCTGGCCGCCCTGCTCGCCCAGCGCAGTGTCCAGATCACCATCGCGGCCTGGGTCGCCGCGAACCTGGCGGTACCGCTGCTCGCCCAGGGGCACCTGCCGTTCCACCGGCCCTCGCTGCACCACACGCCGTTCACCACCCAGCTGCTCAACCCGAACCTCGCCATCCTCGAGGTGCTCGGGCTCATCGCGCTGGTGTTCGCCCTGACCCGCCGGCGGGTGGTACCCGACGTCGGCGCCCGGGCACCGGAGCGCGCCGTCGCCAGGCAGGAGACGATCTGGCTGGTCCTGTACGGGATCGCCGGGCTGCTCGGCGGGCTCATTCTGGCCCGGATCCTCGGGTACCACCCGATCAGCTTCCATCTGACCGGCACGCTCTACGGCACCGACGACACCGTCAAGCCGGCCGAGGTCGCGGTCTGGATGGGGTACAACTTCGTGGTCTACGCGGTCGTGCCGTACCTGTACTTCCGCCGCCGGTACACGGCGACGCAGCTGAACCTGAAGTCCACCGACCGGCCCAACGATCTCCTGGTGATCGTGGTGGTCCTCGCCGTCGAGACCGTCGTCGAGCTGGTCGGCTTCAGCTCCGCCATCTTCGGCCTGGCACCGGGCCAGATCGCGACCGGCGTACCGCTGGCGTTCGCCGTCTACTTCATCGGTACCGTGCTGCCGACGATGATCTTCATCCAGTGCGTGCTGGTGCCCCGGTACCGCCGGCTCACCGGTTCGACCGCGACGACGGTCATCCTCGGCGGGGTCACCTACACGCTGCTGCACTGCTTCGACGGGTGGCTCGCGGTCGACACCGTGAACGCGACCATCCTGTCGGTCATCTTCCTGTTCTTCCAGTACCTCGGTCCTGGCATGATCAAGACGGTCCTGACACTGCGTACCGGCAACGCCTGGGTACACGTCTGGGCGTACCACGCGATCGCCCCGCACGCCCTGGCGGACACCCCGAACATCGTCAAGATCTTCAAGCTGTGAGGACCAGCCGGGCCAGCTCGGTGCGCGACGCGACGCCGAGCTTCGGGAAGAGCTTGTAGAGGTGGTACTCCACGGTGCGCGGGCTGAGGAACAGCTGGGCGGCGATCTCCCGGTTGGAGGCGCCGCCGCTGACCAGCCGGGCGATCTGCAGCTCCTGCGGGCTCAGCCGGGCGAGACCGTCGCGCTGCGCGGTCGCCGGCGCCTCGCCCAGGGCGCGAAACTCCTGCCGGGTGCGCTCGGCCCAGGCGCGGGCGTCCATCGCGTCGAACTCGGCAACCGCGGACCGCAGGACCTCCCGGGCCTCGGTGCGCCGCTTGGCCCGGCGCAGGGCCGCGCCGAGCAGCAGTTCCGTCCGGGCCCGCTCGAACCGTTCCTGGCCCAGGTCGTACAGGCGCAGCGCCTCCCGCAGATGCTTGACCGCCGGTACCGGCTCGGCCAGCAACCCCTGGCAGCGGGCCAGCCAGGCGCCCGACGACGGCGCGGGGGAGTTGGCGACGATCAGCTCCAGACCGGCGGTGGCACGCCGGGCGGTCTCGGTGTCGCCTGATCGCACCGCTGCCTCGACGAGGTCGGGCGTCGCGTACAGCGCGATCAGGAAATGTCCCGCGCCAGGGGCGGCCTCGGCCAGCGCGCGCAGCCGGGGGAGTGCGGCGTCCGGCCGCCCGGCGCCGAGGTCGAGCACGGCCAGCGCCCACTGGGTACGGCCGACCGCGAGCCCGAACCGGCGTGGGAGCCCTTGCGCCAGCGCGCTTTCCGCGTACCCCCGGCAGCGTTCCTCGTCGCCGCGCAGTGCCGCGATGACGGCCAGGGCCGCCAGGTTCAGGCACTCGGCGCTCTCCTGTCCGGTCTCCCGGGCCAGTCGCAGGCCCTCGTCGGCGGCCGCCTCGGCATCCGGGTAGCGCGCCCGGATCGTCTCGGCCACCGACACGCCGTGCAGGGCCAATGGCAGGTCCTCCAGGCCGCCCCCGGCCCGGGCGCGGCGCGCCGACGCCTCGAACAGCCTGATCATCCGATCGACGTCGCCGAGGTACATGGCGCCGTATGCCTCCCACATCGACCAGCGCGGGCTGTCCGGCCGCGCGGGGTGGTCGGCCGCGCCCCGCAGTACCGCGGCGCCCCGGTCCACCAAGCCTGCGAGGATGTCGGCGATGCCGGTCAGCCAGTCCTGCAGGATCCGGGCCTCGGCGGTCGGTGCGGCGGTCCGGCGGGCGCGCTCGGCGATGTCGAGTACCACCGGGATGTCGCCGGCGTACCCGGCCGCCTCGGTGGCACCGAACAGCATCTCCAGGGCGGCCCGCTGATCGGTACCGGCGACCAGCGCGGCGCCGTCGCACAAGGTACCGACGGCCGCGCTGAGCAGCCCGCCGCGTAGCTGGACCTGACCGCGCAGCGCAGCCACCCGGCCCAGTACCGCCGGATCCCCGGCCGCGTCCCGCTCGGCCCGTGCGGCAGCGGCCAGCGCCCGCTCCGGCTGCCCGGACTGGAAGGCCGCCTCGCCGGCGGCGACCAGGCGGCGGGCCCGGTCCGCGGCGCCGGACGAGAGCTCGGCGGCGCGCTCCAGCGCGGCGGCCGCGGCCGCGTACCCGCTGCGGATGCCCGCCCGCTCCGCGGAGGCTTCGAGCTGGTCGGCTACCTCCGGATCGGGGCCAAGGCAGGCTGCCGCCAGATGCCAGGTGCGCCGGTCGGCGTGCTCCTCCCCGGTCATCGCCTCGGCCAGCGCAAGGTGCACCGTGCGGCGGTGGGTGAACGTGGCGGCGCTGACGACGGCGGAGCGCACCACCGGATGCCGGAACCGCACGCCGTCCGTCCCGATCGTCACCAGGCCGGCCCTTTCGATCGCGGCCGCATCCGGCGCCGGCAGGTCGAGCCGCTGCGCCGCAGCCAGGATCTGCGCCCACGAGGCACCGTCCGCGCACGCGGCGACCAGCAACAGCTCCTGCGCGCCGGCCGGCAGCCGGCGCACCTGGTGGAGGAAGGCCGCCTCCAGCCCGGCGCTGAGCGGCAGCGGATCGGGCAGCGGGCGCCGGCCGGCCAGCTCGTCCGCGGACAGGTTCGCGACCATCTCCAGCAACGCGAGCGGGTTGCCGCCGGCGTACCGCAGCAGGCGCTCCCGGACGTCCCGGGCCACCGTGCCGCCGGCCCGCCAACTCGCCCATCCCGGCCGGGTCGAGGCTGCGCACGTCCAGCCGCGGCCACGGGTCCGGGGCGAACCGGCTCGCCGGCTGGTCCCGGGCAGTGACCAGCAGGCCGATCGGGTCGCGCGCGAGCCGGCGCGCGACGAACCGCAGGGCGTCCGCGCTCTGGTCGTCGAGCCACTGCACGTCGTCGACCAGGCAGACCAGGCCGGAGCTGCCGGCCGCCTGGGAGAGGACCGTCAGTACCGCCAGCGAGACGAGGAACGGATCGTCGCCGGTGGCCGGCCCGAGCCGCAACGCGCCGCGCAACGCGGCCGCCTGCTCGTCGGGCAGGCCGGCGAGCTGCCCGAGTACCGGACGCAGCAACTGGTGCATGCCGCCCCAGGCGAACCGGGCCTCGAACTCCACTCCGGTCGCACGCAGTACCGACAGCCCACCGGCCGCGCCGGCCGCGTACTCCAGCAGCGCGGTCTTGCCGACCCCCGGCGGCCCGGTCAGCAAGAGGATGCAGCCCTGCCCGGCCCGCACCTGGTCGAGCGTCCCGGTGACCCGCAGGCACTCCGCGTCGCGCCCGACCAGCATGGGGGTCAGGGTAACGGTCGGCCACGTTCCTTTGGGTGCGGCGGTTCGGTAGCCTCTTCGGGTACCCACGCCGGGATGGAGTTGACATGACGGAATCCAGCGCCGGGCTGGTCGTCGAGGTCCGGCCGGTGACGGAAGCCGAGCTTCCCGCCGTCGCCGAGCACCTGGACCAGATGCGGTACTTCGCCGACCGGCTGGCCAAACAGCGGCAGGGCCGGGGCGTACTGCTGGTCGCCTGGGCCGAGCATGCCGCGGTCGGCGACATCTACCTGCGGCTGGAGGGTCCGGACGAGGACGACCTGGCGGAGCTGGGTGATGTGCCGCTGCTCAGCCACCTGGAGGTCCTGCCCGAGTACCGCAAGCAGGGGATCGGGACCCGCCTGATGCAGCGGGCCGAGCGGATCGCCTGGGAGCGGGGGTACGACCGGATCGCGCTGGGTGTCACCGACGACAACACCGACGCGATCAGGCTGTACCTCAGCTGCGGCTACGAGCTGTGGCAGCCCGAGCCGATCGAGACGTACCGCGAGATCTTCCGCGACGACGGTTCGATCGACGCGGTACCGGACGAGCCGTGCCTGGTTTACATCCGGCGCCGGGCAACCGATGGCGGCCGCTAACCGCTGAGCAGCTTGCGGACCCGGTCGACGCCGACGGCCAGGAGCAGCGTGGGCAGCCGCGGGCCGGTGTCCCGCCCGACCAGCAGCGTGTACAGCAGGGCGAAGAAGCGGCGCTGGGCGACCTTCAGCTCCGGCGTCGGCGCCACGTCCGGGGGCAGCCCGAGCTGGCGCTTCGGTACCCCGTAGACCAGCGTGGTGAGGCCCTCCAGCGACCAGTGCTCGTCCAGGCCGTCCAGCAGCAGGCGCAGCGACTCGCGCTGCGCCGGGTCCAGCGTCGCGAGCAGCGCGGTGTCCGGCTCGTCGCGGACCTGGGTGCGCAGCTGCGCCGGTACCTGGGTGGCGATCCACCGGGCGGCCTTGTCCAGCCGGGGCCGCACCTCGTCCAGCGTGCGGACCGGGTGCTCGGGATCCAGGTCGCGCAGGATCCGCAGGAGCTGCTCGTCGTGGCCGGTGGTGATGTCCACGATGGACGCGAGGGTGCGGTACGGCAGTGGCCGGGGAGTGGCCGGCAGCGGGCCGGCGGCGGTGCTGACCGCGCGCTGGTAGGCCGCGGCGTCAGCCGGGCTGGCGGTGCCGTCGGCCACCTTGCGGGCCAGCGCGTCCCACTCGTCGTAGAGCCGCAGCAGCTCCTGGTCGAAGGCGATCTTGAACGACTGGTTCGGGCGCCGCCGGGCGTACAGCCAGCGCAGTACCGGCGCTTCCATGATCTCCAGGGCGTCGGCCGGTGTCGGTACGCCGCCGCGGGAGCTGCTCATCTTGGCCATGCCGGTGATGCCGACGAACGCGTACATTGGCCCGATCGGCGGCTCGGCGCCGAAGACCTCGCGAACGATCTGGCTGCCGACGACGAAGGACGACCCGGGCGAGGAGTGGTCCACCCCGGAGGGCTCGAAGACCACGCCCTCGTACGCCCAGCGCATCGGCCAGTCGACCTTCCACACCAGCTTGCCGCGGTGGTGCTCGGCGAGCCGGACCGTCTCGGTGTGCCCGCACACGCAGGTATAGGTCAGCTCGGTGGTGGCTTCGTCGTACCCGAGCACCGTGGTGAGATCCCGCTCGCACACCGAGCAGTACGGCTTGTACGGGAAGTAGCCGGTGGCGGCCGCCCCGTCGTCCTCGCTCGCCGCGCCGGACCCCTCGACGGCTGCCGCCTCGTCGGCGTCCAGCGTCGTCGACGGCGACGGCCGGGCCTTCGTCCGATACCGGTCGAGGATCGCGTCGATCCGCTCCCGTTCGCGCATGGCGAGCAGCACCTGATCGCGGTACGCCCCGGAGGTGTACCGCTCGGTCTGGCTGATGCCCTGGTACTCGACGCCCAGCTCGGCCAGTGCCGCGGCCATCGGCGCCTTGAAGTGCTCGGCCCAGTTCGGGTACCGGCTGCCGGGCGGCGCCGGTACCGATGTCAGCGGCTTGCCGATGTGTTCGTTCCAGGCGGGATCGACCCCGACGGGTACCTTCCGGAACCGGTCGTAGTCGTCCCACGACAGCAGATGCACGCATTCGTGACCGCGCCGGCGGATCTCGTCGGCCACGAGGTGCGGCGTCATGACCTCGCGCAGGTTGCCCAGGTGGATCGGGCCGGACGGGCTCAGTCCCGACGCGCAGACGATCGGCGCGCCCGGAGCGCGCCGCGCCGCCTCGGCGATGACCTCGTCGGCGAACCGGGCCACCCAGTCGGGTTCGGTGCGTTGCGTCACCGGACGATCCTTTCACCCGCAGAGCCGGCCGGGTTGCGCGGATGGTTCCCGGCGGCCGCTACCGGAGCCTCGCGGTCACGCGAGGCGGGCGAACCAGCGGTCGGCTTCCGTCCAGCGGTCCAGGATGCGCAGTCCGGCCCGGCCGGCGGCGGCGAGGTAGCCCTTACGAAGCGCTGAAGAACTCCACCAGGACCGGGGCGACCGCGTCCGGCTTGAGCATGTGGGTCTGGCCGGGCAGGGTCCGGTACCGCGCGTCGGGCAGTACGTCGGCGAGCTGCCGCATGGCGTTGCGCATCCACGCCGGGCTCTTGCCGCCGTCCATGACGAGCGCGGGTACCGTCGCCGACGCCCACCGGTCGGCCGGCAGCGGCTTGCCCGCGCCGAACTCGTCGACGGTGCGCAGGTCGTACGGCAGCGTGTGGGCGACCTTCTTGAGCTTGGACCACACCGGCAGCAGCCGGGCGATCAGGATGAAGAAGGCCGGGGTACCGACAATCCGCATGAACAGCCGCAGGGCTTCGCTGCGGCGGTCGGCCGCGATCAGGGCGTCCATGTGGGCCACCAGGTCGTCCGGGCGCGGCGGCGTGGTGTCGTCGACGACGAACGGCGCTTCGTACAGGGCCAGCTTCTCCACGTTGCTCAGCCGGGTGGCCGCTTCGAGGGCGAGCGCCGCGCCCGAGGAGATGCCGTACAGGTGGGCCGATCCGCCGGCCTCCTTCACCAGTGCCTCGATGTCGTCGACCTCGCGCTCGACCGAATAGGGGCGGGTGTCGCCGCTCTCGCCCCGGCCGCGCCGGTCGTACGTGACGACGGTGAAGTGCGGTACCAGGCGCTGCGCCAGCGGTTTCGCCGGGCCGAACCCGCGATGGCAGAGCGCACCGTCCACCAGGATGACCGGGGGTCCGTCGCCCGCCCGATCGAAGGCGATCGCGGTACCGTCGCTGGAAATGACCTTGCTCATGGCGTGCCTCCTGAGTGTGGGTGGTGACGCTCGGGTAGACCATCGGCGCGCGGGAAATTCATCGATCGCGCGTGAGCTTCGTAACCTCCTTCACCCTTAACGTTTCGTGTCGAACCAGCTACGATCGGTTAGCCGTTCCACACACCTGGGGAGGCTTCGGTGGATCGACGTTCCTGGCTGCCCGAAGACATGCGCGCGTGCCATCGCGGCCTGCTGTTGCGGCTGCTGAGCGAGCAGGGCCCGCTGACCCGGCGGGAGCTGGCACGGTGCAGCGGCCTGAGCATCCCCACGGTCGCCTCGATCGTCGGTGAGCTGCTGGCGGCGAACGACATCAGCGAATCGGTACCGCGGGCCGGCGGCGTCGCGCCCCGCGGACCCCGGGCCGGCCTGCTCACCCTCGCCCGGCATGCCCACGCGGTACTCGGCGTGGACGTGTGCGCGAACCGGCTGCGGGTGGGGCTGTGCGACCTTTCCGGAGTCGTGTCCGAGGTGGTGTCCGTACTGGTACCGCCCGACCTGCCGCCGGCCGCGCTCCTCGATCGCGCCGTCGGTGCCGCGCGGCCGCTGGTCCAATCCGCTGGCGAGCGGCTGATCGGCGTCGGCATTGGGGTACCCGGGCCGGTCGACCGGGACGGCCGGCGCAGCCTGCTCGCACTCCCGC
>WNGL01003776.1_pt1 | contig 21877 bp, 21 predicted proteins | sample 5400591 | NCBI WGS metagenome assembly WNGL01 (sample SAMN13153377, study PRJNA577476) | soil metagenome | isolation source: 80 cm soil or saprolite under Garry oak tree replicate 1 | place: USA:California | collected 2016-06-15 | reverse complement strand
GCGCACATCGCGGGCGCGGTGGCGAAGGTCTCCGACCTGGTGGCCGAGATGGCGGCCAGCGCGCGCGAGCAGGCAACGGGCATCGGCCAGCTCCAGCAGGCGCTGCGCAGCGTCGACGCCGTCACCCAGCAGACCGCCGCCACCTCCGAGGAGGCGTCCTCGGCGGCGAGCGAGCTGTCCTGCCAGGCGCAGGAGCTGGCGGACACGGTCGGGACCTTCCAGCTCGACGGCGCACCAGGGCACGCCGCGCCGACGGTCGAGCCGCCGTCGCGCGCGCCCGCTAGACTGACGCGATGCTCCGACCGGCCACCCGGCCCGCCCTCTCCTCCGCCCTAGCCCTCCTCGCCCTCCTCGCCGCCTGCGCCGGCCGCCAGTCCGGCCCGGCCCTGCTCTACCGCGACCACCCGCTCGCCGGGCGGATCTGGGACGTCCGGGGCGGCCGCTTCATCGAGGAGGTCGCCTTCCACGCGGCGCTCGCCCGCGCGCACTTCGTCGCGCTCGGCGAGACGCATGACAATCCGGTGCACCACGAGCTGCAGTCGCGCGCGCTCGCCGCGATGATCGCCGCCGGCCGGCGGCCGGCCCTCGCCTTCGAGATGCTCGACCTCGCGCAGCAGCCCCAGGTCGACGCGGAGCTGACGCGCTCACCCCCGCACGACCCGGACGCGCTCGCCAAGGCGGTCGGGTGGGCTGGCACGGGCTGGCCCGACTTCGCGCTCTACCGGCCGGTGTTCGCGACCGCGCTGGCGGCCGACCTCCCCATCGTGGCCGCCAACCTGAGCCGCAAGCAGGTGCGCGCGGTGGTGAAGAGCGGCGCGTCCACGCTCACGCCGGCCGTGCGCCTGCTGCTCGACCGGGCCGGGCCGCTGCCCGAGGCCGCCGCCCAGGAGATCCGCGACGAGATGTGGGAGTCGCACTGCCGCGAGCTGCCGCGCTCGATGCTCGATCCGTTCGTCACCATGCAGCGCGCGCGAGACGCGCAGCTGGCAGAGCGGGTGCTCGCGGCCCAGGGCGACGGGGCAGTGCTCGTCGCGGGCTCCGGCCACGCTCGCACCGATCGCGCCGTGCCGAGCTACCTCGCACGAGAGGCGCCGGACCGGAGCCGCGCCGCGGTCGCCTTCCTCGAGGTCAGCGAGGGACGGCGCACCCCGGCCGACTACGCCGAGGCGTTCGGGCCGGGCGGTTTGCCCTTCGACTACGTCGTCTTCACGCCGGCCCAGCAGCGCGAGGATCCATGCGCCGGCTTCCGCGCCCCCCAGGAGAAGGCCGCTGAGCCGCTGCCGCCCGGCACCGATCTCTGATCGGTGAGCTCGGGTGGATTCCCGATCCCATTCTCGGGACTCCTCGCTCCCGACCTCCTGTCTCGTGCCCGCGTTCGCCCCGGACACGAACCCGGCGCGATCGGGCCTCGTCCCAATATCGCCCGCGGCCCGATTGCGAGAGGTTGTCGGCATGAGGTTCACGCAGCACCGAGGGACGAAGGCCATGACGACGATCGCTGCCGGGACGCAGGTCAGGAAGGGTTACTACTTCAGCATGAAGAGCTGGACGCTCCAGCCCGTCCCGGCCGAAGGCGCGGCGCTGCCGGGCACCGCCGGCGAGGAGTACGTCCGCGTCCCGCTGCTGCTCGCTTTCGCCGTGGCGCCCGTGATGGGGGCCGCGTTCCTGATGTTCCTGCCCTTCGTCGGCTTCTTCCTGGCGGGCACCGCGGCCGTCCGCCCCGTGTCGCGCGTCTTCCGGCGCTCGGCCTCCGAACTCGCCGCCACCGTGCAGCCGGGCTGGGCCCCGGGCGAGGCGCACCTCGCCGGTCGGCATGGGGAGACCGGCGCCGCTGAGGCCCGCGACGCTCGGCTCGAGCGCCTGGAGCAGGAGATCGCCCTGCGCCGGGCGGAGCAGCGGGGCGCCTAGCCGGACGCCTGTGGGGGACAGCGCGCGGCCGGGTGAGCCGGGGTCTCACGACCCCCTCCCCGGCCGCGGGCTTGCGTGCCACAATCGGCGCTCGCTCGCCCCATCCACCGGAGGTCTCGACTTGAACCGCACCGCCGCCATCGCCGCCGCCCTCGTCGCGCTCGCGCTCGTCGCCAGCGGCTGCAAGCGCTCCGAGGAGCGACAGCCGCCTCCCCCCGCCGCCGGGACGGGTACGCTCCCGCTGCTGCCGCCGCCGAGCGCGATGCCGCCCAGCGCGCTGGTGCCGGAGACGGGCGCCGTGAACCAGCGCATCGCCGCCGGGGAGCGGCTGGTGGCGCAGAACCCGAAGGACGTGCAGGCCTGGATCGCGCTCGGGAACGACTACTTCGACACGAACCAGGCGCAGCGCGCCGTCGACGCCTACGCGAAGGCGCTCGCGCTCAAGCCCGACGATGCCGACGTCCTCACCGATCAGGGCGTCATGTACCGGAAGCTCCAGGCCTTCGACAAGGCGATCACCAACTTCCAGCGCGCGCACCAGGTCGATCCCCGCCACGTGCAGAGCGTCTACAACCTGGGCGTCGTCTACGCGTTCGACCTCAAGGACCAGGCGAAGGCGATCGCCGCCTGGAATCGGGTCATCGAGGTGAGCCCGCAGAGCCCGCAGGCGGCGCAGGCCCGGCAGAACATCCAGGAGCTCAAGTCGCCCCAGCGCTAGCGCGGCCGTCGGTGACCGGCCTCGTCGAAGCCTCCTCCGCGGCGCTGCCTGCATGTCAGGTCACCGCCGCACCTGCGGCGCTGGCCCTACACGGGCAATCGACCGCAGCGACACGAGCCTCGGCCGTGTGCGTTGATGGTCGAGGAGGCTTCCCGCATGCCCGCAGCCCTGATGTTCTGGATCCAGTTCGCCCTCGTCCTCTCCGCGATCCTCATCGGCATCCGCCGCGGCGGCGTGGCGCTCGGGCTCATCGGCGGGCTAGGGGTAGCCTGCCTGGTGTTCGTCTTCCGGACGCCGCCGTCCGATCCGCCCATCGCGGTCATGCTCATCATCCTGGCGGTCGTGACGGCCTCCGCCACGCTGCAGGTGGCGGGCGGGCTCGATTACCTGGTCCAGCTCACCGAGCGCCTGCTGCGAGCCCACCCGAAGCGGGTCACGCTGCTCGCGCCGTTCTGCACCTTCGTCCTCACCGTCTGCGTGGGGACCGGACACGCGGTCTACGCGCTCCTGCCGGTGATCGCGGACGTGGCGTTGAAGACGCGCATCCGGCCCGAACGCCCGATGGCGATCTCGAGCGTGGCCTCGCAGATGGGCATCACCGCCAGCCCGGTGGCCGCCGCGGTGACCACCTTCCTCGGCTACTCCGCCAAGATGGGGACGCCGGTCACCATCTACGACATCATCAAGATCACGCTCCCGGCCGGCCTGGTGGGCGTCCTCGCCGCCGCCCTGTGGAGCCTCAACCGCGGCAAGGACCTCGACCGGGATCCCGATTTCCAGCAGCGGCTCGCCGATCCCGCCTTCCGGGGCCAGCTCGACGTCTCGGTGACCACGCTCGACAAGCAGCTGCCGCCCCGGGCCAAGCTGTCGGTCGCGCTCTTCTTCGGCGGGGTCCTCTTCATCGTGCTGCTCGCGCTGCGCGACACCTTCGCCAACGCCGGCTATCACCTCCCGCAGATCCTCCCGCTCGTCGACGGCAAGCCGGTGCCCATGACCACCGTCGTGCAGATGGTGATGCTCGGCTTCGGCGCGTTCATCCTCTTCTCGACCAACGTCAAGGCGTCCGACATCGCCAAGTCCCAGGTCTTCACGGCCGGCATGATCGCGGTCGTGTCGATCTTCGGCATCGCCTGGATGAGCGACACCTTCGTCACCGCCAACAAGCCCTTCCTCATCGCCAAGATCAGGACCATGGTGCAGCTCGCGCCCTGGACCTTCGCCATCGCGATGTTCTGCGTATCGGCCTTCGTGAAGAGCCAGGCGGCGACGCTGACGGTGATGATCCCGTTCGGCATCGCGCTGGGGCTGCCGGCGACGCTGATGCTCGGGCTCATGCCGGCGAGCTACGCCTACTTCTTCTTCTGCTTCTATCCGTCCGATCTGGCGGCCATCAACATGGACCGGACCGGCACCACGCACATCGGGAAGTACCTCCTCAACCACAGCTTCATGGTCCCCGGGTTGATCGGGGTGAGCGTGTCGACCGTGGTCGCGTACCTGCTGTCGCGGGTGGCCTTCTAGCGGCGCCCTTGACGTGGGGCGGCGGGGGGCGCCTCATGGGACGTGATCGATCCGTCCTCAAAGGCCGAGCTCATGGCCTTCATCCGGAGCCGCACCCGCCCGCGGCCGGTGCCGCTCGTGCCGGAGATCGTCACCTTCCAGGCCGACGAGCTGACGTCCCTGTGGCACGCCACCAGCGCCGAGCTCGCCCCGTGGGACCCCGCTCCGTTCTGGGCGTTCCCCTGGGCGGGCGGCCAGGCGGTGGCGCGGTACGTCCTCGACTGGCCGGAGGTCGTGCGTGGGAAGTCGGTGCTCGACTTCGCGAGCGGCAGCGGGCTCGTCGGCATCGCCGCGGCTCGCGCGGGCGCCGCCAGCGTCGAGGCATGCGACCTCGATCCCTTCGCCCGGGCCGCGGTGGCGCTGAACGCCGAGCTCAACGGCGTCGCGATCGCCTGGCGCGAGGGAGATCTGCTCGGCGGCGAGCTCCCTGGCGTCGACGTCGTCCTGGCGGGAGACGTGTTCTACGAGCGGGCGCTCTCGGAAACATGCCTCGCCTGGCTCTCCGCCCTGCGGGCGCGCGGCGTGCTGGCGCTGGTCGGAGATCCGGGCCGGCTCTACACACCCCGTGAAGGACTGGTCGACTGGGCCAGCTACGACGTCCCCACCTCGCGCGAGATCGAGCAGGCGACCGTCCTGCGAACCTCCGTGCAAGAGGTGCTGCCGCGGGCCGCCGCGCGGGCGGGCTGAAGCGAAGGCGGGGTCCGCGCCGGAGCGCGGACCCCACCCCCGCCTGGACGGAGCCCGGACCTACTTGGTCGTGCCCGTGGTGTCCGTCGAACCCGAGCTGCCCGTCGAGCCCGAGCTGCCGGTCGAGCCCGAGCTGCCCGTCGAACCCGAGCTGCCCGTCGAGCCCGAGCTTCCGCTCGTGCCGTAGCCAGCATCGCTGCTGGTGGAGGAGCTTCCAGTGCCCATGCTGCCCGAGGAGGTGCTCCCCGTCCCTGTCCCGCCCGTGGTCGAGTCGCTCCCCGTCGAGCTCGAACCTGGCGACCCGGACTTGTCGGAGGAGCTGTCGGTCGTCCCGCTGCTGCCCGAGCCTGTTCCGGTGGACCCCGTTCCCGAGCTGCCGCTGCCCGTTCCGCCGCTACCCGACTGCGCGAATGCGCCGGTCGCGCCGGCCAGCGCCAGCGCACCCGCCAATACCATCGTGTACCTGATCTTCATGGGTCCCCTCTCTTCACTGGCATCCGCTCCATTGCGGAGTGCCTTCGCCCCGACCGCGTGAGCGGCAGCCCGGCGCGCGACGCCGCAGCTGTCCCCCCGTCCTCACCTTGGCCCGGGGTCGTGGGCTTCAAGCTGCGGCGCCACGGGGTCCCGCACAACCCCGCCGTGCGCTCGCGTCGCGTCCCACCGCTCGCTCGCTTCCGCGCCCTCCTCGCCAGCGGATGCCGGCGAGGGCGTGGCGGCGAGGAGCCACCGCAAGACATCGAGCGAGAGCGGCTTCGCGAGCATGCCCGACACCCCGGCCTGCGCCGCCTGCTCCGGCGCGACCTCCCGCGCCCACCCGGACACCAGGTAAAGGCGCGTGCCCGGCGTCAGCTCGTCGATCTCGCGGGCGACCTGCCACCCGTCGAGCTCGGGCATCCCGAGATCGCACAGGATGAGGTCGTAGCGCTCGCCTGCCCTGACGCGCGCGACGGCCCCGACGCCCGAGCGGGCGAGGTCCACCTGCTGGCCGAGGTGCTCGAGCGCGAGGCCCGCTGCCTCCAGCACGTCGGGGTCGTCGTCGACGACGAGCACGCGCCGCCGCGCCAGGGCGCCGCTCGGAACCGGCGTCTTGGTGAACCCTGCCTCCCATCGCGACTTCCCTGCGCGGTCCTGCAGCCGCCGCACCTTCGCGGCGGCGTCCGCCACCATGCGCGCGAGGGTATCGACGCCTCCCACCAGCTCCCCGCGAGCTTGCTCGCGGAGCGCGGCGAGACGGAGGACCATCGCGTGGAGGACGTTGTTGATCTCGTGGGCGGTCGTCGAGGCGAGCTCCCCCATGGCCTGCTGCCGCTCGCGCTCGACGGTCTCTCGCAGCACCGCGTCGCGCGCCGGGCTCGTCCGCCGGGCGCCCAGCCCGGGGAACCCTGGGACGACGTGCCGGAGGGCGCGCCGGTGTGGCGGCGCGAGCGCCTGATATTTCTGGACGAGCGTCTGGTATTTCAAGCCGTGCCCGTGCGGCAGCTCCGCCTCGATCGATCGCGCGCGCCAGCGCATCGGACTCACTCCCGGCTCGTCTCTTCAGCATGACGATGAGCCGCGCGAAGTGCTCACGGCTCACGGCGAGCGAGCGCGTCCATGACGTGCGATGGCGCGAGCGCCCGTCATGGCGCGAGCCGCTGCAGCAGTCGCCCGAAGGCCGCCTGCCAGAGCCTCGCCTCGCGCCGCGTGAGGCGCGCCCGGCGCAGCGTATCGGCGAGGTCCCTCACCGCGTGCCGCTCCGGCCCCACCAGGAAACGCCCCGCCCGCAGCACCTGGCGCAGGCCCTCCTCGAGGCGCGCCAGCTCGGCGTCGGTGGCGGCGACGGCCGTGGGGGCCCGCTCCCGCTCCGCGGAGGACTGCGCCGCCTCCCGGAGCGACCAGCAATAGAGGAGCACTGCCTGGGCGAGGTTGAGCGACGGCTGCGCCGGATCGGCGGGGATGGCGGACAGATCGTGGCAGCGCAGCACGTCGGCGTTCGCGAGACCGCTCCGTTCGTCGCCGAAGACGAGCGCGGTTCGCGCCGGAGCGCGCGCGAGCGCCTCGCGCGCCAGCTCGCCCGGAGAGAGCCGCCGCCGGCCGCGCACGCGCCGCGGGCTCGTCCCCACCACCCAGGCGCAGTCCGCCACCGCTTCTTCCAGCGTCTGGCAGTGACGGGCGCGGTCCAGCAGGTCCTCGGCATGCACGGCCAGGCGTCGCGCCGCCCCGCTCGCGTCCGGAGCCGGCGCGACGAGCGCCCAGTCCGCGAGCCCGAAGTTCTTGAGCGCACGGGCGGCGGCGCCCACGTTCTCGGGGTTGCGAGGCCGCAGGAGCACGATCCGGACCGGCAGGATGGCCAGCGGGCGCGCGAGCATCGGGGCGGGAGCGTAGCGACGGACCCCGCGCCGGGCCAGGGGTCCCGCGCTTCTGAAGCCGTCTTTGTTCTGCATCAAGGTTCTCGAAGGCCCGTCCGGGTAGAGTGCGCGCGTCCACATCTTCGGCTCCGGGACCGCTCTTCCCGGGAGGAGCGCTGCATGTCCGCCGTCCGCAAGCTCGCCGTCGCACTCGTCACGCTTTCGCCCGCCGTCGCCTTCGCTGCTGGAGGTCACGACGCCGTGGGCTGCGGCGGCTGTCACTCGCTGCATTCCGCCAAGGGCGAGGTCATCTACGCCGTCCCGGTGAACACGAAGTACCTGAACCCGAAGACGAAGCAGCCGTACACCGGCAGCACGGCCTTCTGCCTGGCGTGCCATCAGGACACCGACAAGGGCGGCCAGGGCTTCGCGCCCGTGTCACAGCACTCCAGCCACCCGTTCGGAATCGGCGTCGTCAATGCAAAGGTGGCCAAGGTCCCGGCGGAGCTCCTGCGCGACGGCCGGTTCGAGTGCATCGGCTGCCACGATCCGCACCCGTCGAACCCGAACTACAAGTACCTGCGCGTCGACACCAAGGGCGGCAAGGAAATGGACGCCTTCTGCGCGGTCTGCCACGCGATGAAGGCCGAGGCGGGCGCCGCCCAGAAGATGGCCTTCTTCAACAGCATGGACGAGCGCGCCACGCGAGCCGCGCCCGCCGTCGCCGCCGAGCCGGCCAAGAAGAAGAAGTAGGGGCAGGGTAGCGGCCGACACGGTCGGTGAGTTGTCCTCCGCCGCCCGCGACACGCACCCCGAACGCACGAGGGGCTCCCGCGCCGCGGGGGCCCTTCTTCTTTCGTCCCTGGGCACCTCTCGGCCCGTCGAGGCAGCACTGCGCGAATGACCCAGCATCCGTTTCAGACCGCCGTCGGGTTCGATCTGGCGGCGATCTTCCTCTTCGCCATCACAGGTGCGCTCGCCGGCGTGCGCAAGCACTACGACCTCGTGGGCGTCTCGGTACTCGCGCTCGCCACCGCCCTCGCGGGAGGTCTGCTGCGAGACATCTTCCTGCAGCGCGGCACGCCGGTCCTGCTCACCGACGGCCGGTATCTGATGGCGGTGCTGTCCGGGACGGCGGTCGTTGCCGTGCTGCGCGGCCACCTGCACCGGCTGCGCCTCGTCATCCTGGTGCTCGACGCGCTCGGGCTCGGCATCTACGGCGTGGTGGGCGCGCAGAAGGCGCTCGTCGCGGGTCTGCCGGTCATGACCGCCCTCTTGCTCGGGACCGTCAACGCCGTGGGCGGGGGCCTCGTGCGCGACCTCCTCACCGGCGAGGAGCCGATCATCTTCAAGCCCGGGGAGTGGTACGCCCTCTCCGCGGTGGCTGGGTGCGGCGCCTTCCTCGCGCTCGCCGCCGCCGCAGGCGTCTCGCCGCAGCGGGCCGCCTTGGCTGGGATCCTCGTCGCGTTCTCCACCCGCCTCCTCTCGATCCGCCTCGGCTGGCGGACAGGCCCGCTGGCAGACGAGCGGGACGAGTGACCATGTTGCGAGGTGGAGGCCCCGATCATGCGCCCCTTCCTCGCCGTCCTCGCCGTCTTCCTCGTCGTCTCTCCGGGTAAACGCGCCGCGGCGCAAGCGCCCGCTCCTCGCGCTCCGATGGGGGCTCCTGCGCTGCCTTCGACGAGCGGAGGCTCGGTTCGGTCCGATCGCGTGACCGTCGAGGTGCTGCCGCCGCGAGCCGGGAGCGAGATCCGCACGCCGGAGGGGTTCATCCGGATGGAAGGGAGCCCGGCGCCGTCGGGGGTCGCATCGTTCGGCACGTACCGGGCGGGCCAGCCCGCGAGCTACCAGGTCGTGGCCTCCGCCGCCGCGGCGACACCGGGCGAGAACGGCGGCGTCTCCCCCGCGCCTCCGGAACCGCGCCGCGATCCCTGCCGCGCCGAGCGCTCGAGCTATCTCCGGCGGCTGCTCTACATGTCGGGCATCGACCTCGACGACCCGCTCGCCTTCCTGGAAGGGGTGGCGGGCCCGAACGGCTATCCCGCCCAGTACCTCTTCACGACCATCGGCCTCCTCCCCGGCACGGATCCCATCCGGGCGCTGGCGTGGGACCAGGAGCTCCGGTCACTCGCGCGCGAGCTCACCAGCTGCTCCCAGGCGAGCGCCCGCTGAGAGAGCCCAGGAGAGCCCTGCCGTCTGCCACCCCCCGGCTGGTACATTCGGTCCTCGTCATCGGGAGAGGTCCTGCATGCTGCATGAGTCGCACGCCGAGCTGGCGCGCTGGGGCGCGGCATCCGTCCGGGAGTCGTTCGCCGCCTACCAGGCCGAGTTCAAGCACATCAGCCGGCGGGCCAAGCTGCGCTTCGAGACGCGCGACTGGCGCGGGACCCAGGTCGATGCGCTGCAGCGGCTGGAGCTGCGCTCGCGCGCCGTCGATCGTGCCGTGAACGAGCTGCGCGGCGTGCTCGGCTCTGCGTCGTCCGACCGGCTGCTGCGCGAGCAGATGAAGTCCGAGTTCGAGCGCGATCTCGCCGACCGGTCCGACCCCGAGCTCGCGAAGTCGTTCTTCAACTCGGTCACACGGCGCATCTTCGGGACCGTCGGCGTGAACCCGCGCGCCGAGTTCGTCGCAGGCGACGTCGAGACCCGGCCCGTCTTCGCCGGCGCGCTGCTCCACGTGACCTACCCGCACCGCGGCACGACGGAGGAGCTCCTGCGGGCGATCTTGCAGCACCACACCTTCGCGGCCCCGTTCCGCGATCTCGAGGGCGATGTCCGGCTCGCCGCGGCCGAGCTGGACGCGCACCTGCGCGCCTCGGAGGATGCCCCCCCGCTCGACGCCGTCGAGATGCTGGAGCCCGTCTTTTACCGCGGCAAGGGCGCCTACCTCGTCGGCCGGCTGCGCCGGGGCGCCTCGATCTCCCCGGTGGTCTTGCCCCTCCTGCATGGGGAGAGCGGCATCTACCTCGACGCGGTGCTCTTGAACCCCCATGACGCGAGCATCGTCTTCAGCTTCACCCGCTCGTACTTCCACGTGGAGGTGGACCGTCCGAGCGAGCTCATCGCCTTCATGCGGACGATCCTGCCGCAGAAGCCGCTCTCCGAGCTGTACATCGCCATCGGCCACAACAAGCACGGCAAGACCGTGCTCTACCGCGAGCTCATCGCGCACCTGGCTCGCACGAGCGACCGCTTCCAGGCCGCCCGCGGCGATCGCGGCATGGTGATGATCGTCTTCACCCTCCCCTCGCTCGACGTGATCTTCAAGATCATCCGCGACCGCTTCGCGCCCCCGAAGAACGTGACGCGCCAGGAGGTCATCCAGAAGTATGCGCTCGTGTTCCGGCACGACCGCGCCGGCAGGCTCGTCGACGCGCAGGACTTCGAGCACCTCGTCTTCGAGCGCTCGCGCTTCGCGCCCGAGCTGCTCGAAGAGATGCTCGCCGAGGCCGGCGAGACGGTGCGGGTGGAGGGCGAGCGCGTCCTCATCAAGCACCTCTATGCAGAGCGGCGGGTGACGCCGCTCAACCTCTTCATCCGCGAGAAGGACGAGCAGACCGCGCGCGAGGCGCTGCTCGACTACGGGCAGTCGATCAAGGACCTCGCCGCGACCAACACCTTCCCCGGCGACCTCCTGCTCAAGAACTTCGGCGTGACCCGCACCGGGCGCGTCATCTTCTACGACTACGACGAGCTGTGCCTCGTGACCGACTGCAACTTTCGCGACATCCCGCGCCCGCGCGACGACGCCGACGAGTGGGCGAGCGAGCCCAGCTATTACGTCGGCGAGAGCGACGTGTTCCCCGAGGAGTTCATCCGGTTCCTGGGGCTGCCCGACCGGCTGCGCGGCGCGTTCGAGGCGGCGCACGGCGACATCATGACCGCCAGCTTCTGGCGTCGCATGCAGGAGCGCCACCGCGCGGGCGACATCGTCGACATCTTTCCGTACCGCGAGTCCCAGCGCCTCCGGCGCGTCATTCGCTAGACCAGCGTTGACAGGGAGCCCTGGCGCGCAGACGCTCTCGCCCCGTGAACCTCCTCCTGCTCGAGCCCGGCGAGCTCCCCCCCGACGGCGTGGTGAAGCTCGGGGGACGCCGCGCCGCGCACGTGATCGAGGTGCTGCGCCCTGCCCCGGGCGACAGACTCCAGATCGGCGTGCTGGGCGGCCGCGCTGGCACGGGTGAGCTGGTGGCGCTCGACGCGGGGACCGTCACGCTGCGCGTCACGCTCACCCGCGACCCGCCGCGGCGCGCTGCGGTCGACCTCCTCCTCGCGCTGCCGCGCCCCAAGATCCTGCGCAAGGTGCTGCAAGCGGCAGCCGCCATGGGCCTCGGCAAGCTGGTCCTCGTCGGGAGCTACCGGGTGGAGAAGAGCTACTTCGGGTCGCCGCTGCTCGCGCCCGAGGCCCTCGCGGCCGAGCTGCGGCTCGGCCTCGAGCAGGGCGTCGACACGGTCGCGCCCGAGGTGACCGTGCGCCGCTTCTTCAAGCCGTTCGTCGAGGACGAGCTCGACGCGATGTTCACCGGCGCGCAACGGCTCCTGGCCGATCCGGGCGCGGCCGAGCCGCTCGAGGTCCGGCGGCCGTCGGCGGCGCGAGCCGTGCTGGCGATCGGGCCGGAGGGGGGCTGGACGGGTTACGAGGCCGGAGTGCTGGCGGAGCGCGGCTTCGCGCCGTTCTCGCTCGGCCCCCGCCCGCTCCGCGTCGATCAGGCCGTTCCCTACGCGGTGGGCCAGGTCGAGCTGTGGTTGAGAGCGCCATTCCCAGCGGGCGTTTCTGCGGACACCGCCTGACGCCGACGAGGCGACCCTGGTGGCGGGCGCCACGCTCAGGTGCTTGCCGCCGCTCGACCTCGTGAGCAATCATCAGCGCCTCGGCGAGGTGCGCGTCATGTGGAACGGTTACCGGCTGCTCGTGATCGAGGACGATGACGCGCTGTGTGAGAGCATCGCAGACGTGCTCCGCTTCACCGGATACGAGGTCGAGACGGCCCGGGACGCGGACGGCGCGCTGCAGCTCCTGCGGGACGAGCCGGCGCCGGACGCCATCCTGCTCGACATGGTGCTGCGGACCACCACCGCCGAGCAGCTGCTGGAGGACATCGACGCCCGTTCCTACCCGCACCCGCCCGTCGTCCTCATGACCGGCATGATCCAGCAGGCCGCCCTCGCGCCGCACGGCGAGCCGGTGCTCCTGAAGCCGTTCGGGATCGAAGACCTGCTCGCCCGCGTCGAGCGGGCCTGTGGACGTCCCGCTCACCCCTGGCAGGCGGCGGGCGACGCGGCTCGCTGAATCAGCGCAGCCCCGCCACCGCCTGCTCCGTCGGGGGGGCGGTCAGGATCTCCGCCCCGTCCCGGCGCAGCAGGATCGTGTGCTCGAACTGCGCGGCGCGTCCGCCGTCCACCGTCACCGCCGTCCACCCATCGGGCCAGACGTCGTGATCGGGGCTGCCGGCCGTGAGCATCGGCTCGATCGTGAACACCATGCCCTCCTCCATGGGCTGGCGCGCGCGCGGCTCGTAGTAGTGGAGCACCTGCGGGTCCATGTGGAAGTCCTCGCCGATTCCATGGCCGCAGAAGGCCCGCACCACGCCGTAGCCATGCGCGGAGGCGTGCCGCTCGATGGCCTTGCCGATGTCGAACAGGGGCCGTCCGGGCCGCGCCGCAGCGATGCCGAGCTCGAGGCACTCCCGCGTCACGCGCATGAGGCGCCGCGACGCCTCGTCCACCTCGCCGACGCCGAAGGTGGCCGAGCAGTCGCCGTGCATGCCGTCGAGGTAGATGGTGACGTCGAGGTTCACGATGTCGCCGCTCGCGAGCGGGCGGGAGTCGGGGATGCCGTGCAGGATGACCTCGTTCACCGAGGTGCAGAGTGATTTCGGGAAGCCGTGGTAGTTGAGCGTCGAGGGGTACCCGCCCCGCGCGAGGTAGGCCTCGTGCACGATGGCGTCGATGGCGTCGGTGGTGATGCCGGGCCGCAGCGCGCGCCCCCCCTCCGCCAGCACCTCGGCGGCGGCGCGGCAGGCCCGCCGGATCCGGGCCAGACGCACGGCGGGATCCGCGACGCGGGGCGAGGGGCGCGGCCGGCCCGAGAGCGCGTAGCTCGGGCGCGGGATCTCGGGCGGCACCGGGCGGCGCGGCGACACGACTCCGGCCCGGACGGCACCCGGACGCCGCACGGGTCCGCTGACCTCGGCGGCGGCGTCCGCTTCCCGATGGCACTTCTTGTACTTGTTCCCGCTGCCGCACCAGCAGGGGTCGTTCGCGCCCGGCTTTCCCACCCCTGGTGTCTAAGGGGACGTCGTCCGCCTCGCCAGCGCCGCTGGTTCCCGGCGTTCACCCGCGCGGGAGCCGGACGCGGAAGAGGCTCCCCTTCCCGGCGACGCTCGTCACGCCGATGGTGCCCCCGTGGGCCTCCACCAGGCGGCGGGCGGTGTAGAGCCCGAGGCCCATTCCCTCGTGGCGGCTCGTGCCGACCGCCCGGAAGTAGCGTTCGAACAGGTGCGGCAGATCCTCGACCGCGATGCCCTGGCCCTCGTCCTCCACCTCGATCCCGGCGTCGGTCGCATCGCACGAGAGCCGCACCACCACGGCGCTACCGGGCGCCGAGTACTTGAGCGCGTTGGTGAGGAGGTTCATGAGCACGCGCTCGAGCCGGTTCGAGTCGGCGACGACCGGGGACAGCTCTGGCGTCACCTCCACCCGGATGCGCTCGCCGTCGTAAGGGGCGGCGAGCCGCGCGCGCAGGTCGCGCACCAGCGCGCCGAGATCGACCGGCTCCTTCTCCAGGTGCAATTTCCCGGCCTCGATCAGCGCCGACTCGACCAGGTCGTTCAGCATGGAGGCCATGCGCTGGGCGCTGGTCGCGATGGCCTCGGCCCGGGCGCGGACGGCGTCGAGGCCCTCATTGCGCCGGCCGATGAGCCTCGCCTGCGCGAGCACGATCCCGAGCGGCGCGCGCAGGTCGTGGGAGATCATGCGCGACACGTCCTCTCGCTCCTCCTGCACCGCGCGCAGCCGCGAAACGTCACCCAGCGTGAGCACGGCCCCGGTCACGCCTCCGCCGGGCGCGAGGATGGGCGCGGCCCCGATGACCGTCCAGACCTTGCGGCCGTCGGGCAGGTCGAGGCAGTAGGCCTGGCCGCGCATGGACTCGCCGCGCAGGGCGGCGACGACCGGCAGCCGTTCGAGCGGGACCTCCTGACCGGAAGCGTCGAGGACGCGTACCCGCGTCATCCGCTCGGAGATTGGCTGGTTGACCTCGGCTGGCCCGAACCCCAGCATCTCGCGCGCGCTCGGGTTCATGCGCGTGATCCGGCCGTCCGGCGCAAAGAGCATGAGGCCGTCGGCCATCGAGGAGAAGATCGACTCCAGGAACGCCTCGGAGCGCGCCAGGGCCCGCAGCGCCGCCTCCGCAGTGCCGGTCGCCACCTGTGCCGCGTGGCGCCCGCGGCTCTCGCTACGCAGCCGCAGCTCGAGCCCGGCCTCCAGCTCGTGCCGGCCGGTCACGTCGACGAGGAGCGCCGCGGCACCCGCGAGCCCTCCGGACGGGCCGGCTCGGGCGCTTCCCCGCTCCTCGATCCAGCGCCGCTCCCCGTCTCGGGCCAGCCGGAACGAGCACGCCCAGGACTCGCCTCGCTCGAGCGCTCGCCCGAGCGCCCGCCGCCTCGGTTCACGGTCCTCCTCCAGGATGAGCTTCTCCATCTCGGGCAGGTTCGCCGGCGCCGCCCCCAGCAGCGCGGCGGCACCGCCGCCGAGCAGCAGAGGCCCATCACCGGATTCGCAGCGCCAGGCGCAGGCCCCGGCACTCGCCAGGGCATCGTCCAGCCAGGCGGGACCTGCGCTCAGGCCCACTTTCTCGTCGCAAGTCCCCAGCAGCGAAGACGCCATGTGGCCCCCGCGGGCCCGCTTGAACGTAGCGTGAAGATGATACCCCCCTACGCGCACCCACTCGGATGCGGCGGGGCGCGCAAGCTTCCGCTCCACCGCTATCCCCGTGAAAACACAGGCCTCACGGGGGGCGCGGCATATTGCCGCATGCACCTTCGGACCCCCCTCGGCCGCGCCCGCCTGCGGCGGGCTGACGGCTCCACCTCACCTGGGGTATGGATGCCGCGCTCATGAAGAACCGCCTCGCCGCCGTCGCCTTCCTCGCGCTCCTGTACCTGCCCGCGCTCGGGAGCTCGTCGTCGGGGACCCACCCGGACGAGTCGTACTACCTGGGCATCAGCGCCGAGATGGACGTGAACGGTGCCTGGTTGACGCCGACCATCGACGGGCAGGCGAAGTGGTTCAAGCCTCCGCTCCTCTACTGGGCCGAGCGCCTCGGCTATGCGGTCTTCGGGCGGGGCTTCTTCGGCGGGCGGCTGCCCGCGGCGCTGTGCGCCATCGCGCTCGCGCTCGTGACCGGGGCGCTGGCGCGGCGCATGTACGGGCCGCGCGCGGAGCTCCTGGCGGTGCTGCTCACCGGCGGCACCTTCGGCTGGGTGAAGTTCGGGCGCATGGCGATGATGGACGCCCCCATGGCGCTCGCCTTCGCCGCCGCCGCCTACGGCGCGTGGCGCGCCTGCGAGGAGGACCGGCCAGCTCAGCTCCTCTGGGTCGGTGCCGGGGCGGGCGCGGCCTTCATGCTCAAGGGACCGGTGGGGCCCGTGATCGTGCTGCTCCTCGCCGGCGGTTACATCCTGCTGCGCCGGCCGCGGCTCCTCCGCGGTCGCTTCACCCTGAGTGCTTTTGCGCTCGGCGCGGTCATCGGGCTTCCCTGGTACGTCGCCTCGTTCGCGGTCCACGGTCGCCGCTTCTACGAGTTCTTCGTGGTCGAGCAGAACCTCGACCGCTTCCGCCACCCGTGGACGCTCGGAGGCGAGGCGACGCTGCTCGTCGGGTTCCTCGTCTTCCTCCTCCCCTGGACGCTGCTGGTCCTGGCGGCGCTCCCGGCCGCGCTGCGCAGCTGGCGTGAGCCGGGCGTGCTCTTGCCGCTCGTGTGGATGGCGGTCGTGCTGGGCGTCTTCTCCATCCCTTCGCTCAAGTGGCCGCACTACGGCCTCGGCTGCGCCCCCGCGGCCGTGCTCCTCGCGTGCCGCGCGTCCCCGCCGCGCTGGGCCCGGCTCGGAACGGCCGCGCTCCTCGCGCTCGCCGCCGCCGCCACGCTGGCGGCGCTGCGCTGGCCCTTGTCCGCGCCCGCCGTCGCTGCGCTCGTCGCGACCGCCGGCGCGTTGACCGGCGCGTCCGTCCTCTTCTCGCGCGGCGCGCTGGTCCCCGGCGCAGCCGCCGCTGGCGCCGGACTCGCGCTCCTGCTCGCCTTCGCCATTCCGGCCGTGAACCCTCCCGTCATTCCCGCTCCAGCGCTGGCGCGGCTCGAGGGCCGCGCGCTCCACGTCTACGACTACGTCCCCGGGATCTTCACGCTGGGCGCAGGCCGCCCCGTCCACCGCGTCGAAGGCGACGCGATCGCTCGCGCGCTCGAGGCCGGCGGCGTCGTCATCTTCGCCGAGCGCGGCCTCGGCCAGCTCGACCCCGCCCTGCGGGCACGGCTCCAGGCCGTCGCGACCTGGGAGCACATCCCCGGCTACCTGCCGCCCGCGACGGTGGCGAAGAGCTGGCTCGCGCGCGATCGCGCCGCGCTCTTCGAGCCCATGCTGGCGATGGAGCTGCGGCCGGGGACGACGGCGAGCCGCTAGGTCAGCGCCGCTCGTAGAACCGGTAGCGCCTGACCACCCGACCGCCGTACCGCACCGCGAGCTCGCCCCGCTCCACCACCGGCCCGAGCAGGCGCTCCAGCCCGGCGCGGTCCGGCCCGAGCCCCTCGGGCGCCACCACGAGCAACGGGCGCTCGTCGCGCGGCGGCGCGTACAAGGTCGGCCCGGCGAAGCGATCCGAGACGTAGACGAGCGGCTCCTGCGCGTACCAGCCGAGGTGCCCGAGCGCCATCCAGTGCGTGGTCGCGAGCCGCTCTCCGGGAGCGAGGCGGCGCGCCTCCTCCACCGCCTCCCTCCACCCCCGCAGCTCGTCGAGCGGCCCCTCCACCAGGCGGGGCGCGACCGGCACAGCGGCGAGGAGGAGCGCGGTCATGACACCCCCCACGAGGAGCGCCGCGCGCAGCCGGGCCGCACCGGCGGCGGCGAGGAGGACCAGCGCCGAGAGCCAGGCCGGCGCGGCCCAGTGCGGCAGCGCACCCGGCGTGAATGCAGCCGACAGCGCGAAGAACGCCGCCACCGGCAGGGCGCTGAAGGCGAGAGCGGTAGGCACCAGCGCGCGCGGGATGCCCCGCAGCGCACGCCAGCTGGCGGCCGCGGCGAGGACGAGGAGGAGCGGCGAGACGTAGCCAGCCTGCCCGGCGAGCCAGGCGAGGAGGCGCTGCGCGGAGAAGCTCCGGCCGCGCAGGCCGTGGCTGGCCTGGAAGGCGAAGGTCGCCCAGCCGTGGTGCGCGTTCCAGCGGAGGAACGGGGAGCACACCAGGAGCGCCAGCGCGGCGGCGAGCCAGGGCCACGGCGTCCGCAGGGCGCGGCGCCCCTCGGCGGTGGCGAGCGCGGCGGCGAGGAGCGCGATCCCGAGCAGCCCGGCGTGCAGCTTCGCGAGTGCGGCCAGGCCCAGGAAGAGCCCCGCCGCGAGCCACCAGCGCGGGCTGCGCGACGACGCCCGCTCGACGGCCCAGAGCGAGCCCGCCCATCCGAAGGCGAGCGGCGCGTCGGGCGTCACGAGGAAGGCGCCCACCGAGAAGACCGGCGCCGCCTGGAGCATGAGCGCCAGCGCCAACGCCGCGCGCTGGCCAGCGAGCCTACGCGCCAGGGACGCGGCGAGGAGGGTCGTGCCTCGAGGTAGCCGGGCGCGAGGTGCCGGGCCCAGTCGACGTAGTACGCCTCGTCCGTGGTGAGCGGCACGGCGGCGGCGAGAGCCGCGCGGGCGGCGAGGCCGACGAGAACCACCGCCCACACCGCGCGCCGCGACGACCGCTCGGTCGCGGTCGCGGTCGCGGTCGCGGTCGCGGTCGCGGTCGAGGTCGAGGTCGAGGTCGGTTCGCTGCTCATGCGTCGCCGCGGAGCCTGTCCCGACCCGAAGGTGTTGTCGAGCCCGCCCGTTCAGTCAGTATGATGGCCGCCCCCCCACCCTCCCCCGGAGAATCCATGGCCGCCACGCCCGCCACCGAGCTGAAGCCCTCCTCGCGCCTGCTCCTCGGCCCGGGCCCGAGCATGGTCCACCCGCGCGTCCTGCGCGCCATGTCGATCCCGCTCCTCGGCCACCTCGACCCCGAGTTCCTCGTCATCATGAACGAGGTGCAAGGCATGCTGCGGGCGGTCTTCCAGACCCAGCACCCCTTCACGATCCCCATCTCCGGCACCGGTTCGGCGGGGATGGAGGCGGCGCTCGTCAACGTGGTGGAGCCGGGCGACAAGGTCATCGTGGGCGTGGCAGGCGTGTTCGGGTCGCGCCTCGCCGAGATCGTCGGCCGGTGCGGCGGGCAGCTCGTGAGGCTGGAGGTCCCGTGGGGCCAGGTCTTCCCGCTGGAGCGCATCCAGGAGGCGCTCGCCAGGGAGGGCAAGGTCAAGGCGCTCGCGCTCGTCCACGCCGAGACCTCGACCGGCGCCCAGCAGCCGCTCGACGGGCTCGGGGCGCTGTGCCGGGATCACGGCGCGCTGCTCGTCATCGACGCGGTGACCTCCCTCGGCGGGGTACCGGTGGAGGTCGACCGGCACGGCATCGACGTCTGCTACTCGGGGACGCAGAAGTGCCTCTCCTGCCCGCCCGGGCTCGCCCCCATCACGTTCTCGCCGCGCGCGCTCGAGGCCGTGCGCGCCCGCAAGACGAAGGTGCAGAGCTGGTACCTCGACGTCTCGATGATCGCGGACTACTGGGCCGACGGGAAGCGCGCCTACCACCACACCGCGCCCATCAGCATGGTGTACGCGCTCCACGAGTCGCTCCGGATCGTGCTGGAGGAGGGGCTCGAGCCGCGCTTTGCGCGCCACCGCCGCCACTCGGCCGCGCTCATGGCCGGCCTGGTGCAGCTCGGCTGCACGCCCAATGCCGCCGAGGGCCACCGCCTGCCGAGCCTCAACTGCGTGAAGACGCCGGAAGGAGTCGACGAGGCGCCCATCCGCAAGGCGTTGCTCGCCGAGGCCGGCATCGAGATCGGCGGCGGCCTCGGGCCGCTCGTCGGCAAGATCTGGCGGATCGGCCTCATGGGAGAGTCGGCGCGCCAGGAGCACGTGCTGGCGGTGCTGGCGGCGCTGGAGCAGGCGCTCGCCAGGAACGGACGCAGCGTCAAGCCGGGCGGCGCGGTGACGGCGGCGCTGCGCAGCTACGCCGGGTGACCGGCGGCGGGGACCACCCCCTACGAAGCCGCCGCTCCCGGCCCCGGCAGCCGCAGCGTGAAGACGGCGCCGCCGGCGGGGTCGGTCGCGGCGGTGAGCGATCCGCCGTGCCGCTGGACGATGCCGTAGCTGATGGCGAGCCCGAGCCCGGTCCCCTTCCCGATCGGCTTCGTGCTGAAGAATGGGTCGAAGATGCGCGGCAGATTCTCCGGGGCGATGCCGGGGCCATTGTCGTGGAAGCGCAGCACGGCGACGCCGTCCTCCAGCTCGCCCGACACCGACAGGCGGGGCGCGGGCAGCGCCGCCGTCGCGTCGAGCGCGTTCTGCACCAGGTTCATCACCACCTGCTGCAGCTGTCCCGGCGAGCCCTCCAGCGGCAGGGCGGCGGGGAGGCTGAGCTCGACGCGGAACTCCGTCTTGAACGCGTTTCCGACCCAGGTGACCCCGCGCTGCACCACCTCGACCAGGTTGAAGCGCCGGTGCTCCTCGCGATCCACGGCCGAGAAGCGCTTCAGGCCGTCCACGATGGCGCGGGTCCGCTCCGCGCCCTCGATCGTGCCCTCGATGAGCGGCTGGAGGTCCTGGATGACACGGTCGATGCGCAGCTCGGCCCGGAGCGCCGCCAGCGCCCCGGGCGCCGCGCCGGCGTCGACGGCCGCCAGGTACTGGGCGAGCCGCGTCGTGTAGCGCTGCAGCGAGTAGACGTTCCCGAGCACGAAGCTGATCGGGTTGTTGAGCTCGTGCGCGACGCCCGCCACGAGGCGCCCCAGCGACGCCATCTTCTCGGCATGCACGAGCTGCTGCTGCGCGCGCTTCAGCTCGTCGTGCGCGGTCCGCAGGGCTTCGTAGGCGCGCCGGAGCTCGCCCACCGGCCGCCCCGTCACCACCATCCCGAGGACCCTGCCGGTGGGGCCGTGCCGCGGCGTCCCGTTGAGCGAGACGGCCATGGCGCTGCCGTCGGCGGCGCGGAGCATGAGCTCGAGCTCGTGCACCGGCTCGCCGCCCGACCTGACCAGGATGCGCGCCGCCTCGCGCGACGCGTCGTCGGAGAAGAGCTCCACGACAGGCCGCCCGCGCAGCTCGTGATCGCTGTGTCCGGTCAGCTTCACCAGCGATTGGTTCACGTCCTCGATGGTGCCGTCGCGCCCGGTCACGAGCAGGATGTCGGACATCGAGCCGAGCACGCCCTCGATGAAGCGCTGCGACGCCTCCAGGGCGGCGTTCTTCTCCTCGAGGGCCACCTCGTACTGGAGGAGATCGTTGTAGACCTCCTCCATCTTCTGGATGACCTCGATCCAGACGCCCTCGTCGACGCCCTCGGGCACCTGGCTCCAGTGGAGCGCGTCGGCCATGGTGAGGCGCACCGGCATGCCCTAGTGCACCGTGCAGACCATGCAGGGGTCGAACGAGCGGACGACGTGCTGCACCAGCACCGCCGCCTCCTCGCCATCGGCCGGCAGATCGACGAGCGCCTGCTCGAGCGGGCCGGGACGGCCCTGCGCGTCGCGGGGCGAGAAGTTCCAGGTGGTGGGGGAGACGATCTGGTAGCCGTGGATCTTCCCACCGCGCACCACGAGCCAGTGGCCGAGCGTCCCGCGAGCGGCCTCCACCAGCCCGACGCCGGCGGCGTCTTGGGGCAGCTCCCGGGTGGCGCAGAAGGGCTCGCCCGGCGCGAGCGCGTCCACCCAGCCCTCCATGGCCGGCACCACCCGCGCCAGCTCGAGGAGGCGCCCCACCACCCGCGACAGCACGTTGCCGCCGCCGCGGGCGACGAGGTCGCGCGCCAGCGGGTGGCCGTCCACCACCTGGCGCGCCAGCGCCCCCACCTCCACCACCTGTCCGGCGAGCCGCGGCGCCTTGCACCAGGTGTACGCGCCGGCCTTGTCCGGCACGGGCCTGGTCGCGCCCTGTGCCGGGTGGCGGGGCACGTCGTCCTGGAGCCAGGCATGGCTCACGTCCTCGCGGATCTCGGCCTCGTCGAACGGCCGGAGCGCCCCGTCGAAGACGCCGCGCGCGAGCCAGGGCGCCTCTTCCGGCCCGTACGCCCCGGAGCTGAGGAACACGTCGCTGGCGCGACCGAAGCGCTCGAGGCCGAGATCGGCCGCCGCCTCCAGGAATGCCGCGAAGTCGCTCGCGTCAGTGGGCCGGGCGGCCCGCCACGCCTCCAGCGCCGCCACCCCGTCGAGCGCCACCACCTCCTCCAGTGGCCCGCCGAAGAGCGTCCGCTCGAGGAAGGTGCGGAAGGCGCGCAGCGCGAGCCGCAGCTGGATCTTCTCCTGCCGCTGCACCGGGCGGGAGGTGCCGCCCGGCTGCAAGGCCAGCGTGTGCGGCCACTTCCCGGCCAGCAGCCCCATCAGCTCGAGGAGCTC
>WNGL01002583.1_pt1 | contig 21879 bp, 22 predicted proteins | sample 5400591 | NCBI WGS metagenome assembly WNGL01 (sample SAMN13153377, study PRJNA577476) | soil metagenome | isolation source: 80 cm soil or saprolite under Garry oak tree replicate 1 | place: USA:California | collected 2016-06-15 | reverse complement strand
AGTCCGGCAGGGCGTCGGGCAGGTCGTTTTGCCGTATACTTTGCACTTTTGTGCGGACGCAAAAGTCGACGCTTGCGGCGATGAACCGCGCGCTTCACGACTTCGGTGCATTTTACAGGCAACCATGGCAGCGAAGCCCAAGCCCGGCAAGAAACTCTGGTCCGGGCGGTTCGCCGAACCGGTATCCGAGATCGTCAAGCGCTACACCGCGTCGGTCCGTTTTGACCGACGCCTCGCGCCCCACGACATCCGGGCGTCCCTAGCACACGCGCGCATGCTGCGCGCCGCCAGGATCCTGACGGCGGCTGACCTCAAGGCGATCGAGCGCGGTCTTTCCAGGGTCTCGGGCGAAATCGAAACGGGACGGTTTCGCTGGTCGCTCGCGGCCGAGGACGTCCACGTCAACATCGAGCGGCGGCTGATCGCTCTCGTCGGGGAGGCAGGAAAGCGCCTGCACACCGCCCGCTCGCGCAACGATCAGGTGACCACCGACCTGCGTCTGTGGCTGCGCGAGGCGATCGACGAGATCAGGGGCCTTCTGCGAAAGCTGCAACAGGGGCTCCTCGATCAGGCGGAAAAACATGCCGCCACCGTGATGCCGGGTTTCACCCACCTGCAGGTCGCTCAACCGGTGACTTTCGGGCATCACCTCCTCGCGTATTTCGAGATGCTCGAGCGCGACCGCTCGCGCCTTGCCGACTGCCGGCGGCGCGTGAACTGCCTCCCGCTCGGGGCCGCGGCGCTCGCCGGAACGTCCTTTCCGATCGACCGCGCGAAGGTCGCGCGCGAGCTGGGGTTCGATACGGTGAGTGAAAACTCCCTGGACGCCGTTTCCGATCGCGACTTCGCGATAGAGTTTTGCGCCTGTGCGGCGCTTGCGATGGTCCATCTCTCGCGCTTTTCCGAGGAGCTGATCCTCTGGAGCAACCCGCGCTTCGGTTTCGTCGCCCTGCCGGATCGTTTTTGTACCGGCTCGTCGATCATGCCCCAGAAGAAGAATCCCGACGTTCCCGAGCTCGCGCGCGGCAAGACCGGGAGGGTCGCGGGCGATCTCGTCGCGCTGCTCACCCTGATGAAGGGACAAGTTCTCGCTTACAACAAGGACAATCAGGAGGATAAGGAGTCGCTGTTCGACGCGGTGGATACCCTGCGTGACACCCTCGCCGTTTTCGCCGAATTGATCGTCGGTATCCAGGTCAATACGGCTGCGATGCAGGCTGCGGCCAAGGAAGGTTTCTCCACGGCGACGGACTTCGCCGACTACCTGGTAAGAGAGGGGCTCGCGTTTCGCGACGCTCACGAAGTGGTGGCGCGGGCGGTGCGCTTCGCCGAGAAATCGGGGCTGGGCCTGGAGCAGTTGCCGCTCGCGGAGATGCGCCGTTTCTCTTCCAAAGTGGAAAAAGACGTCTACCGCGTCCTCACGCCCGAGGGCTCGGTCGCAAGCCGCTCGCACATCGGAGGCACCGCGCCCGCGCAGGTGCGTGTCGCGATCAAGCGCGCGCGCAAATTGCTGAAGACCGCCCCGGAACCGTGATCCCGCAGTGATGGGAGGCCTATCGGGAGAGCTTCTCGCCGCGCTGCAGACATCCATTTCAGGCGTGGCGGCCTCGTTCCGCATCGAGCGCACGACGCCCGTCGCCGGAGGTTGCATCCACCGCTGTTTCATACTCGAGGGCGGCGGTCGCAGATACTTCGCCAAGACAAACGACCGCTCGGCACTCGACAGTTTCGCCGCCGAGGCTGACGGTCTCGCGGCGCTGGCCGCAGCCGGTGCGAGGGTCCCCGCCCCGCTGTGCCGAGGACAGGCGGGCGAGGCAGCGTTCCTCGTGCTCGAACACCTGGAACTGCGCGGAACCGGCGATTACGCCGCGTTGGGCCACTCGCTCGCTATCGTCCATTCAATCCGCGGCGAATCCTTCGGGTGGCGGCGGGACAATTACATTGGAACAACGCCGCAGCTCAACCGGCGATCGCCTGCATGGAGCGACTTCTGGCGCGAAGCGCGGCTCGGACCTCAACTCGAGCTTGCCAGGAAAAACGGCCTCGGGAGGGATCTTGTGGGAAAGGGAGAGCGGCTTGCCGAAGCACTACCCCGACTGCTTTCTCAGCATGCTCCCGCTGCATCGCTCCTGCATGGCGATCTATGGAGTGGAAACGCAGGCTTTCTCGCCGACGGCGCGCCAGTGCTCTTCGATCCGGCAGTTTATTGGGGAGACCGCGAAGCCGACCTGGCCATGACCGAGCTGTTCGGCGGTTTTCCGCAGGCTTTTTATTCCGCCTATGCGGGAGCGGCGCCCCTCGATCCGGGCTATGCGGTCAGGAAAACGCTGTACAACCTGTACCACGTGCTCAACCACGCGAATCTGTTCGGGGGCGGCTATGCCGCGCAGGCCGAACGGATGATCGAGCGCCTCCTTGCGGAACTGCGATGAGGCGACCGGTCTTCCGGCTAAGAGGTGGTTTTTTCTCCGGTGAGAAGCTTCTGCAACTCGCCTGACTGATACATCTCGCGCATGATGTCGGACCCGCCCACGAACTCTCCGTTGACGTAGAGCTGGGGAATCGTGGGCCAGTTCGCGTATTCCTTGATGCCCTGGCGGATTTCCGGTTCCTCGAGCACGTTGACAGTAAAGACTTGCTCGACCCCGCAGGCCTTGAGGATCTGCACGGCATTGGCGGAGAATCCGCACTGCGGAAATTGAGGAGTCCCCTTCATATAGAGAACGACGGGATTTCCGGTAACTTGCTGCTTGATGCGTTCTAGCGCGTCCATGTCCAGTCCTCAAATACCTGATAAAAATCGTCGGGAATTGTACCGCTCGCACTAAACGCGGTCAACCGCGCCAAGCACCCGCGCACGCGCGCGGCTGTCCCGCGAGGTCATGAAAATCGGCGACTCCGGCGTAACCCAGCGAGCCGAGGAGCTTGACGCAGCGATCTCCCTGGTCGTACCCATGTTCCATGAGCAGCCAGCCGCTCGGCCGGAGCCAGTTTTGCGCGCGCACGGCAATCTCCCGGATGCAAGCGAGCCCGTCCTCGCCGCCGACCAGGGCGAGCCGCGGCTCGAAGCGCAGGTCGCCTCGTTCCAGATGAGCGTCTCCCGCCGCGACGTAAGGCGGGTTGGACACGATTAGGTCGAACCGCTCCGGCCCGAGCGCCCGGAACCAGTCGCTGAGAACGAAGTCGATTTCGGCCCCGTGGTCGCACGCGTTCCGCCGCGCGAGGGCGAGGGCCGCTTCAGAAACATCCGTGGCGACGATCGCTAGCCCCGGCCGCTCGCTCGCGAGAGCGATGGCGATCGCCCCGCTGCCCGTTCCGAGCTCCAGCACGCGCGCTGGCGCGGGAAGGCGCTCGAGCGCTAGCTCGACTAGGCGCTCGGTTTCCGGGCGGGGGATCAGGATCTCCGGGGTCACTCGCAAGGCGAGGCCGTAGAACTCCCGCCGGCCCGTGATGTAGGAAACCGGTTCGCCAGCGCGTCGCCGTACGAACCGAGAGAGCGCAGAGCGTGCCATGGAGGAATCGATCGCGTCTTCTGCGTGTGCGATGAGGCGCACACGCTCGCAGCCCAGGACGGAACAGAGCAACAACTCGGCTTCAAGGCGCGGCAACCCGGATTCGCGCAGCAAGCCGTCGATCGTTGCCACGGTTTCGAGGGTGTTCACTCGTGGCCCTGGGTCACCGCTCTTCGGCGAATGCGGCGAGCTGCTCGGTCTGGTGCTCTGCGAGCAGCGCCTGCGTCAGCTGGGTAAGGTCGCCATCCATGATGTCGTTGATCTTGTAGAGGGTGAGACCGATGCGGTGGTCGGTGACCCTTCCCTGCGGGAAATTGTAAGTCCGGATGCGCTCGGAACGGTCCCCCGAGCCGATCAAGGATTTGCGCGTTGCGGCTTCCTTCGCCTGCTGCTCGCGCCGCTGCTTGTCCTTGATGCGCGCCGCGAGCACCGCGAGCGCTTTCTCCTTGTTCTTGTGCTGCGAGCGCGCATCCTGGCACTCCACCACGATTCCGGTAGGAAGATGCGTAATTCGCACCGCCGAGTCGGTCTTGTTGACGTGCTGGCCGCCGGCACCCGAGGCACGGTAGGTGTCGATTCGCAGTTCCGAGGGATTCAGTACGACGTCGCCGATTGCGCTCGCCTCGGGCAGCACCGCTACAGTGCAAGCCGAGGTGTGAATGCGACCCTGGGTTTCGGTGGCCGGCACTCTTTGGACGCGGTGGCCGCCGGATTCGAACTTGAGCTTGGAGTACGCGCCCTGCCCAATGATACGCGCGATGATCTCCTTGTACCCGCCGGCATCCCCCGGCGACTCCGATATCACCTCCACCTGCCAGCCCTGGCGTTCGGCATAGCGCGAATACATGCGAAACAGGTCGCCCGCGAAGAGCGCCGACTCGTCCCCGCCGGTACCGGCGCGGATCTCGAGGAAGATGTTGCGCTCATCGTTGGGATCCTTCGGCAGGAGCAGCCGCTGCAACTCCGATTCGAGCGCGGCGAGCCGCTCGCGCCCGAGCTTGATCTCGCTTTCCGCGTAGCTTTTCATTTCGGGATCGTCGAGCAGCTCTTGCGCTTCGGCGACGTGCTGTTCGGTATCGCGGTATTTGTTGAACAGCACGACGACGGGCCCGAGCTCTGCATGCTCGCGCGAAAGCTTGCGAAACTGCTCCAGGTCGCGCGTCGCGTTCTCGGAAGAAAGAAGCGCGCCGATGTCCTGGAGCCGCTGGCGCGCCTGATCGAGCTTGGCCGCGATACTGGTCTTCATCGACTCACGGGCGGACGCCCGAATTAATCGCGCGCGCGAAGCTGATACAACCTTGCTACGAGCGCCTTGAGCGACTCGTCCGCTTCGCCGTCCTGGTTGAGCGCTTCGGTGGGTGCATGCATCAGCTTGTTGGTAAGGCCGTGCGAGAGCGCCTCGAGCACTGCTTTTGGATCGTCGCCTCGAGCGAGCATCCGCGCGGCGCGCTCGACTTCGCGGCAGCGCGCTTCCTCTGCGGATTCACGCAGCTGGCGGATGAGCGGCACCATTTCGCGCGTCTTCATCCAATGCAGGAAAGATCCGACTTGGGATTCAATGATTACTTCGGCCTGCGCGACCGCCGATTGGCGCGCATCGATGCCCTCGCGCACCGTTGCCGCGAGGTCATCGATGGTGTAGAGAAATACGTCGTCCATCGCCGCCACCTCGGCTTCGATGTCCCGGGGGACGGCGAGGTCGACCATGAAAACCGGGCGGTGGCGGCGAGCACGGACCGTGCGCTCCATCGTGCCTTTGCCGATGATCGGCAGCGAGCTCGCGGTGCAGGAAATGATGATGTCGTATTCCGGCAGGCGCTCGGGCAGGTCGCGCAGCTCGATCGACTCCGCGTTGAAGCGGCGTGCGAGTGATTCGGCACGCTCCAGCGTGCGGCTCGCCACCGCCATGGCGCGCGGCCGCTGCGCGGCGAAGTGGGTCGCGGCGAGCTCGATCATCTCGCCTGCACCGACCAGCAGCACTTTCTGCTCGGCGAGGCTCGGAAATATCCGGCCGGCGAGCTTCACTGCGGCGGCCGCCATGGAGACGACGTTGGCGCCGATGCCGGTATTGCTGCGCACTTCCTTCGCCACCGCAAAAGAGCGCTGGAAAAGCTTATTGAGGAGCGTCCCGAGCGTACCCGCGGACTCTGCGACGCGAACCGCCTCTTTCATCTGCCCGAGGATCTGCGGCTCGCCGACCACCATGGAATCGAGGCCGGAGGCGACGCGAAAAGCGTGCCGAACCGCATCGCCCTGCGGAAGGGTATAGAGGTAGGGCTTCAGCTCCTGGGGCTGGACACGGTGATAGCCGGCGAGCCATTCGAGTGCGGCCTGCGGTTCGCCCAGTGCGCAGTAGAGCTCGGTGCGATTGCAGGTCGAAAGGATTGCAGCCTCCCTGACCGGCTCGCGCAGCGTCAGCTCCGCAAGCGCCGATCGAAGGCGCTCGGCGTGAAACGCCACTCGCTCGCGTATCGCAAGGGGAGCGGTGTGGTGATTCAATCCGAGCGTGAATAGCTGCATGGCGAGAGCGGTCTACGTGACCTGCTATTATAAGCTAGCAAGTTCGGGGGCCCCCAGGAGGGACTGCGGCCAAGGTGTTCCGCCCAAACAATTTGCGTTGGGAGCAGCGAATATGACCGAGCTTCCTTCTCAGCTGCGACAGGTCCGCGACTTTTTCTTCAAACAGGCCCTGGCCCTTTCACCTGAGCGTAGCTACCTTCACCAGCCGGAGCTCATCAAGAACCAGACGATCTTCCGGCTTGAGGATCTTCGCAAGCACCTCAACAATCCTTTCCTGGATCTGGATTTCGTGCAGATCATCGATAAGGGGCGCCTCGTCGATCTGCGCGCGGCGCACTGTTTCAAGATCGTGCAGCGACGTCAGATCAAGTTCGTCAATCGTCTTGTACTCCAGCAGCACCTGCAAAATGGGGCCGCTTGCCTTCTTGAAGGCGTCGACATCCTGGAACCGCAGGTCAACCTGCTGGCGACCGCCCTCGACCGGGCGCATTCATGCACCTTCAGCAATGCGGTGGTGTTCTTTTCGCAACACAGCAGCGAAGCATACCGAGGTCATCTCGATACGGATGACGTGCTCGCGATTCATCTTGCGGGCGCGAAAAGGTGGCGCCTGCACGGACGCCAATCGCCCCGACGGACCCACTTGGTCGAGCTGGGGGAATCGGAAATGGGGCCACTCGAAGCCGAGTTGGTCATGCACGCCGGGGACGTGTTGTTCCTGCGCAGCGGCACGCCGCACCAGGTCGAAACGGTCGGCGACTATTCCCTGCACCTTTCCTTCGACCTCTGCGACCGTGCCGCGGGCATCGAAACCGTGTTCGACCTACTGCTCAAGCGTTACGACCGCGATTCCTTGCGGCCATACGGCGCTGTAAGCGAGGTGCTCGAAAAAGTAGCCTCGCTGGGCCGAACCGAAGAATTCAGGCGCGAAATCGAAGCCCTTCAGCAGCAGCACAAGGCCGGGTACGAAGAATTCCGGCGCTCGGTCGCCGCGAGCCGCGTGAGTTTTTTTGACCCCCTCATTGCCGCGGAAGATTCCAGAAGCCAGCAGCGCTGAGCGGATGGACGTCGTCGGGTGGATGGTGGCCAAGGCCGGAATCGAACCAGCGACACACGGATTTTCAGTCCGCTGCTCTACCAACTGAGCTACTTGGCCGGGCCGGTGCGTCCGGAAACCGGAGCGCGCGGAAAAGGAGCGCGAATTATAAGGGGAAACGGCCTGACCCGGCCACGCCCCTACGGGCTCACCGATCCCGCTGCGAGGCTGACGTTGCAGCAGGACGCACTTCCTCAGTTCCGGTGGGGTGGTGTCCCGGGCTGCGGGGTATGTTAGCTCGGCGAATTCCGCGCCGCTCGCCCGCAAGTACGACACGACGCCGGGCTCCGCCGTTGCGGCCGGGCTCGCGTCAGGCTCACAACGGTTTTCGACCGTGCTGCAAATCTGGCCTTTCGCCCAACTCAACAGCACCCAGATCCAGAACAGGATGAGGAAAGCCACCAGCGGAATATGACGGTCCACCACGGCCTTGGGAGTGATGCCCCGGGTGACGCGGATGACCGGACCGGTCAGCACACACAGTATCTGGTAAGCGAGATTTTGCTCCCGCTTCTTGCCCGCGAGCAGGTGGAGCAGGCCCTGACCCAGCAGGAAAAACCCTGCCAGCTCGACCAGCGCCTTTACGATAGTGACGATAAGCAGCTCTGTATCCATGTCCGCCTGCGAGGAAAAGATGGCGCGCCTGACCTGGCACTTGCAGAGTCCAGCTCCGGCTGCTTCCTTCCCGGAACTGACCACGTTCACCAGGCTGCAACAGGGGAGCCGCCGCGCCTATTGTAGGTCAACTGACCTTGAGATTAGCCCGCGATGGGCAGATCATCATCGTTGCATGGAACCCGCCGACAGCATCCGCCGTCTTGGCTTTGCGCGCTGGTACGAGCGGCGCCTCATCGAGGGCCACGCCTGGTTCATCAGCGTTGTTTTCTGCATGATCGCGATCGCGGCTTGCATGGAGGAGTTGAACTTTCGCGGCTCGGTTGCGCGCCTGCTCGCCTACGTCACGCTGGTGGCCGCCTCGGTCGCGATCGGAATCTACGGCATGCTACGCTACCAAAAGATCCTGACCGAGGCCGAGCTGCTTGGCGAGCACGCCACCTGCGGCGCCTGCGGCGCCTACGCGCGCTTCAGGCTGATCTCGCCCTCGCGGGTCCGGTGTAAGTGCGACAACGAGTGGTGCCTGATTCAGCCCGGTCAACCCGAATAAGGGACGCGCCGGTAACGGAGAGGGGGATTCGAGCCCACGATGCGCGACTAGCGTGCACGCTTTCCAAGCGTGCGCCATAAGCCGCTCGGCCATCCCGGATTCCGGCGCAGACGCGAATTCCAGCAGTCAGGCGGCGGCAGCGGCCTGATCGAGTACCAGCTTGATCTTGAATGCCGTCAGCGCGACCCACAGCACCATCAGCAGGAAAAATGCTACCAGGCCGATGTGCTGGTCGATAACGACGCGCGGCGTGATGGCACGGGTAACCATCGTGATCGGCGAGGTGATGATCCGGAACAGGTTGTAGACTACGTTCTGGTCGCGTTTGGATCCGGCAATCACCCAGAGCACGCCTTGACCGAGAAATGCGACACCCGCCACCTCGGTCAGCGCCTTCAGAATTACGATAAGCTCGTACATCCGCTTAACCCGTTTATCCTTCCATGGAACATTGGCGCTATTTCCTGCGCGGCCGCCTGCTCGAACTGTTCGGGCTCAAGCCCCAAGCGATTGCTGCCTACAGCGCGGCGATGCGTGTAAAGCCGGACTTCCTCAGGCCCGCGAACCGCATTGCCTACCTTCTGGCGTTGCAAGACCGCTTTGCCGAGGCCGAGCCCTATTTCCAGGCGGTGTTGCGCGCGGACCCCGGCAACGCGGTGGCCCATTTCAATCTCGGCTTCACACATGACAAGCGCGGGCAATACGGCAAGGCTATCCACGAATTCCGCGAAGCCACCCGCCTCAACCCGAAGATCGACCGCGCCTGGTACGGCCTGGGCCTCGCGCACGCCCGTCTCGGGCAACACCGCGAAGCCGCCGAGACGCTGGAGCAGGCGGCTACGCTGCAACCGATGAACCACCATGCCTGGTACCAGCTGGGCATGGCACTCCACACAACGGGCAATACGGAGCGGTTCGAGCAGGTCGTCATGCACCTGCTGCGCTTCGATCCAAAAATGACGCGCCGGCTGATCGTGGATACCGGGCGCAGCGACCTCGCCCACTTGGTGCAGCACCTTGTAGTCTGACAGTGGCCGGCCGCCAGCGACGCGGTCAGCCGAAAATTACCTGGACGACCTTGAACTTGCCGCTGGCATCCTTCTGGAAGATCAGGATGGTCTCGTTGTCGACCAGGCTCTGATTGTCCGGGTCGAAGGTCTTTTTCTTGTAGGTCCAGCGCAGCGTAGTCGGTGTCGCGGGGGCGACGGATTCGGGCTTGCCGACCTTGGCGATCACCTCCTCCTCGGTCTTGTCCGTCACATAGCCGATGAACAGGCCACGCGCCGTGCCGCTGACCTGGCCGGAGCAACTACTCAGGGCCAGCACGATGCCGCAAGCCGCGGCAACCATGAATGCTTTCATGTCCAGTCTCCCCGCAGCGAAAACAAGATTCTACAAAAAAACAAAGCCCGCCGAAGCGGGCCCTGTCTGAATCAGCAGCCCGAGGCTATCTGCCTTCGGTGACCATCGTATCGCCCACTAGGTTCGGGTAGCGCACGTGCTCGACTAGCTCCTGCACCTCCTTCGACGGTTCGGGGGTCAGCAAGCTCACGATGTAGATCGTGATCATGCTTACCGGCAGGCCGAACATGCCCGCCGATACCGGGCTCAAGCCGAACCAAAGCGGCATATTGATGCCGAAGAACGGGTAGCGCGTAACCATGTAGTACACGCAGATCCCAAGCCCTGCGGCCATGCCGACGATCGCTCCCCATTTGCTGGCGCGCTTCCAGAATATGCCCATCACCAAACACGGGAAGAACGACGATGCCCCCAGCGAGAACGCGGCCCCCACCAGGAACAGGATGTCCCCCGGCTTGAGCGAGGTCACGTAGGCCGCCGTGATCGCGGCACAGACCAACAGGAACTTGGAAAGAAACACGCGCTTCGGCGTCGAGGCGGTCGGGTCAATCAGTTTGTAGTAGAAGTCGTGCGCCAAGGCGTTGGCGATGGTCAGCAGCAACCCGTCAGCGGTCGAGAGCGCCGCCGCCAGGCCGCCGGCCGCGACCAGCCCCGATACGACGTAGGGCAGACCCGCGATTTCGGGTGTCGCCAACACGATCAGGTCGGTGCCGATCACGATCTCGGCCAACTGCACGATGCCGTCCTTATTGGTATCGGTGATGTTGAGCAGGGACGGATCCACCTTTGCCCACGCCGAGGCCCAGGCCGGGAGCGAAGCGAACGAACTGCCCACCAGGTTCGTGTACATGTCGTATTTCGCCAGGACCGCGAGGCAGGGCGCCGTGAAATACAGTATGAAGATGCACACCAGCGACCAGAACACCGAAGTGCGCGCCTCCTGCACGCTGGGCGTGGTGTAGTAGCGCATCAGGATGTGGGGCAGCGCCGCCGTGCCGAACATCATACAGAACACGATGCCGATGAAGTTGAGGCGCGCTGTGTTCTGCGCTTTTTCATCCGCTCCAGGGAAGGCCTGGGCGTGCGGCCGGGGTGGCGCCGCTCTGGCAGCAAGGCCCGTTTCCCGGGTCCACTGAACCTTCGCGGCGTTCACGTTCGCTGGATAAGCCGCAACGGCTCTTTCGGCCTCCGCAATTTTGTCCGCAGGCGCATTCGCAGCCTTCAGGCTCGCCAGGTTCTGTTCGACCTGAGCTTTGCCCTCGGCATACGACTTATCCGGCGAGGCGAGCGCAGCTTTGCCCGCAGCCGCCCGGTCGGCGAAGATCTTGCGCACCTCCAGCTCTTTCGGATCGTTGGTGATCTTCTTCTCCACTTCGCCTAGCTTCTGCAGCGTATAGCCATAGGCGAACTGCGGAACCGGTATGCCGGTATGCTTCACGCCCAGCCATACGACAGGAGTCAGATAGGCGATGATGAGGACGATGTACTGGGCCACCTGGGTCCAGGTCACCGCCCGCATCCCGCCCAACATCGCGCAGACCAAGATCCCGGCGAGGCCGACGAACACACCGACGCCGAACTCAAGGCCGGTCATCCGGCTCACGATCAGGCCGACGCCGTAGATCTGGGCGACGACGTAGACGAAAGAACAGGTGATCGCACAGATGACGCCCATGAAGCGCACGATGCCGCCGCCGTAACGCTCGGCGAGGAAATCCGGGATCGTGAACTGGCCGAACTTGCGCAGGTAGGGCGCGAGGAACAAGGCCACCAGGCAGAAGCCCCCAGTCCATCCCATGACCCACGCGAGGCCGTCGTAACCTTGCAGGAACAGCGTGCCGGCCATGCCGATGAAGGACGCCGCGCTCATCCAGTCTGCGCCCGTTGCCATGCCGTTGAAAAACGACGGCACCCGGCGTCCCGCGACGTAATATTCCGCTACGTCCGTGGTGCGCGTCATCCAGCCGATGCCGGCATACAGGCCGATGGTCGCGAACAGGAACCAGTAGCCGATCCAGGCCCGCGACATCCCCAACTGCTCGGCAAGCGCGATCGCGAGCAGGAAGAGGATGAAGCCGCCGGTATAGAAAGTGTAGTACTTCTTGAGGTTGCGGTTGAAGGTCGACTGCGAGAAGGCCGGGGTACTCATTCGAGATCTCCTTCATCCACGCCGTATTCCTTGTCGAGCTTGCGCATCAGCAGCGCGTAAATGCCGATGAGTGCCACGTAGACGGCGAGCGAGCCTTGCGCCGAAAAGTAGAAAGCGAGCGGAAAGCCGAGGAACGTCATGCTGCTGTTCAGTTCGCGTGCGAACCAGATCTCGACGAACGTAAAGACGAACCAGACACAGAACAATATCGCCGTAATGACGAGGTTCTTGCGCCAGTAGTCGTGGTGCTTTGCGGTGAGCTGCATCGGTCCCCCCTCTTGACGACCGCCCTGGAATTCTGAGGCGCGAATCGGGAGCCAAATTCCCTGACGGGTCGGGAGGAATGCTAGCCGGGCAACCTGGGCACTTCCATTAGGGAAAACCCTAGGTTCAGGCGTTCACTCAGATTGCTGCATGGCAAACTGAACCAGTTCGGCCACAGAGGTCACTCCCATCTTCTCCATCACCTTGGCGCGATGGAATTCGACGGTCTTCACGCTGATGTCGAGCTCCGCGGCGATGATCTTGTTCGGCTTGCCTTCGATGACGCGCTGCAACACCTCTTGCTCTCGCTCGGTCAGGGTCGCAAGGCGGCCGGCAATGCGCGATTGCTGCATGCGCTTTTTGCGAATCTTGGCATCGGTCTCAAAGGCTTTTTCGATGACCGAGAGCACGTCCTTATAGCTGAACGGCTTCTGGACGAAATCGACGGCACCTCCCTTTAACGCGCTCACCGCGGCCGGCACGTCCCCGTGCCCCGTGACAAAGACGATCGGGATCTCGATGCTTCTGCGGTGCAGGTATTCCTGTAGCTCCAGCCCGCTCATTCCGGGCAGTTTGAGATCCAACACTAGACATCCGGTGCCCACGTTGCGATAGGAGTCGATGAACTCTGCGGCGGTGGCGAACGTCTTGACGGCGATTCCGTTCGACTCCATGAGCCATCGCCAGAGCGTGCGAATGGACTCGTCGTCGTCGACGATATATGCCGTAGGCGCTTGATCGGGGTAAATGTCGTTCATCGGCGGCCGGCATCTCGCGCTTTGCTTTCGGTTAGCAAAGCATGCACCGTGTTCATGAGTTCCTTCGTGGAAAATGGCTTCGTGACGTACGCGTTCGCACCAAAGTTGAGTCCTCTGTCCCTTTCTGCATTGCTGCCCTTCGCGGTGAGCATGATGATCTTCACGTTCCGGAGGACGGGGTTCTCGCGGATCTTCTGGCACACCTCGAACCCGCTTCTCTGCGGCATCATCACGTCGAGCAGGACCACATCCGGTCGGAAACTCTCGGCGAGCTGCAGTGCTTCCCCGCCGTTGAGCGCCACCCGCACTTCGTAGTCGTTTCCGCGCATCAGGAATTCGAGCGAGGTGATGATGTTCGGCTCGTCGTCGACGATGAGAACCCGGCGGATGATGACCTCCCGGCGTCCGCTTCAGGCCGCTTTGACCAGCGCGAGCTCGCGCGCGATCGGCAGGGTGAACGAGAAGCAGGCTCCCTCGCCGGGGCGGCTCGTCACCCACATGCGCCCGCCGAAGTGCTCGACGATCCGACGGCTGATGTGCAAGCCCAGCCCGCTGCCCTGCGGCTTGCCGGTAAGCACGTCGCCCACCTGCCGGAATTTTTCGAAGATGACCTCCTGGTCCGCGGCTCTGATGCCGATGCCATTGTCGCTCACCTCCACGCGCAGAAAGCCGCTCTGTTGCGCGAGCGATACTGCAACCCTTCCCGGCGTGCGCCCGGAAAACTTGGCCGCATTGGACAACAGATTGAGCATCACCTGCATCAGGCGATCGCGGTCGGCGACAATACCTGGTACCTTCTGCGGCAACTCTACCGTCACCTCGATTTTCCGCTCCTTGAACAGCTGACTCACCGCGGTGACCGAGTCCTCGAGCACTTCGCGCATGTCGATCTCGCTGGAATGCCACTCCGCGGCGCCGGACTCGATCTTGGCGAGGTCCAGCACTTGGTTGATGAGGCGGGTGAGCCGCTCGGACTCCTTGACGATGATCCCGAGAAACTTCGTGCGCTCGCCCTCTTCGAGGCGAGGATTGTCATTGAGGATTTCCGAGAACGCGCGGATCGAAGTGAGCGGCGTGCGCAGCTCGTGCGTCACGGTGGAGATGAAGTCGTCTTTGAGGCGGTCGAGCTCCTGCAACCGCTGGTTAGCGCCGCGCAGCTCGTTGGTCGCCGCCTCCAGCTCCCGCGATTTCTGCTCCAGCTGCCGGCTGTAGGCGAGGACCTGCGAGGCCTCGTCGATGATGTTCATCACCTCGTCGATGCCCAAGGGCTCCTCTTCGACGACTGAAGCCATCATGACGCGGGCCGAAGCGCTGCCGATGGCGCCGGCGAGGAGCGATTCTGCGTGGTGGACCAGGTCTGCGTCGGCCGAGAGCGCTTCGCTCGATCGTGCGCCGCGGCTGCGGGCGTAAGCGGCAAAGGCCTCGTGCGCGCGCTCCGGACCGAGAAAACGCCCCACCAGCAGCAGCAAGTCGTTGACCGAGGCGCTACCGCGCCAGAAACGCGAGCCGGGGGCCGCTAACGGGTGCTTGAGGGCATCGACGAATACGGTGGCTTGCCCGTGCTCGGCCGCGCTGGGCCCTCTGATCAGCGATACGCCGACGTAGCAGCCGATATTGACGAACATGCTCCAGAAGAGGCAATGCGTGATGTCGTCCAGCCCCTGTAGCCCGAGCAACTGCTGCGGCTTGAGGAGGTCCGTGCCGAACAACCCATGAGAGAGGAAGGTGATCGGCAGCCAGCCCGACTTGGCGAAAGAGGGAAGCAACAGCGTATAGGTCCAGACCAGGAACCCCGCTGCCAAGCCGCAGAACGTGGCGGTGCGCGTACCGCCCTTCCAGAAGATCCCGCCGATGATGGCCGGCGCAAATTGCGCCACCGCCGAGAACGAGATCAGCCCGATGGAAACCAGGGCATAAGCCTCTCCCGCTAGGTAGAAGTAGAGATAGCCCAGCACCAGGATCAGCACGATCGCCCCGCGGCGGATGCCGAGCAGCAGCCCGGAGAGATCGCGCCGCTCGGTCAAGCGAAGCGCCTTCAAGCGCAGCAGCACGGGCATCACTAGATCGTTGCACACCATGGTGGAGAGCGCGATGGTTTCGACGATCACCATCCCGGTCGCAGCAGAAAGCCCGCCGATGAAGGCGAAGAGAGCCAGCCACGGCCGCTGCTCCGCGATGGGCAGCGTCAGCACAAAGGTATCGGCGTCCACTGTGCCGTCCGGAAAGTGCAGGAGCCCGCCGAAAGTGATCGGCAGCACAAATATGTTGATCGCAAGCAGGTAGAGCGGGAACAGCCAGATCGCCTTGGTCAGGTGACGCTCGTCGACGTTCTCCACGACCGTCACCTGGAATTGGCGCGGCAGGAACATGATGGCGGCCATCGAGAGAAATGTAAGCGAGGCCCACGTGGCGTAGCTGCCGCTCTCGCTTCCGAGCGTCAACAGGGCGCTCAACTGGGGCGTGTGGAGGGCGCGGCCGAAAATGTCGCCGAAACCGTCGTAGAGCCAGAACGTGACGAACAGCCCCACCGCGATGAAGGCAAGAAGCTTCACCAGCGATTCGAACGCGATGGCCGCGACCAGGCCTTCGTGGCGCTCGGTGGCGTCGAGGTGACGGGTGCCGAAGAGGATGGTGAAAGCGGCGAGCAACATCGCGATGTAGAACGTGTTGTCGCCTACAAACAGTGGCGCGCCCTGGTTTTCCGGCGTCGCGAACGCGGGATACTGGAGAACGATCAGGAAGGTGCCGGATATCGCCTTCAACTGCAGCGCGATGTAGGGAATGATCCCGACCACGGCAATGATCGTCACCAGGCCGCCCAGCATTTGGCTCTTGCCGTAGCGCGAGGCGATGAAGTCGGCGATGGAGGTAATGCGGTTCTGCTTGCTGATGCGGATGATCTTCAGCATCACGTACCACCACAACGCCGCCATCAGCGTAGGCCCGAGATAGATCGGCAGGAATCCGATGCCGCTCGTGGCCGCGCGCCCTACGCTGCCGTAAAAAGTCCAGGACGTGCAGTAGACCGCGAGCGAGAGCGCATAGATGTAGGGGTTGGCGATAATGCTGCGCCCCGCGTCGGCGCGCTTGTCGCCGTAGTAGGCGATCGCGAACAACAGCCCCACATAGACGAACGAGGCGATGACGATGACAGGGGCGGTGAGCATGCCTCAAGGCGCGGCAGGCCGCCAGCGCTTCCTGTTGGCCTCAGTCATTACGCTTTTCGACCACGAGCGCCATCAATCCAATCAGCAGCGCCCACACTGCGAAAACATATACGTAAAGCACCGGGATGCCCCACAGTTGGCCGGGGCCTGCGAACAGATTGACAAGTGGATAGTTGAACAGCAGAAAGCCCAACAGAAACAAGGCGGCCAGGCGCTGCCCTTTGATGCTTTGCCGGATCATGAACCCTCCCCGGAGTCGGCTCCCCTCAGCGGCTCGGCCGCACGGGCCGCGTTGGGGATCAGTGTAGCAAAGGCACGGTGCCGATGCAGTCACGGCCAAGGGAGATACGCCGTCCGGAAACAAAAAGCCCCGCCGGAGCGGGGCTTTGGTCTTCCGAGGAAGGGGTAACTCGCTACGCGAGTTACATATCCATGCCTTCCATTCCACCCATTCCGCCCATCCCGTGGGCATGGCCCCCGGCATTCTTCTTCTCTTCGACGAGCTCGGCAACCATCGCCTCGGTGGTGAGGAGCAGCCCGGCAACCGATGCCGCGTTTTGCAGCGCGGTGCGGCTCACCTTGGTCGGATCGAGCACGCCCATCTCGACCAGGTCACCGAACTGCTCGGTCTGGGCGTTGAAGCCGAAGTTGCCTTTTCCCTCCATGATCTTGTTCATGACCACCGAAGGTTCGGCGCCGGCATTGGCGACGATCATGCGTAGCGGCTCTTCCAAGGCTCGCCGGATGATCTTGATGCCCGCTTCCTGATCGGGGTTCTCACCCTTGAACTCGTCGAGCGCTACCCTGGCGCGGATATAGGCGACACCGCCACCGGCGACAATGCCTTCCTCGACCGCGGCGCGCGTCGCGTGCAAAGCATCTTCGACGCGGGCCTTCTTTTCTTTCATCTCGACCTCGGTCGCTGCACCGACCTTGATCACGGCCACGCCACCTGCGAGCTTGGCTACACGTTCCTGCAGCTTCTCTTTGTCGTAGTCGCTGGTCGCCTCGTCGATCTGGGTGCGGATGTTCTTGACCCGCGCCTCGATCGCTTTGGGATCGCCGGCTCCGTCTATGACCGTGGTTTCTTCCTTCGCGACCTCGATGCGTTTCGCGCGCCCGAGATCCTTGAGGCCCGCTTTTTCGAGGGTCAACCCGACTTCTTCCGCAATGACTTGGCCACCGGTAAGGATGGCGATGTCTTCGAGCATGGCCTTGCGGCGATCGCCGAACCCCGGAGCTTTGACAGCCGAGGTCTTGAGAATTCCGCGCAGGTTGTTTACCACCAGCGTCGCGAGGGCTTCGCCTTCGACTTCCTCGGCGACGATGAGAAGCGGTTTGCCGGACTTGGCTACCTGCTCCAGAATCGGCAACAGTTCGCGAATGTTCGAAATCTTCTTGTCGTGCAGAAGAATGTAGGGCTCCTCCAGCACCGAAATCTGCTTTTCCGCGTTGTTGATGAAATAAGGCGAGAGATACCCACGGTCGAACTGCATGCCTTCGACCACCTCGAGCTCGTTCTGCAGACCCTTGCCGTCCTCGACGGTGATCACGCCTTCCTTGCCGACTTTGTCCATGGCATCGGAGATGATCTTGCCGATCGCCTCATCTGCATTCGCGGAAATGGCGCCGACCTGGGCGATTTCCTTGCTCGTGGTGCAGGGCTTGGACAGCTTCTTCAGCTCTTCGACGACGGCGACGACCGCCTTGTCGATCCCGCGTTTCAGGTCCATCGGGTTCATTCCGGAGGCGACGAACTTCATACCCTCTCTCACGATCGATTGAGCGAGCACAGTCGCCGTGGTCGTGCCGTCCCCGGCAACATCCGAAGTTTTCGAGGCGACTTCCTTCACCATCTGCGCGCCCATGTTCTCGAACTTGTCCTTCAGCTCGATTTCCTTGGCAACCGACACGCCGTCCTTGGTCACGGTCGGGGCACCGAAGGAGCGCTCCAGCACCACATTGCGACCCTTAGGGCCGAGGGTTACCTTGACCGCATCGGCGAGGATGTTGACCCCGGCGAGCAGCTTGTGCCGCGCCGACTCATGAAAACGTACGTCTTTAGCAGGCATTGTTCACTCCTGAATTGGAATCGTTGGGTTACTTCGCGACGACGCCCATGATGTCGTCTTCGCGCATCACCAGATACTCGGTGCCTTCGACTTTTACCGCCTGGCCGGAGTATTTTCCGAACAGGATGCGATCGCCGACCTTGACATCGAGCGGACGCACCTTGCCGTCCTCGAGGATCTTGCCTTTGCCGATCGCCACGACCTCGCCTTGATCGGGTTTCTCGCCGGCCGTGTCGGGAATCACAATCCCGCCTGCAGACTTGCTTTCTGCATCGAGGCGCTTCACTACGACGCGGTCGTGCAAGGGTCGAATCTTGGTCATCATTGGATATCCTCCTTCATATTGAACGAGTTAGCGGCCACTAGCTGGCAATGTTGCCATGGATAAATAGGGGAAACCACGTTTTAGCACTCATCTACAGCGAGTGCTAATGATACGGATTAGGTCGGCAGATTTCAAGCCCCACCGATATGCTGTCCCCGATATGCAAGGGGCGCCATCGGATATTTTCCGGCAGCGATGCTGTTCCGTTTTGCTGCGCTGATAAGTATCTAAATTCCGAGAATAAACCTGCAATGTGCAGAAGTTGGATTACATAGGTCTGCCAAAGTCTTGGCTTGACACAAGTTTCACCATTAGATTACAGTGCCGCGGTGTCGCTAAGACTCTATTTTCAGACCGGTTCCGGGAATTCAAGAGGGAGAAAGGGCCCGCTCGAATGAAACACCCTGCTCTGCATGGCATGGTCGCAGCATTGCTGCTCTCGGGCGTGTGCTCCACGTATGCCGCGGACTCCTACTGGTACACGGGCCTCGGGGCGGGCTACTCCCGCGTTAAATTCTATTCGGCGGACTTCAGTTCCGGGGGCGCGGCCAACGAACGCAAGAAAGACTTCGACGCGGGTTTCAAGGGGTCTCTCGGATACCAGATCAATCGTAATTGGGCCGCCGAGGTGAGCTACGTTTCTCTCGGGAACTTTGCGTACGAGTATGAAGGGGCATGCGGCACACAGAAGGATTCCTATAAAGTGACAGGCTGGGGATTTTCTGCCGTGCCGACGGTTCCTTTCACCAATAATTTCTCCGTTTTCGGTCGATTCGGCGGGTTTTTTTCCCAAGCGAGAATTACTATTCACGATCCGGGTGGATGCCCAAGCGGCACCATTCCCAATTTTCAGACCGACAAGGTCAGCTTCGTCACCGGCTTCGGCGCGCAATACTTCTTCAACGTCGACACGGGCGTGCGCATCGAGTACGAGAACTTCGGCAAGGTCGGTAACCCTTCGTGCGCAACTTGCACCGGCCGGGCCAACGCGAATATGGCTTCGATCAACGCCATTTTCAAATTCTGAGCGCAAATAGGATCACGAAAGGCCGGGGGACGTCCTGGCTTCCGGGTCCCCTATAAGCCGAGGTCCTTCCAGAGCCGGTCGACGCGCTCCTTTACCTCGGCTCGCATCGCGATCGGCAGGCCCCAGGTACGCGAGGTTTCCGCTGGCCACTTGTTCGTCGCGTCGATCCCCATCTTCGCGCCAAGGCCAATAACGGGACTCGCAAAATCGAGGTAGTCGATTGGGGTATTCTCAACGACGAGCGTGTCGCGGGCGGCGTCAACGCGTGTAGTCAGGGCCCATACGACCTCCTTCCACTCGCGAATATCGACGTCGTCGTCGGTCACGATTATGAACTTGGTATACATGAACTGCCGCAATGTGCTCCAGATTCCGAACATCACCCGCTTGGCGTGTCCTGGGTACTGCTTTTTCATGCTCACCACGGCAAGCCGGTAGGAGCATCCCTCTGGCGGCAGGTAAAAGTCTTCGATTTCGGGAAACTGCTTCTGCAGGATCGGCACGAACACTTCGTTCAGCGCTGCGCCCAGCACTGCAGGCTCGTCCGGGGGTTTGCCGGTGTAGGTCGAGTGGTAGATCGGCTCGTGGCGCGTGGTGACGCGCTCGACCGTAAACACCGGAAAGGTTTCCTTCTCGTTGTAGTAGCCAGTGTGATCTCCAAACGGACCTTCGACCGCCGTCTCCCCCGGCCGAATCGCGCCTTCGAGCACGATCTCGCTCGACGCCGGCACCTGCAGATCCGAACCGAGACATTTTGCTAGCTCGGTGCGCGAGCCGCGCAGCAGCCCGGCAAACTGATATTCGGAGAGTGTGTCGGGCACCGGCGTAACCGCGCCGAGAATCGTCGCCGGGTCAGCCCCGAGTGCCACCGCCACCGGAAAAGGCTCACCCGGCCGTGCCTCGGAATGTTCGCGAAAATCGATCGCGCCACCGCGATGGGGAAGCCATCTCATGACGAGCTTGTCCGGAGCGATCAGCTGCTGGCGGTAGATGCCGAGGTTCTGACGTGCCTTGCGCGGCCCGCGCGTTACCGTCAATCCCCACGTGATGAGCGGCCCTGCGTCGTCGGGCCAGCACGTCTGGATGGGAAGGCGCGCAAGGTCCACGTCCTTTCCCTCCCACACCACCTGCTGGCAGGGAGCGCTCGAAATTTCCTTCGGGGCCATGTGCATCACTTGTCTCCCGATCGGAATCCAGCGCTCGAGCACGTCGCGAAATCCCTTGGGCGGTTCCGGCTCCCTGAGGAACGCGAGGAGCTTTCCGATGTCGCGCAGCGTCTCGCGCGGATCCGCGCCTGTTTCTCCGCCCATTGCGAGCGCAACGCGGCGCGTCGTGCCAAACAGGTTGCCGAGCACTGGGGTCGTGTGGCCCTTGGGCTTTTCGAACAGCAAAGCCGGGCCGCCCGTCTTGAGCACGCGGTCACAGACTTCGGTCATTTCCAGCTTCGGATCGACCTCGGCACGCACCCGCTTCAGCTCGCCTGCGCGCTCGAGCTGCGACAGAAAATCGCGCAGGTCCCGGTATCTCATCTCTCTAGACGATCGTTGCTGTAGCGGCGCCGCCCAGCGAGATTCAGGTCCATGGGATTCCCCGCCCAATTGCGAAGTCAGCAAAAATTCCGACAAAAATGATCGCGCCGACCCAGTTGTTCTGGTTAAAGGCCTTGAAGCAGGCTTCTCGGTCGCGGCCGCGAATGAGGCGATAGTGATATGTCATGACTGCGGCCGCAGCGGCGAGGCCCAGATAGTAGACCAGACCCAGCCCGCGGTGCAGGCCGATGCCTGAAAGGAGCGTGAGCAACACGCCGTAGCAAACCATTACTGCAGGCACATCGTATCGTCCAAGGGTGATCGCGGCTGTCTTGATGCCGATGCGCAAATCGTCGTCGCGATCGACCATCGCGTATTCGGTATCGTAGGCGATCGCCCAGAATACGTTGGCAAGGAGCAGCCACGCACCTTCGGACGGGATGGTGTCGAGTATTGCGGCGTAACCCATCGGAATGCCGAATCCGAACGCGATTCCGAGATAGGCTTGGGGAATCGCCAGAAATCGTTTGGTCAGGGGATAAGTTGCCGCAAGGCCGAGCGCGGCGAAAGAGAGAAGCACCGTCAACCCGTTGAGCGACAGCACCAGCCCGAAGGAGGCAAGTGTCAGCACGGAGGCGAGAATCCAGGCTTCGCGTCGGCTCACCAATCCCGCGGCGAGCGGTCGGTTCCGCGTGCGCTCTACGTGAGCGTCATAGCGCCAGTCGGCGAGGTCGTTCATCACGCAGCCGGCCGAGCGCATGAGGAGGGTCCCCAGCGCGAAGATCCACACGATTCGCCCCTCCGGGCTGCCATTACTCGCGAGCCACAACGCCCACAGCGTAGGCCACAGCAGCAGGAGCGTGCCGATCGGTTTGTCGAGTCGCATCAGGCGCTCGTACAGCGTCAACCTGGCGGCGAGAGCGGCGAGATTCA
>WNGL01007048.1_pt1 | contig 21884 bp, 19 predicted proteins | sample 5400591 | NCBI WGS metagenome assembly WNGL01 (sample SAMN13153377, study PRJNA577476) | soil metagenome | isolation source: 80 cm soil or saprolite under Garry oak tree replicate 1 | place: USA:California | collected 2016-06-15 | reverse complement strand
GCCACCCCGGCTCCACCCCTTGAGGCCGACGTAGACGGCGTCAGCTCCCGCCTCGAGGACGGCATCGAGAGCTTCGGGGCTTCCGGCGGGGGCGAGCAGGATCGCCATCGATGAGGGCGACCATCTCGGAAGGTCCGCGCGAAGTCAAGGGCCGCCGCGCGCCCGCGCGCCAAAGAAATACTAAGGTTAGGGCCGCAAAATATCGGGTCAACGAAGAAGGGGAGGTGACGGTCCTCGCCTGTACCAAAGTGTATCGACGCTTCCGGGCGCTGGCGCCCCGCGAGTCCATGCCATTTTCATGATACATGGGCCGCCGAGGGCCATGCGCGATTGCCCAGGTGGCGGATGCAGCAAGCTTCGTGCTTGATCTCCTGCGTAGAGACGCGAGAAGCAAACAGGTGAACGGCAAGGAGCTCTCCATGAAGCGCTCCATCTTTCCCTTCTCCGCGATCCTGGGTCAGGATCAGATGAAAAAGTCCCTGATCTATAACGCCATCGATCCCTCCATCGGAGGGGTCCTCATTCGTGGGCAGAAGGGGACCGCCAAGTCCACAGCCGTCCGGGGCTTCGCCGACCTGCTTCCGGAGCGCTTGGTGGTGAAAGGTTGCCCTTTTTCCTGTTGCCCCGGTCAGAAGGAAGGGCTCTGCACGCAGTGCCGGACCAAGGCAGAGCAAGGGGAGCTGCTTCTCGTCGAGACCTCTACCCCGGTGGTGGATCTGCCCCTGAATGCCTCGGAAGATCGAGTGGTGGGGTCTCTGGACATCGAGGCCGCGCTGAAAGCCGGCCAGAAGGTCTTCCAGCCTGGGATCCTGGCCGGTGCCCATCGCGCGATTCTGTATGTGGACGAGGTGAATCTTCTGGACGATCACGTCGTAGACGTCCTCCTGGACGTCGCCGTCACCGGGATCAACCTCGTCGAGCGCGAAGCGGTGAGCTATTCCCATCCGTGTCGCTTCATTCTGGTCGGGACCATGAACCCGGAAGAGGGAGAGCTCAGGCCTCAGCTCCTGGACCGGTTCGGCCTCTGCGTGGAGGTCAAGACAGAGCAGTTGCGGGAGCACCGAAAGGAGATCGCTCGGCGAGCGCTGGCCTTCCAACGGGATCCAGAAGGATTCAAGCTGGAGCGCCAGGCCTCTCAGGAGGCCCTCCGGGCCGACATCGCCAGGGCCCGAGAGCGGCTGCCCACCCTCACCCCGTCGGAAACGCTGATCGACTTTGCCGCCCGGGTCGCCGCAGAGATGAAGGTGGACGGACATCGGGCAGAGATCACCATGGTGAAGACCGCCCTGACCGCCGCCGCTTTTCGGGGGCAGCAGGAGCCGGCGCCGGAGGACATTCGGGACATCATGGAGATGAGCCTCCGCCACCGTGTCAAGCGCCTGCCCTTCGAGGAGAAGGCCCTCGACGCCAAGGCCCTCGATCGTCTAGGAGGAACGTTCTTGGAAAGGAGGCATCTTTGACCCGGAGGCGGCGTCGTCGGTGTCGATCACGGTCACCCGTGCCGACGATCGGAACCTCGGCCCTTCATCCACTGGTTCGGGCGACAGCGTCGAGGTCGAAAGCTCCGAGGATCTGGAAGAGGGGGATCAGGTTCCAGGCAGAACGGGCGGCCTCGGCAGCGGCGGACGCGCGTGCACCTGCGATCTCGACGAGTGCCCCCAGCGTCTCGACATTCCAGCCCGGCGACGGATCGACCTCGACGAGGTCCTCCTGCAGCGGATGATGGAGGGCTTCAATCCTCGGCTCGTCACCCCCCGGCACGAAAGGCGACGACGAGATGTGCCTGGCAAGCGGAGTACCGCTCGGACTGAGCAGAGTCGCGGGCGCTACATAGGAGCTCAGCACGCTGGCTTCCTCGGCCCGGATATCGCTTTCGAGGCGACCATCCGGACCGCCGCCCTCTTCCAAAAGGATCGCGATCGGCAGGGCATGAGCCTCAAGGTCGAGGCCTCGGATATTCACGCCAAGATCCGAGAGCGGAAAGTGGGGAACCTGTTTCTCTTCGTGGTGGACTGCAGCGGCTCCATGCAAAGCCAGCGGCAGATCCTGGCCACGCAAGCGGCGATCCTCTCCCTGCTGGTCGATGCCTATCAGCGGCGAGATCGGGTGGGCCTGGTCGCCTTCCGGGACCAGTCGGCCTCTGTCATTTTGCGTCCCACCTCGAGCATCGAGCTGGCCAAGCACGCCTTCCGATCCCTCACCCTCGGGGGCCCGACTCCGTTATCGAGGGGGCTCTTGACCGCCTACGAGCTGATCCAACAAGAGCTTCGAAGAGAGCGTGACGTTCTCCCCGTGCTGATCCTCATCAGTGATGGCTGTGCAAACGTGTCGATGGGGGATCTGCGTCCCGGCGAGGAAGCGACCCTGGTGGGAGAGATGATCCGGGCCAGGAGGATCCGCAGCATCGTGCTCGGCACCGCGGGCCAGGGCTGGCGGATGCCGGACGGCAGTCTCTTTGCGCCGGCCCAGCAACTCGCGGCAGCCATGGGCGGGGAGTTTCATCCGATGGACGAGACGACCGCCGAGGCCATCCTGGCGTGTTCGCGCCGAGGAGCGCTAGAGTCTCGAGACGAGGATTGAAGGCGGCTTTCGGGGGAGCCGCGAGCGCACGCGCGTTCCAAGCGAGAGGGAGGAAGACTGCATGGCCCAGGGGCAGGATCGGAAACGCATGGAAGAGCGATTCGGGGAGCTTGGAAAAGGCTTGACCGAACTGACCATCCGGGCGAAGCGGTACCATCTGTATCAGCTGCTGAAGATGGTGGGGATGGACCACGCCGACATCCGCCCCATCGACGCCCACTATGTAGACGGCTCCGATCGCTTCGCCATCCGCTACGTCGACATGGAAGAGCGCTTCATCGTCGCCTACGAGTTCGACTGCGACTTCCAGTACCTGGGAGAGCACGGGGCCCACATCGACGAGTGGATGGGAGATGAGTACTACAACTTCCCTTGGGCAATCTTCTGCCCCGAATCTGTCTGAAATGGAAGAGCATCCACGGATCGAGAGCCAGCGCCGATACATCGAAAGGCGGGCCGACGAGCTGCTGGAACGAATCCCCTTCATGGGCGATGCAGAGCTTCGGTGGACCGTTCGGGTCTTTCGGGACTGCCTCTCCACTGCGGCACAGGAGGAGATGCTCCCGGACTACAGTGAGTACCTCGAGCTGCATCAGATGAGGCAGGCGGTCAAGAGCTTCATTCCCCGTTATACGGAGCATGCTCTGGAGGCGTTAGAGGCCAAGCGGTTCACACCCGCTACGAGCCTCCGCGACATGACGGATGAAGAGCTCCAGGCGATGTCGGCCGCCGAGAAGTGGAGTCTCTTGGCGAGCGATCCCTCCTGCTTGGACCCCCATCGAGTCCGACGAGAGCTGGCCAGGCTTTTTATCTGTCACAACTTCGATCTCTTCCATGACCCCGGCCTGGGAGAGGCGGCGGTCGAGTTCAACGTCTACCTCGACCTCCTGGAACGACTGGGAGGCATTCCTGACGAGGAGATCGAGAGACTGAAGGACCAGGCGGTCACCGCCTTGAGGGGGCTCGATCATCGGGATGTCTCTGCCGTGCAGTCGGCGTTGACCACCCTTCGGGAGGCCATCGGCCGATCCGTCGGCCTCATTCCCCCCTTTGATCATCTCTTGAGCGAGCGGATGGAGAGATGGCCCCGGACTGCTCCCGCAGAGCTCCGCACGGTGGTCAATCCTGAAATCAAGGCGGCGGTGGAGGGAATGAATCCGGAGCAGCTGCGGACATCTTTCCGAGTCCTCGTGGAGCTGATGAATCTGGAGGAGCAAAGGCGAGAGCTCGCGCCCCTCCAGGCAACGCATCGCAGCCTCGATGAAATCTCCGAGGAAGCCCTCACCGCTCTTTTGCCCCACCTGTCGATGCGACTGGGAGACCGGAACATCTGCGATTTCGCCCTTCGATACCGGTCAGGGCGGCTCTGGGCTCGGGAGCGGGTAGACCCTGAGGTGTGGAAGCTCCTCCCCTTGCAGGACAAGCTCACGGTGTTGGAGGCGGATAACGACGCGATGGATCATCTTCAAGTCTCCCGTCACCTGGCTCGTCTCCTGCTCACCGAGAGAGACGAGCTCCTCTTCGACCCGGCCTACCAAGTCGGCCTGACGCATAAGCCTATCTATCGCCGCGTCCTGGCTTATTGCATGGGAGAGGTCAGGGATCCAGACCAGCTCAAACGCCTGAACCGACAAGTAACGAAGATGATGTTGGAGCTAGAGGAGATCGCGCCGGATGGCGAGAGGCCGGCTCGGTTTCGCGACATCCGCGAGGTCATTGGAACCGGCCTGAAGTTAGACCCGATCTCCGAGGAGCGGTGATTGGCAGCGCCGGCAAGTACGCGGGAGGCGGCAGAGAGTCTCGAGGCCCAGGCGCGGGCTCAGGCAGCGCAAGGGAATCGGGTCGGTTTGCTCGAGACCTTGTCGACGCTGGCGACCATGCTGAGAGAATTGGAGGACGAAGAGCGGGCGCGAAGCGTCCTGGAGCAGGCGTACGGAGTCGCCGAGACCATCGAGGATCAGCAGGGAGTGGCGGAGAGCTTGCGCCAACTCGGATTCCTCTACTATCTGCAAGGGGGATGGGATCGGGCATTGGCGCTGCACCACCGGGCCCTGGCTTTACAGAAAGAGGCAAACGATCAGCGGTCGATCGCCATGACCCTCGGCAACATCGCCGAGGCCCTCCGGGGAAAGGGAGAGCTCCGGACGGCCCTCGAGACCTATGAGGCGAGCCTCGCGCTGAAGATGGACCTCCAAGACGCGCGCGGGCTTGCCCTGACGTGGAACAACATCGGAGCGGTGAAGACCCGGTTGGGAGATTTCTCAGGCGCCATGGAGGCTTTCGGGAGAAGCCTGGAGACTCAGGAGAAACTGGGGGACATCCCCGGCAAGGCGGTCACCCTGGCTAACATCGCCGCCGTCCACCAGCGCCAAGGACGCTGGCACGAGGCACGACAGGTCCTCGAACAGAGCCTGGCGCTCAATGAGATGGTTGGAGACGGCATGGGCACGGCCGTCACGCTGAACACCCTCGGTCTTGTTCAACGGCGATTGGGCGACCTGGATGGAGCTTATCGACGTTACGCGAAGGCCAAGGATCTGCTCGAGGGGTTGGGCGACCTTCTGCGAGTCACGATTCCTGCCCACAACATGGCCCTGATTCATGAAGAGCGGGGGGAATATCGGGAGGCCCTCCGTCTCATCGAGGAAGTGATCAGCATCGACAAGCGGATCGCCCATCCCGACCTGCGACGGGATCTGGAGACCTTCGGCCGGATTCGAGAGAAACTGGACAGGCAGCGAGATCAGCGGTTGTCAAATGATTGAGAAGGTGGAAAGGACCATGCTTCGCCTTCGCGCGCCTCTTTCCATCTCCCTCGCCGCAACCGCCCTCCTGGCGTTCGCCGCGGGCGCGCAGCCGTACGCGCTGTCGACGGAGTTCCTGCGGATCACGACCGCCGACGGCGTCGAGACCGCCGGTCTTCTTTACGCTCCCGTGGGGCGCGCGCCGCGGGGCGGTGTGGTGCTCGTCCACGGCTACGCGTCGAACTTCTACTCCGGCACGACAGGGCATCTCGCACGGGGACTGGCCGAGCGCGGCTTCATGACGATCGCGCTCAACATGCGCGACCACGACGCCGGTCCGAAAACAACGCTCTTCGAGGAGAACCGGTGGGATGAGCAGGCCGCGGTCGAAGAGCTCGCGCGACGCGGGGTGGCGCCCCTGGCCATCGTCGGTTCGAGCCTCGGGACGAACCGGGTCCTGTTCTTTGTCGCCGAGACGCACGACCCGCGCATCCGGGCCGTCGTACTCCTCGCCGGACCGGGGAACGCGTTCGAATGGAACGTGCGGCGCTTCGGGCGTGAACGCGCCACGCAGAGCCTCCAGGAAGCGCAGCGGCTCCAGGCCGCGGGGCGGGGGAAGGAGTTGATGCTCGTGGACCTCGGCCCCCTCGGCAAAGCCCTCTACTCTGCCGATCACCTGGTCAGCCTTCGCAGTCCGCAGACCAAGTCCGACCCCTTCAGGAACATCGCGCGGGTCACTGCGCCGGTTCTCCTCGTCTACGGGACGGCAGACCGCCTGGTCGAGTCCGAGGTCGGCCGACGCCTGAAGGCCGCCGCCGCCAAGGCACCGCGGGTAGACCTCGTGGAGATTGCGAGGGCCGACCATGACTTCTCGACCCATAGGGACGAGCTCGCCTCGACCCTGGAGCGGTGGCTCGGAGAAGTGTTGGGGCGGTAGCCACCCTTCGCACCCAGCGACCGCTCGAGCTGCGCCGTACCTCTGGCCCCTTGACATTGTGCCTTGACACTGTTACCCGCCAAGTGGGGGTTTCGGCTGTTGGTCGGATCCTTCAGGTGATGGAAGGGGGTGCTCATCGTAGGTCACTGGGTGGCTCGAGGCCGATAGAGGCGCGAGGCGGAGGCATGTCGGTCGGGGACGTCGTAAGTGTCACCGGAGGGCGTGCGGCTCAACGAGGGCAAGAGCGTCTGCCCGGCGGATCGCACACGGGGGAGACGGTGCTCGGATCTGTTGCTCTAAACCCAGGCTCCTCGCGTCACCGCGCGTGCCCGCTTGCGACGCCGGGAATCTCTTTAGCTCAGCGGAGGTTTAGCAAACGTAAGCGTGGTGGGCTGGTTCGGCGAACTCCTCAATCAAGACGGTTAGCGAAGCCATGATCTGATCACATAGCCTCCTGAGATCTGGTTCGGGGGCCCAATGCGTTGGGGAAACGCGGTCCAACGACCGCGGAGGGGTTGGAGATGAACGCAGAGGGACAGATTAATCGGTGGTGGCGCGTCGTCGGCGGGCTCTCCATGAACCTCGCTCTCGGTGCCCTCTATGCATGGAGCGTGTTCGTCGCGCCGCTCGAGAAGGAGTTCGGGTGGAAGCGGGCGGATACCTCCACGATCTTCACGATCGCGGTCGTCGTGTTCGCGCTCTCGTTCATCTTGGCGGGGCGGCTCCAGGACAAGAAAGGACCCTTCTGGGTCTCGGTGACCGGCGGCGTGCTGGTCAGCGTCGGGTTCTTCCTGAGCTCCTTTACCACGTCGCTGGGCTGGATCTTCTTCGTTTTCGGCGCGCTGGGCGGCATCGGGAACGGCTTCGGGTACGCGACGCCGATCCCCGTCATGGCCAAGTGGTTCCCCGATAGGCGGGGCCTGGCGGTCGGGCTCGCGGTCGCGGGCTACGGCGGAGGGTCCGCCATCTTCGGCCCGCTGGCCCTGAACTGGCTGATCCCGACGTACGGGTGGCGGGCCACCTTCCAGATCCTGGGGGTCATCTTCTTCGTCATGACGATGATCGGGTCGTTCCTCCTGAGGAACCCGCCAGTGGGCTACAAGCCGGCAGGCTGGGCGCCGGCACCAGCGGCCAAGGCCGCGGCCACGACTCATGAGTTCACCCCGGGCGAGACTCTGCGGACACCAGCGTTCTACTTCATGTGGATCGCCTACGCCCTCGGAACCGTGGCGGGCTTCATGGCGATCAGCCAGCTCGTCCCGTTTGCGCGCAGCGTAGGGTTGGCGGCGATTGCGGGCACGGCCATCGTCGTCGGCGCCGTCGGCAACGCCTCGGGCCGGATCCTGTCGGGCTGGCTGTCCGACGCCCTCGGCCGCCTCAACGTCCTGCGGCTGATGATCGCGATCTCAGCCGTGGCCATGCCAATTCTCTACGCCGTGGGCGGCGCGGGCTGGTTGTTCCTCCCCGTGGTGTTCGTCATCTACTGGTGCTACGGCACCCAGCTCTCGGTGAACGCCTCCACGACCTCGGACTTCTGGGGGACCAAGAACGCCGGCCTTAACTACGGCCTGCTCTTCACGGCGTGGGGCGTGGCCGGGATCATCGGTCCCCGGGTTGCCGGCGTGCTGTTCGACAAGTACAAGAACTACCAGGTCGCCTTCTACACCGCGGCGGTCCTGGCGGTGGTCGCGCTTGTCGCCGAGCTCATGGCGCGGCGTCCTGGCGTGCCGGAGATCTCCGTCCCGGTGGAGGCGAAGCTGAGGGCGTAGTCGCGCCCATATCCGTTCAACGAGGGAGGCCAGCATGGCAAAGAGTTATCCCGTGTTAGCTTGGCCAGCGGTTCCGACGCCGACCCCCGATGAGGTCTACAAGGGAGAGAGCGACAAGGCGAAGGAGTACGCCCTGTGGCTCGAGGAGAATCTCCGGCAAGGCAAGAACTTCGCGAAGCCCGAGGCTCTCGGCAACATCCGGGTCCTGGACTGCACTGCGATGATGACCATCGGCCACTGGTGCTCGTCCCTCTTCTCCGAGCTGGGGGCAGAGGTCATCATGGTCGAACCGCCCGATGGTGATCCCCAGCGAAGGCTTACCCCGTTCGGACGCAAGGAGTACATGTTCAAGGACACCGTCACCGGCGAGGAGGTCGGGGCTCGCTTCCTGGCAGAGTGCCGCGGTAAGCAATCTGTCACGTTGGACCTGACCAAGCCTGAGGGGCGCGAGATCTTGAAGAAACTCGCCACCCACGCGGACGTCATCATCGAGAACGCACCCCCTGGACAGTGGGACGAATGGGGAATCGGCTATCGGCAGCTCTCGGAGATCAACCCTCGTCTGGTCTACTGCTGGGTCGGCCAGCTCGGCCAGTGGGGCCCGTTGAAGGACAAGCCGGGCAATCTCGATCCGACCGCGCCGCGGTCGGGTTGGTGGATGGCCGACCAAGTAGGTGGGACCGGCGCCGCCATCGGCATCATGTCGGCGCTTCACTACCGGGAGGAGGTCTCGGGCCGCGGCCAGTTCGTCGAGGCCACCGCTGCTGCCGGCGTCATGCGGATCCTGGACTACAACTGGGCCTGGTACGGCGTTGACGGCAGCATCCGGCCCAGGTACGGCAACTGGGACCTGGCCATCTGCATCTATGCCGTGAACCCCTGCAAGGACGGCCAGATCATGGTCGGCGGCGGTCATGACCGCCTCTGGTACCGGATCTGGCGCACGGTGGGGAAGGATCGGCCGGAGGTCGAGCAGCACATCGTGGAAGACCCGAACATGCGGGAGGTGACCGCGCGGCTACCCCACTACAAGCAGGTGGAGACCTACACCTCGCTCTGCGAATGGATGAAGGACAGCACCCGGTCCGAAGCCGAGACCAAGCTTCAGGCCGAGGAGGTGGCGTCAGGAGGTGTGTCGTTCATCGACGAGGTCTGTGAGTTCCCCCACTACAAGTACCGGGGCCACATGGAAGTCATCGACGATGTCCTCTACGGAAAGGTCCTGATCGGGTCCTCGGCCTTCCTCGGCCAGCGGACGCCGGGCCGTGTGAAGTGGGTCGGCCGGCCGACAGGCTACGACAATGAGGACGCCTACCGCCGCCTGATCGGCCTCACCAAGGCGGAGATGGACAACCTGAAAGAGAAGGGAGTGATCTAGAGATGGCGACCATAACGGCGACCAGGCCAACGGCGACGAGGCCCGACGTGGCGAAGATGACCTTCGACGAGTACTGCCGCGACGTCTTCGATCCGAAGAAGGTCTTCTCCAAGCCCGAGCCGCTGAAGGGCACCCGGTTTCTCAGCTGCACGCAGTACATCCTAGGCCCCTCCTGTGCGAATTACCTGGCAGAGCTCGGGGCCGAGGTGATCAAGGTCGAGCTGCCCCGCCGGGGGGAGCCGATGCGCCATACCACTCCCTTCAATGAGCCCAAGCTCTACCCCCTTTCCAAATGGATGCCGCAGATGGGCACGGGCTTGGGCTTCTTTGGGGCGAATCACAACGAGTATTTCCTCGCCGTTGACTTCCACAAGCCGGAAGGGCAAGAGATCATTCGGCAGCTGGCCGTCAAATGCGACGGCATCGTGGAAAACTACCGAGCCGGTACCTTCGACCGCTGGGGGATCAGTTATCGGCAACTGAGCCAGTTAAACCCCCGGCTCATCTACCAGTGGCTCGGCGGCTTCGGCGGCTGGGGCCCCGGCCGGAAGCGGGCCAGCTACGACATCCTGGGTCAAGCGCAGGGCGGCTGCTTCTCCGTGACCGGCTGGCCACTCGACAAGGGAGGTCTCCCCTCGAAGCAAACCATCTGGATCATGGACTACTGGGGCGGGATGATGGCCGCCTTCCAGATCCTCGCGTGCATGTATTGGCGCGACAACATCTCCGGCCTCGGGAACTTCATGGAGTACTCCCAGGTGCAGGGAGCCCAGCGGCACCTCTCCGATTGCATCGCCCTCTACGGCCGCTACGGCCTGGTGCCCCAGCGGTTTGGAAACTGGGACACCCTGCTCTGTGTCCACGGGATCATCAAGTGCGGCAAGTCGTCCTACCCGAACTCCAAGAACCCCCAAGAGCTGGAAGAGGGATTCATCCTGGTCAGCGCGTATACCGATGCCGACTTCGCCAAGCTGATGCGACTCATCAAGCGAGAGGACCTGGCGAAGAAGTACGCGACGCACGATGAGCGGATCAAGGCCGAGAATCAGTATGAGATCTACCCCGCCATGGAACAGTGGGCCAAGGACAAGACCAAGGAGCAGGCTGGGGATATCCTCAGCAAAGAACGGATCAACAACCAGCCGGTCTGGAACTCGAAGGAGGTTTCGAATCAGGAGCACTTCCACCTCCGAGGGGAGTTGGAGTGGCTGGACGATCCCCACTTCGGTGAAGTCCAGAGCCAAGGGCCGGCCTTCCATCTTTCCGATTCACCGCCCCGCCACAAGTGGGCCCTCAAGCCCGTCGGGGCGGATAACGAGTTCATTCTCGGTAAGCTGTGCGGGTTCTCCAAGACCAGGATGGCAGAGCTGGAGGCGGACGGGGTCATCTAAGCCCCGACTAAGCCCCGACAAGGAAGGAGGCATGCGGATGGCCGAGGTGAGCTACAAACAATGCTCCCTGCTGTTGGAGTGTCCTGAGTGTTCGGTGGTGAATTACATGGACCCCTTCAGCTTCTGGAACTTCAAGGGGAAGACCAAGTGCGCTGGCTGTAATACGGTCTTTGCCGTTGCGTACGCCAATGGCCAAAGGGTGGGCGGACCGGAGCCGGCTCAAGGACCTCCCGACAAGCTGCCCGGCTACGCGCAGACCAAGGATTACAAGACGGAATACACGACGACCGACAGAGTGAGCCCGCCATTGTACGCCCGGCCTCCGGACCAGAAGCATGGCCCCACGTATCGGAACGTCCGGGGGAACCTGATATCGGCTGGGAAGTTGACGCCGGGGGACCTGGTGGGCAGCCGGCCTCGGTTCATCATGGAGGGGAAGCCGTACACGACTTCCGAGGGGAAGCCATCCACGACTTCCGGCTGACCGGGAGAAGAGCTGTTCCGAGATTTGGCGGTACTCCGCGTCGATGGTCGCAGGACTTGAGCTTAGAGAAGGGAGGAATTCGGGATGGCGAAAGGGACGTGGCCAAAGGATACCTACCCCTTTGAATGTCCGCATTACTCGCGGGCACTCGATCCTCATATCGCATCGGCCTACTGGGGGTACGATGCGGTGATCGAGTGGCCGTACACGAAAATCATTCCGAAGGGAAGTGAGCCGGCGACGTGTGACTACTGCAAGGAGGCGACTCCGATCCGAAAGGGCTTCCCCTTAGAGTAGCCGGATGCTGATCGAGCGTGCCATGTCCATCGCGACCGTCAACGCGGTCGCGATGCGTTGTGGAGGTGACTCCGATGAAAGTAGAGTTTTACTACAGTAGCAAGCACGCGCCCGGGGCTCAATTCCCTTGTGACAATGCAAAGGCCCGCGACCTCTGCCAGCAACTGCAGAAAAAAGGGACCAGCGTCAAGGTCCAGGACTGCGGGGAGCAGCCGGCTGGCTTCATGACCTACAATGCCGCGGTGACCGGTCCTCCCTCGGCAAAGCGCGCGGTCTTCGGGGCCAAAGGCGCCTTGGAGGAGGACTTCGGGAAGACGGTTCCCGCCCTGCTCATCTTCGACAAGGAGGGGGAGCGTTATCCGACCGAGGCCTTTCCCCGGAGCGATCGAGAGTTGAACCGGGTCGTTGGCGTCGAGGAAGCCCTGAAGAATCTCCTGAGCAATCCCTGAGGGAAGGAGGGGTCGCGGGGATGACGAAGATTCCAGAAGAATACCTTCCCCCCAGGGAACTCTGGCCGACCCGAATCCATACGCTTCCGGAGTACCGGGACTACCCACAGAAGTTCAACAGCACTGAGGAGCTGCTGGACAAACGGGTGGCGGCGGGAAAAGGGGACCGACCTGCCATCCTGTTCGAGGACAAGAAAATCCCCTACAAGGCGCTCCTCGGCATGGTGAACAAGCTGGGGAGCAGCCTCAAGGCCTTGGGCATCAACGAGGACGACCGGGTCGCCCTGCGCGCCCCCAATATCCCCCCCGGACTGGTGGTGAACTTTGCGGTGCTGAAGATCGGCGGCATCTTCCTGCCGACCTCCGGCTTGTTTTCCCGGGCCGAAATCGCCCATGTCTTCAATAACGCCGAGGTGAAGGCGGTGGTCGTGGTGGCGGCGCTCTTGGAGGAACTCGAGAAGGCCAAGCCCGATCTGAGAACCCTCAAGCACATCATCGTCATCGGCGGGACGCCCGAGCAGCAGGCGCGGTACAAGCAGCAGGGCTACCTGCTCTACCAGGAGCTGCTCGACGGCGGAAAGCCGGAGTGTGATCCGGTCCGCCGCGATCGGATGGATGTCTCGGTCCTCCTCTACACTTCGGGGACGACGGGCCTCCCCAAGGGGACGGTCCACTTCATGGAAGAGGCGCTCATTGTCCCCGACGGGTTCGGCAAGTACTGCTGGGCGGTCACGGAGAACGACGTCATCCTGAGCAGCGCGCCCATCGCCCTGGCGGCCGGGTACTCCGCCGTCGCCACGATCCCGTACCGGTTTGGCGCCGCTGTGTCCATCTTCGCCCGGTTCACTCCGGAGGGGATGTTCGAGCAGATCCAGAACCACAAGGCGACCATCCTCTCGGCCCTTCCCACGGCTTACCGGAAGTTGCTCCAGGTGCCGGCCGCGGAGAAGAAGTACGATCTCAGTTCCCTTCGGCTCTGCACGGGCGGGGGGGAGTCGCTCACGGCCAAGACTTATCTGGATTGGAAGGCGAAGTTCGGCCAGGACATCTTCGAGGGGCTCGGTACCACCGAGATGATGTTCGTTTTCATCTCCTCCGCGGCTACCAAGAAGGTCAAGCCTGGCTCCATCGGGCCCGCCATCCCGGGATACGAGCTCAGAGTGATCAACGAGGAGGGAACGGACTGCAAGCCGGGAGAAACCGGACAGCTCGTCGCCCGAGGGCCCACGGGGACCGTGTACTGGCGGGACCCCGAGAAGCAGCGCTCCGTCATTACGGGTGGCTGGTGCCGGGCCGGCGACATGGTCAGCATGGATGAGGACGGCTACATCTGGTTCCTCTCTCGCGAGGACGATCTGATCAAATCCTCCGGCTACCGGATCGGGCCAGAGGAGATCGAGGACGTCTTGGTCACCTATCCGGCAGTGGCAGATGCGGGGGTGGTCGGGGTGCCCGATCCGGTGACCGGACAGAAGACGAAGGCCTTCGTCCAGCTCAAAGCGGGCACACAGCCGTCCGAGGGCTTGCGGCAGGAGCTGATCGAATTCTGCCGAGGGAAGATCGCGGTCTACAAGTTTCCGCGCGAGGTGGAATTCGTCGACCAGCTACCTCGAGCGCCGGGCCCTGGAGGCCCAGGAACGGGCAAGCTCCTTCGGCGCCTGCTTCGGCAGCGGAAGGCGGAACAGGCCACGGTCTAGTCGAGGCGCCGGGGAAGGTCCAAGAGCACAAGAGGACGGAGAGCCCTTCTCGTTGGTGCACGGTCGAGGGCGCGGGAGGGATTCGTGGTCTGTAGGCGGTGCGGGGTTGCGGAGCAATTTCACCGGATCGACAGCTTCGAGCGGATCTCGTTAGCGGACGATCCCGCTGATCCCAACTGCGGCCACTACTATATCGATATGGTGCACGTGATGCGATGTTCCGCCTGCGGTCATCCACAGGAAAGGGTGGAGAAACGGTCGCCCTTCCCACGCTTGAGGGAGGCTGAGAAGGAGTTGGATAGCCATCTCACCGGCAAGGGCTGACGTTGATGTCGCGACCCAACGACGCTGGCGCGTTCGGCGGGTTTTTCGATGTCACCGAGGTTCCGTTTCGCGAAGTCATGTGGGCGAGTCGGAGACGGCATGCCAGGAGGTCCGGGCATCACCTGGCGCGCCGGCGCGTAGCAGCGGATCTGGTCCTCTGCCTCCCGGTCGCTCGTCCGCCGCGTCTCCATCAGAAGCGTCCCGCCCAACAGCGCCCGCAGGTGCGGAGGGCGATCTCTACGTTTTTGACCCGTGGCATTCACGGGAAGCTGCTATACTTCGACGACGTTCTCCCGGCCGGCCATGAATCGGTCGTACACTTTTCGCCCGCTGGCAGAGGTCAGGTCTTGATGAAGTGGCCGGCGTAGCTGGTTTGCTCCGGGCAGGTCTCTGGCCACACCACGGGTTTCCCATGATCGAACGTCGGAGGGACTGGTGATGGACAAGGAGCGAATCGCCAAGGTGTTGATCGGAATCGTCAGCTCAGACGGTGTCGTCACCGATCCCGGCGAGCTCCAGGTCTACGAGGCGGACGGCTTGACCGTCTTCAAGGCCACGCCGGAGATCGTCGTCCTGCCCCGCTCGGCGGAACAGGTGGCCGAGGTCGTGAAGGTCTGCCAGCGAGAGAGGATCCCCTTTGTGGCGAGGGGAGCGGGAACAGGGCTTTCGGGAGGGGCCCTTCCAGTCGAGGGGGGGATTCTCATCGGGCTCAACCGGATGAATCGGATCCTGGAGATCGACTACGCGAACCAGCGGGCCGTGGTGGAGCCCGGTCTGGTGAACGTCTGGCTCACGAACGCCCTCGCCCCGGGGGGCTATTATTACTCGCCCGATCCAGCGAGCCAGACGGCGTGCAGCATCGGGGGGAACGTCGCCGAGAACTCTGGCGGCCCCCGCACCCCGAAGTACGGGGTAACGACGAACCACGTCCTCGGATTGGAGGTCGTCCTTCCCAACGGGGAGATCGTCAACCTCGGAGGGAGAACACTGGACCCTCTCGGCTACGACTTCACCGGGATCTTCGTCGGCTCGGAGGGGACCTTTGGGATCGCCACCAAGGTCATCGTCAGAATCATGCGCAAGCCCGAGGCGGTCAAGACGTTGATGGGCGTCTTCGAGACCATCGAGGATGCGTCCAACACCGTCTCGGGAATCGTGGCACGAGGGATCATCCCGGTCGCCATCGAAATGATGGACAACAACAGTATCCAGGCGGTGGAGAAAGGAGTGGCGGCGGGGTATCCCCTGGACGCCGTGGCAGTCCTCCTCGTCGAAGTGGACGGGCCGAAAGACGAGGTGGAGGCCCTGGTCGGTCCTATCATCGAGGTCTGCGAAGAGAACCACGTCCGGGAGGTCCGCCTGGCGAAGGACGAAAACGAGCGGCTGTTACTCTGGAAGGGACGGAAGGCCGCCTTCGCCGCCATGGGGCAGATCAGCCCCGAATATTACGTGCAGGACTCGGTGATCCCGAGGACGAAGCTTCCCTCGATCATGAAATTCATCGGGGAGCTTTCCCAGAAGTACGGCCTTCGCGTGGCCAACGTCTTTCACGCCGGCGACGGGAACCTTCACCCCCTCATCCTCTACAACTCCGCAAACGACGGGGAGCTGCGCAAAGCAGAAGAAATGGGCGCGGAGATCATCAAGGCCTGCGTCGAGATGGGCGGCAGTCTCACCGGGGAACATGGTATCGGCCTCGAGAAGCGGGACTTCATGCCGCTCATGTTCACCGAGGACGACCTGGGGGCGATGCGGAAGGTGAAGAGGGTCTTTGACCCCGATGGACTCGTGAACCCCGGGAAGATCTTCCCCGCGGCCACGCCAGGTGGAGAGGTCGGTCCTACGGTGCAGCGCGAAGCGTTGGATACGGTGCTCGGGCGCGCGTTGGCGGAAGGCGTCCAACCGGCGCACGGAGGAGACCATGCTCTCTGAAGGGGCGTTGGTCCAACGCTTGAGCGACCTGGTGGGCGCAGACCACGTCGTGGCCGGCCCGGGAGCCTCACCGTACGTCGTCGATGGCAAGCTCGCCCGGGCTGTCGTCTTTCCAGGATCGGTGGAGGAAGTCTCGGCGATCATGACTTTCGCCTCCGCCGAGGGCTTGAAGGTCGTTCCCTGGGGAAGCGGGACGAAGATGGCGTTAGGCGGTATCCCGGAACGAGTCGACCTCGTGGTCGTTCTGTCTCGCCTGAACGGGGTGGTGGACTACGAGCCAGCAGACATGACCGCCACCTTCCGGGCGGGCAGCCTGCTCAAGGAGGCCCAGGCCATTCTAGGTCGGAACGGGCAGTTCATCGGCCTGGATCCGCCTCATACCGACCTCGCCACGCTCGGTGGCATCCTGGCGACGAACTCGAGCGGTCCGCGGCGGCTCCGGTACGGGGCCTCGAGGGATCTCGTGATTGCGATCCGAGTCGCCCACGCCGATGGGAAGGTGACCAAAGGAGGGGCAAAGGTCGTCAAGAACGTGACCGGGTACGACATGAACAAGCTGTACATCGGCTCCCTCGGGACTCTGGGGATCATCGTCGAAGCGACCTTCCGGCTTCACCCCAGGCCCGCTGTCGAAAAGACTTGCCTTGCCCTGCTCGATTCGATCGACGCGGTGCGGGGAGTTGTCGCGCGGATCCTCGACTCGCCGTTGGTTCCGTTCGCAGTGGAGCTCTTGAACCAGGAGGCGTCCCGTCGGGTCGCGGAGCAGGCCGGGCTCCCTTGGCCGAAAGAACGTTATGGACTGGCCGTCGCGATCGGCAGCATTCGCCCCGAGGCGGTCGATGCCCAACTCGAAACGGTGAGACGCCTCTGCCGTGAAGCGGGCAGCGCCGAGGGATCTGTCTTGGATGGCCGGGTCCACGACGCCTTCTGGCGCGCGACCCGGGACTTCGCCTTGGGCGATGGCCTTCAGGCGGTCCTCAAGGCGAGCGTGCTGCTCGCCAAAGTGGCCGACGCAGTGAGGGTGGGGGAGGACGTGGCCGCGAAGCAGGGTTTGCGTCTTGGGGTCGTCTCCGAAGCGGGGTCGGGGATCGTCCGGTACCACCTCGCGGGCGAGACCGCCTCAGATGAGCGGTTCCGGCAAGGCGTGGCCGAAGCGGTGAACCGGCTTCGCGCCTTTGCCCAGGAGGCCGAGGGAAACGTCGTCGTCCTCAAAGCGCCGCCCGAGCTCAAGAGTCGTGTAGACGTCTGGGGATTGGCAGAGAAGGCCCTTGCGCTCATGCGGCGGCCAAAGGCAGAGTTCGATCCCCAGAGGATCTTGAACCCGGGACGGTTCGTGGGAGGCATCTGAGATGAGCGTCCAACCGACGGGGAAGGTCGCCGCCAGCGCCTTCGATCGGATCGATCCGCCCGACACCGAGCTCGAACTCGACTGCGTCCACTGCGGCTTTTGTCTTCCCACGTGTCCGACCTACCTCGTCCTCGGCAACGAGATGGATAGTCCACGCGGACGGATCTATCTCATCCGGGCGGCTTCAGAGGGAAAGATCGGCATCTCCGACCACTTCGTGAAGCACATGAACCTCTGCCTGCTCTGCCGGGCCTGCGAGACGGCCTGCCCGTCGGGTGTCAAATTCGGCTTCCTGATGGAGAGCGCCAGGGGCCAGGTCGAGCGGCACCATCAGTATTCCCCGGCCGATCGACGTTTCCGGAACCTCATCCTCCATACGTTCACCAACCTCAGGCGCTTACGCGTCGTTACCGGCCTTCTGCGCTTCTACCAGCGCTCGGGCCTCCAGAAGCTGGTCCGGGCCTCGAGAACCCTGCGCTTGTTCGGTCGCCTGGGGAAGATGGAGGCCCTGCTCCCCGCCATCCCCCGCCCGCGGCTGCGCAAGATGTTGCCTGAGGTAATGCCGGCCAAGGGGGAAAAGCGAGGGCGGGTGGGGCTGCTCGCGGGCTGCGTCCAGCGCTTCTTCTTCGCTGGCGTGAACAGTGCGACGGCCCGGGTCTTGAGCGAGAACGGGTACGAGGTGGTGGTGCCCAGGGATCAAGGCTGCTGCGGCTCGCTCCTCGTCCACGAGGGAGAGCGGGAACAGGCCAAGGCGCTGGCGAGGAGGACCATCGACATCTTCGAGCGGGCTCAGGTGGATCTCGTAGTGGTCAACGCGGCGGGGTGCGGCTCGGTCATGAAGGAGTACTGGGAACTGCTCCATACCGACCCGGCCTACGCGCAGAGGGCCGAGGCTTTCAGCAAGAGGGTGCGTGATGTCTCCGAGCTCCTGGCCCACATTCCATTGAACGGCCGGCTCCGAGCGCTGAAGCGAACCGTCACGTACCACGACGCCTGCCACCTCGCGCATGGTCAGAGGGTCCGGCAGCAACCCAGGACTGTCCTGAAAGCGATCCCGGGGCTCCAGCTCGTCGAGCTGAAAGAATCGGACTTCTGTTGCGGAAGCGCCGGCATCTATAATCTCCTCTATCCGGAGTTGGCCCAGCAGTTTCTCGATCGGAAGATCGAGCGGATCAAAGAGACGGGGGCCGAGGTGGTGGTGAGCGGGAACCCCGGCTGCTCCCTCCAGATCGAGAAGGGCCTCAAGGAGCGCGGGCTGAACATTCGCGTGGTTCACCCCGTAGAGCTTCTGGACTGGTCGTATCGGGGCACGGATGGCTAGGCTGTTCAAAGAGATCGACCTCGCGGAGGCGGTGCCTCCCAACACGGTCGCCATCACCTTTCGGTATCACATCAAGCGTCGAGCCGAGGAAGTCCCGCCTCTCGCCGAGCTCGCGGATAACGCCAAGGGCGAAGGCCCCGTCGTCCTGGCCGGGGAGTCTGGGGAAGTGACCGTCCGCCTGCGGACGCCTCAAAAGCTTTATTACAGCCTCGGGGACCCGCAGCTTCACCTGAACCTGTGGATCGTCGGGTATCAGGCGCTCAACAAGTATTCGTGTTGAAGCCGGCTCGCCTTGAACGCCGGATCGGGCAGGTCCGTGTGGTTCAGGTACCCGTCGTCGAAGCGCGAGAGGATGCGGACCGCCGGGGGCGGGCGGCTCAGAACTGCGCCGCCTCGGTCGATTCGCCCAGCGCCAGCGTGGACGCGTTCCCCGCCGAGATCACCTCGGCCACCTTGTCGAAGTAGCCGGTGCCCACCTCGCGCTGGTGGCGCGTCGCGGAGTAGCCGTGCCGCTCGGCCTCGAACTCTTTCTGCTGCAGCTCGGAATACGCGGCCATGCCGCGCTCGCGGAATTGCCTCGCCAGCTCGTACATCCCGTAGTTGAGCGCGTGGAAGGCGGCTAGGGTGACGAACTGGAACTTGTAGCCCATCGCGCCGAGCTCGCGCTGGAACTTCGCGATGGTGGCCTCGTCCAGGTGCTTGCGCCAGTTGAAGGACGGCGAGCAGTTGTAGGCCAGGAGTTTGCCCGGGAACTTCGCGCGGATCCCTTCCGCGAACAGCCTCGCCTGCGCGAGGTCGGGAGTGGAGGTTTCGCACCAGAGGAGGTCCGCGTACGGAGCGTAGGCGAGGCCTCGAGCGATGGCGGTCTCGATCCCGCTGCGGATGCGGAAGAAACCCTCGGGCGTCCGCTCGCCCTTCGCGATGAACGCGCGGTCGCGCTCGTCGAAGTCCGAGGTGATGAGCTTCGCGCTGTCGGCGTCGGTGCGCGCGATGACGAGGGTCGGCACGTCCATCACGTCGGCGGCGAGGCGCGCCGCGACCAGCGTGCGGACGAACTGCCCGGTCGGGACGAGCACCTTCCCGCCCATGTGGCCGCACTTCTTCTCGGAGGCGAGCTGGTCCTCGAAGTGCACGCCTGCGGCACCAGCCTCGATCATCGCCTTCATCAGCTCGAAGGCGTTGAGGGGCCCGCCGAAGCCGGCCTCCGCGTCCGCCACGATCGGTACCAGCCAATTGCGCTCGCTCTTGCCTTCGGCGTGCTCGATCTGGTCTGCGCGCAGCAGCGCCTGGTTGATGCGCCTCACCACGTGCGGCACGCTGTCGACCGGATAGAGGCTCTGATCGGGATACATCTGGCCGGCGGTGTTCGCGTCCGCGGCGACCTGCCAGCCCGAGAGGTAGATGGCCCTGAGACCGGCGCGGACCTGCTGGATCGCCATGTTGCCGGTCAGCGCGCCGAGGGCGGCGAGGTAGCCCTCCGCGTGCAGCAGATCCCAAAGGCGCTCCGCTCCCAGCCTCGCCAGCGTATGCTCGATCCTGAACGAGCCCCGCAGCCGCTCGACGTCGGCCCTCGAGTAGGGACGCATGATCCCGGCGAAGCGGGGAGCGTCGGTGCGGGGCTCTTCGCGTGCGGTGCGGTCCAGCACGGTCACAGTTTCGTAGGACATGGACGGGACCTCCCCTTTGACTCGCCGATTCGTGGGACCACTAGACGGCGACATCACTCGTGTGACAATGAAGAGGCCACGGCGGAAGTTCAAGCGGAAAGGACCATCGGGTTGGCGCAACGTGTTGCGAAAAGTCAATGATTGGCTGTAAGGTTGTCACACGTTGTAAAACCGGGAGCGCGAAGAAGATGGCTGAGGTCACGCGGGAATCCTCTCGGCTCGGCGCGAAGGTGCGGGCGCTGCGCCGGCGCGAGCAGCTCACCCAGGTCCAGCTCGCCGAGCGGATCGGCATCTCGCCGAGCTACCTGAACCTGATCGAGTCGAACCGCCGGCCGCTTCCGGCGACGCTCCTCATCAAGCTCGCGCAAGTGTTCGACGTCGACGTACACGCCTTCGCGACCGACGAAGACGCGCACGTCGTCTCCGATCTCCTCGAGGCGTTCTCGGATCCGCTCTTCGAGGCATACGGCCTCACCGCTGTGGAGATGCGCGAGCTGGTGACGACGAACCCGGCGCTCGCGCGCGCCGTGCTCGCGCTCTACCGGGCGTACCAGTCGCAGCGGGAGTCGACCGAGTCGCTCGCCTCGCGGATCATCGAGGGGCAGGAGGGAGTGATCGGCGTCGACCGCGCCCAGCTGCCCTCCGAGGAGGTCAACGACCTCATCCAGAAGCACAACAACCACTTTCCCGACCTGGAGGAGGGCGCCGAGGAGCTGTGGAAGAAGGCGCGGCTCGAGCCGGGGCAGATCGCCGCCGGCCTCGTCCGGCACCTCGAGAAGGCGCACGGGGTAGAGGTCCGCATCGCCCACCATGGAGAGGTCAAGGGCGTGCTGCGCCGCTTCCAGCCGGAGAAGAAGGTCCTGACGCTCTCCGAGCTGCTCCCCACGCGGAGCCGCGCGTTCCAGATCGCGCACCAGATCGCGCTGCTCACCCAGCAGGCCTGCTTGGAGCGCGCCGCGTCCGACGCCATCCTCACCTCGGACGAGTCGCGCGCGCTCGCGCGCGTGACGCTGGCCAACTACTTCGCCGGGGCAGTGCTGATGCCCTACGCGCCCTTCCTGCAGGCGGTGCGCGAGGAGCGCTACGACATCGACGTCGTCGGCCGCCGCTTCAGCGTCGGATTCGAGCAGGTGTGCCACCGCTTCACGACGCTGAGCCGGCCGGGCGCGGCCGGGATCCCCTTCCACATGATCCGCATCGACGTCGCCGGCAACATCTCCAAGCGTTTCAGCGCGTCGGGGATCCGCTTCGCCCGCTTCAGCGGAGCCTGCCCGAGGTGGAACGTGTTCGCGGCGTTCATGACCCCCGGGATGATGCGCATCCAGGTCTCGCGGATGCCCGACGGCGTCGCCTACTTCTGCCTCGCGCGCACGATCCAGAAGGACGCCGGCGGCTACCACGCGCAGCCCGTGGTGCACGCGATCGGCCTCGGCTGCCAGGTACAAAACGCCCGCGCGATGGTCTACGCCGACGGGGTCGACCTCGACAACCTCGACACCGCGACGCCGGTCGGCGTCACCTGCCGCATCTGCGAGAGGACCGATTGCGAGCAGCGCGCCTTCCCTT
>WNGL01002581.1_pt1 | contig 21884 bp, 28 predicted proteins | sample 5400591 | NCBI WGS metagenome assembly WNGL01 (sample SAMN13153377, study PRJNA577476) | soil metagenome | isolation source: 80 cm soil or saprolite under Garry oak tree replicate 1 | place: USA:California | collected 2016-06-15 | reverse complement strand
GCGTGGACATCCAAACCCAAAAATCGTAGCTTTTCTTTCATGATCGGTTCCTTCCGCTTATGGCTCTTGACTGTAGTTCCTCATACAAACACAGCCTAACCCACGACCAGCGCATCGAACCGGTCACTCCATAATGACTGACGGGCCAACCGGAAGTTGGCGACTGATCGCGGCCATTTCTCCCGGCAGGATCCTCCGGCTCACGATCTGATATTACCGGCTCATGCCGCGCCATCCAGGCTCAATGACGTGGTCATACGCGCGTTCTTGCGGCCTCCTCGGCGGCCCGTTGTGCGAGGTGTCCGGTGCCGAGGGACGCGGCGAAATGTTATGCGATTGCGGAACGCCCCGGTCATTCTCCGGGCTGTTCCGGTTTGGCTGTTGCCGCACCATTTCCGTCGCCGATTGACGTGCCGCCGATATCCCAATCGTTTCACGCAGGCAGGCTGTGTCGCTTGTCACCACAGCAATCTCTTTGCGTCCGCGCGTGGCAGCGACGTAGAACAGCTCGCGCTTCATCGAATCGGCAGCAACAATGACGGCATCGACCGTCTTACCTTGACTGCAGTGAGCCGTGACCGCATAGCCATAGTCAAATTCCCGGTAGTTGGCAGGCAGAGTCCGTCCATCTTCGAGCTGAATCTTTCCTTCGGCGATGCTCCGCACCGTGACGAACTCACCGTTCGTGGCTTTGAACTCCGGCCCGCGCAGGTTTGACATCAGCAGCAGGCGGTCGCCCGGAGCTACGTCGATTTCTTTTTGCTCGTGAACAGAGAATGCTTTCACCTGCTTCTGCATAACGGAGACGGTGTCCCCATGCTCATTCCGTGCGATCAATCGCTTTGGCACGACACGTAAAACCTGCAGAACCTCATGCTTCTCGGCAATTCTGGTCGAGCGGTGAAAGCGCAGGACCATTCCTTCCTTGTAATGTTCAAACTCACGCTTCTGGGCCTCCGTCCACTGCAGTGGAACGTCCCGTACGAATCTCTCCCCTGTGCCCAGGTCGCCACGCTTCCGGCGATGCTCTCGTATGGCATCTGTTAGCTGAGCGATTTCTTCATGGGTTGGGGCGATCACCAGCACACTCTTTCCCGTTGAATGCAGCGCATGATGCGTCTCCGCCACCAACCGGCTGCGATCTTTGAGAGGAACCTCTCGAACCGCGCCCAGTGCTTCCAACTTTTGAAATCCCTCATCTGGAGACTGGCGGAGGGTTTTCACCGCGTCCCGGTACAGCGCGTGAGTTTGCCGCTGTACTTCGGTGAGTGAGACGCTCTTGAGCGAGGATTCGCGCTCCAGGATTCGTAGGGCGTCACCGGCTTCTACGCTCTGAACCTGCCGCGTGTCTCCAGAGAACACGATCCGAGCATGATGATCGCTGGCGACATGAAGCAACTCCTGCATCTGGCGACCGGAGATCATGCCCGCCTCATCCACCATCAGAACCTTGTTTCGTAGTGAATTCTGCATCTCGGGATCGCTCAGAAGACGCGACACCGTGACCGCACCGGTGAATCCGGCTTTGTCCAACTCCTCGACAGCGCTTCTGGTGGGAGCTACGGCAAGCACCTCCCGTCCGGACTCTTTGAGTCCGCGATCAACCTCGTGAAGAGTGGCGGTCTTTCCCGTCCCGGCAGCGCCTCGGAGGTTGACCACGAAATCTCTCGAATGCAGAATCTCCAGGACGGCGCGCTCTTGTTCAGCAGTCAATCCTTTCGACAAATCAATGTCCTTTTCTCTGCCCAGAGGCTCGTGGCGGTCAATTCCACGGTTGACCATCGAAACGATGTCCCGCTCACGCTCCAGGCTTTCCCTGGTAGTAATCTCTCCCCGCGCTCGGATGAGCGCTCCCCGTGCTTCCTCCGAAATCAGGCTGCCTTTCAGATCATCGAGCGAAAGCTTGCCACGTTCGTGGCGCAGGGCTTCGGTCATCACCGCGTGTTCTTTCACGACGGAGAGCCGTTCAAATAGATGTTCCTGGGCGTAGGTCAAAGATGCCGCCGATTGCTCCCGACTCATCTCCGGTTCCTTCGGTTGGGGCAAAAGCCTGACCTCGCGTCTGCTGTAAGCTGTGTGCTTCATCTACGGTGAGGCGCTCCCTTTGCCGCGACCTCAACTCTTCGGTCGGAATCTCATACATCTTCTGTGCTCGCGATTCGCGGACCAGGACCGCAACTTCGTTGTCTGTCGGCTTGCGTCCGCGCTCTTGAGTGAACTGCTCAATGGCACGATCCCGTTGCGCGCTCCGCTGGCTGAACTTGTCGAGGAGGTCTTGTGAAATCCCACCGATCTCAAAACCTCGGTCTCGGCCTTTGGCGTCATGGCGGCTTTCAACCTCGTAGCCGAGAGAACGAACTTCGAACGCCAGCCGGTTCCGATAGACCTCCGTCAAATAGGCGCGACGTTCATACAGCCCGGACGCTTGCAGCGCCTTCCATCTTCCTTCTGTGCCGTCAAAGGTAAGATTGGCCGCCACCGCGTGTGTATGCAATTGCGGATCGAGCTCGCGGCTCGTATCGTGCGTGTAAGCCGCCACAATCCAGTTGCCGGTAGCACGGTCGTCATTTGCTCCAGCGAGCCTAACTCTTGCACCGGCATATATCTCGGCTTCCTTCAAAGCTTCGGCGACCGCGCGCTTATGTGCTTCCAGGAGCCGTTCATCTCCAGCAACAACCGCCATGATCGACACAGATTTCGGAGCAGAGAATGTCAGATCGTAAAGCGAACGGGCTTTGCTCTGCTCCTCCCCGCTCTCGCCGATTCGATCAGCCCCATGCCACGGACGAAGGTACTCCCCGCTATACGGATCGGCACCTTCGCGGATTGCCTCGAACTGTTCATGCGTGACTCTGCCCTGGAGACCAAGAAGCTCTGCACCATGGCCGAGCCAATGTCCCTCGATCTTGCGATTCTCGTCGTAGTAATCGCTCTGTTCCAGGTGGCGTTGTGCGTACCCTACTCCGCTACTCATCGCGCGAATCGTCAGCATGAGGCCGACGCTAACGCTGTTCGAAATTGTGCTGCAAGGGCATTTCGCTCATGAAATACGAAGTTCGCGATGCAATGGAACGCGGGTCCGGTGTGCGAGCATGGGTAGATAGAAGAGATTGCAGCGAGTGGATTGCTGCAATCATTTTTGGGCCAAGACACCATCCTAAGCCGGAGGCTTAGGATGCTGTCAGGCAAGACAAAGACTCGAACAGAATTCGAACATCATCGAACCGCGTTCGATCTTGTTTGAAGTTCATTCGATATCCGTTCGAATTCAGTTCGAACAGAACAAAATCTGCGAGCGGCACACTAATAGTTGCCGCCCGTCCGTAGCGACTCGGTTAAGCCCTTACGCTCTACCGCTAAAAGGGCCTCGTGCGCTGGGGGGTAGCTCAGTTGCAACCGCGCTCGCACTGTTCCGTACCCCACGCCGAGCCGCTTTGCAATCTCACGCAAGCTATTGCCCTCCGCTTTCATTTTTAGAATGTTGTCGCGGTCCACGATGCGATGAGGCGACCAAGTTGGTGCCCCTTCGCCCGAGCATTACGCAATCCGGCCCGCACTCGTTCTTGAATCAGCGACCGCTCAAATTCGGCCATCGCTCCGATGACTGCGAACATGAGGCGACCGGACGGGGTGCTAAGGTCCAAGTTGTCACGCAAGCTGATGAACGCCACGCCCAAAGCACCCAACTCCGCGAGAGCATTTACCAGATGCCGCAGCGACCTGCCGAACCTGTCCACCTTCCATACCAGCACGGCGTCAAACTTGCGCTGCTGGGCATCTCCCATAAGCCGATTCAACTGTGGGCGAGATTCGCGTGAGCCGGAAATGCCGTGGTCTGTGTATTCGTCAATTATTTCCCAGCCGCGACGGGGCGGCAAACTCGGCATTCCCGCTCACGTTTTCAATCTACCGAAGAATGCGAAATATGGGTAAGAGGGTTGCCGTTTGTGACCATCGCACCAACATCCGGTGGGTAATTCTTGGATGATTCGAACATAGATTATAGGCTATGGATGATGTTAGTTGTTGACGCCTCTACGGAAGGATCATCGCGATGCAGGAGACTCAAAATTGCCCCACGCGAGGCGTGTGGCTGAAATTCGTACTGTCCGCTTCCAGTCGGTTCATAAACAAGCGGGAAGCTTTCCAGATGTGTCCAAGCCTTCACGGTTTCTCTCGCCTTCTTGATGCCGATATTGAACTACATCGCCAAATCTTGCCCGAGCCTCCAAAATGGCAGGGAATAGAAATTGCGTTTGTGGTCTACAGAGGTGTGCTCATCCTCATCAGCGAGATAGTACTGCTTTGGAATAGATGGATTCGAAGCTAGTGTACTGAGTCATTAATTCGGTAAGCTATTTACTGGCGATGATCGTCTAACATGACAGGAGCGTGTCATGAGACGAGGACGCAGATTGCCGGGGTTGGAACTGAGCGAGGAGCAGCGTAGGACTTGCAGGGATGGACGCGGAGAAGAAAGACCGCACAGGCTCTATCGATGCGAGCGCGAATCGTATTGCGTGCCTCCGAGGGGCTGACCGCTACCGCCATTGCCATCGAGACCGAAGCGTGCATTCAAACAGTCAGTAAATGGTGGCGCAGGTTCGACGAGCGGGGATTGGATGGCCGCGTCCCGGACAGCCCCGCAAGCTTTCCGATGCGCAGATCGAACAGGTGATCGTACGCACGCTGGAGAGCAAGCCTCCGGTTGCCACGCATTGGTCGACGCGTACCATGGCGCAGGCCTACGGGCATCAATCAGACCGCGATCAGCCGCATCTGGCGCGCCTTTTCCCTGGCGCCCCATCGTGCCGAGACGTTCAAGTTACCAAAGATCCTTTGTTCATCGACAAGGTGCGGGATATCGTTGGGTTATATCTGAATCACCCGAGCGCGCGCTGGTCTTGTGTGTGGACGAAAAGAGCCACATTCAGGCTCTGGATCGCACGGCTCCTCTGTTGCCGATGCGTCCTGGCCAGATCGAGCGGCGCACGCATGACTACGCGACTAGTCCGGCTCACTCAGTTAGGCACCCTTGCACTCGCCCCACAACTGCTTTTGGCAACTTGGTTTGGCCCACTTTGGCGGTTTAATCTGGCCCACCCCCTGGGACGTTAAGGTTTAAGAGGATAGTGTTCCGTTCTGCTGGAGCGAAGCCCGTAGGGCGAAGCGGAAGCAGAACGGAACTGCGGTGCCTCCATGGATCACTCTTTGCGTTTCTTCCGCAGCGTTCTGCGAAAGCGGTACGACTCCGAACCCGTTTCGATAATGTGCGCCTGATCAGTGAGCCGATCGAGCACGGCTTTGCAGAGCCGTGCATTGGTAAAGACCTGTGGCCATTCGGAGAACGGTAAGTTGGTCGTCACGATGATGGCTGCTTTCTCCGCCCGCTCTGCAATGACTTGGAAGAGCAGTTCGGCGGCGACTTCAGCCAGCGGAACGTATCCCAGCTCATCGATCACGATCAGTTCCACCCGCGACCAGCGTGCCAGCATCCGGCTGAGGCTCTGTTCGCGTTGTGCTTCAACCAGTTGATTGACCAGCGCGGCAGCGGTAGTGAAACGCACCCGCTTGCGTTGGCGGCATGCCGCAACGGCTAGGCCGGTGGCCAAGTGAGTTTTTCCGGTACCTGGTTCCCCGACCAAAAGCACTGGTTCGGAGCGTTCCAGATAGCCGCCTTCGGCCAGAGTCCGGACGCGCGATGCCGGGATGTGGGGCGATTGGGCAAAGTCAAACTCCTCAAGCGTCTTCATCCGGGGCAGGTGCGCATCCTTGATTCGCAGTTCAATCGAGCGCCGTTCACGCTCTTCAACCTCGGTCTGGAGCAACGCTTCGAGGTAATGGAGATGGGAGTGCTTCTGTTGTCTGGCTTCCTCCGCCAATGATGCGAACTGAGCACCGATGGCACCCAAGCGCAGAGTCTGACAGTGCTGCGCGATGCTTGCGGCTTCCATACTCATGCCGACACCTCGATCGTCAGCAACTGGTTATACTCAGCCATCGTTGGCAGCGGACGTTCATAGGCCGCCAGTACGCCGATCTCGACCGTCGTTGCAGCCGCGTGTTGAAGCCCGTCACTCATGAGGAGATGACGGATTGCAGCCTCATCCGTGCAACCCAGCACCAACGCTTGCGCGACCGTCGATTCCAACTTTGCGTAACCAAACTCGCGGCCCATACGGATGACCGCGACCATGGACCGTGTTCCACTCTGCGGCCATGCTTCTCGTTCATTCGTTCCCATAGCTGGTCGTAGCTATCCGGCCAACGGCCCTGTGCTCTCCACTGCGCCAAAGGCTTCGAGCCGCGCAAAGCACCGGGCTTTCGTTCGAGCACTTCGAGATAGTGCTCGAGGTCGAGGATCTGCCGCGAGCGTTCATAGCTACGCTCGTGCTGCGCGATACGCACGCCGTTCTGCCGGAACTCAACCACGCTGGAGTAAACACGAGCTTCGACCACCGAGCCTGATCTCAACGGCACCGAGTAGAAGTTCGTTCGGACCCTCGCACATCCTGCCTGATCGACCTTCGGAAAGCTGACCTCGGCTAACTCGAAGTTCTCCACCGGGAGCGGTCGCAGATGCTGCTTCTCGGTGAGTAACATCGCGCCCACACTCTCCGTGCGGCCCGCTATGATCCGGCTCTCATCGTGACGGCAGTCGGCCAGTAGCTTCGCGTTAAGCTCTGCAAGATCGCGCGCCGCCGGTATGGGGACCCAGTGGTTGCGGCGGAAGTAGCCGCCTTCGCCTTCCACGCCGCCCTTCTCGTGGCCTTCCCCGGGCGTGCAGAAATCGGCTTGATACTGCCAGTGAGAACGGAAGGCGATGAAGCGAGCCGTCAACTCGCGTTCATAGCCACGCAAGATTTTCTTCACCGCACTGGAAAGGTTGTCGTAGCGAAGGCGACGGAAGACGCCGCCAAAGTAATGGAAGGCTAACTCGTGTGCTTCCAGAAAAGCCTGTTGTGTGGCCCGCAGATAGGCGCGATGATAGGCCGCTCCGCTGGCCATCGACCGTAGCGAGAACACCTGGAGCTTTACCCGTTCGCCGTCCATGTCGGCATAGGCTTCATACCAATCGACCTGTGCTTCAATGCCCCAGTCGTAGTTCTGTGGTACGAAGATCTCGTGCCGCCCTAATCCAAGCGCCTCTTTGCGTTGTTCCACATACTGCCGCACCGTGCGGCCAGCCGCTGTGCATCCCGGTACCTCTGCGCGAATACGTTCCCAGATCCGCTTCGCTGTGTGGCGCTGCTTCCGCGGAGCCTTGCGATCTGCTTCCAGAATCGCGTCGATGAACTCGATTGCCGGAGCCATCTTCATATGTGGTCGCTCCGTCTTCTTGCGCCGCGCTGGTATCGCGCTCTGGATCGCCTCCCGCACCACCCGCCGATGCACGCGTAGTTTCCGTGCCACGCCCTGGATCGTGCCTACCCCGAACTCGTACTCCAAACGAATCTGCTCGAATAGCTCCACCTTGGCTCTCCAGTCCAACTCCAGCCTCCAGATCCAAGCTCACACTCAAATCCAGAGTAGAAGTTTGCTGTGTCCAGGGGTGGGCCAAAACAAACCGCCGAAGTGGGCCACTTCATAATGCCAAAATCAACAACCGACCCGCGAAATACGGGAGTGTTGGGCGGGCGGGAAAGAGGCAAGCTTTCTGCTAGATGCGGAATCTCCCCTGTGCGGTATCGTCCTGGCGGGCATTGCTGATCATTGCGCTCGCCAATGCCTGCAAGAATGCTTCCTTTGAGGAGGTGACCTGTTCCAATCTGTTGCGTCTGAAAAGTGAGACATACAATGCCACGGAATAAGCTTGGCAGTTAATAGACCGTTCAGGATTGAACTCGATGTCTGTAAATGCCGAATAGTCCAACAGTCGCTCAGCGATGCCGGGTTGCTTTTTCAGAGCGTTGATATATATCCAGTCATAGAACGCGGTCTGAGGTTCTAGCCCCCAGTCCGCCCCGAAGAATCGAAATCCGACAAGGCGACCAGACGAACGCAAACGTTCATCTTTCTTCGCTTCGCGTGACGTCATGTTGAAGATATCGGTATAGGGACCGCCGTGCTCGAACACCTTGCTACCCTGGAACGCACACTCGACAGTAAGGGTCCGGTTGTACTTGAGTGTTGTGAAATGAAGATTGAACGCGCTAAGCTCCGTCCCGAGTTCTTCACGTGATTTGCTCGACACCTCTAGTACCTTGGCAATACCCGGCAGCTTTTCTGCGGCAGCGTGAAGTGAGTCCACAGACTTTTGCCGTTGCGATATCGCCATCCCAGGGAACCACTGAAACTCAACATGTCTCGTCTGAACGAGGGCAGGCCCTTCTAGACTCGGAATGAACAAAGGTCTCTCCGCCATAACCACCTCTACTGGTACTTCCGATAATAGGTGCGGGTTGCGAACATGCCCTTACACTTTGGGTGCAGCCATGCCTTCTGGTCTTCGTTCAAGAAGCCCGTATGAGTGTCCCGTACCGCTTTGGAATCGAAGACAATACCCTGAATGTAGGTCGGCTCAATGACATCAAGAATCATCACCTCTGCCTGCACATCGGTAGGATCAAACGATTTGAGGCGCGATTCTTCTCGTGAGTCGCAGCCCTGGATCTCATGGAACATTCCTCTGAAAGCTGCCCACGAAGTGAGGGCCTCTAGAGGTTGAGCGCTGATGCGCGCATCTGCCGCATTGTGGCAGTAAAACGCACATCTTTTCTCCCATAGCACAGAAGGATCAATTATCAATACTGCCCAATCTACGGACTGGTCTTCCATCCGGTACTTGTAGAACATCTGGCAATTCGGAAACCCAATGGACACCGATGTGCCATTCAGTCGCCCATCCAACCGGAATTGATCGTTAATGTGAAATTCAACGCCGAGTTCGTCCATCCTGGAAACAGGATAAAGTCCATGCTCCAAGATACTCGGCAAATTTCCTGCTCTCGTAAAGTGAACAAGGAATGGAATCTCGCGTTCTAACGCAAACTGCTTCACAGCTCGCATAAACAGTCCTCTCACCAAACATACGGCGGAGTGCATTCAAACCAGCTTAGAACCAGATACAATCCTCAAGCAATGCCCCGATCTTGTTCAGTGAACATTCAGTGCCGGGATCCACACCTCTCGGTTAAGCGCGCAGTACGAAACTGGCACTCCGAGTGGCGTTTTGCTTAATTGCGCATAAGCCTCAGTAGCGAGTCTTTCTGTAGAAGCGTTGGGAAGGAAGAAGCGACTCGGATTCCTCGTCTTCGCTTCCATCCGAGCGAGTGACCGAATCATCGGGGTCAGGGAGCGAGTCAGCCCAAAGGACAGTCAGGGTGCGACCATATTCGCCCAAGCCGATAACGTCTTCGTTGATTTCCAGGTCGTCTCCGTGAAACCAGTCCGCAAGGCTTGATTGTCCGGTTTCGGATTTTGCATCGTGGACGTTGGCAATGTTGCTATTGAAAACTGCCGTTGCGCTTTGCGGCGGCAGCCCCGCACTTTTTTTGATCCATGTGAGATTTCGCTGTGCCTTCAATGCATTCGACATGAAAGCAAACGCGACCTTTTGGCCAACAGAACAGATCACGGCAACAGGACTGGTACTGAGACGTGCATAGCGAATGCTCGTTGCGGTAAGCGAAGTTCCGCAGATATCCGCAAGTACCTTCACTGCTTCGATCCCTTGCCCGGCATCCTCGCAAGCATCCTTAAACAGGCTTTTCGGCATTAGAAGACTTGCTGCGAAAGCATCGGCCTCACTTTCATAAACATCCCCGGAGAGAAACCCGCTCACTGAATGATGAAGCGTCTGCCCCGCGCCGAACAAATGCTGTACGTGGCCATCTAGAAAATAGTGGCCAAGTTCATGTCCCACGGTGAAACGTTTGAACCCATTGCTTGCAAATCGCGTGCTATAGATAATGCCGAATTCATCCCCGACCTTCATCAGGCAGCCTGATATGCCAGAGTCGAGGGACTGATTCTCCTGATAAGCGATGTCGCGAGCATCCGCAATCGCGAAGGGATCGACCGGCAGCTTCGTTATACCCTGCGTTTTGAGAACCTCGGAGACGCGTGCCTCCGCTTTCCACCAGGGATCTATCGACATGGTTACTCTTTCTTCTTTTGAGCCGCTTTCTTGGCGAGCATCTCGGCAAACGAAGTGAGCGTGTCGAGATCATCGTGAGTCATGTTCTCAGCGTGCCGGAATAGCTGGTCGGCGACCCCCCCGGTTAAATGGGGTTTATCCACGCGGCCTAACAGGTAGTCCGTGGTCACTTCGAGCGCGTTCGATAGAGCCTTGAGGTTGTCGAACGATGGGGAGCGACGGCCAGTTTCAAAATGAGATATAGCAGACGGTTGCAGCCCGGATTTCTCGGCGAGGTCCGATTGGCTAAATCCCCTCAACTGCCGGGCGGATCGGAGGCGAGTGCGAAATATTTCTGACATAGTTGACAGTGGTGTAGACGAAATCGTATACTTAGTAACGACGAACAAGTCTTGATGTGGTTCGCCATTTTTCGGCCCACGCTATAGACGTTCTCGTCATACTGTAGAAGACGGGGGCTCGGAACTCAAGCCCTATTTGAGCAAACGCTCTAAATCGCAGCGGGAAAGCCGAAACCGGAGGTTTCAATGACAACGTACAGAGTTGTGTGCCGGATTAAGCACGACAAGTTTGAGCGCATAACTGATGGTTGTGTTGATGCTGGAGGCGGCCAGCACCGCTTCAGCGAGGAAGAAGCAATTTCGCTCATTGAGAATCATCAGGCGGAGTTTTACGTTGAAAGGCCGAGTGGGCACCGCGTCAAGGTGATTGTGGCTACCCACGAAGGTCACAAATACCTGAAGACAGAAGCCGACGGGGAGAAGCCGGACAACCTGCTCGCCCTTCCGTCATGCAAGACCCATGTTGTTCCACCCCCACCACCCCGCTCGATCACACCCGCACACTCCCACGGAAGTGTTAGATGAGTTCGCAATCGGTTGCTGCTACTCAGCCGAATTCTGACGAGCCTCTGGATCAGTATTACCGGAGTTTCTTTGAGATGGAGGTTCCTCCGGGAACCTCTGCATCTCAGGCGTGGTTTGGCCGGATTCGCCCATTCAAGAATGATGACGACGCGCGCAAATTGCTTCGCCTACTCGACCGAAATATGCAGGTCGATGTTGACCAAGGAACACTTATTCCCGCGTCCAATGCCCCTGATTTTCCAGCGCACAGGTTGGAGTCATTACTGGCGAGCACTGGAATCACGTTCTCTCTCGTCGTGCTGAACTACGAAAAGCGCCATCCAGAAGCGTACAGCGTTGCTCCCTATATAGATCGAATCACCCATCCTGGGCAGCCTCATCTGCGATTGGATCGAGTGCTCACGCACGGAGGCAGAAAGCTTCCGGCTTTATGCGTGTACTCAGCTGCGGAGTATCGGTATTCGGCTAACGTTCCTCGCCTCGTGGAATTTCTGGACCAGACCGCCACGTATCTTGCAAAGCATGTAATCTGGCTGCGAACGCGTCAGCTCTATCACGGTGCAACGGGTGCGCTTCTATATGCGCCACGATGCGGCGAAGTTGTAGTTGACCTAGAGGCTCGCGATACTGACTTTGTGCCTGGTGTTTGTCGTACTTGCCGCCAGAGTCGCAGAATCTGGTATGGATATTGGGCGGGAACATCGGCACCGATGGGGTCAAAGGAGCACGTTTCCACTATTCAGCCGCATTCTCCCTGTTGGTGTGGTTCAGGCCAACAATATCGGTTCTGCCATAAGCCCGGAGAAGTTGCCAATTTGAGGCTATGCCGATAAGCGTTAACCTGCAGCGAGTTGCATAACATCGCAGCGCAGAACTCCACCCCTGACGTTTGGTATCAATATCCAGCACGCTGGCGAATAGCCAAGAGGAATCAGATGGAATCATTCACTTCGATTAAAAGCTTTTACGAAGAACTGAAAGCACTAATGACAAGTCAGCACCTCATCCTGCTTCTGAGTTTCTTGTTTGCGGCAAATATCGTTCTTTCATTGGGGTATAGCGTAACCGTTCCATTTGTGTCATGGGTCCAGTTGAAGGAAATACCAATTGGCGCATCGCTTTTGTTCTTCTGCGCTTTCGGGATTTATGCGAGTTGGTGTTCAACCCTCATTCGGTCATTTCTATTTCTCCTGTTCGGCGACGTAATTCCCAAGATACACAACTGGTTCACCAACATGTCTAGCAGCCGTATTGGCCGCAACGATTCGCCGCGGTTTGTGATGCCGCACGAGATCCGAGAAAGGGCGGATAGGGATTCCGACCCATACTACAGGTCTCTGTATCAGGAGTACGAAGAAGGCCTCAGTGCGGATCTTCAACTTTCGTCTTACGCCATTGGCTGTATAGTGCTGTGCGTCGCGGACGTCTTATCGGACGGCTCAAAGTCTCTGATTATGTTTGCTTGCTCCAAATTTGAGCCGAGAGTGGCACTCATTTTGGGGGCAGTGATTTGCTTTGTGCTTTTCAGTGCGGCACTGCTGCCTCTCACGAGTGACTACTCTCGCATATATTGTCCGGGATTTCCCCAAACGCCCAACGACCTAAATGGCTGGGAAGCGAGTGACGAACGATAGAATTGAACCAGCTCTTTCTTTTCATCCCCCGTTCGCGTAAGAATTGAGGTATATAGAAGTCGATGAGCGAGCCTAATGGATAGCAGTACCAACCTCAAACATTCTATTGATAGTGACCCGCCATGTAAGAACGCCCCCGACCCGATTACAGCGTCCGGCAGTGCGGGGATGGGCGGTTGGTGGTTCAGGGATGGTTAGTGGTCGCAGAGGCTTTTTTCACCAGCAAAGAAGCCTAATTCCTATGAAAGTGTCACCGAGAGTAACTTGCTTGGACTTGAACCAAGTTCTCAGCCACGCAGGAAGCTGTATCCCTTAGAGGCTCTTGTTTCCATGGTCAGGCACGGGAGAGAATTCGAGTGTTGCAGCCTGAGGGTCACAAATGGCGTTACACACTAACCTGAGTTACGAGGGATACGGCTGGGCTGAATTCGGAGACCCGTTGATTAGAGTGGGCGGTCCCACTGTTGTATCTGTCAATGAGCGCGGCTCAACAGTTGCCGAAATGAAAGTCATAGAAATTCCGACCGCAGTCTCCATGCAGGATGGCGTGTCTGACCTTTTCAGAGACACGATGACCAGCTTCAATCGAACGGTATCGTGCAAGTTGACTGTGACCTGTGCGAACGGAGTGTTTACGTCTGTAGACCAAACCTTCCGGGGCGCGAATCTCAATCTGCAAGAGGCCACCGCTTCGATGGAATTTCATTGCTATCGTGGCAGTTACGTCGAAAGCGAATCCGCGCCGACGTACTGGCGGTTGCCAATCCTGAATTTTCATGGCGAGCTGCGACCGCCACTTCGCTCAGCTGAGTTAGAGCATGTGATGCGTTTGTCACAGGAGAATCCGGCATCACCATTCAAAATGTTTGGGATGCCCGGTTTCATCGAGTACATCCCCGGTTATAAGGAAATCCTCGAATCCCAGAAGGATGGTGATAGGAATCCACAAATCACTGCCGTCATGTTCGGAGCTACAGGTGGGCACAATTCAGGGTGGAACAATTTACAAGACTGGTTCCCCTTCGACTTCTTAAACCTTATAGGGTTTGCTTCCGGGGTTCGTGTCGGCGCGCCGTGGATTGAATTCTCGGATGAGAAAGGACGTTTGATAAGCCGCATCCACGTACAACTCGGCACCACGCTCATACAGCGAGGTCACGCATTCATGGACGACGTCATACATAATGGCGGATTGGGACGCCTGTTGACCTGTGCTGCAAAGTCCCCGGAGTTTCGGAAGACCTATTTTCGGGTTGCAATGAATCACCTTCTACTCGGAGTGCGCAACTCTCAGACTCTCGAAGACAAGATTTCTCATTTAAGCAGGGCGTTAGAAGGGTTAGCGGCAGAGTTTGGATTCAGCCATCAGTTCTTACTCGAAGCGGCTGAGGACGAAGTTAAAGTACGTGTCAAAAGAGAACTCAGGTCTGCGAGTGCTGGAATTCTGAAAATCGCTCTTGAACAGGAAATCCTCGGGCGGGCTGATGTCGCGGCATGCCTCAGGAAAATTGCTGAGCGGGCTATCTCGAACCCGGCGAACATCGACCGTGACTTCGGTCTTTCTGTATCGTCATTACTCGACTGCTTGGGACTCCGCGATGCCGAGGTCGTGGAGGCATACTATCAAGCGACTCCGCGCACGGATGGACGGAAGTGGCATCAGGTACTCTCCCGATATAGAGGATTAACCCAACACGGAGAGGCTTTCCGGTTCAAAGATGGAGAGCATTCGGTGAATGAGGTGTTCCGTCTAGCCTCGCATCTCGCCGATATAGTTGCGCGTATCCTCCTTATCCAGCTTCGTTATGACGGAGATTACCAACGGGCGACAGGAACGTGGCGAGATGCCAACACGACGAGTTGGGTTACTCCAACGACCTCTGCGGTGGAATTGGGTTATCGGCGAGATGAGGGCTAGGCCATCAAGATATGCGAGATGGTAGCTTGCATAGGCACTGGACGGGAGTGTCTAACCCATCTCGACATAGTGCCCCGAGTGTAAATATCATCTGCAACAGCGGAAAAAGTGTTCACGGAACTTTCCTTTGTAGACGTGTTTACCCTCGCGGGTGACATTCTCGAACCATGTTCCCTTAGCTCAGGCAAAAAGCTGATTGTGACTCGATGGTGTGGCTTCTACACTCATGAGTATCCATGTTTAAGCCTCTGCGCTCCGATTTCATCCTAAAGCGACTTGTCACGTTTATAGCAGCCCTCTGGCTACAAGTTACATTGCTCGTAATCCTCTGTGGCATTTTTTCTCCACATATGTCCAGACCGTCCAAGAATGCCGATGCGCTTCGCACTATGGCGGTGAATGGGGCACAAACCGTGGACGCACACCCGGTCGCGATTTGAAGTGATGTTGTAAGGAAATGCAGGTGCCAGCAGGAGTGACGGCGTGGACTTCTGGCGCTTTCTTTGTAGCGCACGCCAAACCAACACGTCTGTCGGCCAGCAATGTTCCGCTACAATCAGCACGGAGAAAATTCACCATGTCCGAGTCGAATCAGGAATCCGCACTACGTGCCATTGAAAAAGCCCTCGCGCTCATGCACTCGGTGCAGACGCTGGAAGGTACCGATAAAGATGGCGTTGAGCATTTGTTGGAGATGGCAGTGTCGAACCTCAAGAAATGACGATTTGCCGTACCTTGGTATCGACGCGGAGAACCGGCAACGCTGCCCGGTAAGCAACGAAAATTAGCAAGTCTGGTGAGAATGCAGTTAGACACCTACCGCATGCGATTTCTCATCTGGGTCACCTGTTTCCGTTCTTTCTCAATCAGCACGGCCATTAGTTCGTGTTTGCCACGGTCGGCCAACGCATTGTCTTTCGCGTAGCACGCGCACATAGAGATGTAACAGGTTGTTAAGTCTGTGAACGTCAGCCCCGGTTTGATTTCGTTGCACAGCGACGATTAGGCCAACGTCTGGTTTCATCGGTTCCCGCCCTTTCGACGTTCAACCCTCGTTAGAGTTCGATGGTGCTCATGGTGCGTCCAGTTGGTGAAGTCTCGCGGCTCAGAACCATTAAGGTAAACATGGACGAGAAAACGCGCCGACCCACCATAGGTCAGAATGCCGCATCATCCGCACCCGACTTCTCGAACGACCTCAAGTTCCTAATTGATGGCAGCATTCTGCATCGGACAAAGAATCACTCGCGCTCCTCCCCGCGCAGACGTCGACTACTCTGCTCCCCGATTGCGAGGTCACGAGATGGGCTGGTCATTCCGCCGTACCAAGAGTCTCGGGCTGTTCAGGCTGAATTTCTCGAAGTCCGGCCTCGGCTTCAGCTTCGGCGTGCCGGGTCCCAGAGTCGGGGTGAACGCCAAGGGGAAGAAGTACGTTCGTGGCGGGATTCCCGGCACCGGGCTTTACTACCAGTCGGGTTTGCCGGACGCGCAGTCTGGGCAATCATCTCAGCCCACGTCCAGCGTCTCGCCACTCGGCATTTTGATTGCGCTGATGGTTGTCGGCTTCATCATCTTCGCGATGTCCACCTCAACAATAATGAAGACTCCCGTTGCCCCGGTGCCGCAGGTGGTAGCTCCGGTTGCCTCCCCTGTCGCGCCCAAGCATGTGGTGAAGAAGCATAGGAAGCACGTAAGTCGTCGGGTTACCGAAACGACGGCAAAGCCGGAGGAGACTCCGGTTGCGCCACCGAACACAGATGTGAATGGCGAAGCCGACGCCTCATCTCAGTAGATTGAGCAGCAACTATGCGCATCGTCACGTGGAATTGCCAACAGGCTCTGGAAAAGAAAGCGGATGCGCTCCTCGCGTTGAACCCTGACGTGGCGGTCGTACCAGAGTGCTCCAAGAAATCAGCCTTTGCACTCCAACAGCAGGGACTCAACGCACTCTGGTTTGGCTCAAACCCGCATAAAGGGTTGGGAGTAATCTGTCGAAAGGAGTGGTCGCTCCGAGCACTCCCGCAACCTGTGCAAAAATGGATTGCGCCCATCGAAGTCAATGCGCTGATGCCATTCACTTTGCTGGCAGTCTGGGCGTGCGCAGTCGGGGCGAGTAGAGAAAATCGCTACATCGGGCAGATCTATCAAGCCTTGATAGCTCATCCCGAATGGTTCAACGGTAATCCGGTAGTCCTCGCCGGAGATTTCAATAGCAACAAAATATGGGACGCCAAACGAGAGGTCGGGAATCATTCAGCCGTTGTGAGGCTTCTGGACGAACGTGGGCTGGTGAGCACGTACCACGAGCATTTCAGTGAGCCGCAAGGCGAGGAGTCTCGCCGCACATTGTACATGTTTCGCCATGAAGACAGGCCGCACCACATCGACTACATATTCATTCCGCGAGAATGGGCACCCCGGCTCAGAATGGTCGCGGTTGGCGCGTATGAGCAATGGTCGAAGCTGAGCGACCATTGCCCGGTGGTTGTCGATATCGCATGGTCGTCCTGAGCGGTCGCACAATGCACTACCGCATGTTCAATCTAGATTCCGCTCCCTGTCCTCATCGGCCTCCCACACACGCAGTAGGACGGAATTCAATGTTTTTATTGCATCATGGAGATGGTTAAGACCGACGTAAATTTCGCCGCCCACCGGGACATATTGCTTGCGGTGCTTATCGTAGTTTTCGGCATATCGGAACGCAGTGGAGTTAGGGTCTATTTCAGCGAGTTCTTTAAATCTCGCTTTCACCCAACAAGGATTGTCAGTGAGGGGGCCATTAGCCAAGCTTGCATATTCGCTATTTATTCGCCTATCATCTGAACCGTGGAATACTCCCCCGGCGCAGTGAAGAAGGACGGCAGAATTCTGGTGTTCGCGGCAGCAATCATTACAGAGACTGCGTCTGGCGCGAGACCCGAGGGCGGGGTGGCTCACCGACAAAGCCCTGCTTCGCTTTGGACAGGGAAATGTGGATTTCAGGTGGTAAGGCATGCTCTCTGCGCAAACTCTTTCACTGCCGCCCATTTCCCGCATTGACTATCGACGGCTGTGCAGGTCTGCAACAGGAAGCTCAATTTATGAACTGATAGCTTACCTACGCTTACGGCTTCCCATGATGTGGCTGCGAGCGTACACGGCTGCATCCTCGCATCCCCCGAACATCGTCCGCGTCGAGTACGGGACGTTCGATTACATCTGCGATTCCTATTCAGGGATGGAGACTCTGGGCGCGGTGGCGTTTGACCAGAGAGTGCGAGACCGTGTCGTTGGGGTCCTCGGAATATCCTTGCCAATGCGTGGTCGTCGGCGCGGCTCACTGCCGAAGGACTGGGTAGAGCATCCCGAGGAAATCGATACCGGCACTCGGGACAAAGGGCACTTTGTCGCTCACGCGATTGGAGGAGGGCTAGACATGAACGTCTTCTCGCAAGCGCGTGACCTGAACCGAGGGATATCAGAACAAGGGAAGGTCTATCGTTTAATGGAGAGGTACTGCTACGAGAATGCCGCGACGTTCTGCTTTTCTCGCCCGGTCTACGACGATGCGTCGAGCATTCCCCGGTGGCTGGAATTCGGCTTGCTGCGAGAAGACGGCAGTCTTTGGGTTAAAGTGTTCGAGAACTGACGGTCTTGCCGCTCCGGCATCCCGAAGCTTGAAATCGTTATCTCGACCTACGCACCTGACGAGTCGCTTCGCAATGATGGTTCTCTTCCGCCACTCCCGCGCCCGAACTTCCGGCTTATTCAGCTTACGTCGTTTAACCAATATATCAGCGAGAGGAGACTCGACCACGGTACATCAGAACTCGACTGTTCAGGGGCGATGACACTGCAGTCTCCACCTGAATTCCACTTGCAACTATTCGCGGATACAACAGCATCTACTCACATAAGCACGACCACCGGGCTCATTTCCGCGATGTCGGCAGCTTTTTAGTCCGGCTGCTTCCTTCCCAAAGTCGTAACCTTCCAAATTGAAGTTCCCCGAAAGCTTTCTCGCCAAACCTCCTGCCCGAGGTGTGTCCGGACGAGGTCAAAGATGTCTGGATATTAGAACCGCTTGTTCAGGATTTTCCTAGAATCAAGTCGTTGTTCCAAAGTGCCAGCACAACGTCCATTTGGCTATTCTCGGCCTTATCCACGCCATTCGTTACCGCTCGCCACAGCGATGTCCTAGACCAGTGCTGAGTCCCTTCGGTCAGAAGAGCCACCGCACGCACCGCATACTGCTTGTTGGCTTGCGACTTCGTATAGCTGCCAGCAGGGATTCCCTTAACCAGCCCTTCTTCACAGAGGCCGAGAAAAGCTCCACGAGGGCAGCCTTTGTTCCGCGCTGCGGGACTGGTCGGGTACAACTTCTGCATCGAGGCTTCCCACCGCTCCTCTGGCGTTATGTCTGTCGAACCAGCTTGCCGGACCGCCATGAGTGCAGCTTCACCGTATCTATTCGCCATCGTGAACTCTCCAAATTTGTACGAACCGTGATTCTACAGCGACGACTCACTTCAAATCCCCACGCCTCCAGAAACTGACGAAGGCGGTGTTCCTTCACAGTCCACGCTGACACAGCACCAGAGGTGGCCGGGGCTTCGGCGGGTGTGAGGAGAACGTTCTACTCTGTTTGGCTCGATTTTAGCTCGAAAATCTTGGTGAACAGACCGGAATGCAGAGAACAAGGAGACATTAGCGGCAAAAGCAAAAGCCCCCAAGTTGTTGAGGGCTATTGTTCATCCGCCGGACTCCCCGCGCGAGAACTTTGGCCGGAGTGGTTGCGGAACCGTAGGCCACTGCGCCTGGGGCGCTTCCAATGAGGTTGGCATCTGCCTAGCTTCATCTCGCAAGAAACGGCGCTCCAGTTCGATTCCAAAGGCAATGCCAATCAACAAAGCGGCGAAGGCAATGGTGGGCAGCCACACTCTAGCAACATGCCGCTCGATATAGTTCAGAAGCCTATCCACGCGCCGGGATCGCGTCTCAAGTGCTGCTATTAGCGACTCGTTCGTTCTTGCAACAGACGCGACCATACCGCTCGTCGGATTCCTCAACTTCTCAAGTTCGGCAATCAGCGATCTCTGCGTGTCCATCATCTGTGCACAAACATTGCCCAGCGACTGTGCGGTTCCATACAGCCCAGATTGCGCCAGCCGCTGCCGCACGCTCTCACCTAGCTCCTTGGCGATCTGCAGTGGGTTGAGGCCAGCCTCCAGATCTTCCGGAAGATGCGAGATCCGCGACTCCAGCTTGCCAACGTAGTCATGCATCCGGGCGTCGACTTCGTCTACATGAGACAGAGTGGAGCGCAATAGTTCTTCGAATTGCTTTCTCTCGTTTGCGATCTCTGCGGGAGCCTGCCGCGTTAGCAGGGTGAGGATGCCCATTGCTTGAAGGATGCGCAGCATCTCGTCGTTCGGACCGAGCGTTTGCATGTGGGCCAGCACACGAAAATACTCGGCCCGGCGTTTGGATGGCACCAGCTCCGCCAATTCGTCGAATAACGATTGCTCTCCTGGTTCTGGCACCCTCCAGGGGAATGTTCCCTGCTGCTCGGTCATGGCAGGAACACCGCCTTCACACGGTCGAGCTCGCTAAAGAGCTTTCGCCGATAGCTCTGGGCGCGCATGACAAGCGATGCCCGTTTCAACTCCTCCACCGACGTCTCGCGTACCGCGATCTGTCCCAGGCTGATGCCATACTGTCGCGCTGGGTTTTCCAACTCCGCGAGACGAAACTCCATCTGGATTACAACCGGACTAAACGCCTCGCGAAACTGGATTGCCTGTTCGGACAGTTCCCAGTAGCTGAAGTCGGGTTGTGGGCTGGTGGCGTTCCGTACAACCACATATTCAGCCCGGTCCTGCAACTGGTTGGCCCACGAGAGCACGCTCTCCACACTGGCCGGATCGGGCGTCACGATGCCAACTGCCGTGAACAGTACGCCCGCTGCTGCCACGTCCTCATACATCGCATCGAACCAGTCGGAAGCCACCTGTCCTGCTCCAGCACCCATGTCAGCCAGGATGATGGGCGCACCGCCTTCGATTTTGTCCACCAAGATGTCAAGCCCTGCGGGAGTATGAATCTGAACCTTCTCGGCAGACCCTGAAAAGTAGTGTTTCAGGGAGCCCCGAACTTTGTTCTCCGTATCGAGATCCAGCAGGGAATAGGTGATTTGGTTTTGCTGGAACCACTCAGCCAATGCGACCATGAATCCGGTCTTGCCGACTCCGCCCTTGCCGCCCATCGTGAAGACTACGCGCTTTGCGTTATTGCTCATCGATCGCCTCCTGAGGCCAGTTTCAATGGCTCGTTCTCCTGGAAGCTGAAGCGCCGCTTCTTCGTCTCCGGGGACACCGGCTTGCCTTTGAGTACAACGATCCGGTCCGAAACGCTAATCGCCGTTCCCACTGTTTCTTCCGATTCCGGCGGTGGCAGCTCAAACTGTGCCAACTTGCGATGCTTCGCCCGCACTTTGATGAAGGAGTGGATTGTACTCGGTGCGACAGGTACTCCGAGCTGATTGCGCAGTACGCGCGCGAGTTCACGATATGTGAGGCCCTTCCGCCGCATCTTGCGAATGAACTCGCGATGAAATTCCAGCTTCGATCTCGGCGGTTTGCTCGGTTGAGAATCGGCATTTGCTGAAGCCTTGGGTCCATGATGCTACCTCCGTGGCGCGAACACTCATCCCGCGCGCATTCAACATAAGACAGAATCGAACAGCCCAGTCATGCTTTCTCGAACGCAGCTATGCGCTGAAGTTATGGCAAGAAATCAACGGCCACCCCGTCTTCTGGACACCGTCCGAAATCCTCGTTGACTGTCTCAAAATAAACAGGCATATGTGTCCGACAGATGATTTTTTATTCCAGCCGCGAAGCAGCAACGAGATTGGGCATTCACCTTCGCACACTGGAACGCTATATCGCTGGGAAGAAGATTCCGTATCCGCAGATCCAACAACTCGGCGGCGTCCGATTTCGGCTTTGGTCAGATGAAGACGTCGAACAGATTAGGCAATTGCTGCCGACGATCAAGAATGTCAGGAGGAGAAGAAGGCAACCGAACACGCAGGGTAGTTGACGAACATCCACATCGAACCAAGCGGGACATGCCGGTGTTAATAGCACCGACACGCCCCTAACCAACGTGCCCACTAAGGAGGCAACGATGGCTGTACACGAAAATACTTCGATCCCGTCCGCGAAGCAATCCAGATTCTTGCAAATCACAACTCGGCAGTTCCGCATCAATCATCCTCCAGCCGCGTTTCTCACCAGTCTCACCACCGTCGCATTTGGGGCGAGTGTCGAATCTCCACGCCTCCAGAAAACAGCCACGTGCAGGAGCGAAGGGCGATGACC
>WNGL01009237.1_pt1 | contig 21889 bp, 28 predicted proteins | sample 5400591 | NCBI WGS metagenome assembly WNGL01 (sample SAMN13153377, study PRJNA577476) | soil metagenome | isolation source: 80 cm soil or saprolite under Garry oak tree replicate 1 | place: USA:California | collected 2016-06-15 | reverse complement strand
TTGGCCCAGACTTGAATAAATAAGCCTATTGGGCGCGCCAGGTAGAGTCAGATATCTTGACATATCCTCCTTCAACGCTAGGTCCCTGTCTGACCCAAACATTAACGACGTTGAAGCGTGACAACTATCTGATTTACGGGTTACATTCGCAATAGTTTCGTTCCTACAGTGCACTGTCTCTCCTCCTTTTCCATACCAAACGCCAACCCCAGCCTCATGTCTCTAGCAACACTGCTAGGTCGACGAAGTTCCACGATAATCGGGAAACAGTACTGTACTAAATGCGGCCTGTACAGGGACGGCATGCTTCTTCGAAAGTGGACGGAGGTGAGCGGCGACCCGGATACTTACATCAGGGCCGAGTCTTGGATATGCTGCTACTGCGACATGGTCGAGGAAAAGCGGGGCTCGGAGCGCAAGCCGACAGAAGAGCTGATGATCATAAGGCGGCTCCTCAAGCTCAGTGGCGACTATGATCAGATCTCCCATTCGACCCTTGAGGTGCGAGGGGACACAGTTATCCTTACGCTGAAACTGTTTCCTTGGGCCATCGTCCAGGCTTCTAAACGGGTTGAAGCCGCGAAGAAAGAGGGCTTCTTTCGGCTAGGAGACCTCTGAAGGCTCCATGAGCACGGCCTCCTCAAAGGGCAACTTGTTGATAGGCAAAAACCTACACTTCATCGAGATCAAACGCCAGAACTCCAGACTCCACCCGCAGGGAGTACCGGGTCCGAAGGTTGGGGGTGAGCCCAATTTGCAGCGCCAAGAATCAAACGTTCTATGGTGTTACACCTGCGACAGGCCCACAGCCCACGAAATCAGGTACCGGTCCGACCCCAAGTTCACAGGCAAACTGTTGGTCTGTCGAGAGTGCGGAGAGACTATCAAACAACTTCTGGGGGGTCCCTGGTGAAAGACCTAGTTTGGATGTGGCTGATAGATGTCAACAAACCTAACATGATTGTGCGTCGAAGGAACAGAAAGAGAAACCGTGTCTCACGACGACGCAGGTTTCTGGGAATAAGCTAAAAGCGGAATAGTTGAGACCTATCTCGTCTTTGCCCTCATGTCCCGGTTGCGGAAAACAGCTCCAAGCAGACACGACTTTCTGTCCCAACTGCGGCACGAATGTCCAAGAGGCTACAAGCCGTTTCACCCAGACTGAGAAACTATCCAACGAGCTCTGGTTATCCTCAACCAGGCGTCGGCATATCTCCTGATAAACGCCTGGCTAAGATCACCCGAAGGCTAGAAAAACTGACCTATGGGGTTGCCATTGAGGCAGTGGTTCTCCTCGTGTTCCTCCTCGTCCCATTCTTCGCTTGAAGAAGACCGATGGTTGGAACAGTCCAGGCTGAGAATCCGAGTGCCTCTTACCGGTCTTCGCTTCTGTTCGGCATCTGTCCAATAGACTTGCCTGAAAAACTGAGTTCTCTTCCGTGAACCTTCATGATATGTTCCCGCAACATTTCCTCGGTCTCTATCAATGCAAGAAAAGCAGAATTGCAATAGGGACAACTAAACTTACCCAGTCAAGACACGCATCCTATCGCCGGGAGCGGCATCCCATTGACGACTGTAAACCCGGTTCTTGGTCTTAAGGGTGGCGATTCTTGCCTTCGGCCGGGAGCCTCCCATCTAGACCAGCCTCCAATCTAGACCCAGAGGGCACCGTCCTTCCTCTTCTTCGGTGAAAAAACCTAGCGAGGGGTAAACGGTCTCGCGACCCGCTTAAATAGAGCGATACCCTTCGCATTGCACAACATGCCACAGTACGCGGTGATACAGTCCCATCCTCCCGATGATTGTCCCATGACCAACCGGGCCGTAAGAGACTTCATGAACAAACAGTTTCCCAAACACCCAGCCCTAGCCAAGAGACTAGGTCTGAAGATCCTGCTCGATATTCATCTTGACCCGGACCACAAGGCCTTCACCCTTTTCGAGGCGCCAAACGCGGAAGCCGTCAGAGACTTCCTAGTGCAGGGCGGTTTCACACATTACGTAAACATCGAGTTCCACCTTGTCACCCCGATAGATGAACTTATCAAACAAGCCCAAGACATGCCGACCATATACTAGAATCCCCCAAGGCTTCTCTAGTCTAAGAGCCAGCCATGGTGGGAAGACCCGGACGGGTCTGAATCCTACTCCCGCCTGCGACTGTCCACTGGACCCAACTCGGTTCGGATACCGTGTGACCCTGGAAGGACAAGTTTTGAAAAGGGTCCCCTTCGCTACTGAGCTAGAATGAAATTCGGTGTTTGCGCCCCTAACTATGGACAAACCTGTTCAGCAGAGGCCCTCCGCACTATCGCTGAGACGGCTGAACAGTGCGGCTACGATTCCGTATGGTGCACCGACCACGTACTCCTGCCCAAAACCAGCGGCACTCCCTACGAAAAAATCTTCGAGAGCATTACTACACTAGCCTATCTCGCCGCGGTGACGACCAAGGTAAGACTAGGGATCTCCTCCCTCATTATCGCAATGCGCAATCCCGTGGTGGTGGCGAAACAGCTGGCCACCATCGACAATCTTAGCAATGGGAGGGTCATGCTGGCGACTAGTGCTGGGTGGAACGAGACAGAGTTCTCTCACCTAGGGACAGACTTTCACGATAGAGGCAGACGCCTCAACGAGTCGATCAAGCTGGTCAGGGCATTATGGAGCGGCAGTTCGAGCTTTGAAGGCAGGCTTCTTCCCCAGAAATTCCGTGACGCAGTCTTCGAGCCACCACCAGTCCAGAAGCGTCTCACCATATGGATAGGAGGGAGCAGCAGGGCCGCGATGAAACGAGCCGCCAGACTGGGGGACGGATGGCACCCCAACGTTGAACCCCTTGACGAATTCGCAAGACTCGTCAAAGAGTTCAGACAGAACTTTCCAGAAGCGAAGGATAAGGAGATCTGCGCCCGCATCGGCCTCAACGTGAAGGCTGAAAAATCCGAGTACGTCTCGGCGCGAGGGCAGAGGAGAGTAATACTTTCTTCGGACATGGCCCAGAACAGGAAGATACTCGAGAAGCTTGAAGACTTGGGAGTCTCTTACCTAATCCTGGTGCCGAGTCCAGACGGAAAAATACCGGTTTCAGACCAGATAGAGAGCTTGAAGATCCTCCAGGAACAGTGTCTCTAGGGAGTCCAGACTCGACGATACGATTCTTCTGCTTACAGTGTCGCTTTTTCGTCGCTGACATCCGCGACTTGGGGTCCTACGAAGCGCAGTATGTCACTGGTTCTGGGTTCAACAAGCTTGTTGACATAGTTGGAGCACAGAGTGGAAATTAGGGAGGACCCAGTTGTCAAGTCCCAAGCTCGGACCATGCCCCAGCCCTACCAAGCCGCCCTCCTCCTCAGAGAGAAAGGGCAACGAATCTCCAAAAGAGAGGCCGTGGGGTTCGTCAAGGTCCGCCCCTTCAAACACAAGGGGAGAACTTTCACCGTCAAACCCCTCTCCCAGACAAGCATTAGTGAAGTCAATGTCGAAGACTATGTTCGCAACCTAAACACATCCCTCTCCCAGACGTTCGAGCCAATGGGAATCAAGCTCAAAGCAGAGCGCGAAACGATACTCTCCGAATTCGCGGGTTGACCAGGATGGTGTCTCTCAGGATGGATAGTTGAGCCTTAGCTGAACAGTCTATTGAGGCGCTTTGACAGTGGGCCCGTGTAGCTTCTTGGAGACCCACATGCCCGGTTTGACCGGTTCGATTCCCCAGCTTACGGAGACTCGTGGAGTGATACGTAGGTAGCTTCCCTTTCCGAACATCCCCACACGCTCGACAACATCGGCTGTTCCTCTCACCTTTATCCCGCGGGGTCTCCACGGGTCTACAGACGCCAAGTCGTCAATCACGAGGGACACCTTATTGTTCCCGTCCTTGACGTTCCTGTATCTTCGTGTCTTGAAGAAGACCGTTTGATCATGGCTTCCAACGTAGAAGTACTTACCATCATACTCGAACCCGACAGGGGAAACTTCAGGAACCGCCTTGAGGGAAGCGGTGGCAATCCTCGCGAGACGTTGATCTTTCAGGTACTGAATTTCCTCAGCCGATAGCATACACTTCCCAGGTGGAGGACCCGTATTTAGGTACACTTGGCTTGCGTCCAGAGTTTGTGCCAGGAGTTTTGCGGGCTGTTGAGGATGTTCTAGATTCCTAGATCGACGATGGAGGCGACAGCGGCAAGACCGGCGGACCGATACGCATATCTCTTAAGCAAGTTCGAAATCATTAGCAGTGGCGAAAGAAGTGGCCAAGAAGAAAAAGAGCAAGAAGTCTAAGATGTAGTTGTGGGTTTGAAGCTCGGAGTGAAGAGCTCTGGGCTCCGCCCCTTCTTTTTCTGAAAAGAATTAGAAAATTCCGCCCTGTTGGGTCAAAGCGTATCTCGATCTGCCATCGAAGCCCAAACCACAGAAATATCCAGCCTCAGCCTCGATTGTCCCGGAAAAAAATGTCTCCTAATCCTAACTCTATGGTGGACCGGGCGGGATTTGAACCCGCGACCTTCCGGTCTCTAGACCAGAACGGTTTGCAAACCGGACGTTCTTCGGCCTGAAACCCAGATGGGTCAGTATACCAGGCTGAACTACCGGCCCACACCCCCGCCTCGGAAGAAAAGCCAGGTTAAAGCTTTGACCAGAGCGGTTGGCGTGTTCAGCCCTTGCCAAAATCAAGTTTTTCGACTCGCGGCAACAACAAGGCAATGGTTTGATGGGGCCGCCGCCGGGACGCTCCCACCTCGATCGGGTGTTTTGAACCCGGCCTCCAGGCTCCATTAGCCAAGGCGTTTGGGGCCTTTCAGGCCTGTACGCTACCAAGCTACGCGAGGCTAGGTAGGCCTCTCTACGTTACGGCGGCCACGAACAGCGCCGGAGCCCCGCAGCAATATGTAGGTTTTGACCTGCAAAAGCGTCCAGAACCACCCCAAACTAGCCCGTACAGCCCCTCCAGCCGCCCAAGAGCCCCCGATTATGACACCAACCCATCCATTTGCCCAATTCAGCCCAGCCTTCTTTCCACGAACATGGTTCCTGGAAGAGCCTCCAGCCCCGATTCCACGAGGGGACAATCTTGGCGGCAAAGGCGCAATGGAGGCGAAAGCCCTAAGGTATTCCTAGCCATATTCCCCGCGCTTACTGACTGGAAAAATGGTAAGCCTGAGAACAGAAATCTTCCTGGTCAAGACTTTCAGGATTCTGCTGCCTGCAATACTCGTCATAATGCTGTGGTGGACCATCGAAGCCCCCGACTCGCTGCGAATCTCGCTCCTCGACAGCCTAGGCGCCAACGCCAACCACCTCGTCTTCTTCGGCGGACTAGCTGTAATCGTCATTCTCTACAAGTTCATGGGGATCTACGAGCGCAAGATCTTCTACGAAAGCCGCCACCTCAGAAGCCCACTCCTCAGACGCCCCGAAGAATAGCAGAACCCCCCGACCCCTCCCCAAAAAAAAGCACTCTTCTTTTGACCTCACAGCGAAAGCTATCTACCACGCCTGCCGCAACCCTTCTTTCGAGCTAAAGTGAAAGTCGGACTCCACGTTTCAATAGCCGGCTCAATCGACAACGCCGTGGACAATGCAAAGGAGTCCAACTGCGATGCCTTCCAGATATTCACCCGAAACCCCCGGGGATGGAAGTTCAGGAACCTTGACCCTGAAGAAGTCAAGAGCTTCAAAGAGAAGCTGAAACAAACTGGTATAGGCCCACCAGTCTGCCACATGCCCTACCTTCCAAACCTAGCCTGCCCTAACGATGAGCTCTACGAGAAGTCGGAGGCAACCCTTTTGGCCGAGGTGGACCGGTGCGCCGAGCTAGGAATCCCGTACGTGGTCACTCACTTGGGAAGCCATTTGGGACGGGGCAGGGAAGTCGGCCTCGAGCGGCTCTCCAACGCACTGAACCTGGCCGCAAAAAGGGCCAGGGGAGAGGTTCAGATTCTTCTCGAGAACATGGCTGGTCAATCCAACAGCATGGGCTCAAACTTCAAAGATATCAGGGAAATCCTAGATAGCGTGAGGAAGAGCGAGCGGGTCGGTGTTTGCCTAGACACGTGTCATTGCTACGCGGCCGGCCAGGACCTTCACACCGAGAAAAGCGTCGAAGCAACCCTGGCCAAGTTCAACGACATCATAGGTTTCGAAAAGCTCAAGGTTGTCCACCTCAACGATTCCAAGGGCGGACTCGGCTCCGGCCTTGACCGTCACGAGCACATCGGAATGGGCTACATCGGTGAGACCGGGTTCAAGGCGATTTTACACCATGCGGCAATCCTCGAGCTTCCTATGATTCTAGAGACCCCTGAAGACGAGCGGCGAGATGCTCAGGGAAACCTGAGAATGGTTCGGAAACTGGCAAAGTGAGAACAGTCACCGAACTGCATTCACCCCAATCACTGCACCTGATAATCAGGGATGCGGCCAGGGCCGTGGAAAGGGCGAGAAGAGAAGACCCGACTGCTTTGAAGGAAATAAGCGATTCCACCAACGGAGACCCTTTCCGGGTCCTCATCTCCACAGTCCTCTCCCACAGGACCAAGGACCCGACCACGGCAGCCGCATCGTCCCGCCTATTCGCCCGGTATCCCGACGCACGGAGGCTTTCTGAAGCCAACACAAGAACAATCTCCCGACTGATCAAACCGGTCGGGTTCTACAGGACCAAGGCGAAGACTGTGAAACGGCTTGCAAAGATCATCCTCGGCGAGTACAAGGGAGAGGTGCCGGATGATATGGAGGAATTGTTGAAACTTCCTTCAGTAGGACGAAAAACAGCTAACTGTGTGCTTGTCTACGGCTTCAAGAGACCGGCGATTCCCGTGGATACTCATGTTCACAGAATCTTCAACCGGCTCGGAGTCGTCAAAACCGAGACTCCCGAGGATACGGAGATGGAGCTTGTTCGTGTAGTGGACAGGCGGGACTGGTTGCCGTTGAACGATGTGTTTGTGAAGTTCGGCCAACGGGTCTGTAAACCGATTGGACCTAAATGCCCAATTTGTCCGCTTAGCGACCGGTGCAAATATTACAGGGACATCTTCAGTAGGAAGCAGGCCTAACCGTTCTCTTCCTGGACGGCCCTTTTCACTAGGGCCCCCATCCTTTCCCTATCGGCCAGGGTCGAATTCTTCCGCTGGGGAAAAGTTAGGCCTCCAGGGGAATCATGGTTGTACCGGGGGATAATGTGAACGTGCATATGAAACACGTCTTGGGATGCGGCGGCCCCATTTGACTGTCCAATGTTTATCCCGTCCGCCTTGGAGGCCTTGAACACTCCCCTCATGACTTTAGCCACTGAAACGAACAGCTCCCCTACCGCGCTGGGAGGCATTTCTCGCATGGACTCGTAGTGTTTCTTGGGCACGACAAGGGTATGGCCCGGGTTCAATGGAAAATGGTCGAGGAAGCCCAGGGAGTGCCCGTCTTCGTACACGATTATGCTATGCTCGCGGCGTCCTATGATCCTGCAGAAGATGCAATCTTCCAACTTAGCCTAAGCAGAGAACCCTGGGTTGTTCCTGAAAAGTCTTGGCAGAAGCGCCAAGAACGCCCAAACAGTACTTCTGTCGACCGGGTCCAAGGCGACTCTCTGTGGTGAGAAAAGAACGCGGGTCAGTAGGTATCACGACGTCTCTTCAGAAGAGACGCCGTTTTGTACTTGTCCGCGAATACTCGCCACTCTGAGACTCGTCTCGCCCCGACACCTGCCTTCCAGGCCACAGGGACCTTCCATCCTGTTCCCTCTCAGCAGCTTCCCATTTGCGTAGGTTCCCCTGGCGGCTCCGAAGGGGGCGAAGCGGATGCCCTTCTGGAAGATTTCGGAAACCGAGACTTCATAGTCGGAAAACATGGTGAAGTAACCCCTCCACCCCTCCCGCATTCTACTGCGTCCCTTCACAGAATTGCCGAGAGAGTCGGCGAACAAATGATTCTCCGACATGAGAACGGCCCAGGCCGTGAAGGTCATGCTCGTCGTTCTGCTGGGTGAACTTGAGCACAACGCTCGTCGGGTTCACCTCTTCATGAACCGAGCGCCCCCGACCACGAATGAGATCTGTTCACTAATTGTTCACTCACGAGGGAATAACTCGACTACCCTTATTATCAACGAATCCCTGCCACTAGTAGCCGTTCGTGTCAAGCAGGAACCCAGAGTGTGGAGAGGGTCAGGTAGGGTAACATGAGGGCCCTTATCGTCGGCGCGGGACGAATAGGAATGCACCTCATCGGATACCTCTCCGCCAACGACGAGAACAAGCTTACTGTAATCGAGAAAAAGAAAGAACGCTGCAGAGACGTCTCCAACAGGTTCGACGCAGTCATTCTCAACGAAGACGGGTCAAACCCGGAGATCATGAAGAAGGCTGACGCGGCTCAAACAGACCTTCTCCTCGTAGCCACCGATGATGACAGGGTCAACATTACGGTGACTAGAAACGCGAAGAAAGACTTCGGTGTTCCCCGAGTAGTCGCGGTGGCAAACAGCCCAAAGAACAAAGTCAAACTCATGCAGGCCGGGGCAGACGTGGTGATATGCCCCGTCGACCTGGCACTGCGGGATTTCGAGAATGTCCTCTTGAAGGACCATGCTATCACCCTGATGTACCGTTCGGAACCAGACCTCCGGGTCGCGGAAATCACCATTCCCCTGACAGCCACCATCATCGGGAAGAAGATTCACGAGTTGAAGGTCCCGGAAAAATGCCGGATCGCCCTCGTTTCCAGGGGCGACACGTTTGTCTTTCCCGACCCTGAATTGGATGTGAGGTCTGGCGACAAGGTGTTAGTGCTCGGTGATGGCCCGTCTGTTCAGCGAACGGTTGAGCTCTTAAAGTCCACTGAAGCGGCCTGACTAATACCGGAATGTCTGGGATGAGAGAATGGCTGGACCATTAGACCTTGGACAACTGACCCTCGACATTCTGCAAGTCGTGATCATTCTTCTCCTCACCTATGTTGTCGTCCGAGTATTTCGAGTCGCGGTCCGAAGGGCAGGAGGCCAGGTTCCCAGCGGCCTGGTGGCCAGCCTCCAGCAGATTGGGGCCTGGGCAATCTGGATAGTCGGCATCGTAGTCATACTCGCCCAGCTCCAAGTCAACACTAGCATTCTGCTTCTAGTTCTAGGCCTCGGCGGGCTAGCCGTTATCGTAGCCTACCAGGGAATACTGGGCGACATTGGCGCGGCCCAGTTCATCTCGAACTATCAAGCCTTCAAGGTCGGAGAATGGATACAGGTTGAACATCACTACGGGCGGGTGGTAGAGAGGAACCTGATTCACACGAAGCTCCTCACCCCTGACAACGAGGTGGTTATCATCCCCAACTCTCTACTCCTGAAGAACTCTGTGGTAAACAGGACCAGGTCAGGTGGGCTCAGAGTGCAGGTCCCCGTTTTCGTGAGGGCTGGGACCGACCTGAAGACGGTGGAGGAGAAGCTCGTCGTGATTGGTGAGGAGTTGAAGGTGGACCTGGTCCCGGACTCGGCACCGTCAGTCCGAGTCCTCGAATTGAACAATGACGGCGCAAGGCTAGTACTGATCTTGCACATAGCGAATCCCGCGAAACGAGACCAGGTAATCTCAGATGTTCAGAGGCGGGTCTATGAGCTTCTACCAGACATGAACAGTTGGCAGCCCAAGCCCTGAACCTATATTAGCCTCTCCGCCCGCCAACCGTTTCAATTGAGACCCTAAGCTGCAGGAGTGCTCTCTTCTCGACCAATTCGGAATCGAAGCCTGTCGCTAGGCGTGGGCTCAGGAGAACCCTCGGCATTGGCGGCCTGTTCTCCATAGGGTACGCGGATGTGGGGGCTGGAATCTATCTTGCCCTCGGCCTCGTAGCTCTCCACGCGGGATACGCCACACCCCTAGCCATCGGTGTCGCCGCGATAGCCTACGTTCTAACAGGGCTGACCTACGCGGAACTCTCCTCCACATACCCTACGGCGGGGGGCTCAGCCACCTTCGCCCAGGAAGCCTTCGGCGACACTGTGAGCTTCTTGGCAGGCTGGATGCTCTGCTTGGACTATGTGGTGACTTCAGCGATCTTCGCAATTCCAGCGGTCGCATACCTGTCGTATTTCGACCCCGCGCTCAAACAACCATTCATGCTAGGGATCGGGGCCATACTGCTCCTCCTCGGACTGGTACTTCTGAACGTTATCGGTATCAAAGAATCGGTGAACTTCACCTTAGGGCTCAGCCTTCTTGATATTGCCAGCGAAGTGGCGCTGATAATATTGGGGCTAGTCCTCGTTGTCATTCCAGGGGGTTTGCTGTTCAAGTGGCCGTCAATGATCCACCTAGGAACTGCTGTTCCATGGCCTGAATTCGTCCAAGGCATTACGCTTGCAATGGTTTCCTATCTGGGAATAGAGGCCTTGGCCCAGGCTGCTGAGGAGACGAAAGTTGCTGGGAGAACTATTCCCAGGGCAACCATGTTGACCCTGGGCACGGTGGTTGTGCTGTACTTATTGATCTCCACGGTCGCAGTGAACATTGTCCCTCCATCCATATTATCAACAACCTGGAGAAACGACCCCATCTCCGGGGTGGCGAGCAATCTTCCGGGAGCAGGGTCTCTGATAGCCGCCTGGATCGCCCTCCTGGGAAGCTCGATCAGCATCATCGGCGCAAACGCGGGAATAATCGGATCATCTAGAACTCTCTACGCGCTTTCAAAGTACAAGCTTCTTCCCGCAAAATTCGGATCCATCCACCGCAGATTCAGAACTCCTTACATTGCCATAACGGTGTTTGGCTCGGGAAGCATTCTACTGGTTGCAGTCAGTTCCTTCGGCATTCTAGGAGGCTCAGTCGACCCTTTGGTACTTCTAGGTAGTTTGTATAACGTCGGGGCACTGGTTGCCTATGTTCAAGCCCACGCCAGCCTAATCGTCACAAGGAACACGGACAAGCCCAGGTTCAGGCCCTTCAGGGTACCCCTCTCGCTCCATTTCAAGAGAGGCGGCGAAAGGTTTGAGCTTCCCCTCCTCCCACTCTTGGGGCTGATTGCGACTTTCGTAATCTGGATCGCAGTCATCACCACCCATGACCTAGGCAGGGTTCTCGGTGCCATCTGGGTTGTGATGGGGATGAGCCTGTACGCTTACTTCCGAAGGAAGAGCAACCTACCGGTACTGACCCGGGAACAGGCGAAAGCGGACTAGGCCTAAGGGCCAGGGCTACTCTGAGAGCTTCCTCAGCCTATTCTCGACAATTTCAGCCTGTTTTGAGAGGATCGACTTGTAACTGCGCAATAGCTTGACCTGTTGGGTTTTGGTCTGCTTGTCGACATGTGCCTCCGAACCTCCTCTCGCACGGTCCGTAAGAGGTCTCGAATCTCTTCTTTGGAATCCTGGTTCTTCGACATGGCACCTGTCGAATCTTCTCTGTTCGTGATAAACCTTCGACCCAGAGTGAATTGGCCCAATTCATATTAGCCGCTGACCAGGCGAGAGTCGAATATGAAGAGTCTCCGCGACCATGTCTTCACGGCCTGGAGGTCTGGAAAACCGCCCAGCCCGGCCACTGAAGCGCTCGGCATAACCATTTTCCGGCTGGGCAAAGGCCGTTCCATCATGGAGATGAATGTTGACCATCACTTGCACAACTTGTCGGGAACCATGCATGGGGGGATAATGGGCGACATTGCAGACGCGGCGATGGGAGTAGCACTGGCCACCACCCTCTCCCCAGATGAGGATTTCACAACTATCGAGTTCAAGATGAGCTTCCTCCGCCCCCATGTCAAGGGTGTTCTCCGGGCTGAAGGCTTCTTGGCGAAGAGGGGTAGGCGAATCGCCTTCACGGAAGCGGTCTTGACCAATTCCAGGAGACAAGTGGTGGCTAGATCCTCGGGAACATGCCTAATGCTGAAGCGGTAGGACGCGGTGTGTAATGTCCGAGTTCAAGCCCAAACCCATTGGCAGATACTCCCGCCTCTTCCTTCTAGTTCTTTCCGAAGTCAACCTGCTTCTGGGCACGGTCTTCTTCGTCTACCCGAGACTGGTTATCAGCCTCTGGCCCTGGAAGGTTCAGGAGCTGGCTGTCCAGTTCTTGGGAGCAATATTTCTAGCGATAACCTTAGGGTGCTGGTCCGCCCTCCGGGCAAAAGGCTGGCAGAGGGGCAAGGTCCTCCCGGTTGTCGGTGGAGTATTCTTCGGCATAACAGCAGTCATTACAGCGCTGCAGATACCGTCGGAAGGGCTCAACTCGACAATAATAGCCTGGACAGCCTACTTTTCTCTCGCAGCGGCAGGACTCTTCCTAGTCATCCTGCGACAAGGCTGGTGCCGTAGACCCCGGGACAATATTACAATAGGTCCAGCGGTAAGGGCGGCCAGCCTGTTCTTCCGGACCCAGACACTTGTGGTAGGAGTCTTCGGAACCCTCATGCTATTCTTGCCTGACCTAGCCAAACAACAGTTCTGGCCCTGGACAGTCAACACTCCAACCCTCCAAACCTTTGCAGCATTATTCCTCGCAACCTGTATCGCCACTTCCTGGGCGGTACGGCAGGCTGACCGGGGGAGGATACTTGCATTGTTGCCTCTGGACGCGATCTTTCCTGCCATGGCGTTGCTAGCTGTGGGCATTCACTGGAATGTGATTACCAGTCAGAGCCCTAGTGGTCTTGTGACGGGAGTATGGGTTTTCCTCTACTCCTTCGTGGCCACGGGTTCCACATTCCTGTTCCTCAGACTGATACGGGAGACAAGAAAACAAAAATGACTTGTGTAAGCGAGAACTTCTCGAAGAAATTCAGTTCAGGCCGGAACAAGCCTCGGTCTAGTTCAAAGACTTGACCACGGCTTCCGGGCAAGAGCCCATGTTGCTCCCAAAAAAGTCAGGACTGGAATCGAAAGACTTGCAAACATGAGCGACCCAATAAGGTGTATGGATTCGGCCGTGTTGCAGTCAGCGAGCGTTCCGTGCTCTTTACAACTGTACGAATAGACTGAGGAGGAAAGCCCTGCGCCGGCGAGCAGAGTTATGATGAAGACAGCCACATATGCACTAGCTATGATCAAGACCCATGATGAGGACTCACTTGCGGGCCCGTGCCTGACTAGGCTCATGATCGTGAGCACGAGTCCAGTCGAGATCAACATCCCGAGGACGATGGAAGATTCGCTGCTATACCATGCCAGGCCTATCGGGGCGAGGCTCGACGGCGACAGAACAGACATTGTGCCTACGAGAAGCCCAAGTGAACCTATTCTCCAGTCCATTTATCACTCTTACAGAGTTAACGTTCCGTCAATACAAGGCTTGCCTTCTTGCACAACTATGGCGACCTAGTCTTCCGGAAGTCTTTTCCGGTTGAATCCGACGCCCTAAGCTAGGTCTTCGAAACGGCTACAATGGGTAGACGACTCGAACTCCTGTTCCTAGGCACCGGCGGTGCAGACACTACACCCCGGGTTGGCTGCCTCTGCAGGGTATGCCAAGAGGCTCGACGGAGACAGGGGAGGTACGTTCGTAACGGTCCCTCACTCTTCCTTACAGGACCCAGCTTATTGTTCGACACTCCAGAAGACATTGCCAAGAGTCTTGAACGGAAGAACATTCACCGGGTCCGGCGTATCATCTACACTCACTGGCACCCGGACCATACCATGGGCCGTCGTATCGTGGAAGGGCTCAATATGAGCATATTACGCCATGAAGCTCGAAGAGTCACCGACGTATGGCTCCCCACCTGGGTCCGGGAGGATTTTCGGAAGAGGCTCGCCCTGTCAGACAATTTTCAATTCTTTGAAAGGATGGGAATCGTGAAAGTTCACGAGATTGCCCAGGGAGAGCCCCTCCACGTAGACGGGGTGAGGCTCCGGGCTTTTCGGATGGCTCAGCCAGGGTTGACCTCCTTCCTTCTGGAGCAGGGCAAGAAGCGTGTAGTGTTGGCAGTTGATGATACTAAGGATTGGCGGCCGGGAGACGACCTTCTTGAGCCTGACCTTCTAGTCTTGGAGGCTGGCTGGTTTGAACGGGACCCGAGGGGAAGGGTCCTGGTTCCTAAGAATCACTGGATTCGCGGCTCTGAAGCTTCTTTTGAAGAGACTCTGAGCCTAGTTGAACGCATCCGGCCCGCTAGAACAATTCTTACCCATATCGAGGAATTGAATGGCAGGTCGTATAATGACTATGTTAGGCTGGAGCGGGATTACAGGGATCAACGCTTACAGTTTGCATACGATGGCCTTCATGTTCTCGTGTGACTGGTCTGTGAGGGCTTTCATTCGCGTTGCACTACAATATCCGTGCATTTTTTGCAAATTAGCCAGCGGCCTGCGAAGTAGCCCCAGCGGAAGAATATTCGGTGTTCTGTAGGCTGGTTGCAGGTCCAGCACCAGCTTGTCTCAACCCTCTCCCAAAGAACATGGTCATCGGAGGCGAGTCCCATAAGAGGAAAAGAGGGAACGTCCTCGTTAAGGAAGAGATGAGGCGGAAACTAAAATGCCCTTCACATTCGCGGAAAAACTGGCGTTTGTTTAGGGCTGCCGGCTAGAAGACTCTGTTCAGGTCCGGCCAATCAGGTCTAGAAGGCCTTCCAAGACTGGAAAAGCCGCGTGGCTTGGGAGCATTCAGGTCTTGCCAGGTGCCCACGAACATCGGCGGTTCGAATCCGCCCAGCCCCGCCATAGATTTGAACCCGTGCAGGCTCAAATCCGTAAGTCTACATCTAGCAAATGCACGGTAATTGTCACGCTTTCCTGAGAAGTCTCGGTACAAGCATCTTCTGGATGCACAGACTCAAGCGCTGGTTTAACAATTTGAAGCGGGGCAGCCGCTCCTACGCCTACGAGAAATGATGGAATGACAACAAACTGAACATGGGAGGCGCGAACTTCGATTCGCTTCTTCTACGAAATCACATTGCAAGCCGAGTTTACCTACTTTGCAGATATCGGAGGACTTCCCCTGCGTTCTTGTCTGGCGGGAAGACGGGATAGAAAACACGTTCAACCTTGCCCGATGTCACCACGAGGCTGAGCCGTCTTATGCAGAGTGGTGGGACCAGTGGAATGGTCGACTCTACCTGAAATGTGGGGAGATGTTGAGCCTTGGCTAAGCGCAGCTCCGAATCGCTCAGAAGCTCATACGAGAGTCGATTCCGCTGAGCTATCTCTACGAGATCTTCACGGCGTTGGGCACTGACTCCGAAGACTTGGAATCCCAACTTTCGAAACTCATCAAAAAGATTGCGATATCCGCAAGCTTGAGGAGTACAGCCACGCGCACCCGGAATTTGATTCCATCCCTTTGGATCTGGAACGCCTGGTCTACCGGCCGCGGGAAAGAAGAAGAAAACAACTCTACCCTTCGATACTTCCGCAACATTCACACTTCGGTTTCCCGTGGAAGGTAACACGACTGATGGAACATCCACTCCAGGCAGGTGATCACAGGCCCCGTCGTCTACAGGGACCGGTAATCCTGGCGGAAGTTCGTAGGGATTGTTGAATTCTAGTTCCGACATATTCTCGGCCACCGCTATTCCTGCTACTGGATTAATAATTTGGCTAACTCAGCCCCGTACCAGCCCTGTAGAAGTCCCTTCAGTCCCACCATTGCTAGCTAGGGAACGAGCCCGTCTTCTTCTCCGTCAAGTTTCACGGATCGCTTCCACCTCAACTTCGACCAGCATATCCGGGTCGATGAGCCTTGAGACCTGAACCATCGTGCAGGCTGGTCGTACCCTGGCGAAGAACCGACGGTGGGCCCTGGCTATCTCACTCCAGAGAGTAATATCCGTCGTATAGATTCTCGTTCGAACCACATCTTCCAAAGACGCGCCCAGCTCCAAAAGGGCCGCTTCGATTTTTCTAATAATGAAGACCATCTGTTTGTAAGGATCATTCTTTCCAAAAACCCTCCCCTGAGCATTCGTGGCAGTGGTCCCAGAGACAGTGATCATACTACCGGTTCTTACAGCGCGAGAGTAGCCTACAACACGGCCCCAGGGCGTCCTGGCTGACACATGTCTCCTAGCATTGTCAACCTCAACCAGCCTACTACGTGGACCCACGACACGATCGCTCTCAAGTGAACGCCAAAATTAGTCCATAAAGCCATGCTTGTGAAGGGAAACGGTATGGCAGAAACAGTCCACCAGGCAAGGTTTGGCCACGCCACTAAGCTCGAACGGTTTGTGCTGGTCAAGACGTTCGACACGACCGGGACGAGGCGAGGTGATTCGGGCCGTGGGGACGAATGGAGAGGCTCTCTTGACTGACAGTCTGGGTATTCAGTCAATTTAGCCGGGTAGAAAGCTAAGCGTGTTATCCATGTCTGCTGACCTTTTTCGAGAAGCCTCGCCCCACCTCATAACTAGTGTTGCCCTCATAACCAGCAAGGGGAAAGGCCGCGCCAATGTGATGTCCGCCGAATGGACGTTCCAAGTCTCATACAGGCCGATGATGCTGATTGTACTCGTCGACCGCGGAGATGCCACCCATGACAATATCCTTGAGTCCAAGGAGTTCGGAGTAAATTTTCTCGGCGACGACCAAGCGAGCTTGTCCAGCCTGGCCGGAGCCTACACGGGTAAAGAGGTCAACAAGCTCAGCAGCGACATCTTCCAGACATATTCTGGGAAGAAGATTCAGACCCCTATGATTTCGGACTGTTTTCTGAACGCTGAATGCCAGCTGAAGCAGGTTATTGAGACCGGGGACCACACGATGTTCCTAGGAGAAGTTCTCGATGTGCACTTCGACGAGAGCAAAAGCCCGCTGCTGTACACCAAGAGACGATATTGGCAACGTGGGCCACAGTTGCAGAGAAAAGCCTCAATCTACACCACACATACCGTAGGCTCCGACTTTCTCCGGGTGGACGGTCGACTTCAGGGAGTTGAGAAATATCCGCAGACGGTTGACCTAGCCCTTTCGTCGAACCGAGGAGGATCCGTTGTCAGGGAGGCTGTCGAGACGGATGAAAATGGCTATTTCGAGCTTGTCAAACCGAACTCCTTCGAGGGAAAGGTAGTCTACACTGTGCGGGCTGAGTGGAAGGGATTGACTGCGGCCGCAGCCACCGAATTGGGCTAGAACTGGGCCAAATACCCGTCTGTGCTTTCCGAAGGTTACAATTCGCCCATATGAGTACGATGCTCCTGAAACGGTTCTGTTAGAACTCTCAGAGCTGAAACCCAAAATGGGAATTGATTCGGACAAGACTAATCAAAGACAGGGTCACAGGCATCGCAAGGCGGTCGCCCTCTTGGAATTCGTGTTTGTAGCTATCCTATCGGGATCGATATTCTACGAGTACCTCCACAATGCCTTCCTCCAAGACTACGTCAAGAACGCCATTGAGTCTAATGCTTCAATCCTTCAGTTCGCTGTGCCCGTTGGCTTTGCCGCAATCGCTGGGTCCTTACTCTTTCAGAGAAGGAGGGAGGCGAGTGAAGCTCGCGCGGCTCTAAGGAGGGAAGAGATAATCCGGGGTCTCAAGTTCGGAGACTCGGTTCTGCCCTTTGCTGAGACTCTCCCCCATCGCCAGATGGTTTTCGAGAGGCCCGCTCGGGATTCCAGCTTTCAGATTCGAAAGACCCGGAAGAAGGGAAGACTCTCAAGGATCCATCAGGGTGAAAAACTACCACCTGAGAAGTCAGCCTAGAGACAAAGAGACGTTCAAGCCGGTTGCCTGGGCAATTTCAGCTTGTAGTAGTTGTACGCTCTCGCTATTCGGAAACCATGCGTCCTGTAGAGGGCCTGGGCCGGGCTGTTCAAGAGCAGAAAGTCGGCGATGACCGTCCTCACATCCATGCGGTGAAGCTCGTTGAGTGCGGTTTCTAGAAGTGCTGACCCGATACCTCGCCCATGGTATGAAGGGTCAACTGCGACCTTGAAATCTCCGATTCTGTTGTAAGGACGTTTTTCTGCTATGATGAACCCGACCGGTCTGCCACTCACAGTTGCGACGTTCGTCTGGCGTTTCGGCCCTTTGGCCCATTCACGGTACTCCTCGGGCGTGAGTGGGTAGTCGAAGTTCTTACGGTGTATTCTAGATAGGTGGTACTCATCGCCTTTCTCAAACCTTCGAAGCCTACAGTTCCTTGGCGCATGAACTGTCCTCTCCGTCCGAATATTCCGCTTGGAGAGGAGGAATCCTCCACACCATTTCGCTCCGGCCTCTCTCGCGAGAATGTTGGCGAATGGATTGTCGGTTGCCGCTCTGACCAGAATCAGACCGGGGAGGCTTTTGACTATCTTTCCAAATCGTCGAGCCCTTGAAATATCGTCAGCTTGAGCAGGTTGGTCTATCTCATTGCTTCCCGTGCTGGGTCCCCAGAGCTCCTCCATGTGCCACCATCCCATCCTCTCTCGGCCGAGGGCGAACCCTGCAACTTCCCCGCCCTCGTAGTACAGCCAGCCTCTTGCGCCTCTCTCGATTAGAATTGAAGGGGAAAGGCAAGCGTATTCCCATAGTATCTCGTAGAGTCTTTCCTTGTTCCAGAGCTCACAGAGTTGCACTAGAAGTGGCAGGTTGTCGCATGGGACCCAGCCTGTGTTTCTCGACAAAGTCTCACACGGGTCCCTCCATGCTCTTGAACGAGCAGAGGTTTGTGTCTAGGGTTCAGAATTTAAGGCCTCGTCAGGAGTCCTGACGGGGTAGCGTGCGAGAATATTCTGCATGGAGGCTTCGAAAGCATCTCCTAGGTCCACCCCGTAAGCTAATGAGATCGCTAACAGGTGGTAAAAGATGTCGCCGAGGCTGTCTTGGAGGTGGGCAACTTTCTCTCCACGAGGTTGGCTTGCGCCCCTTCGGTTGGGGTCACTGTAGCTAGCGTCTAGGTTGATTACTGCGCGGGCTAGTTCTCCTACTTCTTCAACCAGATGGGTGACTCGAAGGTGGTGGTTGCTAAGCCTGGTCCATTCTTCCCCCTTTGCCTTGAGGAAAGTGTCGACTCGATGCTGTGCCTGTCTGATAGTGAGTTGAGGATGGCTTTCGACGCTCATGGTGACTACCTTCCTCCAGAGGGGCCGGGATATTAGAAACTGTCAGTCTGGCTGCACTATGTATTCTTCACAGATTAGTCGGCTAGTCGGAGGGGAGTCTATACTACCATAGAAGGAGGTTGCTTGTGGTCAAGTTGTTGGAGGAAGTCCTTGATCGTGCCAATGTATCTCTCATAGTTAGGCTTCGACAGTTCGTGGTTCGAGTCTTCGAACCTGACAATGATTACATCCTTCAGATGTTTCACGTACAGTTCAGCCGCTTCTGGGGGGAGTAGAGAACCTGGCTGCCCGCCCTTGATGACCAGGGCGGGGCATTGAATTTTCTTTAGTCGATTCCAAAGGATTACTTCTTGGGATTCGCGCTGTAGACCTCGGATGGCCTGGGGAAAGGAGAGCGCTTCCTTAACCCAGTCGGCTCGAATTGGTGGATACCGGGCCTTATAGTCACCTAGGATCGGCCCCCGAATGAGGTGGGGATTTCGTGCAGCATATTCTATGGCGTGTGAAGCTCCCACGGAATATCCCATGATGCAGAACTGGCTGAGCCCGGTATGATTGACTAAGGACTCTATGTCAGTTACCTGCTCTTCAAAGGTGTAGCCTTTCTCTGGTACATCGCTCTTGCCCCGGCCTCGCAGACTCATGGCAAGGCATCTTCTCGGATAGAGCGATTCCATTTCACGCACGCATCTTTCAGCTGACCCTAGTGCGCCCGGGACGAACAGGATGGGAACGAGACCGTGGACTACGGCGGGACCGGTGTCAAGATAATCGAGCCGAACACCTTTGTTGTCGACCCAGCCATCTCTAGTGCTTTGATGCTTTTTCAAACCGCCTCCGAGCGCGCTCCTCGGTTTCTCACGCGATGAACGAAATCTCTCCTTCATCCTCCCCGAACATAAAATCCGCCAGCTTCCGACCCTCCTTGGAAATGTGCTCATCGGAACCTCTGGGAACCGAAGTGAGCTTTTTCACGTTCAATCGAGGTTTTTTCTCATCGCCTACGATATTCCACGTTCCGATGATTTTTTCTCCGAGAACAACCGTCGGCATTGCGTTGCCCGTCGGATAAACTAACCTACTGGTACTAGGGGAAATTATCCTATCTTTGAGCTTGAACCCCTTCGAGTAGGGGTCTTCGTAGGGAAGGAAGCGAGTTACGGTTTCGTCTTCGACGGCGTTCTGGAGAGCTTCAATATCATCCTGGTGAACCAGGAACTCTTCAGACGAGTCTTGAATTCTTACTCTCTTAACGCTCTCAGAGAAACCATCTAGAAGCTTCTCAGCAGCAGGTCTTGACTCATCCATCCACCAGGCAACGTCGTCGATTGACACTGGCCCGTACTGTTTGACGTATAGCGCAGCCAGTTTTGCTCTCGCTTCTTCGAGCCCGACTGGCGCTGAAGCCAATGGTGGGACAAGTTCGTACCGTACCTTCGTTATGCGCGTGAAGGTTCTGGCTCCATAGCCGTCCCAGTCGATGTCCCACCAGGACACCGCTTCTGGCCTGGACTGAACTCTGCGCTCAAGGAGCAGAAGGTGTACGACGACCCCTAGGTTCGTGCGCCTTGTGAGCCTCAAACCTCTCCTCCAGTCCAGGGTCCTCAAAGGAGAATTGGTGAGGTCCTTTTTGAGCTCAGGAAGAGTCTTCGGGCCATTCGAGAGACTTTTCAGTATCAACCTCGAGAGCCGTTGAAACTCGGAAGATGAGATTCCGGCATGGGCAAGGCTCTTGTTGATTCTTTCTCGGGAGAACTGGGTTGCGGCTTCGATCACGGAGCGGAGGCGGCGGGTTACGAGGAAGAATGTTCCCCTCATTGCTCTGACTCGGACCAGCCCGTTTGTCTCGTAGAGTTCCTTGGTTAAGTCGTCAGGGGAGAATTTTTCGATTCTGTTGAACAGGGATAGATAGGGTGTCACATTGGAAGTGGCATGTAGGCCTAATAGGTCGTCGGCGACAGCCCTGGTACTTTTACCGTCGCGGTCGAGAAGGTGATGCTTTGCCATAACATGGGCGTTTACCTTTGACCAGGGGAGTAAAGGCTTGTCTGGGAAGCGAGGGGCCTCCCCGACCGGGCCTAGGCCTTCCTCAGTTTCAGGTGGAAGTGTGCCCAGTAACCTTTCTCCATGTGAACCAGTTCCTCGTTGAGGCTTGTGATTTCAAACTGGCCGAAGAATGATCGGAGTTCTTCTTCCGGGAAGAAATGGTGAACAATTCCTTTCTCGTCGCCCTCGGTGAACAAATAAGTGTCGGGTTCGAGTTGCATTCCACTACCGTACCTAAAATCCTTCTTGGAAAGCGTTACAACGAGCCCGAGGCCGCCCTTTCTCATTATCCTGTAAACCTCGCCCAGTGTGCGCCTGACCTCGGCCACTGTCCCGTGATGGAGAACATTGGTGCTGACAACAGCATCAAAATAGTTGTTGATGAAAGGCAGCTCCAGCATCTCATGCTTGACCAGGGTGACGCTCAAGTTGGCCTTGTCCAGGCGACTCTGCAGTTCTCCCAATGCTGTCTCTGACACGTCCAGGCCCGTGACCTGAAAGCCCGCCTTTGCGAGGAATACGGTGTGCCTGCCCGCGCCGCAACCCAGGTCGAGAACCCTTACAGTCCCGAGATTTTTCAGCAGAGTGGCGAATTCGGCTACTGCTGGGAGTGGAGGGGAAACTTCTTGCCATCTACCCTCTTTCCAGGCGAGTTCCCAGGGATGGGGAGTGGGTTTTTCCAACGGTGGTTCCTTCCTGAGCCTCGGTTAGTGGAGGCCTAGCCTGACATAGTGTCTTCGCGTTCTGTTTCAGCCGAACTCTTCTCGGCTCTGTGCCATTCCCTCGCCTCGTCGGCCAGTTTGTGAACCAAATCCTCCTCTTCCCTCGTCAAGCTTGCACCTCTCCCAACCTTGTCCCTTATTTGGGAGA